>Ga0335069_10008033_pt1 | contig 15146 bp, 7 predicted proteins | sample Lox_Sample_11_FD_206714 | JGI IMG/M metagenome (GOLD analysis project Ga0335069, IMG submission 206714) | Soil microbial communities from Loxahatchee National Wildlife Refuge, Florida, United States - Lox_Sample_1.1 | ecosystem: Environmental > Terrestrial > Soil > Wetlands | place: USA: Florida... | reverse complement strand
ACTCGAGACGGTCGCGGCGCTCATTCGGAGCGAGGGACACGCGGTTCACTGTCCAACGGTCGCGGGGAATCGCCCAAACGACGACCGCAGCAAGACTGGCCTCGCGGACGCAATCGCCTCTATCGAGCGTTACATCGCCGAAGGAGACCTGAATGAGGTCCGGCTCGTGGGCCACAGCTATGGCGGAATGGTCATCACCGGCGTCGCCGACAAGATCGGGCCGCGCATCCAGCGTCTCGTCTATGTGAACGCGTTCGTTCCGATGAACGGAGAATGCCTCAACGACATGGTCCCAGCGCCGTATATCGCCCTGTTCGACCACATCGCCGCGGCCAACGCTGGCGCGGTCATGCTGCCGTTCGAGATCTGGCGGGACGCCTTCATCAACGATGCCGACTACGATCTGGCAAAATCAAGCTATGACAAGCTCAATCCGCATCCCTACAAGACTTTCACCGACCCAATCGCCTTGAGCAAGGCGCCCCACGCGTTCGCAATGGGCAAGTCCTACGTGAACTGCCAGCAGGACATCGCCCTCCCCCACAGCCTGCCGTGGCATCCCCGCCTTTCCGAGAAACTCGGGCTGTTTCGTCTTGTCGAGTGCCCGGGCAGTCACGAGATGTGGTTCTCGAATCCCCAGGGGCTCGCGAAGGCCATTCTGGCGGCTGGACGCGACTGACGCCCGCCGTTCAGCGGGCGCGGCTGAACGCCGCGGCTTCCGCCGTTCGCGGCGCAGGCGCGCGGCGCGCGAAGGTCACGACGACGAATATCGCCCCGGCGCCCAGCACATAGGCTGCCGGGCGCAGCCCGTCGTCCAGGCCGAAATTGGCGTCCATGACGGCCCAGAAGGGAATGTGGCGGACGAGCGCGTACCAGCCCGCCTCGATCAGCGCGGTCAGGGGCGTCGCGAGAGCGGTAGCCGCGACCGCCGCGGCGAGGGGTGCGGCGCCGTGCTTCAGGAGGACGCGGAACAGCATCAGGATCAGAAAGAAGCCGATCATGATCACCGGCTCGCTCACGTCCGCCTTGGCCTGAATCATAAAGTGCAGCAGCGCCAGCACGGCGATGCCATAGACGAGCGCGTGCAGCGTCCGCCATTTCGGCCCGAGCCGCTTGATCATTGCGTCGGTCGAGGTCGCCGCCAGCGCCGCAAGACCGAGCCACGCGATGAAGCCGATCGTCAGATAGAAGCGCAGCGCAATCTCGGAAACGACATGCGGCAGGTTGAAGGCCTGGTCGACGACATAAAGGAAAAGATGCCCGGCCGCACAAGCGAAAGCGGCGACACCGATCATGCGCCGGACCGCCACGAATTTTGGATAGCGAGCGCCGCGCATGAGGGGGGTCACGAGCAGCGACAGAGTCAGGAAGCGGATCGCCCATTTGCCGGTGAGATGGATCAGCTCCGTCACGACTTTTGGCTCGAGTGCGCCGGTCACGGCCAGGTATGCGATCCAGAACGCCGGCAGAAAAAGGCCAGCGAATACGGCCGCCTTCAGAGGCGAGAACCGCCCGTTGCGTTCGGTCCAGGGGGCGTCGAGACGGAACGTAGAACTCATCGGACCTTTGCGCTTTCAGACTCGGGCCTTCGGCCTCGTGTGCCAATACGGGGGCGGCCGGATCTTTGTTTCAGAATGCCTGCGCTAGCGCGGCGTCCTCCCCCAGCCTATAGTTGAACCTCAGGGTCCGGCGGGACGCAACGCTCGGATCCAAGGGCACGAGGGCTAACCTCTTGGACCTGGTTCAGCGCGCCAAGGCTATGGTTCTCAAGCCTGCCGACGAGTGGCGGACGATCGAACAGGAGTCGGGCGACCCCGGCTATCTGTTTGTGAATTATGTCGCCTATTTGGCGGCTATCCCGCCCGTCTGCGCTTTCCTGCGCCGTCAGGTGTACGGCTGGCCGCCCGCACACTTCCATCATCACCATATCGGTTTTTTTGGCGGCCTTTTCGCCGCAATCGTCCATTGGCTCGCCGCCTTCGCGGTCGTCTACGCGATGGCGGTCATCATCGACGGTCTCGCGCCCACTTTCGCGGGACAGAAGAATCGCGAAAACGCGATGAAGCTTGCGACCTATGCGATGACGCCGCTGTGGCTTGCGGGCGTCTTCTTCTTGATCCCCGGCCTCGGCTTTGTCCCTTTCCTGGCCATGCTCTACGCGATCTACCTCTTGTGGCTTGGCCTGCCGGTCCTCATGAAGCCCGGACCCGATCGCCTTGGCCCCTATGCAGTCGCGGTGGTGCTCTGCGCCATCGTAGTCATGTCCGTCGTCGCGGCGATCATCGGGCCGATCCGATAGGGGCGAGAAAGCGCCTGGCTATCGCTATGTTCGAGCAGCCGGTAGACGCCGATCTTGACCGCGCTGACTAATGAAGAAGATCATGAACGAGTAGGTCGAGACTATAAGATCCAGCTTCCAGCCAGTCGGCGCCATGAACGTCAAGATCCTGGAATGTGTCTGCCGCCTGGACGATCCTCTGCGTCAGCAAGCCCTGCGTATCAACGAGGACATGTCGCTTTTTGCCTTTGATCTTCTCAGCGGCATCAAACCCATGCGAGTCCGAGAACCCCCTTTTTCCGCACCATGCCGGCCATTTCCTCGATGGAAACGAGCCGTGACGCGATCGCCTTCATTTTCGCGAGCCGCTCGGCGCCCACCGCCGTCGTAACCGATCACGCTGGCCCGGAATCGGCGGGTTTCGGGTGCGTCAACTCACCCCGAGTTTGCGTTGCAGGCTGGTCGAGGACGTCGTGTACTGGAAGGTCAGCTTCTTGTCCGGGTAGACGTAGTGATGCGCCTTTTGCGCGGCGAGCGCCGCCTCGTGGAAACCGCAGAGAATGAGCTTGAGCTTGCCCGCGTAGGTGTTGATGTCGCCGACGGCGAAAATGCCAGGCGCGCTGGTCTCGAAAGCCGCGGTGTCGACCGGAATGAGGTTTTCATGCAGGTTCAGGCCCCAACCGGCGATGGGGCCGAGCTTCATCGTGAGCCCGAAGAACGGCAGCAAGTCGTCGGTCTCATGGTCATAGACCTCGCCTGTCTCCCGGCGGATTGTCAGGGCGGAAAGCTGGCCGTCCGCGCCCTTTAGCGCCGTCACCTGCCCGAGCACAAAATCCATGTCGCCGGACTTCACGAGCGCACGCATCGCATTGACGGAATGCGGCGCGGCGCGGAAAGCGTCGCGGCGGTGAACGAGCGTCACGCGGCTCGCCACTGGCTGGAGGTTCAAGGCCCAGTCGAGAGCGGAATCGCCTCCCCCGACAATCACGACTCGCCGCCCGCGAAAATGGTCCATCTTGCGGATGGAGTAGAAGACGCTCTTCTCCTCGTAGGCGTCGAGCCCCTGAAGCGGCGGTTTCTTGGGCTGGAAGGAGCCCCCGCCCGCCGCAACGAAAATCGCCTTCGCCTCGATCGTCTTCTCGTTGTCGGTCTGAACGCGGAAGAGCGGCTTTTCCGCCGTCCCCAACGTATCGAGCCCGGTGACCATTTCGCCCAAATGAAAAGTCGGCCCGAAGGGGCGGATCTGTTTCATAAGATTGTCGACAATCTCCTGCCCGGTAACGATCGGGAAGCCCGGAATGTCGTAGATCGGCTTCTCGGGATAGAGTTCGGCGCACTGCCCCCCGACCTTGGGCAAGATGTCGACGAGATGGCATTTGATGTCGAGGAGACCCAGTTCGAATACCGCGAAGAGGCCAACAGGCCCCGCGCCGACAATCGCAACATCCGTAGAAACGCTCTCGGTCATGCGTCAGCCCTGCTTGGCCGGTGTGGTGACCACAAGCCCGTCCAGTTCGGCCGTCACTTTGATCTGGCACGAGAGGCGCGAACTCGGCCTGACCTCGAAGGCGAAGTCCAGCATGTCCTCTTCCATCTGCGAGGGCGGGCCGACCTTCGCTGTCCAGTCGTCGGCGACGTAGACATGACACGTCGCGCAGGCGCAGGCGCCGCCGCATTCCGCCTCGATCCCCGGGATCGAATTGCGCAGCGCCGTCTCCATCACAGTCGCGCCCGCCTGGGCCTCGACCGTGCGCGACTGGCCGGAGGCATCGATATACGTGATCTGGGTCATGGACTCGCGTCAGTTCCGTTGCGGACGCCTCGGGCGTTCACGCACGGGGCTTTATGGCGGGGCTTCTTAAAGCAAGTCCCTCGGGGCCGAAAGAGCCGCATGAGGCGGCTCGTCGCCGCGGCGAGGCGAGTTAGTTAGCGGCCGAGGAAATCCGATCGCTTACGGCGATCACAGCGGCCACCTCGGCGTCAAGCGCCGCGATAGCCTCGGACAATCCGAGCCCCGCATCGCCCGTCGCCCGCGCGGCGGCCTCGAGCGCCCCGGCCGACACGGCGACGCGCGTCGCCCCGATCGCCAGGGCCGATCCGCGCAACGCGTGAGCGATGTCTGCAAGTTCCCCAGGCTCGGTGAGCGTGACTGCGATCCTCCCCATGAGCGCATGCGCCTGCAGTTGGAATAGGCAGAGAAGATCGCGCTGAAGGGCGGTGTCGCCGTGACACTGGCGGGCGAGATGGCCAAGGTCCAGGTGCTGTTCGGAGCCATTTCCCGTATCGGTCGCCGCCCCGGCGCCCGACTCAACGTTGCGCCCGCCCATCGTATTTCCGCAGCGCGAACCTCTTCCCAAGAAGCGATCTGGTCCCCCGCGCAAGTGTGGACAACGCCCCCCGAATACCCTGAACAGATTGAAAAAACATGGTAAAAGAAGCGTTAACGACGTTTGAAGGATGGGCGCCTCGCGCGGTTCCCATCCAGACGCCCTGACTGTAGACTGCGACAAGGTTAATTCGTGCGTCTTCGCCGGTCGAAGCCATGTCCCGCGGAGACAGTAGGCGCGTTGGTCGATCGGCCCACGATCGACGCCGAAGATCATGAGGCTAACAAATGGCGAAACAGAATGCGGCGACGGACCCGGTTTCCGTCGCGATGTCGGCGATAGAGAGTGCGTTGAATCTTACCGACGACGACGCCGCCTTCGCCTCCAAGCCAGAACAGAGCGCTTCAGAAGCGTCGGTCGCTCAGACCAAACCCGCCGCCGTCACGCCCGTCCTCAAGCCGGCCGTTCCCGCCCCCGAATCGGCTCCGCTCCTCCGCCCGGCAACGCCTCCTCCTCCGCACGCAGCCGCCGAGCCCGAGCGGAAACCGACTCTCGCGAGCGCCCCCCCGGCAAATGACGACCGCGAAGCTGTCGGCGCGGTCCTGCAGGCGATGAATCCTCCGCGCACGGGACGAACGGCCTTCGTCCTCGCCCTGTTGGGCTCGTTGATCTGGGCCGGGATCTGCGGCCTCTACGCCTACCAGAACATCTGGCCGAAAATCGGAACTGCGCCCCTGAAGGAGCAGCTCTTCCGCCCGGAGACGCCGCTCCTCGTCCTTGCTGCGCTCGCGCCGATCTTCGTCATGTTCGGCTTCGCCGCCCTTTCGCACCGGCTGCGCGACCTCAGGCAGTCCGCCCGCGCGATATCCCAAGTGGCGGTGCGGCTCGCCGAACCCGAAGCTTCCGCGGGCGAGCATGTCGCGATGCTTTCCCAGGCGATTCGCCGGGAACTGGCCGCCATGGGCGACGGCCTGGAGCGGGCGATAGCGCGCGCCGCCGAGCTTGAAACTCGCGTCAAGGCGGAGGTCTCGACGCTCGAGCGCTCCTATTCCGACAACGAGCGCAAGATCCGCTCGCTAATCGCCGAAATGGCCGACCAGCGCGAGGCCATCGTGGTCAGCGGCGCCCGCGTGCGCGACGCGCTCGCAGAGGCCCACCAGGGCATCGCACAGGACCTCGGCTCGGCGGGCCTTCGCTTGAGCGACCAGGTGACTGACACCGGGCAGCGCCTCGCCGCCTCGCTCGGCGCCGCTTCTGATCAGATTTCCACGGCGCTCGACAGCGCCGGCGCCTTCGCTCTCGATCGCATCGCCTCCAAGGGCGCCGAGATCGCCGAGTCCATCGCCGGCGCCGGGGACGGCCTTGCTGGACGGCTTGGCGAGTCGAGCCGGAAGGCGGCGGACGATATCCTCGCGCGCGTCGGCGATATCGACGGGCGTATGCGCGCGGCCGCCGACGATCTTGTCTCGGGGATGGGCGCGCGCGCCGACAATCTCATCGCGCGGATCAACGATTCCCAAACGGCGATGGTCGACGCCATCGGCGACCACGGCGACCGTGTTACCGCGCGCCTGACCGAAACCGCCGAGACGGTGCGCAGCGGGCTTGGCTCCCACCTTGACGACGTGGTCGGCCTGATCGACGATAGTGGCGCGCGCGCCGCCAACGCGATCAAGTCGCACGGCAACCTCGCCGCGTCGCGGCTGGCGGAGACCTCCGCCACCCTCTCGGACGCCATAGGATCGCACGCGGACGACATCGTGGGCCGCATCCGGTCGAGCAGCGAAGACGCCGTCGAAGCGATCCGCACACATGGCGGCGGCGTCGCCGTCCGACTCGCGGAGGTTATGGATGACGCGCGCGCCGCAGCGACTGCTCACGCCGACGACCTCGTCGACCGGATCAGCGCAAGCAGCGCCCAGGCGGTCGACGCGATCGGCGACCACGGCGACCGTGTTACCGCGCGCCTGACCGAAACCGCCGAGACGGTGCGCAGCGGGCTTGGCTCCCATCTCGACGACGTTGTCGGCCTGATCGACGACAGTGGCGCGCGCGCCGTCAACGCGATCAAGTCGCACGGCAACCTCGCCGCGTCGCAGCTGGCCGAAGCCTCCGTCACCCTCTCTGACGCCATAGGGTCGCACGCGGACGACATCGTGGGCCGCATCCGGTCGAGCAGCGAAGACGCCGTCGAAGCGATCCGCATACATGGCGGCGGCGTCGCCGTCCGTCTCGCGGACGTTATGGATGACGCGCGCGCCGCAGCGACTGCTCACGCCGACGACCTCGTCGATCGGATCAGCGCAAGCAGCGCCCAGGCGGTCGACGCGATCCGCGATCACGGCGACAGCGTCGCCGCACGCCTCGCGGAGACCTCGGATAGCGTCTCGGGGGCGCTCGGCGCCCACGGCGAATGGATCGTCAGCCGCATCAACGCCAGCGGAACGGAACAGGTCGAGTCGATCCGGACGCTCGGCGACGGCGTGGCCACGCGTCTCGCGGAGACCTCCGCCGGCGTGTCCTTCTCGCTCGCCGCACAGACCGACGCAATCATTGACCGCCTAAACGCCTCGAGCAGGGACGCGGTGGAGACGATGCGCGGCGTCGGCGACAGCGTCGCCGACCGGATCGCCGACACGTCGCATGCGGTCTCCGACGCCCTCGGCCTTCACGCGGATACGATCGCGACGCGCCTCGCCGGAAGCAGCGCAGAAGCGCTCGACTCGTTGCGCGGCCTTGGCGAGAGCGTCACCGGCCAGCTCGTCGAGACGTCGCGGACCGTGTCGGCCGCCCTTGGAATCCAGGCGGATTCGACGGTGCGCCGCCTCGACGCCGCAACCGCAGGCGCGGTCGACTCGCTGCGCGGCCTTGGCGACACCGTCGCCGGCCAACTCGAAGAGAGTTCGCGGAACGTGTCGGACGCGCTCAGCGTTCATGCGGATTCCATCGTCGGACGCGTCAACGCCAGCAGCGCCGATGCGCTCGACTCTCTGCGTTCCCTCGGCGACAGCGTTGCGGGCCAGCTCGACGAGACGTCGCGAAGCGTCTCGGACGCGCTCGGCGCCCACGCGGACTCGACAATGCGCCGCCTCGACGCCGCAACCGCAGGCGCGGTCGACTCGCTGCGCGACCTTGGCGACACCGTCGCCGGCCGACTCGAAGAAAGTTCACGGAACGTGTCGGAAGCGCTCGGCGCCCACGCGGATTCCATTGTGGGTCGCGTCAACGCCAGCAGCGCCGATGCGCTCGACTCTCTCCGTTCCCTCGGCGATAGCGTTGCTGGTCAGCTCGACGAGACGTCGCGAAGCGTCTCGGACACGCTCGGCGCCCATGCGGACTCCATCGTGGTGCGGCTCAACGCCACCAGCGCAGGCGCCGTGGGCTCGCTGCGCGGCCTCGGAGACAGCGTCGTCGGCCAGCTTGCCGAGACTTCACGTCACGTGTCTGACGCCCTTGGCCTCCAATCCGATTCGATCGTCGCGCGACTCAACGCGAGCAGCGCCGATGCACTCGTCTCCATGCAATCCCTGGGCGAGAGCGTCGCAAACCGGCTCGTCGAAACCTCTCGCTCCTTCGCCGGCGCGCTCGACTCGCACGCCGATCAGGTCATTGGCCGGCTCAACGCCAACAGCGCCGATGCCCTGGAATCAATGCGCAGCCTTGGCGACAGCGTCTCCGGGCGCCTCGTTGATACGTCGAATTCCGTGGTGGGCGCGCTGGACGTCCACATCGACGGCGTCATAGGCCGCCTCAACGCCAGCCAAACGGATGCTTTGGAAACCATGCGGGGCCTTGGCGACAGTGTCGCCGACCGTCTTTCGGACACTTCCCGCGCCGTCTCGAGCGCACTCGCCGCGCAGTCGGACGACATCGTCGCGCGGGTCAACGCCAGCGGCGGCGACGCAATTGTCGCGATCCGCAACCACGGCGACGGCGTCGCCGCCCAGCTGGCGCACGCGTCGGCCGCGACGAGCAGCGCCTTCGCCTCGCATGCGGACGAGATTGTCGGCCGTATCGCGCTGAACAGCGCGCAGTCACTGGACGCCATCCGGGGGCACGAAACCGGCTTGACGACGCGACTGGCCGAAGCCTCCGCCGCAATGACCGGGTCGCTCGGCGCCCACGCCGACGACGTCGTCGGCCGGATCTCTTCCGCCAACGAACAGACGCTTCAGGCGATTCGCAATCACGCTGATTCCGCCGCCGCGCGGCTCGACGCCGCGGCGCTCACCGCGACCAGCGCGCTCGCGAGCCACTCGGACGACGTCGTCGGCCGGATCGCGTCGGTTAGCGAACGTGCAGTCGCCACAGTCCGGTCTCATGGCGACTCGGTCGCCGACCGCCTTGCCGAGACGATCGGCGCCGCAAATGCCTCGGTCATCCAGAACGTTGACGGTCTCGTCAGTCGGATCGACGCCAGCAGTTCGGAGGCCTTGAACGCTTTGCGCGCCCATGGCGAGACTCTCGCCGGACGCCTAGCGGAAGCCGCGGAGGCCGTCAGCGCCCAGGGCGAACAGGTCGCGACCCGGCTCACCGAAGCCACGTTCCGGATGCGAGGCGCGCTCGACGTGCACGGCAGCGACGTGGTTGAGCGCATCAGCGGAACCGGCGCCCATACCGTGGAGGCGATCCGCTCCCAGGGCAATGTCGTCGCCGACCGCCTCAACGAAGCGAACGAGACGCTCTCGCGCGCCTTCAACGAGCGCACGACGGCCCTCCTCGACCGGCTCGAATCCGGCGGCGCGCGTCTCAACGATACGGTGCTCGTCCAGGGCGACAGCCTCGTCGCGCGGCTGAACAGCGTGTCCGACCGCCTCCACGAGACGGTCGTGGAGCGCGGCCGCACGCTCGAAGAGCGCCTCGACGGCTCGACCGAGCGTCTGGCCTCGCTGCTGCGGGATCGCGCGGCGGACGCCGCGCACGCGCTCGACGCCGCGGCGTCCCGCTGGAGCGACCACTTCGACTCGCGCGAAGTCCAACTTCGCGACGCGGCTGGCGAGCGCAGTGCTGCCATCGAAACCTCAATCAGCGAAGCCACCCGCCGGCTGATCGCCGCCATTGCAGTTCAGGGAGCGGAAACCCAGTCCCGGCTCGAAGCCGCGACCAGCGATGCGCTGGCCAAGCTCAACATCGACGCCGAACAAATCGGCCAGCGCTTCGCGGCGCTCGCCTCCGACGCGGCTGGCGCTTCGCGGGCGGCGGCAGACGCCGTGCGCGAGGCTCTGAGCGGCCAGGTCGCCACTTTTGAAACGCTCGTCGGAGAGCGCGGCGCCCGCCTCGTGAATACGCTCGGCACCCAGTCGGATCGCGTCCGTGAGTATTTGGAAGCACTCGACAATCTCGTCGGCGAGAATGGCCACAGCTTCGTCGACCGCATCGCGGCGCATTCGAACGAGCTGGGTTCGCGCATGAACTCGTATCTTTCCGTGATGGACGGGATGATGCGGGTCCGGCGCGACGAGTTTGACCAGCGCTTCAACGATCATCTCGAAGGGTTGTCGGAGAAGTCGGCGCTGCGGCTCGGCCAGTTCGAGGCCGCTTCGACCGCCCATCATCAGGCGGTCGACCTCGCCCTTGCCTCGCACTCGCGCCGAATCGAGACTTCGCTCAGCGATGGCCTCGGTCGGCTTGAGGCCACGATCGACGGGGGCGGCCGTGACCTCGTCCGCCAGATTGGGGACAAGTCCGACGCCCTGTCTTCCGACATCGCCGCAAAGCTCGGCGCGATCGAGGAGACGCTGATGACGCGCGGGGGCGCGGTCGATGAACTGCTTGGGCGCCGGAACGCCGAAGCCGCGTCGCTGCTCGACGCTCGACTGAAGGCGATCGACGAGCGCGCTCAGGACCGCCTGACGCAGGTCTCGACCGTGCTCGACGCGCTGCTCGCCAAGATCGAGGACGGGCTGACCCAGCGCGGTCGGTCGCTGACCGAGCTTTTGGCGCGCAACACGCTGGAGACGGCGCGAACGCTTACCGACGGCGGCCGCGAGATCGTGCAGGGCATGGACGCCAAGTCGCTGGAGATCGCCGAGACGCTGGACAAGCGCGCCCGCGAACTGACGCAGACCCTGTCGGCGCTCGCCCAGGACATTAACGCCACGCTGGCGGGCCGCGCCAACGACGTGTCTCGCGCGCTCGGCGCGAGCGTCGACGGCTTCCGCAACGGCGTCGTCGAGCCGATGGAGGCGCTGGCGCAGACATTCGACGCCCATCGCGCGGCGCTTGAAGACAAGGTCGGCGATCATGCCGAGCGCGTCTCGGCGATGCTCGAAACGCATCGGGCGACGCTCGGCGCCGCGTTCGACGCCCATCGCGCAACCATCGGCGCCGCGGTCGCTGATCACCGCGCCGCGCTCGATGAAGCCGGACGTCGCAATGCGGAGGACTTCGACGCGCGCCTCGCGGCGCTCGCCGAGGCGGCCGACCAGAGCGCGCGCATCATCGAGGCGCGTCTGTCCGATCTCAGCGATGCCGCGAACAGGAACGTCGGCATGATCGACGAGCAACTCCTCGCGCGGATTGAGACGATGAAGGAGACGTTCGCCCGCGTTGCGGCGGAGGCCGATTCGACGTGGGCCGCGCGCGGCGCGGACCTCACATTGTCGCTGTCGTCACGCGTGGACGACTTGCGACTTGTGATCGACGGCAAGGGCGCGGATCTCGTGACTGCGCTGGGTTCGCGCGGCGACGACGTCGCGTCCCGCATCGACTCGATCGGGGCCCGCGCGATCGAGACCCTCGACCAGCAAATGGAGGGTCTCGGAGGGCTTCTGACCCGACGGACGGATGAACTGATCGCGGCCATCAACGGCAGCGCGGCGGACCCGATCCGGGTGCTCGGCTCGCTCGCGGGCCAGTTGCGGTTGGAAGTCGTCAACTCTGGCGAAGCCCTGCGCGCTTTCTCTGAAGAGGCCACGCGCCAGTCGGCGGAAGCGGTCGAGGCGTTGATGAAGCGCTTGACCGAACAGGTCGAACTCTCCGCGGCCTCGCTCCGCAGCGCCGTGGGACAAAGCGCAGAAAATTCCGTCGAAAGGCTCGCGGCCACCGGCGAGCGCCTGCGGGGCGAGATCGCCCAGGCGATCGAGGATCTCGGCAAGACAACGGCCGCGGTCGACCTTTCGGTCGCTTCGGCCGGCGATCGGCTCGCGGCCGTCCAGGGCGGCCTTGCCGCCCGGGTCGAAGAATTCCAGCGCGCACTCGGCGGCATTGCGGCGCAGGTCGCAACCCTTGGCCGTCTGGCGTCGACCACGCACACGGACGCGGGCGCCCTTGCCCAGCAACTCGCTCAGCATGCCGAGACCCTGGGCGGTGTCGCCCGCGAACTCGCCGAGCGGCAGGAATCGCTCGACGTCGCACTGGAACGCCGCGAATCGGGGCTGCAGAACCTGCTCGGCGACCTCGCCGCCCGGAGCGAGGCTTTCGACAATGTGCTCTCCCGCTTCGCCATTTCGGTCGAGGACAGCTTCTCGCGGGCCCAGGCGCGCGCGCAGGAAGTGAGCGCGGCGCTCGCGGCGGCGACCCGCGGCGCGTCCGTGGCGGTCGCGGGTCAGTTTGAGACGATCCGCGAAACGGCCGCCAAAGAGCGGGACCAGACCGCGCAGGCTTTGCGGACCACGTTGGAAGAGACCAATGCGCAGCTCACCGGCGCGCTCGACCGCGCCGCCGGGCGTTTCCGCAACTCGGTCGCTGAGGTCAAGGACATGGCCTCGCAGGTCCAGCGCGAACTCGAAGCGACGCGTCAGGAATTGCGCCGAGGCGTCCTCGAACTGCCGCAGGAGACGAGCGAGACCGCCGAGGCGATGCGCCGCGTGGTCTCCGACCAGATCCGCGCGTTGAAAGAGCTCTCTTCGCTCGTCTCCGAATCGGGCGCCGATTTCGACGTCTCGGAGCCGGCGCAGGCGACTGTCCCAGCTGCGGCCGCAGTCGGGGCCTCCCGCTATGAGCAGCACGCGCCCTACCCCGCGACCGAGCCGCCGCGAAGTTCCGCCGGACGGGAAGCGATGCTGGCGCGTGTCGCCGAGGCGATCCAGACGCCTCTCGAGGATCCGCTTCCGATGCGGGCCACGGCCGCGCCGAGGATCGCGGCGCCTGAGCCACCCGCCGTGTCGCCGCAGGACCGTGGCCAACCCGGCTGGCTATCGAACCTACTCGCTGCGGCCTCGCGCAACGAGGAGATCGAGGCCGAGGCCCTCCCGCGAACGCCTGAGACGCTCGACGCGCTGACGGAAGGCATCGCTGGGCTCATCGACAACGCGGCGGCGGCGGAAATGTGGGACCGCTGGCGGCGTGGCGACGCGACCGCCGTGTCGCGCCGTCTCTACACCGAGGCCGGACAGGAAACCTTCGACGAAATCCGCCGGCGCTACCGGTCCGACCCTCAGTTCCGCGAGACGGCCGGGCGCTATACTCAGGAGTTCGAACGTCTGCTCGCAAAGGTGGGCCAGAACGACCGCGACGGATCGCAGTGGAAGGCTTATCTCCTGTCCAATGCGGGGAAAGTCTACACGATCCTCGCCCATGCCTCGGGCCGGCTTGGTTGATGCGCGAAGCGCTGGCGCCCTTCCGGCGCCAGGCGACGCGGGGGCGCTTCCGTGCTAGGAGCGCTCCTGTCGCCTCCGATGTGCGGCGCAGGGGGACGGATAGTGAGGGATGATGGGAAAGCTAACCGGGCGAGAAAGCCGGGCCGCGTCTCGGTCGTCATGCCGCATTTCAACGACCGCGACAATCTCGACGTCTGCCTAACTCTGCTCGCACAGCAGACTTTTCCCAGCGACCGCACTGAAATCATCGTCGCCGACAATGGCAGTCCTTGCGGGATCGAGGCCGTGCGCGAGACGGTGCGCGGCCGCGCGCGGGTTATAGAGGTGGCGGAGCGCGGCGCCGGACCCGCCCGCAACGCCGGCGTGCAGGTCTCGACAGGCGATGCGCTGGCCTTCATTGACAGCGATTGTCGGCCCGATCCGCGCTGGCTGGAAGAGGGTCTCATGGTTTTGGAGACTGCCGATTTTGTCGGCGGGAGGGTCGATATCCTCGTCGGCGACCCCGAGCGTCTGACAGCGGCGGAAGCTTTCGAGACCATCTTTGCTTTCCGAAACGACCGCTATGTGGAGGAAGAACAATTCACCGTCACCGCCTCGATGTTCGTCTGGCGCGCGGTCTTCGACGACGTTGGTCCGTTCGAAAACGGCGTGCCTGAAGATATCGACTGGTGCGACCGAGCTACCGCCAAAGGTCACCGCATTCGTTTTGCTCCTAAGTCGATCGTGGGCCATCCTGCGCGGCGGACAATGGCGGAATTGCTTCGGAAGTCCCGCCGCATCACCTCCGAGCGGTGCGAAGCGGCGCGCCGTCAGGGCAAGGGACCGCTTGCCGTGCTTCTCCGGCAGTGGGCGGTTCTCGCTTCGATCGCGCCGCACGCGATTGTCGTCATGACGACCGACCGATTGAATGGCGTGCGCCATCGCGCGATGGCGATGGCCGCTCTGGCGGAGACGCGGGCATATCGCTTCGCTGTCGGCCACCGAATTGCCTTTCAGCGGACTCAATCCGGATAACCGGGCTGTCAGGCGCTGTAGATGGCCCTATAGGTCTCTCGCAGCATCGCCTTCTGAACTTTCCCCATCGTGTTGCGCGGCAGCGAGTCGACAAGGAAGACCCGCTTCGGCGCTTTGAACTTCGCGAGTCTGTCCCCGAGCGCCGTGAGGATGGCCGCTTCAGTCAGCTCTGCGCCCGGCCTCAGCACGACGACTGCCGTCACACCCTCCCCGAAATCCGGATGCGGTGCGCCGAAGACAGCGCTTTCCAGCACGCCCTCGATCGCGTCGAGTTCGCTTTCGACCTCCTTTGGGTAGACGTTGAAACCGCCGGAGATCACGAGATCCTTGGCGCGGCCGACGATGTGGATGTAGCCGTCCTCGTCCTCGCGGGCGAGGTCGCCGGTGATGAAATAGCCGTCCGGGCGGAACTCTTGGGCGGTCTTCTCGGGCATGCGCCAATAGCCCTTGAAGACGTTCGGCCCCTTGACCTCGATGACGCCCGTTTCGCCCTTTGGCGCCGGCAAGCAGCTTTCGGGATCACTGATGCGCAGACTAACCCCAGGCAGTGCGAATCCAACCGTCCCGGGCCGACGCTCACCGTCATACGGGTTGGAGGCGATCATATTCGTCTCGGTCATCCCGTAGCGCTCGAGGATGGCAAAACCGGTTCGCTCGCGCCATTCGCGATGCGTCTCGGCAAGCAGAGGGGCGGAGCCGGAGATGAAGAGCCGCATGCTCGCGCAGGCTTCGCGCGTCAGGCCAGGGTGGTCGAGGAGCCGCGTGTAGAAGGTCGGCACTCCCATGAGAGATGTCGCCCCAGGCAGGGCGGCGATCACCGCGTCCGGGTCGAAGCGATGCTGGAAAATCATTGTTGCGCCCGCGATCAGCGCGACATTGATGGCCACGAAGAGGCCATGCGTGTGGAAGACCGGCAACGCATGGATGAGCCGGTCGGCCGGCATATAGCGCCAATAGTCGACGAGCGTCAGCGCGTTGGAGGAGAGG
>Ga0335069_10008032_pt1 | contig 15146 bp, 12 predicted proteins | sample Lox_Sample_11_FD_206714 | JGI IMG/M metagenome (GOLD analysis project Ga0335069, IMG submission 206714) | Soil microbial communities from Loxahatchee National Wildlife Refuge, Florida, United States - Lox_Sample_1.1 | ecosystem: Environmental > Terrestrial > Soil > Wetlands | place: USA... | reverse complement strand
GGACATGGACGCGGCTGGCGGTGCCGGTGCGGGGGCAGAGGCCACAGGCGCGGGCGGCGGCGGACCTGCAGGCGCAGCTTTTTTTCGGGCCGAGAGAGCGCCGGCCGGCGGGCTGGGCAGGGCCTCTTCCTTGGCCAAAACGTCCTGCTCGGCGCGATCGATCTCGCTCCTGGGCCGAGCGGAGCCAACCTGGTCCAGCAGGTCATCCATCGATCCGCCCTTGCTGGGCTTGGCCGCCGCGCGCGGTGGAGGCGGCTCGGCCCAACGACCAGCCGACCCGGCGCCTTCCGCGGATGCGCCGCGATCCTCTTCGAATCCGGCAAGCGGGTCGCTCGCGATGTGCTTCTTGCCAGCGACGCCGATGCGCGCAGGAAGCTTTGCGCGCGCCTCATTGGCGCGCTTGTCCTCGGGCGCTTCGCTCAACCCGACGGATTTGCTCTTCATCGCCCGCGCTTGCGAGGCTGTCCTGGGCACTAGCCCCATGGGCTTCTCTTCGGCCTGCGCTGGGGCTTGCGGCTGCGGCTCGGCCGCGAGTCGTGCCGGCGTTTCGGTCGCGACAGGCTTCTCCGGCGGAAGCACTTGCGGGTTCTTGGTCACCTTGAGCAACAACACCACGGTCGCGACACCGGCGGCCCCCAGGGCGGGCACCAACCAGGGCGTCTTCCACATCCGCGCGAAGAAGCCCTCGGGCTTTTGCGGCCGCGCAACCCGCGGTTTGGCAGGCGCCGTGTCGGCGCGCCGGGCGGCCGCGGCCAAGCGCGCCGCCTGCATGAGTTGCGCATGGACCCGCGCCGGCGGTTCCTCGGCCAGCGGCCCGCGCAAGGCGGCGCGCGCGTGCCCCAAGGCCGACGAGGTGGCCTTGAGCTCGGCGTTGCACGACGCGCAGCCCTCCACGTGCGCCAGGAACTCGGCGCGCTCTGCCGCCGGCATCTCCTCGTAGAGGAAGTCGACCAGGCGAGAGGAGATGTCGCTGCACTTCATGGTGTCCCTCTGACCTGAGCTCCACCCAGGGCCAAGCTGGGTGCCTCGTGCAAGTCGCCCAGCAGTGAGCGCAGGCGTTGCAAAGCATAGCGCATGCGGCTCTTGACCGTGGGCTCGCTGGCCCCGACTTGGGCGGCGATCTCGGCAAACGACATGTCCATCACTTCGCGCATCAGGAAGACCTCACGCTGTTCCACCGGCAGCTCGCCCACCGCCCGGTCGACCAAGCTTGCAATCTCGCGACCCATCACCTCAGTCTCCGCGTTGCCCGATTGGGCTGCCACCCGGTCGATGCGTCGCAGGCCCGAGTCGCCAGCGCCCGGGTCCGCGGACTGCTCGAGCGATTCGGCCTGGCGAAGCTCGGCCCGTCGCGCTTGATCCGTGCACAGGTTGCGCGCGATGGTGAAGAGCCAGGTCGAAACCTTGGCCGAGGGTTGCCATTCGGCCGCGCTCCTCACCACCCGAAGAAAGACCTCTTGCAGAAGATCCTCTGCCGTCGCCTTGTCCCTGACGAAACGCCGCAGGAAGTTCCACAACCGTTTCTCATGGCGCGCCGCCAGCTCGGCGAACGCGTCCACGTCGCCTTTTTGGTAAGCAGCCATGAGAGCCTCGTCGGTCATGGGGACCCAGGCAGTTTAGCGCCGGTCCCCTGAGCGCGAGCTAGTATTGTTGCCAGCCCCTCGGCGGCCGGGCGTAGCGGGTGTGCGACACCGGGAAGGGGTCGGCGGTGCGACGCAAGCTGGAATCGTCCGCGGCGCAGCAGCCATCCACGTCGATCCCCATGGCAATCAGGCCGGCGCGGTCGTTGTAGCGCAGGCCCAACACCGCGGCGGGCTGGCTGAGGTTGGCGCGCACGAATTCCACCTGGTGAATCTGCGACGAGACCGCTTCACCAAATTCGGTGCCTAGGCCTGGGCGCGAGCGGCGCGGGGCATACGCCTCGCTCTCCGCGCTCTTCGACTTGGCGGCTGGCGCCGCTGGCTCGGCCCGGTCGGCTTGCGCGTGGGCAGGAGCGCCCGCAGTCGTCGGCGAGGCTGAAGGGGCTTGCTCCGCCGTCGCTCCCTTGCTGCTGTAGTCTTCGAGTCGACCTGAATAGTCATCGCGATACGGGACCGCGGGATAGATCGGATGCGGCAGGGGCCGATACACGCGTTCCGGGAAGATGGCCACGCCAATGACACCCACATTGCGAGCGGTACCGACTCGGGCTGCATAGGAATCGGCTACCGACGAGAACCTGAAGGCCGCGGCCTGCCACTGCGACAGCCGCCAGCCGTCGACCTCCACTTGACCCCATGCTGGTACCAGGTACCCGCGTTTCCCAGTGAAGTCGCCCGGCTTGCCGTCAATCACGTCCCGGCCATCGACCGAGATCACGGCCTCGACTCGGCGGCCGGTGTGATTGGTCACCCTGATGGTGTAGCGGTCACCAAGCCTTCCAAGCACGAAGGTCTCACCGTCGTGCCAGAAGGTCGGGCTAGGCATGCCGTCGACCAGGACGTCGACCTGGTAGCCCCCGGCTTCGGGCCGCAGAGGCCGGCTTTCGGCGTTGCGTGCCGGCGTCGCGCAGGCGAGAAACCCCGCTACTGCGAATGCAACGCGGCTAACGCGGACCTGGCTGTTGAGCTTTCTGGTGTTTTTCTTCATGGCGACCCTCCTCGGCTGTTGAACGAAGGAGAACCGAGAAGGATCTCCGCTGAGAGCGGCGATAGTAGTAGCGCATATCGTCATTCGGCCGGGTGGCTTTCCGGCCTAAGCCAAGTCAGATTGGGCTTGGCCACCAAACGGAAAGGAGCGACCCATGCGAACGACCGTCGGGATTGTCGGAAGTGGTCTCTTGGCTCTGTGGCTCTCGGGTTCGGCCATGGCCGGAACGCCCGAGACCTTTGCCCAGAAATGTGCTGGATGCCACGGCAAGGATGGCAAGGCGCAGACCACGATGGGCAAGAGGCTGAACATCAAGGACCTCACCGACCCCAAGGTGCAGGCCGCAGCCAAGGACGCCGATTGGGAGAAGCTGATTGCCGAAGGCGACAAGGACCCGAAGGGCAAGGTGCTCATGCCGGGCTTCGCGGCCAAGCTCTCGCCTGAGGAGATCAAGGCCCTGGTCAAGCTCTGCCGCGACTTCAAGGGCAAGTGAGATCCTGAAGCGGGGGAACCCTCCGTGGCTACTGACACTCGGTACTGGCCGAGCACTGGTTGCAGGCGCCACCGATACTACAATTCTGGCCCGACGGACAGGTGGTGACGCCCGGGGAACATTTGATCACAGCCGCGAACTGCAGAACCGCGGCTGTGCCAAACCCGGTGACCGAGCCGGTCACCGACGGCGGGTTGGGATTGAAGGTGGACCCAGAAACCGGAACCCAGTGTTGGTCGGTCAGCGCAGCATTCGGGTCGAAGGCGCCGAGCACCAGGGCTTGGAGATTGTTGCCGGCGGCCGCCGCCACCGAGGGCTGGATGGCCACGGTCAGCGTCGGATCTTGTCGAAAAAGGCCGGACCGTAGTATCGAGATCTCGAAGACCGGGCCGACGGCGCCCGCACGACTGATGGCGGGTATCCGGGTCATGGTCACGGCGACGGATGAGCCCTTGGCGAAGCTGCCCGGCGCCATGGTGAGCTGGGCCTCGCCGAGCTCGAGCGAGCCGCCCGTGTCGCCGAAGGTCTGGGTAATCGTCGTCGCGCCCGGGCTGGCGTCTGGGCTCTGAGCGGCGTCCGCATCGGGGCCCGTGACCCCGCCCGTGTCTGGATTCGGCCCGTCGGGATTCGGCTGGAGGTCTGGATTCGGCCGGTCGGGATTCGGCTGGAGGTCTGGATTCCGCCCCACCTCTGCATTCGGCTCCGCGGGATTAGCAGCACCACTGTCCGCACCTGTTTCCGACGCTTGGGCGTCGCGCGCATCCGGCCTATCCACGTGCAGGCGATCGTACAGCCCTTGTCCGCATCCCACCGCGAGCAGCGATGCCGCAGCCGCGAGGGAGGCGCTCAGCCTGGAGGGGACGGACAAGCACATCACCATGGAGCTTACACCGCGCCAGCCTGAGCACCGCAATGTGGTTTTTTGCGAGGGGTGCTCCGCTCGGCGGCCCCGGAGTCCTCCTAGGGTTCCCATCTAAGGTTAGTTCCCATCTAGACAGTCCGTGAGAACACCGGCCGGCCGAGCTGCTGGCGCGGCGTCAGATAGGCATCGAAGCACATGGCCAGATTGCGCACGAAGATCTGGCCGTGTCCGATGGCGTGCACGCCCTCGGCGTCGATGCGGCACATGCCGTCTTTCACGAAGGCCTCCAGCTTGGCCAGGCTGTCGCGGAAATAGTCGGTGAACACGATGCCATAGCGCGCCTCCAGCGCGCTTCGGTTGACGGTGAAGTTGCACATCAACGACAGGATGGCGTCGCGCCGGATTTCATCGTCGCGTGAACGGCGGTAGCCCCGCTGGATGGGCAGGTGGCCCTGGTCGAGCGCGCGGTAGTAGGGCGCCAGCTTCTTCTCGTTCTGCGCGAGGGAGCCGCGTACGTCGCCGATGGCCGACACCCCGAACCCTAGGGTGTCGTCCCCGGGATTGACCGTGTAGCCCATGAAATTGCGCGATAGCCGGCCCTGGCGCTGGGCCACGGCCAGCTCGTCGGCGGGCAGGGCGAAATGGTCCATGCCGATGGCTTGATAACCGGCGGCCACGAAGGCCTGGCGGGCCATGGCCAACAACCTGAACTTGGTGTCCCGGTCAGGAACCGCCGCAACCTCGATGCGCTTCTGGTTGCTGCGAATCATGGGCAGGTAGGCGAAGGAGTAGACCGCCAGGCGATCGGGTCGCAGGGCCACGACCTCGGCCAGGGTTTGGGCAAACGGCTCGGGCCGCTGCGCGGGCAGGCCGTAGACCAGGTCGAAGTTGATGCCGGCAAAGCCGTGCTGGCGCGCCCGCCGCAAGAGAAGCGTGGTCTGCTCGCGCGTCTGATTGCGGCCGATGGCCTGCTGGACCTCGGCCGAGAAGTCCTGCACGCCCATGGAGAGCCGGTTGAAGCCCAGCTCGGCCAGCACGGCCAGATGCGCCTCGCCGGTCACCCGCGGGTCGACCTCGACCGCCAGCTCGGCCTTGGGCAGAAATTCGAAATATCCGGCGAAGCCGCGCACCAGGCGCTGAAGCTGACCGGGCGAGAAATACGTGGGCGTGCCCCCGCCCAGGTGGAACTGCGCGACCTTGCGCCGGCGGGGCAAGCGCTCGGCCAGCAGAGCGATCTCGCGCAGCAGGTGTTCCAGGTACGGTTCGGCGACCTCCTTGCGGGTCGTGGCAAAGGAATGGCAGCCGCAGAAGACGCAACGCCGCTCGCAGAACGGCAGGTGGACGTACACCGAGAGTGGGTCGGTGCCCACGGCGTCAGCGCGCTCCAGCGCGCGCAGGTAGTCGGGCTCGCGAAAGTCTTCGCGGAATTCGACCGCGGTGGGGTACGAGGTGTAGCGCGGCCCGGTGCTGTCGTAGCGGGCCAGCAGTTCAGGCGAGACCTCGGCCAGGTCGCTCATGGTTAGCCTCCGAGGGAGAAGCGATAACCCAGGCCGCGCACCGTGTGCAGGTGACGGGGGTGCTCGGGATCCGGCTCGATCAGCTTGCGCAGACGCACGACCATATGCTCGACCGCGCGCGTGGATGGCGAAACCTCGTAGCCCCACACCCGTTCCAGGATCTCATCGCGCGAAACCAGCTGCCCGGCGCGCTCGAACAACAGACGTAGGACCATGGACTCCTTTTCGCCCAGGGTGATGCGCTCGCCGTCGGCTTGGACCACCTCGCTCCTGCCGAAGTCGATGGCGACCTGGCCCACGCGCAGGGTAGGGCCGGCCTTGACCATCTCTCCATACCAGCCCTGGCGGCGCAGCATGCCGCGAACGCGCAGGAGCAGCTCGTGCAGGTTGAAGGGCTTGCCCAGGTAGTCGTCGCCGCCCATCTCCAGACCGCACACCCGGTCGTCGTCCGACGTCTTGGCGGTCAGGAACAGGATGGGCAGGCGTCCGCCCTCGTCGCGGATGGTCTTGCACACCGAGAACCCGTCCCGCCTCGGCAACATGACGTCCAGGATGATGAAGTCGATGCCGCCCGCGCGCCAGCGCTCGAGAGCGCTTTCACCGTCGCCCACGGTCTCGACCGCGTAGCCCTCCAGCCGCAGGTTTTCGCCGATGCCCTCGGCCAGGTGCTTCTCGTCTTCCACGAGCAGGATACGCGCGCTCATGCTGTCTCCTTGCTGGCCAGAGGCAGACTGACCCGGAACGTGGAACCGTGTCCCACGCCTGGGCTTTCGGCGGTAAGCGTGCCGCCCACCTGGCGAATCAGCTCGCGCGCCAGATAGAGCCCGAGGCCGCTGCCCTCCGTCTGCCGCACCATCTCGTCGCCCACGCGATAAAACTTCTGGAAGATCTTCTCTTGCTCCTCGGCCGCCAGGCCAATGCCCTGATCTACCACTTCGATGATTGCCCGCTCACCCTGCCGCGCGACCGCCACGCGCACCGGCTTGTCCGCGCCGCCGTACTTGCCGGCATTGTCCAACAGATTACGCAGAACGGTCTTGAGCACGCCCAGGTCATAGCGCGCTTGCACGGGCTCGGCGGGCAGGTCGAGCTCCACCGCCAGGTGGCGCTGCGGCGGGTCCTTGTCCAGGGCAGCCGCCACGTCAGCCACGTCGCGGCCCAGATCCCCCGGCTCCACGTGCACCACGAAGCGACCGCTGTCGAGTCGGGCCACCGCCAGGATGTTGTTGACCAGGCCCTCCAAGCGATCAACGTCGGCGCGCATATTGGCGAGGAAGTGGCCGCGCTTGTCGGGCGGGAGCTCGCGCAGCTGCAGGGTCTCGATGAAAAGGCGGAGGGAGGCGAGGGGCGACTTCAGCTCATGGGTAACCGCCGAGAGAAAGTTGGCCTGTTGGCGCATCAGCTCCATCTCGCGTCGTGCCGAACGCAGGATGAGCACGGTCCCGGCGAGCAGGATGCACAGGAAGGTCGCGCCCTCGGCCGCGAACATGCGGATGCTCGCGTTTCGCTGGGCCACGAGCTGCTCGACGCGACCCGGCCGCACGACGACACCGTATCCGGCGAAACCGGACAAGAGCGGCTGGCCTGGCCGCGGCTGCCAGTCGAGCTGGGGATAGGCCACGCGGAGGAATTCGGCTGGCCCGCCGGGGCCCATGGCCTGTCGCTGCGCCAGCATGCGCAACGCTCTTTCCGCGGACTGGCGATCGGCCTCCAAGTGTCGGGCGGTGGCCCTGATCTCCTCGGCCGAAGCGCGCAGATGGAAAACCACCCACCAGCCCAGCAAGGCAACCGTGAAAGCGACGATGCTGAGCACGCCAAGCACCAGCAGGCAGGAACGCGGCTGCGTCGACCCGGCACGCCAGAGGAGCGGCAACTTCATGATGGCGGAATCTTACCGCTCGCGCGAGTCCTCGCGCACGCCCTGCAGGAACGCCTCCACCGCTTCCATGCCATGCTCCCGCGCCAAGCGCTTGAGACCGACGGTCGGCATGTGCAGGAGCCGATTGACGACTTGCTGGCCGAAGCGCCTGATGTGCTCGCGATGCGCTTCGTCCAGATGGGCGAGGCCGTCGTTGAAAAGCTGCTTGAGCAGCTCATCGGCCGCGGCCTGACCCTGGCCGCGCAGGTCGCGCACGATGGGACTGATGTCGCGTTCGAAGACGCGCAGGCGCAGGGCCTCGAGCGCCTCGTCGATGATGACCCGAGCCTCGGCGATTTCCGCCTCGCGCTCGCGCCGGTTGCGCTCAGCCTCGCCGTTCAGCTGGTCGATGTCGCAAAGTTGGGCGCCTGCCGCGGCTGCGGCTTGCACGTCGGTGTCGCGGGGAACCGCGAGGTCGATCACCAGGGGAGGCGCGCCCTGCAGGGCCGAAAAAAAGGCACGGTCCAGCAAAGGCTCGTGCGCCGAGGTCGCGGTCACGATGACGTCGAGGTGGCCGGGCGTCGCCAGAAAGGCATCGAGGGCCAGAGCGCGACCCCCACACGCGGCGGCCAGATCGACCACCTTGCTTACCGTGCGGTTGACGAAGAGCAGGGAGCAACCGGGCCGGCGCGCGAAATGTTCGCCACACTGACGGGTCATCTCGCCGGCTCCGATGAGCGCCACGGTGGCTGGCCTGGTGGTTCGTTGCTCGATGAGGCCAAAGGCCAACGAGACCACGGATACCGGCCGAGCCCCGAGCGTGGTCTTGCTGCGCACCCGCTTGGCTGCCTGGAACGCCTCCTCGAAGACGAACTGAAGGTGCGAGCCGGCCAGCCCCCATCCTTGCGCCAGGTGGAGCGCCTGCTTCACCTGACCGAGGATCTGGGCATCGCCGGGGTTGAGCGAATCGAGGCCCGCGGCCACGCAGAAGAGGTGCTCGGCCGCGCCATCCTTTTCGTAGGCGTGCAGGGCCTGGGCTGTCGTGCGCGCCGTGAGCGCCGGCGGCGCTTTCGCGTGGTCGCGGGCCGCGAAAAAGGCGTGGATGCGCTTGCGATACTCGGAGACCGTTGTGCCCCGGCGGCACAAGAAGATCACCTCGACCCGATTGCAGGTGGCCAGATAGACACTCTCCAAGAAATCACACGCCTGGTGCAGCGCCTTGCTCTGGACCTCCTGTTCCTCGGGAGAGAAGGTGTATCTTGCCAGGCCTTCCTGCTTGCCTCGGCGCACGGTCAGACCGACCACGCCCAGGTATCTCACGGCTCGGCCTCCAAGGGCGGGGCGGCCGGCTTGGCCAAGCCGCGCTTGTAGCAGCCCGGCGAGGCGTCGTGCCCGATGGTCCTGGGGTGTCTCTTGCGGTTGGAATTCATGTCAGGAAACGCGGTGGGATCGTACACCCCCGCGGCGTGGTTGACACGGGTTGATAGTTGGATGCTGCCCGCCGGCGGCGATTCCGAGTATCCGTGCGGTGAAGGTGCGAACTGGCTATTGGCAGGTCTGTCCTGCGGCGCCGATGGTACTGCCCACGCAGCGCAGGCCCGTGTCGCAGCTCTGATCCGCGCAGCAGGGATCGCCCGAGGAGCCACAGGCCACGCACGTGTACGTCTGGGTTGCCCCGATACCGCCACCGCTGGCTTGCTGACACACCAACTTGGCGCTGGAACAGGTGCGGTTGGCAAGCGCGCCTGAGCCAGTGTCGGTGCCACAACACACGTGATTGGCAGTACCGCAGGTCTCGCAGGTGTAGTCGTCATTGCCGTTGACGCAGACCAGGCCGCCCGCCGTGCAGGTCCGATCGGCGGCGTTGCCGCAGCAAGGATCGCCGAGAGCACCGCAGCTGGTGTCGCCGAACACGCAAGCGTTGGCAGTGCAGGTGCCGCCGCCCAGGCCGTTTGGACAGGGGTTGCCCTCGGCAATGCAAGTACCAGTCGCGGCAGCGCTAGCAGCGCCTCTGGTATTGCAACACCCACCGCCAGAGCACGAGTTGTCCGGGCAGCAATCTTTCCCTGCTTCGCCACACGCGGTGCAGGTTGAATCGCGCACTCCGTTCGTCGTGCATGTGGTGAAGGGATCGTTGCACACGCTCCCCTGGCAGCAGGGCAGCCCGGCCTGCCCGCAGGTGACGGGTGTGTCGACGTCGGTATCCGGGGACGGCGCGACCCTGTCTGGACGGGCATCTGGGGGCGGCGGTGGCGGACCGTCGATCCCGCCATCCCTGGTCGTCCCACCGGTTGCGGTCGTCTTGCCTCCGGTCGCCGTGGTCCCGCCGGTCGCGGCGGTGTTTCCCCCAGCCGCGGTTCCAGCGCTCGCGGTAGTTCCGCCTCTCGCGGTCGTGGTTCCCCCAATCGGGCTAGTCGTGCCGCCAGTAACGGCCGTTTTTCCGCCGGTCGCGGCGGTGGTTCCAGCGGCAGCAGTGGTTCCACCGGTCACCATGGTGAATCCACCAGCGGCCGTCGTTCCACCCGTCGTTGCTGTTGTTCCGCCGGTCGCGGCGCTGGTCTGGGTGCTTCCGCCACTTCCGCCGATCATGCCACCAGTCACGCTCGTCGTGCCGCCGGTCACCGCGGCGGTCCCTCCTGCGGCGGTGGTCGAGCCTCCAGTCGTCCCGCGGGCGGCGTCGTGGCCTCCATCGAACTTGCTGGGGATTCCACTCAAATCGGTGGTGCACGCCAATGCGCCAAGTACCAAGCCCCCGCCAAACGCAATGAAGCCACCTCTTGCGACCAGTACCAGAGCGGGTTGACGCATTCGCATTGGGTTGCCTCCGATGGTTGTTTGTCCTCCATCCCATCGCTGCACACACCCGCCTCACAAGATTAGAGCTTTCACGCGTACGCTGCCTTCATTTTTTCAGTTTGCAGAGCCGAGTAAACGCGCCGTGAGATTTTGTCCTACTTCGGCGAGCTTCCTCCACTTCTCGCCCTAGGTGGGAGGTCGCGCGGTACGCGAGAGGTTCCATGGCCGACGAAGCCGCCTGGTTGACCCCCCGACCGAAAGCGCGAGCGCACTGGGCCATCAACACTGGCGGCATTGACCTTTTGGGCTACACTGTAACCGGCAATGTCATTCCCCTTTTCAAGCCCGCTCAGCATCCGGCAAGGAGGAACAACATGCATCGGCCTCGCGTGCTCGTGGTCGACGACAAAGAGAACATGCTCAATCTCTTCGCCAAGATCCTGGGCGCCGAGCACGACCTGACCCTGGCGAGCGACGGCGCCAAGGCGCTGGCCTTCATCGCGGAACACGAATTCGATTTGGTGGTCACCGATCTCAAGATGCCGGGCGCGAGTGGCTTCACGGTTTTGGAGTCGGTCAAGGCGCGCTGGCCAGACACGGAAGTGGTCTTGATGACCGCCTATGGCTCGGCGGCCGACGCGATCGAGGCGATGAAACAAGGCGCGTATGACTACATCCAGAAGCCTTTCGATCCTGATAATGCGGGGCTGGTGGTCGCGCGCGCCCTGGAGCGCCGGCAACTGCGCCTGCAAGCGGCGAGCCTACGCAAGGAACTGCAGAACGTGAACTCGTTCCACAACATGATCGGCAAGAGCCCGGCCATGCGCGAGGTCTACGGGCTTCTGGAACGAGCAGCCGGCATCGACATGACCATTCTGCTCACCGGCGAGACCGGGACCGGCAAGGAGCTGGCGGCGCGCGCCGTGCACTACCACAGCAACCGGAGGCAAAACCGCTTCGTCCCGGTGAACTGCGGCGCGCTGCCCGGCGAATTGGCGGAAAGCGAGCTGTTCGGCCGTGCCAAGGGCGTCTTCACCGGGGCCGCCAGCAGCAAACCGGGGCTGTTCGAGGAAGCCAACCGCGGCACGATCTTTCTCGACGAAGTGGGCGAACTACCCCTGAGCGTGCAGGTGAAGCTGAATCGCGTTCTGCAGGACAAGGAGATTCGTCGCGTGGGCGAGACCACGCCCTTCTCGGTCGACGTGCGGGTGATCGCCGCCAGCAATCGCGATCTGCGGGCCGAGGTGCAGGCCGGACGGTTTCGACAGGACCTGTTCTACCGCTTGCACGTTTTCCCGATCCGCATGCCGGCCCTGCGCGAACGTCGCGAGGACATCCCAGCGTTGGCCGCCCATTTCCTCGGCAAGCACGCGCGCAGTGGCAAGCGCGATGTCACTTCGATCGGCAACGCCGCCATGCGGGCGCTGGTCGCATACAACTGGCCGGGCAATGTGCGCGAATTGGAAAACGCCGTCGAGCGCGCGGTCGCCATTGCCGCGGGCAAAGAGCTCGACATCCGCGATCTGCCGCCGGAGTTGCGCGGCGCCCAGGTGGGCGCGCTTCCGGCCGAGGTCTTGGTGAAGATGCCCTATCGGGAGGCCATGGAGACCGCGCGCGACCGCATCTCGCGCGAGTACCTCGCGGTTCTGATGCGCGAATTCGAGGGCAATGTGACCCGCGCCGCAGAACGCGCCGGGATCGAGCGCGAGAGCCTGCACCGCCTGCTCAAACGCTACGGAGTCCGATCGGAGGACTTCAAGCGGGCAGGGTGACGGCCGGCGTTTCGCGGCGCCGTGCTTCGCTGGACCCGTCACGAGCGCGACGCTCCTGTCATCGAATGCCCGGGCCCAGGCTGGCTGCTCATCGACGAGACTCATCATCTCCTGCCCGCGGATCGCGGTGACCTGCCGTTTGCCGCCCGCCGGCAGGGGAGACTCGCCGGCTGATACGCGCGGTGGTGGAAGAGCGTTACGCTGCGCCCGGGTGAAGCGCGACGATGGCGCCTGGGCAGCCAAGCTGACTACGGGGTGGCGCCGGCGACCAGGTTCTCAGGCAGAAGCGCGCCGGGTTGCACCGGAATGTCCGCGGTCGAACCCTGAGCGGTCAACTCGCGATCGGTGTTGTGCATCTTGATGGAGAAGATCAGCGATCCCTTCTTGCTGGAGGTGCCCACCAGGAAGGACCCAAGATCCACGGGAGTAGCCCCGGCCCGACATGCGGAAGAGCCGTCGGCGTTCAGCAGGGGGACTGACGAAGCCAGGTCCGTGCTGCCGTAGGAAACCGAGACCGTGCAATCCACGATTTCGAACTGCACACTTTCCGAGACCTTGCCCGGGCCGTCCTGCGCCAGCTTGACGTCCACCAGATACAACGTGGCACCCTTGGCGGGTGTGGGTTGCTCCGGAACGGTGTCGAGCTTGAGCGACGGGGTTACCGACGCGCTGCCCGCGGCGGGCGTGAACAAGTCGGGCGCCGAATCCGAGCCGGAACCGCTGCAGGCGGCCAGCCCCGTCATCGCCAAGCCCACAAGCAAACTCAGCAGAGCACAAGCGCCTTTCCGTTCGATATTCATGGTGACCTCTCCGCGTGACTTTTCCGTTGCACACAAACCGGGCCGACCATAGCACGGCCAGCCGGACGCGCCACGTGGCGCCAGGCCCTAATATGTGAGCCCGTACCCGTACGGGTAGAGAGGGTCGTAAGTCGCATCCCCGTAGTTGATGGGGATTTGCGACATGGAGCGCGGCCAAGTGTGCGGCAGCTTGCCGCTCGGGTGAGCGTCGCCGAACAGGATGTCGGTGACGCCGGCGCCCTCGCTGCCCGGCAACCACGCCACGACGATGGCGTCGGCATAGCTCATGATCGGATCGAGAATCATGGGCCGCCCGACGATGAGGACTACCACGGTCTTCAGGCCCGCTTGTTTCAAGGCCTTCACGACGCTCACGTCGTCACTGGTGACAGTGAGATCGGTCTTGTCGCCCTTGCCTTCGGCGTAGGGGGTCTCACCGATGACCGCCACGCCAATGCTGGCGCCGGTCGTCGTCGAGCCGTTGGCTGAATACACGACGTGGCTCGCGCCCAGGGCGGACTCCATGGCCTGGCGAATGCTGGTCGCGCCGGGCACCACGTTGCCACTCGACCCTTGCCAGGTGATGGTCCAGCCACCGCACTGGTTGCCGGTGTTGTCGGCACTCTTGCCGGCCAGTGCGACGGTGGCGCCTTTGGCGAGCGGCAAGACGTTGCCGTCGTTTTTCAGGACGACCAGCGATTCTTGCACGGCCTTCCGGGCCAGCGCGCGGTGATCGGCGGACCCGACGTTCGCGGTGAGGCTGCGGTCGACCTTGCCGCTCGCCGCGAACAACCCAAGCTCGCATTTGACCGCGATGATGCGCCGGACGGCATCGTCGATGCGCGATTGCGGCACTTGGCCGTCGCTGACCGCGCTGGCCAGGTAGCCGACCATGGTGGAGACGTTCAGGCCTTCGGCCATGAACATATCGACGCCTGCGTTCAGGCACTGTTCAATCCCAGCTTGGTTCGACAGCCCGAGCTGGAAGCAGGCGTTGAAGTCGGAAATCATGAAACCGCCGAAGGCGAGCTGTCCCTTGAGCACGTCGGTAATCATGGTCTTGTTGATGTGCATCTTGACGCCTTGCCAACTGCTGTAGGACGGCATGATCGCCCCCACTTTGGCGTTGACTGCGGCTTGGTAGGGCGGAAGGTGGATGGCGCGCAGCTGGGTCTCGTCCCCCGCGGTGTTGCCGCCGGTCACGCCGCCGGCCGTGCCCCCGTCTCCCAGGTAGTGCTTGGCATTGGCCAGGATTCCCGTGAACGCACCCGTGGTCGAGAACTGGATCCCTTTGATCATGGCCGCGCCCATGGTGCTGGCCAGGTCCGTGGTCTCACCGTACGCCTCATAGGTGCGGCCCCAGCGCTCGTCGAGCGCAACCGCGACCACGGGCGAGAAGAAGAAGTCCACGCCACATCCGCGCCCTGCGTCGCCGGCGGCGCGCCCGATCTGCTCGACCAGGGCGGCGTCGCGACTGGCACCGAGGCCGATGTTGTGTGGAAAAACCACGGCCCCCTGCACGGTGCTGACGCCGTGGACTTCGTCGGCGCCATAGAGGAATGGAATCTTGAGTCGGGTCGCCAACGCCGCCTGGCGGTAGCCATCAATCATGTCGGCCCATCCGGACGGAGAGTTGTCCGATGGGGCCGAGCCTCCCTGGCTGAACGCCGACGCCAGGAAATAGGTGGTGACATCCTGGGCAGACAAGCCGAGCCGTTCCATCTGCAGCATCTGGCCGTACTTCTCGTTGGCGGTCATCTGCGCCACCAGACCGTCGGCGCGGCTCAAGCAGGCCTGGCCCGGGAAGGGCTCGCTGGGCTGCGTTCCGCCCATGCCGCCGCCGCCCACGCCGCCACTGCCCCCCACACCGCCGCCACCGGGTCCACTTCTCCCCGCCGTGCCACCGCCGCCGCCAGCGCTTGGCTGTCCACCGGCACCAGCTTGGCTGACGGTCCCGCCCATGCCGGCCACTGCGCCACCGCCGGCATTACCAGAGCTCCCACCCGCAGGGGCCGCGCCGCCGCTGCTCGCCGATGTCCCCGCGCCGCTGGCCGCGCTACCGCCGCCGGCCGAAACGCCGCCCGAGCCGGAGTGTCCGCCGCTGGCCTCCGCGCCAGCACTGCCTCCCAGGGGTGCTCGGCTTCCGCCCGCGCCAGGTGCTTTGGGCGTGCTCAAGCAGGCGCTCGCGAGCGCCAGGAATGCCATCGCAAATCGGGTCGTTGCGGTCGACTGGGTCATGCGAACTTCCATGAAATCTCCTGGTTGCCGGCAAGCGGTTGGTCCAAGACATCAGACAAGCTGGGCATCGTTTTTGGGAAAGTATCGCCGACGATTGTCCAATGGTAATCCGTGCCGCTCGGCCTAGCCGGCCAGCGCCGCTCGTACCTCGTCCACGTCGGTGAACAACAGGTCGGGCGAGT
>Ga0335069_10008031_pt1 | contig 15149 bp, 12 predicted proteins | sample Lox_Sample_11_FD_206714 | JGI IMG/M metagenome (GOLD analysis project Ga0335069, IMG submission 206714) | Soil microbial communities from Loxahatchee National Wildlife Refuge, Florida, United States - Lox_Sample_1.1 | ecosystem: Environmental > Terrestrial > Soil > Wetlands | place: USA... | reverse complement strand
AGCGGTTGCCCACGCAGCCGGCAAGCCGCGTCGCTGAACTGCTGCCGCATCGCTGGCAGCCAACGACCACGACTGCCTGAGCTGCGCTACCGTCGTCAAGGTGGGTTCACCGGACGCATACCTTCTGGTTTGCGAGGACGAGAGTCTTCATGCGTGCCTCCTTCAGAATCAGAGATCGAGCAAGGACCCGCTGCGCGACTCGGCCGGTCTGAGGCCTCGACGGCCGAGGCCGGCCGTGCGAGCCGGCAACGCCGGCGAGCGCGCGCATCGAAGCCTTCGCGCACAGCAAAGTGCCGGCCCGATCATCGAGCCGGCACAGAGCACGGATCGCGACCAATTTCAGCGAAATTCGGTCGCGAGACGGCCTAGGACTTGAGCTTTCTCATCTCCTCGGCCAGTGCCCACAGAGCGCCATCGACGCTCACGATGCGATCGATTCGAGGCGATTGGGGGTGCCTGAATGCGCCGCCCCTTACGGCACGGACGCTCACGCCAGGCTGGCCACCACAAAGGGTGTTCTCCTGCACCCTCTGGGGTGCCCACAGACTCGGGGAGGCGCCTCCGGGCGCTCCGCCTCGACCAGCTGGCCACGGTGATCGGCGCTGGCGACTGGCCTTCCGTGCGCTTTGGGTATCCCAGCGCGAGTGCCGCAGTCGCAAACGCGCGCTCGTCCCGCGGTTGAAGCGTCAACGCCTTAATTCACCTCGCCTTGGATGTTGCTCTTGTGCGGGATGCGGATGTCGTTGGAGACGGTCCCGACAGGAGGACGTTGCAGCACGAGCGGCAAGAGAGGTGTGCTCGAGAAGCGACCGAATTTCGCGATAACCGGTCATCTCTCGCCACCAAGCGTCGCCTATGTTCTACGCCGCCACGAGATCGACCAGCATGCACACGCTCACGCTCGCCGAGGCCTCGAACTTTCTGAAGATGCATCCGGAGGAGGTGCGGTGCCGCGCCAAGCGCGGCCTCATCCCCGGCTCGAAGCCCGGGCGCCGCTGGGTGTTCATCGATGAGGATCTTGCCGCTTTCCTCCGGGAGGGCTACCCTGTCCGACGGCAAGCGTTGCGGGTGACCTTCGAGAAAGGAAGTGCACCATGGGCATCCGCAAACGAGGCGCCGTCTGGTGGGTTGACGTCACGACGCCGTCAGGCGAGCGCATACGAAGAAGCGCTGAAACCGGCAACCGCGGCGAAGCGCTTGAATACCACGACCGACTGAAGGCCGAGGCTTGGCGTCGCGCCAAGCTGCGAGAGCGGCCGCGCCGGACTTGGAACGACGCGGTCGTTCGATGGCTGACGGAAACCCGGCATAAGGCAACCCACGAACACGACAAGGCGAAGCTGCGATGGCTCGACCCTTACCTGGGCGGCAGGATGCTCGATGCGATCGATCGAACCATGATCGATGCGATCGCGCAAGCCAAGCAGGTGACGGGCGTGTCCGACTCGACCGTGAATCGCACGCTCGCCCTAGTGCGCGCCATCTTGCGACGATGCGAGCGGGATTGGGAGTGGATCGATCGTGCGCCGGCCGTGCGCCTGTTCAAGGAGCCGCCCAAGCGCGTCCGCTACCTGACTCGCGCCGAAGCCCACCGGCTGCTGGCCGAACTGCCACCCCACCTCTCGGACATGGCGCGCATGGCCCTCGCCACGGGGCTACGCGCGGCCAACATCACCGGCATGACGTGGGGCCAGGTCGACCTCGAGCGGCGCATGGCCTGGATTCACCCGGACCAGGCCAAGTCAAGGCGCGCGATCCCGGTGCCACTAAATGGCGAAGCCATGGCCGTGCTGCAGAAGCAGCTCGGCAAGCATTGGGAACGCGTGTTCACGTTCAAGGGGAATCCGGTCACCGCGACGACAACGAAAGCCTGGTACCGGGCGGTCGAGCGTGCCGGCGTCAAGCCACTGCGCTTCCACGACTTGCGCCACACCTTCGCGTCTTGGCACGTTCAACAGGGCACGCCCCTGTCGGTGCTGCAGGAGCTCGGCGGCTGGCAGTCTGGCGCGATGGTGGCGCGCTACGCGCACCTTGGAGCGGAGCACCTGGCCCCGTGGAACGACCGGCTCACGATTTACGGCACAAGTACGGCACAGTCGGGGACCGACGCCCCGCCGAGGCAGGAGCGGAAGCAGCTCTAAGGCACTGCTGTGAAAGGAGATTCACCGGTAGGCCGTGCTGGGATCGAACCAGCGACCAAAGGATTATGAGTCCTCTGCTCTAACCGACTGAGCTAACGGCCCGCGGAAATGCTAGCAGCGCGCGCTCCGGCGCCGCCTCGTTCCCGGGGTTCTATTTCTGCGAGAGCGCGTTCGAGACCAGGCGCGACGTGATGTCGACGATCTGGATCATGCGGTCGTAGGCCATGCGCGTGGGCCCGATCACGCCGAGCGTGCCGACCACTCGGCCGTCCACCTCGTACGGTGCCGACACGACGGAGAGCTCCTCGAACGGCACGACCCGGCTCTCGCCGCCGATGAAGATGCGCACGCCTTCGGCGCTGCTGGTCACCTCGAGCAGGCGCATGAGCTGGGTCTTCTGCTCGAACACGTCGAAGAGCTTGCGCAGGCTCTCCATGTCGCTCGCGAAGTCGCGCACCGTGAGGAGGTTGCGCTCGCCCGCGATCACCACCTGCTCCTGCACCTCGCGCTGGGCGTCGCTGCCGGCCTGGACCGCGGCCTGCATGAGGCCGGCGATCTCGCTGCGCAGCGCGTCGACCTCGGACCGCAGGCGCTCGCGCACCTCCTCGATCGTGAGCCCGGCATAGTGCTGCGTGAGGTAGTTGCTGGCCTCGATGAGCTGCGACTGGGTGTAGTCCTGGGCCGTGTGCAGCACGCGGTTCTGCACGTCGCCGTCGGGCGCGACCAGGATCATGAGCACGCGCCGCTCGGAGAGCCGCATGAACTCGATGTGGTGGAAGACGCTCGGCTTGCGCGGCGCGGTGACGACGCCCACGAAGCGCGAGAGCGACGAGAGCAGATGCGCGGCGTTCGCGATCACGCGCTGCGGCTGGTCCGGCTCGAGCTTCGGGTTGAGGTCGCGCGCGGAGCTCTCGTCGAGGGGCTGCGCGGTGAGCATCGTGTCGACAAACAGGCGGTAGCCGCGCGCGGTGGGGATGCGGCCGGCGCTCGTGTGCGGGCTCACGATGAGGCCGAGCTCCTCGAGATCGGCCATCACGTTGCGGATCGTGGCAGGGCTCAGCTCGAGCCCGCTCGCGCGCGCGAGCGTGCGCGAGCCGACCGGCTGGCCCTCGGCGATGTAGCGTTCGACCAGCGTCTTCAGCAGCGTTCTGGCACGTGCGTCGAGCATGCTTGCGAGGCCCTCTTCGGGACGATTTTCGCCTGCGTCCTCGAGGGTCGCTGTGGTGTAATCCCGCGCATGTCGAGCCGCCGGTTTCAGCACGCCGCGCTGGTCGGTAAGTACCAGGCCGAAGGCATCCGCGACATGCTGGAACGCATCGCGACGTTCCTCGCGAGCAGCGGTCTGGCCGTGTCGCTCGAGACGCAGACCGCACAGCATACCGGCATCTCCGCCTGGCCGGCCCGCAGCGCCGACGAGCTCGGGCGCGAGTGCGACATCGCCGTGGTGCTCGGCGGCGACGGCACGATGCTCGGCATCGCACGCCAGCTCGCACGGCACCGCACCCCGCTCGTGGGCATCAACCAGGGCCGCCTCGGCTTCATCACCGACATCGCGAACGACGGGTACGAGCAGGCGCTCGCACCCATCCTCGCCGGCGAGTACGAGGAGGAAGAACGCACCATGCTCGAGGGGCAGGTGGTGCGCGACGGCGCCGTGATCTTCCACGGGCACGCGATGAACGACGTCGTCGTGAGCCGCGGCTCGACGGCGAGCATGGTGGAGCTGCGGATCGAGATCGGCGACGAGTTCGTGGCCAACCTGCGTGCGGACGGTCTCATCGTCGGCTCGCCGACCGGGTCGACCGCCTATGCGCTGTCGGCCGGCGGGCCGATCCTGCACCCCGACATCGCCGGCTGGGTGCTCGTGCCGATCGCGCCGCACGACCTCTCGAACCGGCCGATCGTGCTGCCCGACAACGGGAGCATCGCGATCGAGGTCGTCGCCAGCCGCAACGCGAGCGTCAACTTCGACATGCAGTCGCTCGCGAGCCTGCTGAACGGCGACCGCATCACGGTGTGCCGCTCGCCGCACGCGGTTCGCTTCCTGCATCCGTGCGGCTGGAGCTATTACGCGACGCTGAGGCGCAAGCTCCACTGGCATTCGGGCCACGACTGAGGAGGCGCGCTTGCTGCGACGGCTGACGTTGCGCAACGTCGTGATCGTGCCGGAGCTCGAGGTGGAGCTCGACGGCGGCTTCACGGTGCTGACCGGCGAGACGGGTGCAGGGAAGTCGATCCTCGTGGACGCGCTGCAGCTCGCGCTCGGCAGCCGCGGCGACGCAGGGCTCGTGCGCGAAGGCGCCGCGCGCGCGGAGGTCGGCGCCGAGTTCGACGCCGTGCCGCACGCGCTGGCGGCGTGGCTGGCGGACGCGGGCTTCGACGCGGCCAACGGCGACGACGCGGGCCGGCTCCTCCTGCGCCGCACGATCGACGCGCAAGGCAAGAGCCGCGCGTGGATCAACGGCAGCCCGGCCACCGTGGCGCAGCTGCGCGAGCTCGCCGATCACCTCGTCGACATCCACGGCCAGCATGCATGGCAGAGCCTCACGCGGCCGGCGGCGGTGCGCGAGCTGCTCGATGCGGTCGCCGATCTCGACACCGCACCGCTCGCGCACGCGTGGGCGGCGTGGCGGCAGGCCCAGCAGGCGTTCGACGAGGCGCGCGGCCGGCAGGCCGAGCTCGAACGCGAGCGCGAGCGGCTTGCGTGGCAGATCGGCGAGGTCGACAAGCTCGCCCCCGGCGCCGACGAATGGGCGGAGCTCGACGCGGAGCACACGCGCCTCGCGCACGGCCAGTCGCTGATCGAAGCGGCGCGCGGCGCGCTCGACGCGATCGCCGATGCCGACGAGAACGCGGGGTCGCTGCTCGGCCGCGCGCTCGAGGCCCTTCGCGCCGTCGCGTCGTACGACGCGCGGCTCGAGCCGGCGATCGAGTCCCTGCAGGGCGCCCAGGCGCAGGTCGACGATGCGGCGCACACGCTCAACGGCTATCTGCATCGCGGCGAGCTCGATCCCGATCGCCTGAAGGACATCGAGGAGCGCCTCTCCGCCTGGGTCGCGCTCGCGCGGCGCTATCGCCGGCCGCCCGCCGACCTGCACGCGCTCTGGCAGCAATGGCGAGGCGAGCTGCGCGCACTCGACGCCGCGGCCGACCTGGCCGCGCTCGAGCGCGAGGTGCAGCGCACCCACGCCGACTATCGCGACCAGGCGAAGCGCGCATCGGCGGCACGCCGCGCCGCTGCCCCGCGGCTTGCGGAGGCCGTGACGCACGCGCTCCAGCAGCTCGGGATGACAGGTGGCCGCTTCGAGGTCGAGCTGGTGCCGCAAGAGCAGCCCCAGTCGTTCGGTCTCGAGTCGATCGAGTTCCGCGTCGCGGGCCATGCGGGCAGCACCCCGCGGCCGCTCGCGCGCGTGGCCTCGGGCGGCGAGCTGTCGCGCATCGCGCTCGCCATCGCGGTGACGACGAGCCAGTCGATGGCGGGCAGCGCCGGCACGCTGATCTTCGACGAGATCGATGCGGGCGTCGGCGGCGCCGTCGCCGAGACGGTGGGCCGCCTGATGAAGCAGCTCGGCCGCGATCGGCAGGTGCTCGCCGTCACGCACCTGCCGCAGGTGGCGGCGTGCGCGGACCATCACCACGTCGTGTCGAAGCGCACCGAGGGCGGCAGGACGACGAGCGCCGTCGACGCCGTGACCGGCGAGGCGCGCGTGGCCGAGGTCGCGCGCATGCTGGGCGGCGAGCGGCTCTCCGGCACAAGCCTCGCCCATGCGCAGGAAATGATCGACGTCGGCGCGGCCATCGCGGCCCGCTCGCCCCGCGGTCGACGGCGCGGCTGAGCATGCAGTCCAACCTCCCGCTCGACCCCGGCGCGCCGCGTCCTGCCGCCGGCATCGTGCTCGTCACCGGCATCTCCGGCTCGGGCAAGTCGGTGGCGCTGCATGCGCTCGAAGACGCGGGGTACTACTGCGTCGACAACCTGCCGCCCGAGCTGCTCCGCCAGTTCCTGCACCTCGAGGCACGGCGCGCCGATCGCCGCATCGCCATTGCCGTCGACGTGCGCAGCGCCGGCTCGCTGCCGCATCTGCTGCCCGAGCTCGGCCAGCTGCGCGCAGAGGGTGTGCGCGTGCACAGCATCTTCCTCGATGCGAGCACCGAGGCGCTGGTGCACCGCTTCTCCGAGACGCGGCGACCGCACCCGCTCTCCGACCAGGCGGCGGGTGCACGACCGGGCGAGGCCGCCGGTGATGGTCGCCGCATGCTGGTCGACGCGATCGAGCTCGAGCGCCAGCTGCTCGCGAGCCTGCGGGAGGTGTCGACGGTGATCGACACGAGCCTCCTGCGCCCCACGCAGCTCCGAGCATGGATCCGCGATCTCGTGCAGGCCGGGGGCGATCGGCTGACGGTCGTGTTCGAGAGCTTCGCGTACCGACATGGCGTGCCGCTCGACGCCGACTATGTCTTCGACGTGCGCGTGCTGCCCAACCCGCACTACGTGCGCGAGCTGCGCCAGCTGACCGGCCGCGACGAGGCGGTGGCCCGCTACCTCGAGTCGCAGCCCGACGTGCTCGAGATGCTGGAGCAGATCGACGCGTTCCTGCAGCGCTGGCTGCCCGCGTTCGTGCGCGACCAGCGCAGCTCGCTCACCGTCGCGCTCGGCTGCACCGGCGGGCAGCACCGATCCGTGTATTTCGCCGAAGTGCTGGCCCGTCGATTCCGTGCGCGCGGCGTCACGCTCATCCGGCACCGCGAGCTCGATGCGGGCAATTGACCGGTCCGCCGGCATCCCCGAGGCGGCCGGCGTAGCCTGAGCATCGATGTCCGTTGCGCCCGCCCTCGAAGCGCTGCCGCTCTTTCCGCTGCAGGCGGTGCTGTTTCCGGATGGCCTCCTGGGCCTGAAGGTGTTCGAGGCGCGCTATCTCGACCTCGTCGCGCGCTGCCTGCGCGATCGCACGAGCTTCGGCGTCGTCGCGCTGACGCGCGGCAGCGAAGTGCGCCGCGCCGACCAGCCCGACGTCGCGTTCGAGCCGGTCGGCACGCGAGCCGAGGTGCTCGAGGTCGACAGCGTTCAGACCGGCATCCTGCAGGTCCGCTGCCGCGGGGGCGCCCGCTTCGAGGTGAAGTCGCGCCACCAGCAGGACGACGGGCTGTGGATCGCGGGCGCGGAGCCGATCGTCGACGACGAGCCGCTCGCACCGACGCCTGCGCTCGCCGGCGCCGTTCGGGGCCTCGCCGACGCGATGGCCGCGCTCGAGGTGCAGAACACCCGACCGTTTCTCCCGCCCCACCGCTTCGATCACGCCGGCTGGGTGGCGAACCGCTGGTGCGAGCTCCTGCCCATCCCGCTCGTCGCGAAGCAGAAGCTCATGGAGCTGCGCGACCCGATGATGCGGCTCGAGCTCGTCGACGACTTTCTGCGACAGAAGGGCGTGCTGCCCTGACGTCTTCTCCTCGTTCGGTCGGCATCAGCAAGCGCCGCACGGGCGAAGGCAGGCCGGCATCGAGCGCCTCCGCACGGGTGAACCAGCGCCCTTCGGGCCATCGGTCGGTGATGGCCGCGAGCCGCGCGGCACCGGCGGTGCTCGGGACCGTCCAATGCAGCGGGTGCAGCGTCCAGTCCAGATGCGTGAGGGCGTGCGTGAAGCTCGGCAGCCACTCGCCACGGCCCGGCCATCCGGTGCTCAGCGCTTCGAGCGCTTCGCGGCTCTCGATCTCGGGCCAGCTCCACAGGCCGGCCCAGATGCCGGTCGCCGGCCGCTGCACGAGCCACACGCGGTCGCCACGCTCGAGGCACAGCCACGCGTGCTCGCGGGCGGAGCGCCGCGCACGGCGCCGCTTCACGGGGTACGCCTCGGGCGTCCCCGCCTGCGCGGCTGCGCACCCCGGCTGCAGGGGGCACAGCCGGCAGTGCGGCGCGCGCGCGAGGCAGACGGTGGCACCGAGGTCCATCAGGCCCTGCGTGTACACGTCGACATCGCGCGCGGGCAGGAGTGCGCACGCCTCGCGCCACAGGGCCTCGACGGCCTTCGGCTGCGCGAGGTCGCCGTCGAACGCACGCACGCGCGCGAGCACGCGCTTGACGTTTCCGTCGAGGATCGCGGCCCGTTCCCCGAAGCAGAACGCCGCGATGGCCGCGGCGGTCGAACGGCCGATGCCGGGAAGCGTGGCCAGCGCCGCCGCACTGCCGGGGAAGGCGCCGCCGTGGTCGGCGACGATGGCCCGCGCGCATCGGTGCAGGTTGCGCGCGCGCGAGTAGTAGCCGAGACCGCTCCAGCGCGCGAGCACGTCGTCGAGCGGCGCGGCCGCGAGCGCACGCAGGTCGGGGAAGCGCTCGAGGAACGGCTCGTAGTACCGCAGCACCGTCGCAACCTGCGTCTGCTGCAGCATCACCTCGGAGAGCCACACCCGATACGGGTCGCGTGTCCCCTGCCAGGGGAGGTCGTGCCGGCCATGCATGCGCTGCCAGCGCACGACGCGTGCGGCGAACGACGGCACGACGGCGGATCGGTCAGGCGAGGGCGCGCCGCGCGGCCGGCGCCGCTTCTTGGAGCAGCGGCAGGTCGATGTCGAGGTCGAGCGAGATGCGCGACAACTCGCGCGCCGCTGGCGGCTCGCCGGCGGCATCCGACGCCGTGGACGCCGACAGCGCGTGCTCGCGCAGGTCCTCGGCGAGCTCGTGCACCCGGGCGAGGGTCCTCTGCAGTCGCTCGTCCTGCGCCTCGAGCTCCGCGAGCCGCGTCTCGAGCTCGTGGCCCGCGGTCTGCACCCGCTCGAGCGTGTCGCGCCGGCGCTTGAAGTTGCGGCGCCGCTCGCGCAGCTGCGCGTCGACCTGAGCAGAGGTCGACTTGTTCCACATCTCGATCTCGCTGCTCACGTTCTCGAACACGACGCGCAGCTTCGAGACCAGCATGCGGCGGAACTGCTCCATGAACGTCGGCTGCGAGAGGCGCATCGCAAGCGTCAGGCCCAGGTACTGCACGTAGTTGTTCTCGATGAGCTTCAGCTCCTGCACGTAGCGGTTCATCTCGGGGGCCTTGCCGAGGGCCAGCGAGAAGCCGAACTCGGCGTTCAAGCGCGCGAACGACCCGGCGAGCATGTCGCGGATCTCGGCATTGCGCTGCAGCGCCGACTCCAGCAGGCCGTCGAGGCGCTCGCAGAGCGCGACGAACGCCTTCTTCGCACCGAGGTTCAGGAGCGTCGCGCCCATCGCCTTCTGCATCTCGCCGATCTCCGCACGGATGCGATCGGCCGACAGGTCGACGAGCAAGTCCTTGAGCATGCGGGCGTGCACCGCGCGCATGGCCTGCAACAGGGTCGTGCACTGCTCAAAATCGCCCGCCTCGGCGTCGACGCGCTGGAGCATGAGCCGCACCTTCGCGCTGTTGCGGCCGCGCAGCCCGCGCAACTCGAGCGTCTGCTCGGCCACCTGCCGACGGGTGTCGCCGAGCTGCCGCGCGACGTGCGATTCGACCTGCTGCGTGCCTTCGACGACGACTTGCTCGAGCACGGTGCGGCGCTGAGGGAGCAGCTCCGCACCGAGCGCTGCCTCGAGCTCGGGCAGGCGGCTCGCGCGCAGCGCCGTCTCGTCGCGCGCAATCCGCGCGGCGAGCGCCTGGCGCGCCGAGAGGGGGAACACGCGCTCGACCTTCATGTCGAGCATCCGCGCGGTCTCGGACTGCTGCGACGCGATCTGCGCCCTGACCTCCTCCGCGGTGGCGAGCGGATCGTCAAGGGCGTCGATCTTGTTCAGCACGACGAATCGTGTCGGCGCGTGGCTGCCGAGGTGGTCGCGCCAGATCTCCATGTCCGAGCGCGTCACGCCGGTATCGGCGCCGAGGATGAAGACGGTGGCGTGCGCGCTCGGCAGCAGGCTCAGCGTGAGCTCGGGCTCGGCGCCGATCGCGTTGAGCCCCGGCGTGTCGAGCACGACCAGGCCCTGCTTCAGCAGCGGGTGCGGATAGTTGATCAGCGCGTGCCGCCAGGCCGGCACCTCGACCCTGCCATCGTCGTTGACCGGCGGGTTGTCTTCGGGCGTCGCGTCGTCCCAGAAGCCGAGCTGCCGCGCCTGGTCCTGCGACACCCACTCGGTGCGCGTCACCTCGAGCAGCGACTGTGCGAGCTGATCCGGATCGTCCACCGCGAGCGGCAGGCGCCGCCACGCGCGCGGCTGCGCACGCAGCTCCGCGAGCGACAGGCCTTCGAAGCGGGTCTCGATCGGCAACAGCGAGAGCTCCGCCGGCTCGCCCGCGTTCCAGCCGAGCTCGACCGGCGACATCGTCGTGCGCCCGGGTGTCGCGGGCAGGATGCGGCGACCCGTGTCGGCGAAGAAGATCGCGTTGATGAGCTCCGACTTGCCGCGCGAGAACTCGGCGACGAACGCGACCACGAGTTTCTCGTTGCCGAGGCGCTCTCGCAAGGACGCGAGATGCCCGCCCGAGAGCCCGTCGACCAGGTCCTGCTCTTCGAGGTAGCGCGCGAGGTCGTCGAGGCGCCGGACCAGCGCCGCGCGCCAGCCGCCGAGTGCGTCGAGACCGATCGCGAAGGAAGGCGCCATGAACCTCGGGGAGGAACCAAGGGGTCGGGATCGTAGCGCAAGGTCCATGCCAGAGCGTGCCGCGACAGACTGCGTCGCACGTGCCTGTGTCGAATGTCCGCTCGAGCGTGGCGAAGTGGCGTGAAGGGGCGCAAGAAGTGCAACTCCACGTGAGCGCACGGGCCGCTGCACGCGAAATCGGCTACCGCTTCTGGCAGCCCGGACAGTAGAAGGTGGCGCGCTGTCCCTGCACGACGCGGCGGATCGTCGCGCCGCATCGCACGCAGGGCTGCCCCGCACGGCCGTAGACGCGGGCTTCGCGCTGGAACTCCCCGGCCGCGCCGTGCGTGTCGCGAAAGTCGCGCAGGGTGGAGCCACCGGTCTGCAGGGCGCGAAGCAACGTGCGTCGCAGCGCCGCGGCGAGCAGGTCGCACCGCGCGCGGCTCACCCGGCCGCCGGGTGTCCGCGGATCGATGCCGGCTTCGAACAAGGCCTCGCAGGCATAGATGTTCCCCGCGCCGACGACGATGCGGCCACCGAGCAGCGCCTCCTTGATCGACACGCGCCTTCCGCGCAGCGCAGCGTGCAGGTGCGCACCGGTGAACGCGTCGTCGAACGGCTCGACGCCGAGGCCGCCCAGGAGCTTCGACGCGGCGCCCTCGTGAGGGGCCGGCGACCACACGACGGCGCCGAAACGTCGCGGATCCGTGAGCCGCAGCGTGCCCCGCTGCGTGACGAGGTCGAAGTGGTCGTGCGGACCCGGCGTGCCGAGACGCGCCCCGAACGCGAGGGAGCCCGACATCCCCAGGTGCAGGAGCAGGCCGCCCCGCTCGAGCGCGAGCCAGAGGTACTTGCCACGTCTCGTCACGGGTCCGACACGCTGGGCGACGAGCTCCTGCGGATCGACGCCGAGCGGCCATCGCAACGGCTTTCCGAGCCGCACCGCCGTCACCCGGGCTCCCGCGATGCGCTCGGCGAAGCTCCGTCGAGTGACCTCCACCTCCGGAAGTTCGGGCATGCGGGGAATTATCCCGGTCGAATCGGATCGATCCGCTGACCATGCGTTACCCTAAGACCTCGCACGCCCGTCGCGGCGTGCCTGCAAGGAGTTTGTCAATGCCCGCCACCCGTTCCCGCCGTGTGCGCCTGCTGGCCGCGGTGATCGCGTCCTTCGGGATCGCGCACGGTGCCTGGGCGCAGGCCGAGCGGGGCCCGGACGTCCAGAATTCGTCGCTCGACGGCGCGCTCTTCTACCAGCTTCTGGTCGGCGAGCTCGAGCTGCGGGACGGCGACGCCGGCACCGCCTATCAGGTGCTCCTCGACGCCGCCAAGCGCACGAAGAACGAGCAGGTCTTCAAGCGCGCGACCGACATCGCGTTGCAGGCGCGCGCTGGCGAGCAGGCACTCACCGCGGTGCAGGCCTGGCGCGCTGCGGTGCCCGATTCCGCCGAGGCGCTGCGCTATCAGGTGCAGCTGCTGATCGCGTTGAACCGGGCCGCGGATACGGCGGAGCCGCTCTCGGCATTGCTGCGCAGCACGCCGCAGTCGCAGCGTGCGGGGCTCGTGACCGCGCTGCCTCGCCTCTACGCCCGAAGCAGCGATCGCAAGGCCGCCGCGGAGATCCTCGCGAATGCGCTGACGCCTTATCTCGACGAGCCCGGTACGGGCACCGCGGCGCGCGTCGCCGTGGGCCGCGCCTGGCTCGGTGCACTCGACTCCGCGCGCGCCCTCGATCAGGCGCAGCGCGCGCATGCCGCGGACCCGCTCAACGAAGCGCCCCCCGTGCTGGCGCTGGAGATGCTGCCGGCGACCCCGGCAGCAGAAGCCGTGGTCGTCGACTACCTGCAGCGCAAGCCCGACGATGCCGCGGTGCGGCTGCTCTACGTGCGAACGCTCGCGAGCTCGCAGCGGTACGCCGAAGCGACGGAGCAGCTCGAGGCGCTCACGCGCAGCCAGCCGCACCTCGCCCAGCCGTGGCTCACGCTCGGCGCCTTGCAGCTCGAGATGAAGCGGCCGGCCGAAGCCACTGCGGCGCTCTCGAACTACGTGAAGCTGGTCGAGAGCGGAGCGCTCGCCAACGGCAACGTCGCGTCGGCAGACGGCGACGACGACGCGCCGAGCTCGACATCGCAGGCCCTCACGCAGGCGTGGCTGCTGCTCGCACAGGCTGCCGAGGACCAGCACGATTACAAGGCAGCCGAGGCCTGGCTCGCGAAGATCGACAACCCTCAGCGTGCGCTCGAGGTGCAGGTGCGCCGCGCATCCATGCTCGCGCGCCAGGGCAAGCTCGACGAGGCGCGCGAGTCCATCCGGCGCGTGCCCGAGCAGACCACCGCCGACGCGCGCGCGAAGCTGCTCGCCGAAGCGCAGCTGCTGCGCGAGCAGAAGTCCTGGACCGAGGCCGAGAAGGTGCTGGCCGACGCGAACCAGCGCTTCCCCGACGACGTGGACCTGCTGTACGAGCAGGCCATGATGGACGAGAAGCTCGATCGGCTGGACGAGATGGAGCGCCTGCTGCGCCGCGTGATCGCGCTCAAGCCCGATCATCCGCACGCCTACAACGCGCTCGGCTATTCGCTCGCCGAACGCAACATCCGTCTTCCCGAGGCGCGCACGCTCATCCAGAAGGCGCTCGACCTGAGCCCGGGCGAGCCGTTCATCACCGACAGCCTCGGCTGGGTGGAGTACCGCCTCGGCAACCGCAACGAAGCGGTGCGGCTGCTGCGCGACGCCTACCGCTCGCGGCCCGATCCGGAGATCGCCGCGCACCTCGGCGAAGTGCTGTGGTCCACCGGCCAGGTCGAGGAGGCGCGCCGGATCTGGCGCGAAGGTCAAGCCAAGGACTCCAGCAACGACGTCCTCAAGGAGACGCTCGCGCGGCTGCGCGTCGATCTGTGAGTCGAGGTCCGCGGCTCGCGTACGGGCTCGTGGAGGGGTGGTGGCTCGCTGCGGGCGTGCTGCTGCTCGCGGGCTGCTCCACGCTCCCGCCTGCGACGCGCACTGCAGGGGCCGAATCGTTCAACGGGCGGCTCGCCGTGCACATCGAACCCGATGGTTCGTCGCCGCCACGTTCGTTCACGGCGGCGTTCGACCTCGAAGGCAGCGCGACGAGCGGCCGTCTCGACCTCACGACACCTCTCGGCACGATCGTGGCCAGGGCCCGCTGGTCGCCGCAGTCGGTGACCCTCGTGACGCCACGCGGCGAGTCGTCGTATCCGGACCTCGACACGCTCACGCGCGACGTGATCGGCGAGCCGTTGCCGGTGGCGGCGCTCTTCGACTGGCTGCACGGGCGGCCGTCGCCGGACGAGGCCGCCGAGCCCGGTCTTGCTCCGGGGACCTTCGCGCAACTCGGCTGGTCGGTCGACCTCACGCGGTGGACCGATGATGCGCTCCTGCTGGCGCACCGGGCGCGGCCGCCCGCGGTCGATGTGCGCATCAAGCTCGACCGGTGAGCGCGGATGGCCGTGCTGGCTTTCTACGACTTGCCCGCCCCGGCGAAGCTGAACGCATTCCTCCATGTGGTCGGCCGGCGGCCCGACGGCTATCACCTCCTCGAGTCCGCGATGCTCCCGATCGACTGGTGCGATCTGCTGCACGCGGAGCGTCGCAACGACGGCCACCTCGCACGCCACGACCTCGGCGCGCCGTTGCCCGAAGACGACCTGTGCCTACGCGCCGCACGTGCATTGCAGGCGGCCAGCGGGTCGACATTCGGGGCGGACATCTCGATCGACAAGCGCGTGCCCTGGGGGGCGGGGCTCGGCGGCGGCAGCTCCGACGCCGCGACGACGCTCATCGCACTCAACCGCCTCTGGGCGCTGGACTGGCCACGCGCGAAGCTCGCGCGGATCGGGCTCTCCATCGGGGCGGACGTCCCGTTCTTCCTCGGTGCAGGGCCGGCGTTCGCGGAGGGCGTGGGCGAGCGCCTGACGCCGATCGACGTCGAGCCGCAGTGGTTCGCGGTGCTGAAGCCGCCAGCGGGCCTCGACACGGGGGCGATCTTCCGCAGCCCCCGGCTGGGACGGTCCGACCGCCCTGCTAGAATGGAGAGTTTCACCGGTGGAAACGGGTGTGCGCCATGGGCATTCGGGCGCAACGACTTGCAGCAGGCGGCGGAAGACGCCTGCCACGAGGTCGCCGAGGCCCGTGCGTTTCTCGCCGCGCGCTATGGAAGTGCGCGCATGACCGGCTCCGGCAGCGCGGTGTTCGCGTGGGCCGGCAGCGGCGAGGAACCGACGGTCGCGTGGCCGGGCGTGCCGCGCGAGGGCTGGCAAGGCAGAATGTGCCGCAGCCTCGCCTCGCATCCGCTCGCCGACTGGTGATCGCGCCCGGCGGCGGCCGGCGCAGGTTTCCGGTCCGGGGCGCGAGCCGCGGACCCGTGTAGGGGAGTCGCCAAGTTGGTTAAGGCATCGGATTTTGATTCCGACATTCGAGGGTTCGAGTCCTTCCTCCCCTGCCACCTCTTCCAGGCCTGA
>Ga0335069_10008030_pt1 | contig 15152 bp, 13 predicted proteins | sample Lox_Sample_11_FD_206714 | JGI IMG/M metagenome (GOLD analysis project Ga0335069, IMG submission 206714) | Soil microbial communities from Loxahatchee National Wildlife Refuge, Florida, United States - Lox_Sample_1.1 | ecosystem: Environmental > Terrestrial > Soil > Wetlands | place: USA... | reverse complement strand
ACTGGCGGTGGAGGCGCTCTGCGGACTGCTGGGGCGCTCCTACGCAGAGCTCAGGCTGCCGCCGGAATAGCCCCGAACATTGTGGTGATCCCGCCGGCTGCACCGGTCTCAGGCTTGCTTCGCAAGAATCGCAGCGAAGAATCCGTCCGAACGAAAACGGCCCGGCAGGAGACGCAGATCGCCTTCCACAGTAATGCAATCGCGCAGCCGCCCCGCTCCGTCCGCGGTCAGAATTCCTTCGCTTCGGAGCTCGTCAATACGCGCTGCCATGGAAACCCTGCATGCCGCACCCGACCCGATCGCTGCTGCGACCACCCGCTCGTTCTCCTCCGGCTCCAGCGAACACGTCGAATACACTAGGTGTCCACCGGGACGAACCGCTCGCAAGACCGCGCGAAGGATTCTCTCCTGTCTTTCAGCCTGCCGCGGCAGGTCCTCCGGCTTCAGGCGATGGCGGATTTCGGGATTGCGGCCGAGCGTTCCGGTTCCGCTGCAGGGCACATCGGCCAGCACAACGTCATAGATTGACACCTCATCCAGCGCGGTCGCATCCGCGTGCCTGCACTCAACACGGTTGCCAAGCGGCTCAAGTCGCCTGACGAGTTGGGCTGCCCGTTGTTTGCTTGTCTCGCACGCGACGATGCGTGCCGACGGGTTGCGCTCCGCGAGGATAAGCGTCTTTCCGCCGGGCGCAGCGCAGCAATCGAGAATTGCATTCCCTCGCGGCACAAGCTCGGCAATCAGTTGCGAACCGGCATCCTGCAAGCGAACCCGTCCCTCGTTGAATGCCGTCGTAGCAGTCACGTCGCCTGAAGCAACGACATGGGCGGCACTCAGCAATTCACATGGCTCCAGCCTGATGCCGTCCGCGCTGAGTTCGCGCTCAATCTCCGGGTCCATCATGCGAATTGCCGGAGATGGCGGCGTCTGGCCCCATGTGCATATATCTTGCTTCCCTTTGGGGCCGTAGAAAGCCGACCAGCGCTCGATCATCCACTCGGGATATGCCCCGGCAGGATCAGCATCGCCAATGATCTCCGGCATTTGCCGCTTGTCGCTCGCGTCCGCGATCTTGCGAAGGACGGCATTGACCATTGCCGAGGCAAAGCGATGGCCTGCCTGCTTCGTCAACTCGACGCTTTCATCGATCGCCGCGTGAGCGGGAACGCGATTGAGATGCATCAACTGAAAGGCCCCGAGTCGCAGTGCGATGCGGACCTCGATATCAAGCTTGGCGTTCGGATGCTTGAGAAGAGGCCGAATCTGCCTATCGAGCGCGATTTGCCACCGTAGCGTTCCCAGCACGAGAGCCGTAGCCAGGTTGCGATCCGCGCTGACAAGCGCCTCGACGCGCTTGCCGCGAAGCAGATCGTCTGAGTGTGATTGTCCCTGCTCAATCGCGAGCAGAATCGCGAACGCCGCCTTTCGCGCTGGAGAGACTGCAGCCATTCGTTTTCAGCCCAGTTGCGCGCCCGTGCGAAGTCCGGCGCCACGAAGAAACTCGGCAACAGTCAGGCGCTTCTTGCCTTCCAGTTGCACTTCAACGAACTCGATCCAGGTGTTCGCCGCACAGGCGACACGCATCCTTTGACCGTCGATCCGCACCTCGCCTGCGGGTGCGATGGCTCCGCTCTCTGCCAGTTGCATGCGGTGCACGATCAGCTTCTTCCCGTCGAGAAACGTGAAAGCTCCTGGCCAGGGCTGGAATCCTCGCCAGCGGTTCCGGGTCTCCGCTGCCGTGCGGCCGGCAAAATCGATGTGCCCATCCTCTCGCTGGAGAATCGGCGCATGCGTAGCCCCTGCATGATCCTGCGGTCGCGGCTGTATCGTGCCTTCTTCCAGTCCCTTCAGCGTTTCCACCACCAGCGGCGCGCCTTTCTGCGCCAGCACATCAAACAGGTCCACGGCAGTCTGTTCAGGATCAATGGCAACATGCTGCTGAAGAAGGATCGGCCCAGTATCCAGTCCCTCTTCGAGGAGCATGGTCGAATTTCCGGTCTCCGTTTCACCCATCGCGACGGCCCACTGGATCGGGGCTGCCCCGCGATACTTCGGCAGCAACGATGCGTGCAGGTTGATGCAGCCGAATAAGGGAAGCGTCAGCATCCACGGTGGAATGATGCGACCATAGGCCACAACGACGATAGCCTGGGGCGCGATCGCTTCCAGTTGCGCGCGAAACTCCGCGTTGTTTCGAATCTTTTCGGGCTGTATAACCGCAAGTCCTGCGGCAACCGCTGTCTGTTTCACAGGCGGAGCGGCAAGTTCCTGGGTCCGGCCAACCGGCCGATCCGGCTGCGAGGCAACCAGCGCGATCTCATGGTTTGCCGCAAGCAGCGCTTCCAGAGTCGGCACTGCAAAACGCGGCGTCCCGCAGAAGACGAGCTTCACAGTCTTACCATGTGCCTTCTCGCTGCATCTTGCGGATCCTCCGCAGCGCTAGATCTCGCTTCAGAGCGCTCATGCGGAAGATGAACAGCACGCCATCAAGATGGTCGATCTCATGCTGGAAGGCGCGCGCGAGCAGCTCATCGCCGTCCAACTCAAACCACTTTCCCTTAAGATCTTGCGCCCGCACTCGCACCTTCGCTGCACGAACCACCTTCTCGCGAATTTCGGGAATGCTCAGGCAGCCCTCTTCTTCATATTGCCGGCCCTCGCGCACGATGATCTCCGGGTTGACCAGCACGATCTTCTTGTCCGGCTCTTTCCCCTGGCTTAGGTCGATTACGGTCAGCCGCTTCGACACGGCTACCTGCGGCGCGGCAAGTCCGATGCCCTGCGCGGCATACATCGTTTCGAACATGTCTTCCGCAAGTTTGGCCAGCTTTGCGTCAAAGTCCGTGACCGGCTCTCCGGGTTGGGAGAGCACCGGCTCGGGGTATTTCACAATCATCAACTTCATCTCTGTCTGCTAAAAGCTCCGTAATTGTTCGATGTATCCGTCAAAATTCCGCTTCATTTCGAGCATCGAGTCGCCGCCGAACTTCTGCTGCGCCAGGCCCGCAACTGTAAGAGCAACCATGGCTTCCGCAGCCACTCCAGCGGCGGGCACCACGCAGATGTCGCTGCGCTCGTAGCTTGCGCTTGTGGCCTCGCGGGTGTCAAAGCGAACCGATTCAAGGGGTCGGCGCAACGTGGAAATGGGCTTCAGATACCCTCTGACCACGATGTCCTCTCCGTTCGAGACGCCTCCCTCGATGCCGCCGGCATTGTTCTGCTCCCGGGTGAATCGAGTCGGTTTCCCAGTATCCTTGCCGTCGTAGCGAATCGCGTCATGCACGGCAGAGCCGAACGACTCCGCCGCCGTCACGCCGCGGCCGATCTCGACCGCTTTCACCGCCTGCAGGCTCATCACCGACCATGCCAGCTGGCCGTCGAGCCGCTCGTCCCAGTTGGCATACGTGCCCAGACCGGCAGGCGCGCCGTGTACTACCACCTCGAAGACTCCACCGACGGTGTCGCCCGTGCGCGAGGCGTGCTCTACTTCCTCTTTCATGCGCGCCTCAGTGGCAGCGTCCACGCAACTCAGCGTGATTTCGTCGCGGGCAGCGACCGCCGCAATCTCATCCCACGTGGCAGCGCGTTCCAGGTCGACCCGTCCAACACGAATTACGTGGCTCGCTACTTCAATTCCCAGTTGCCGCAGCAGCAGCTTGGCAAACGCCCCGGCAGCAACCCGTGCGGTCGACTCGCGCGCCGAGGCACGCTCAAGCACGTAGCGAGCGTCGGGAAAATTGTGCTTCAGAGCGCCGGCGAGGTCGGCGTGGCCGGGCCGGGGAGACGCCACAGCCTGATGCTTGCCTGGATCGCCTACCTCAACGGGCAGTTTCTCTTCCCAGTTTTTCCAGTCCCGGTTAACGATCTCGATCGCGACGGGGGAACCGATGGTCTTGCCATGGCGCACACCCGAAAGCACATGGGCCTTGTCGGTCTCGATCTTCATCCGGCCGCCCCGGCCATAGCCTTGCTGCCGTCGCCACAGCTCGCGGTTCACAAAATCAAGGTCAACGGGAACCCCGGCCGGCAGTCCGGAGACGAGCGCAATCAGGGCCTCTCCGTGCGATTCTCCGGCTGTTGAAAAGCGGATCATGTTGACTTCATTGTACGATGGAGCCCATGGCTTACTTCCTCTTCAAAACCGAGCCAGATGCCTATTCCTTCGACGACTTTCTCCGCGACAAGGAGACCGTCTGGGATGGAGTCACAAACCCTGCAGCCGTGAAGCACCTGCGCGAGATGAAGCCCGGCACAAAGTGGATCTTCTACCACACAGGCGATGAGCGCACCGCCGTCGGCACTGGCACGGTGGTCAGCGTGGATCCTTCGGACCCCAAAGTGCCGATCGTTCGCGTCAAAGCAGGCAAACGCCTCGCACACCCCAGGAGCCTCGACGAGGTCAAAGCAGAGCGGCTCTTTGCCGATTCGCCGCTGGTGAAGATCGGCCGCCTCTCCGTTGTTCCGCTGACCGAAGAGCAGTGGAACTGGTTCGTGGCCTAATCCCTGCGGCGCCCTACTCGCTGTCCTTCAGCCATGCTTTCGTGTTCAGCATCTGCCGCTGATCGAGAGCCCAGATCTTGCCGGTAAGCTCGTCAGCCGCCTTCCCTTCCCGAAGGGACCGCTCGAACTCCGACGCCACCGCCTGCATCTTGGCATCGAGATCGTCAAGAAAGTTCAGCACGAGCGCTTCCGGAATCATCGGCAGCTTGGGCGAGCCGAACTCGAGTTTGCCGTGGTGCGACAGGATGACATGGAGCACCAGGGTCTTGAGCCGCGGCGGAAAATCGGGAATGCCCGCAATCGTCTTCTCCACCAGTTCCATTCCCATCTGGATATGACCGAGCAAGGTTCCTTCCACCGTGTACTCGAATCCAACGTCCCATGCAAGTTCGCGAACCTTGCCGATGTCGTGGAGGAGGACTCCGGTGAGCAGCAGATCCCGATGGAGCATTGGATAGTGCGGCGCAACACGATCGGCCAGCTTCAAAAGGCTGATCACGTGTTCAAGCAGTCCACCCAGGTAGGCGTGATGGAGCTGCTTCGCTGCCGGGGCCTCGCGATACGCCTGTGCCAGTTCGGCATTCGTGAACAGCGTCGTCAGCAACTGCTTCAGATGCGGGTCAGTGAAGCTTTCAACGAAGCCCAGTAGCTCCTGCCACAATTCATCGACGTTATAGGCCGTGCCTGGCAGAAAATCAGTTTTTTCCGCTTCGCCCCCGGCGCTCCTGCGCAATTGCTCCACTTTCAGTTGCAGGCGGTCGTCGAAGCGGGAAACGCACCCGCGCACCTTTACGATGTCTCCACGCTCAAATTCCTTTGCAATGCGCGGATCGCCCGGCTCCCAGATGCGCGCCTCCACCTGCCCGGTCTTATCGCCCAGGATCAGAATCACGTAAGGCTTGTTCGTTTTCGTGGTTCGATGCTGCTTGTGCAGTATCAGGAAAAAACTGTCGAAGAGCCTGCTCTCTTCAAAGCCGGCCAGATCGGCTACAAAGATGTCCTTCATTCTGCCGGAAAGCATACAGCAACAGACTCGGCGCATCAAAAAGCTGCGCTCCGCCGTGCGACGATGGTGCTTATGGAAGCGGAATGCCAACATGCAGAATCATCCCGTGACGAAGGCGGGCCTTTCATCCGCACCATCGAGCCGCGCGATGCGCTGGACGTTGCTCTGTTGATCGAGCAGCTTGGGTATCACCGCTCGCCGGATGACGTTGCGGCGTGGATTGAGGCGCTCACCTCCTCTCCCCAGTTGACACAAACTGCCTTTGTGGCATGCCTCGACAACGGCGTCGTCGGCTGGATCGAGGTATCGGTGCAGTCGCACCTTCAATCGCCGCCCTTTGCATTGATTGGCGGTCTCGTCGTCAAGGAAGGCCTGCGCGGAAGACGTATCGGCAAAAGGCTATGTGAGGCCGCTGAAGTGTGGATGCGGCAGCACTCCGTTTCTGTGCTGCGTGTCACGTCGCGGAGCACGCGTCCCGATGCTCACCGGTTCTACGAGCAGAACGGCTTCGCGCCAACGAAGATCTCCCACGTTTTTGAAAAGAAGATACTCAGTTAGCCTGAGTTCCTGACTGCATCTCCTCGCGCCCAAAACAGGAAAAGGGCCCGGGAATGCCTCCCGGGCCCATCTTCTGTTGACCGAAGCTACTGCTGCGGGGCCGCCGTGGCGGGTGCAGCCTGTGACGGCGCCGTCGCCGGTGCTGGCTGTTCCGGAGCTGCCCCCAAAGGCTGATCACTTGTATTCTCGGTTTCCTTGGGTGCGCTCTTCTTGTCGCTCAGGCGGGTCTTGTCCCCGGTTGTTGTGGCCTTCTTTTTCTTCTTGGTGGGGGTTGTACTGCCTCCCAGGCCGAGCGGTCCGGACTGAGCTTGCGTGTCTGCCACTTCGGCGGCATCGGGTGCAGGCGCAGCCTGGGCGTCGACGGACGGACCTTTCGGCTTGTGCTCTTTCGGCTGCTTGGCACGGTCGCTGTAGCGGGTTTTCTTTTCCGGCTTGGGTGAGCTTTCGAGAGGATTGTCCGGCTCAGCCCCGCTGGCGGCAACCTGCTGCCCCGCACCAGCGTCCTCGGTCACTCCTGCCGGAGTGCTCGGCAAGGTCTCCTGGGGAGCATGGCCATAGCGGATCTTTTCCTTCTTGCCGGGCTTCATCGAAGCCTGATCCTTTGTCTTGCTCTGGCTGCTGGACTTTGCCGCGGAAGCGGACTGCGCCGTTGCCTCAGTTGCGGTTGCCGCGGTTTCGGTCGCCGCAGGTGCAGGCGACTTCTGCCGGTAACCGTGGGTCGTTTCGCGATAGCGGGTGCGCTCCACCTTCTTCTTTTTCTTCGAGTTGGGTGGAGTGTACGCGCTGAAGGTGATGCTGGGATGCTTTTCGGCGGCCGTCGCGGCGCTGTCTTCATAGCCCGGCTTGATGTAGATCGCTGCCTCGTCGCGCATCTTGGCCAGATAGTCGCGCATGGCCGGTTCCATCTTCGACATGAAGTAGTTCTGTTCGACGTCTCCCTCGACATCCTTGAACTGAGGGACCCCACCCGCAATGTGATCATTTACCTTCAGGATCACGTATCCCTGCTTGGTGCGAATCGGCTCGGTATACTCGCCCTTTTTCAGCGCAAATGTCTTCTCTTCGAAGACCTTGTCGAGCTGGCCGCGCTTGTACTGGCCAAGATCGCCGCCCTGGGCTGCCGTAGTTCCATCGCTGAAGCTCCGTGCCAGCTGCCCAAAGTCGCCTCCGGCGCGCAGCCGATTCATGATGTCGTCCGCCTTCGCCCTGGCCTCAGCGAGTTTTTGCGGATCGTCTGGGTTCGTGCCCGTCGAGATCAGGATTTCGCCCAGCTTGACGCTCTCCGGCTGCGCATACTCCTGTTTGTGCGCGTCAAAGTAACGCTGCAGTTCGCCGGGCGTGGGTGCGATCTTCCGTCCGACCTGGTCCCGCATGACCTCCTGGGTCACGATCTGGTTGCGGATGTTGGCCTTGAAGTCCTCGAACGAGACACCCTGGTCCTTGGCCGCCCTTTCCAGGTCCTCCATCGTCGCCATGTTGTATTGCTTGCGGATGTCGTTGAGTCGATTGACCAATTCGGTCTCGCCGGTAATTCCCAGTTCCTTGCCCTTGGCCAGCCAGAGCTGCTGGTCGATCAGGTCACGCAGAAGGTCCTTGTGGCTGGCAGAGATCTCCTGCATTGAGGCGCCGCGCTGCCGAAGCTCCTGGTCCCGTTCGGCCTGGGCGCGCTCATAGTCTGACCGGGTAATGATCTGGTCATTGATGCGCGCGACGATTTCCTCGACCGTCGTGCCCCCGTATGGGCTCTCGGGTGTGGATGGACGCGCCTGCGCCCATGAGAATGCGGTCAGGAGGATGACGGCGGATAAGGACGCTACTGGGGCTCGAAGGGGCTTCAAATTCATAGGTCAGCACGTGGTCAGGTGGCAATTTCCGTCCATCTGAGGCATAGACGTCATTGTAAATGGCTGGGGAGCAGCCGCGTGCTCAATTGGACCGATTCGTCGTGGAATCCGCGATCGGTTTTCCTGCCCGGGGAACTCATATTCCCCGTTACGCCCGGCCTCGCTTCCCGAAGTCCGTCAGGAAACGTCAAACTGACCGGTGCTATACTCAAGCCCAGAAATGGCCTGCGAGGTCTCTCGGAGGCGCCTTTCGCAGTTGCAGTACGGAGGTTCCTTCCGCTTATGACCCCCCCCGCACGCCGGGCACTCTTCAGCCTGATTGTCTTCTTTGCCATCTGTGCCGCCGCAGGCAGCATCCTGCAGCGTAAGGTCGGGGCGCAGTCATCCCAGGATGAAAGTCAGATTCGCGATCGTCTGAAGACATTCACCGATGTTTACGCGATCGTCGAACAGAATTACGCCGAACCCATCCAGGGCGACAGGGCCGACACCGCGATCTACGACGGAGCCATCCCAGGCATGCTCCGTGTGCTCGATCCACACTCCAATTTCTACGACCCCAAGGCTTACGCCAAGATGCGCGAAGACCAGCGCGGACACTACTACGGTGTCGGCATGGTGATCCAGCAGCAGCAGGACAACAAGGTTTACGTGATTACGCCCTATGAGGGCACTCCTTCATTCCGCGCAGGCATTCGCCCCGGCGACATCATTTCGGCCATCGATGGCAAATCGACCGAAGGCATGAGCTCTGACCAGGTCGCCAAGTCGCTCAAAGGACCCAAAGGCACGCACGTGCAGGTGGCGACCATTCGCGAGGGCCACAAAGATCCGCTCGTATTTGATCTGATCCGCGACGAGATTCCTCATCCCTCCGTCGATCTCAAGTACGAGATTCGTCCAGGCGTCGGATATATCCATCTGACCCAGTTCCAGGAAACCACCGCCCAGGAAGTCAACGAGGCGATCGACAGCTTCCCCGATCTGAAGGGGCTGGTGCTCGACCTGCGCGGGAATCCCGGCGGCCTTCTCAGCCAGGCGGTCGAGGTCTGCGATCATCTGCTCGCCAAGGGCCAGAGCATCGTGTCGCAGCGTGGCCGCGCCTATCCCGACCAGAACTACACGGCGACGCACGGCAACAACGGCAAGACGTTTCCGATTGTCGTGCTCGTGAATCGCAACACCGCATCGGCAGCGGAGATCGTCACCGGGGCGCTGCAGGATCATGACCGGGCTTTGGTGGTCGGCGAAACGACCTTTGGCAAAGGCCTCGTGCAGACCGTCTACAACCTCAGCGAGAATACCGGCCTGGCCCTGACCACCTATCACTACTACACGCCGTCGGGACGCCTCATCCAGCGCAACTACGCTGGCGTGTCGCTCTACGACTACTACTACAACCACGCCGGCGCCTCACCGAACAACGCGACGAATCGCGAAATCAAGTTCACCGATTCCGGCCGAACCGTCTACGGCGGCGGCGGCATCACTCCGGATGAGAAGATCGACTCGCCGAAGAGCAACAAGTTCCAGGACTCGTTGCTCTATCCCCAGCAGGTCTTCTTCCACTTCGCGGCGCATTACCTCGCGAATCGCACCGTTGACCGCAACTTCCAAGTGGACGACGCGGTCATGAGTGAATTCAAGCAGTACCTGACCAGCAAGCAGATACCCTGGACGGAAAAGGATATCGCAGAAGTATCCGACTGGTTGAAGGTCAACATCAGGGAAAAGATCATCACCAGCCAGTTTGGCCAGTTGCAGGGACTGCATGTGATGGCCGATTGGGACCCGATGATCCAGAAAGCTCTCACTTACCTGCCCGAAGCCCAGGCACTCGAAGATACCGCCCATAAAGTGCTCGCCGAGAAGGCAGAAGCACGGAGCAGCGCGTCGTCACAGTAAGTGCGATGATGCGCAAATGCAACTATTGAAAGGGCCATCTCTTCCGGGATGGCCTTTCGACTTGTAGCCGCCGTCACAGCAATGTTCTTTGGGGCGCTCCTATGCTTTTCAGCGCACTCTGAGAGGTGGCGGTATGTCTACGAGTCTCGCAGAGAAAACAACAACCATTGCGAATCTTGGGTCGGCCTTTGAGTGCGAGTTGAATACGCAGGCCAGGTACACCGCATTCGCTGCAAGGGCCGACGCGGAGGGGTGGCCGGGGGTTGCCAGCCTGTTCCGAGCCGCCGCTCGTGCCGAAGAGATTCACTCACGCAACCACATGCGCGCCATCGGGCAACTTAGCGGAGTGGCACAGTCCGAGATTCATCCGATCGAGGTGGCAGCGACACTGCAGAACCTGAAGGTTGCTCTCGCAGGTGAACAACACGAGATCGACAGCATGTACCCTCCATTCCTCAATGAAGCCTGTGCGGCCAACGTCAACGCGGCAATCCGCTGTTTCACATGGGCCATGGAAGCCGAGAAGAGGCATGCGTCGCTCTTCCGTGAGGCGATCGAGGCAGTCGAAGAAGACCTGAGAGAACCCTGGGCGAATTTGCCCATCGAGTTCAACATTTGTCCGGTCTGCGGATACACCGAGGAAATCGTCGAGCCGGACGAATACTGTCCCGTGTGCAACCTTCCGCGGGAGCGGTTTGAGGTGATTCGCTAGCGCGCGCTCTACCTCTGGCTGTACTCTCCCGTTGCCACCTTGCGGTTGAACTCCGCCGACTGATTCCGCGGCACACTGAGTGAATGCCACCGCCCTCCGGCGAAGTGCTTTGCCAGCAGAACAATCTGTCCCACGTGATGGGGGTAATGCGCGAGTTGGCGATTGATGGCCTGCATCACCGAGTGTGCCTCGCCCCGAATCGTCACTGTCCGCGATAGATCCGCATCCGTCAGCGCTTCAAGCGCGCGAAATACACATGCCCAACCGACCTCCCACTCGTTCAGCAACGCCTCGCGCGTTGAAGGCGGATCAACGAATTCGGCATCGCGGTTCCGGTTGGGTTTCTCGCCGTCTGTCGTTAGAAAATCCGTCCACCGCGACCGCATGTTGCCGGTCATGTGTTTCACGATGACGGCGATTGAGTTGGCTTCGTCATCGATCACAGCAAAGAGTTGAGAATCCGTTACCTGCTCCATGGCTCTTTCGCCCAGCTTTTTGTAGTAACGGAAGAGGGCCTGTGCATCCTCAATGTACGAAGTGGTGAATATCAGCGCCATGCGAAAAGTGTAGTTGAGATGCGCCCGTCTGCGGCAGGCAGAAACCTCAATCGAGGCGGATCGAATTGCGATTCCGGCGCGTGAAGTATCCGCAACCGCCGTTTACCGGGCATAATCCACACTTCGGCTCTGTGCGCTTGCATATCGACTGGCCGTGCTGCTTGAGCAGCAGGAAAGCTCTCTGCCTTGAAGCAAACTGGGCGGGAACCTCGGCCTCAATCAGGGATTGAGCCTCTCGATAAGTCTTGCCGTAGTCCTGCTCCGATCCTCCTTGAATCCTCACCAGGACATGTGGGCAATTTGATGGAATCGCAGCGACGGGAGCGCAGTCGCCGAAAAGCAATATCCGGTCCGCACCCGGATCAGCGATGCCGGGAAAGCTCTTGAGCAGCTTGCGTATATCGCGCATCGATCCAACCAGGGAGTCGCGAAGGCTCCCTCCAAACTCGTTCAGCACTCGCCCTGCAATCTCCTGTAAGCGCGCCGCGCGCACCTCGGGCACCATGCCGCCCGCTTTTAGCGCTGCTGCCAGCCCGGCCTGGGATTTCTTCAACAGGTCTCGCGGTGCAACACCCACGTTGCTTTTCAGAGCATCCCATCCGCGTTGACAGGTTGCATCACTAGCCGGATACCCGCAATGCCACCAGACCAGAAAGAGATACGGATCGAGCGGCCAACTCGGCTCCTGCGGTCCATAGAAAGCCTCAAGCCGGTCAAGCATCTCCGGGATCTTGAGCTTCCTGGCCTTCACAGTCGCCTCCCACACGCCAGAAGATACGGAGCGCCATGGCTTCCGCCTTACGGTTCTTCCGCATAAACTCCAACCTCGAGTTTTCCCCCCTCGGCCAAACGCGCCCGGAACATACCACGCGTGTTGAAACTCCAGGCCATCTGGCCATCAGGCGTCACGGCAATTACCCCTCCGTCTCCGTTCAGCGCCTCAAGCTCTTTGTGAATCACCTGGTCGGCAGCATCTTGCAGCTTCATCCCCTTGAAGAAGACAAGATTGCAAACCTCGCGCGCCACGCCCAGCCGAATGAAATACTCGCCGGTGCCGGTGCCAGAGACAGCGCACGACTGGTTCGAGGCATACGTGCCTGCGCCTATGATGGGAGAATCGCCGACGCGGCCCTGCATCTTCGCCTGCATTCCTCCGGTCGATGTGCCGGCGGCGATGTTGCCCTGCCTGTCTACAGCAACGACTCCAACCGTGCCATAGCGATGCGTCTCTGGCGACTCCTCGAGCTGGCCTACCGGAACCGTCTGACTGGGAGGCGGCGCTCCCGCCGGACGCGGCGGCACCGGGCGCCCTTCTTTCGTCAATTGCTTCACCAGGGCCTGCCATCGGCTCTCTGTAAAGAAGAAGCTCTGATCGACCTGCTCGAGGCCAACCCGTCCTGCAAACGCATCCGCTCCCTCGCCGATCAACATGACGTGAGGAGACTTCTCCATCACTGCGCGCGCCAGGCTGATGGGATGGCGTGTGTGCATCACTCCGGCCACCGCCCCAGCCTTCAACGTGGCGCCGTCCATAATCGATGAATCCAGCTCATTCTTGCCTTCCGCATCGAACACGGCGCCTCGCCCGGCGTTGAAGAGCGGATCATCTTCGAGAATCCTGATCGTCGTTTCAACCGCATCGAGTGAAGAACCGCCCGCCTCCAGCACCTTGGCCCCCGCTCCGATCGCCTGCTCAAGCGATGCGCGGTAGCTCGCTTCCCCCTTGGGACCAAGCGCCGACCGTTCGATGACTCCGGCGCCGCCATGGATCACGATGGCCCAGCGATGATTCGCCTGCTGCGCGCCTGCGCTCGCCGTCAATCCGATAAATGTCACCCCTGCCCAGAAGCTTCTCCGCATCTCTCTCCTTAAGCCTTTCGACTTCCCGGACACTGAATTCATGGTATAACCGCCGGGTTCATCCTCTTCTGAAACGGCAAAGGCACGGCGCTTGAAAAGCCGCCGTGCCTTCGCGATGTGCTGCCGATGATCGTTAGAAGAGGAACTTCGCCGTGAACTGCATTTGGCGTGCCCCAAAGAGAGTCGAGCTGGTGGAGGATGCCGAACCGAACGCCGCCCCCGTGTAAGGCGCGATACACCCGTTGACGTGACTTGCGCAAACTCCCGATCCTGCCGCCACCCACGACGAGTAGTTCGTATTCACCGAGATGATGTTCTGGTGGTTGGCCAAGTTGAAGGCCTCGGCAAAGAACTGGAGGCCCATCCCTTCGTGGAGCGTGACGAACCGCGAGATGCGGGCGTCGAGGTTGTGCACGCCCGGTCCGGGGAACGCGTTGCGCGGTGCCTGCGGAACACGTGCGCCGGTCGCGGAGTTGAAAAGACTCAACGCCGAACCGGTCAATCCGCCGTTGCCGGCAACGCCTGCTGTATTCGCCGGGTCACCCACGCCCAATCCGCTCGGCGGGCTGTTGCTCATGAAGCCCGTGATCGGGTTACCGCTCTGCGCTGTGTATGCGCCCGACACGCTCCACCCATTTGCGATCACCTTGAGAGCGGCGTTATCGGTCTTGACGGTTGGCGAATAGATGAATGAGGCCGTTACGCGCGACCTCATATCCAGGTCAGACCGTCCATACTCGGCCCCGATGTTCATCGGATCGATCGGAGTGTCCGTACCGTTGAAGGTGCCGTTGACGCCAGAGACCTGGCCGGCATCTGTAGCGTGCGAGTAGGTATAGTTGCCGAGCAGCTCGAGTCCGTGGCTCATCGGCTTCTTCACCGTGGCAACAAACGAGTTGTACCAGCTGTCGAGGCTGCTGAAGCCGGTGAGGATGTTCGCGGTATTGTACGTTTGACGCTGGGTGTACCACGGCAGCGTCACGACTGACTGTGTCTTGCCGGTCTTGTCGACCACGTCATAGGACTTGGTCGTGGTTGCCGGCTTCAGGTTCGTGTCGATGAAGATGGGCAGCCGAGCCGCGTGATTCCCCACATAGCCCAGCGTGAGAGCGGCGTGGTACGGCAGCTCCTGCTCAATCGAGAGATCGTACGAATGCGAATACGGATTCTTGTACTGCGGATCAAGCCCGCGAATCGCCAGCGGAGTGAGCGCCGCCCCGGTGTTTACGACCTGCGGCGTAAGCGCGCCGGTGAACGGAGCGGTAAGTGGAGGGCCCGGAGGCGTAAACAGCACGTTGGTGTAGGCGGGCGCCCAGACCGGGTACGGAGCCGTTTTGCTGCTGCTGCGCGACACGTTGTACTGCTGCTGGTAGACGCCATTCTCCACGCGCATCGTGTAGTAGGTGGAGTTTGAGGTCAGGCCGACAAAAATTCCGTATCCGCCACGAACCACCCCACCCTTCCAACCCTGATAGCTGAAGCCCAGGCGCGGCTGAACCGAGTCGTATCCGATCTTGATCGTCTTTGTATAGAAGTTGGCGAGATCGCTGCTGGTATTGGGCTTCGGAGGTTGCGGGACAAGCTGCAAATCCCAGCGCAACCCAAACGAGAGTTGCAGCTTCGGAGTGACCTTGAACCGGTCCTGGGCAAAGAACGACAAATCCTTGTTCCAGAAGTCGTCCGCGCCGATGTGCGTGATGGGGTCGTTCACCTGGGTAAACGTCCTGTAGTGCCGCCCGGCAAATACATCGCCCGTGTTCACGCCATAGACATCGAGCATCCAGTCCGCCAGGTTCCCGGCCGGAGCTGCCTCAGCCGAGTAGCTGTAGCTTCCGTCGCCCTGGAAGAGGTTTGCCAGATACTCGTGGATGAAACTCATGTCAGCCCCGAACTTGAGGTCGTGGCGATCCACGGTCTTCGAGAAGATATCGGCGATCTGCCAGCGATGTTCATCGGGAAACGCACCGCGAGGCAATGCGCTTGTTTCGCCGTAGCTCATCACACCGGAGATGCTGACAGCCGGTCCGCTCGAGTTGGTGCTGGCCGTCTCAAAGTCACGTGATCCCTGGAAAACCACCTGGTTTACTGCCGTCGAACTTACAACGCTGGTCCAGTTGAGGATGCCGAAGCGCTCGTGGAAACTGGCCGTGCCGTTCTGGGTCACGCCGCCGTTGGTCACTGTGTTTGACGTGTTGTATCCGTGGGGCTCG
>Ga0335069_10008028_pt1 | contig 15159 bp, 12 predicted proteins | sample Lox_Sample_11_FD_206714 | JGI IMG/M metagenome (GOLD analysis project Ga0335069, IMG submission 206714) | Soil microbial communities from Loxahatchee National Wildlife Refuge, Florida, United States - Lox_Sample_1.1 | ecosystem: Environmental > Terrestrial > Soil > Wetlands | place: USA... | reverse complement strand
TGCTGCAAACGGCATTCAAGCCCTTCGTGCAGGGCGCGCGCGGACTTGCGCGCGAGAGCGGCGGTCTGGGCATGGGGCTCGCGCTCGTGAAGACGATCGTCGACCTCCATGGCGGCGCCGTCATGGCGCAGAGCGCGGGAACGGATCGCGGCGCGACGTTCACCATCACGCTGCCCCTCGCAACGGCGTCGGGCGCGGAGGCCCCGGCCCAGGAGGCTTCGGTCGCGCACGAGCCGGCGAGCAAGATCCTCATCGTCGACGACAACGCCGACGCCGCGCAAGGCCTCGCGACCTTGCTGCGCCTCGACGGCTACGAGGTGCTCGTGGCGCACGACGGCGCCGAAGCCCTGGCGGTGGCGGAGCGCGAACGGCCGGCGCTCGTGCTGCTCGATCTCGGCCTGCCGGGGATGGACGGCTTCGAGGTCGCGCGCCGGCTGCGCGGCATCGACGGCCTCGCGCGCGCGCGACTCATCGCCATTACGGGCTACGGCCAGGACGCCGACAAGCGCCGGACCGCCGCCGCGGGGTTCGAGGCGCATCTCGTGAAGCCCGTCGACATCGAGCAGCTCGAGAGGATGATCTGAGGCGGCGCGCCGATCCGACTGGCCGATTTCGTCGAGCCGCGCGCGGCGCCTCGACCGCCGCGGCGCGTGTCGTGCCGGCGGCGTTCTGTTCATGAACGATACGGTGGTACGCATCGCCGCTTCTCCGCTTCTCCGCGTTCCGGACGCTGGTCGCTCGTGCGCGAGCTCGCGAGCGCAAACCCTCGCAGCGTCGTCGGCTTCGTCGACCACGCCAACAACGACATCGGCGACCTGCGCATCTGCGGGCTCGTGCTGCCGGGCTGGGTGAGCAGCTATCTGTTCTGGCTCGGCGAGGAGACGTTGCAGCGCTTGCAGCACCGCCTCTGGGATGCCGAAGCGGTCGACTCCTGCGTGCCCGGCGGAACCGACGAGGCGACTTTCTTCAGCGACCGGCTCTCGCCCGATCTGCGCGAGCACGTGTGCCAGTGGCTGTTCCACGGTGGCTGGTATCAGAGCGAGCCGCTGAGCGCCGAGAACGCCGAGCGCTTCGCCGCAAGGCCCGCATCATCTGCGCGGAGCTCCTTCTCTCGGCGCGTTGCTGGGCTCTCGGCTGCACGCGGCACGATCCGTTCGAGCGTCACCCGCTCGCGCGTGCGCTCGATCGGCGCACAGAGCGCTGGATCCGCACCGCCGGGCTCTCCAGCGCGGTGTGGACCCGGCATCCGCAACCGTGGGAGCGGACCGCGCGGCACGACTCAGAAGGCGCGCGCGCCGGCTGAGCGTCGCAGCGTCAGAGGTCGAAGCGCACGCCCTGCGCGAGGGGCAGTTCTTTCGAGTAGTTGATCGTGTTCGTGGCGCGGCGCATGTACGACTTCCATGCGTCGGAGCCCGACTCCCGACCGCCACCCGTTTCCTTCTCGCCGCCGAACGCGCCGCCGATCTCGGCGCCCGACGTGCCGATGTTCACGTTGGCGATCCCGCAGTCGGAGCCGGCTGCCGACAGGAACGTCTCGGTCTCGCGCAGATCGTTGCTGAAGATCGAGGACGACAACCCCTGGGGCACGGCGTTGTGCAGCGCGAGCGCATCCTCGAACCGCTCGTAGCCGAGAACGTAGAGGATCGGAGCGAACGTTTCGTGGCAGACCGTCGCCGTCTGCGACGGCATCTCGACGATCGCCGGCCGAACGTAATAAGCGTCGGGCCATTCGGCTGCAAGCAGGCGCTCGCCGCCGAACACCCGGCCGCCGTCCGCAGCCGCCGCGCGCAGCGCCGCCTGCATCCCGTCGAACGCCGCCTTGTCGATGAGCGGGCCCACGAGGTGGGCTTCCAGCGGATTGCCGATGGAGAGCCGGCCGTAGGCGGCCTTCAGGCGTTCGACCAGCACCTCGCGCACGCTCGCATGCACGATGAGTCGCCGCGTGGTCGTGCAGCGCTGGCCGGCGGTGCCCGCCGCCGCGAACAGGATGCCGCGCACGGCCAGATCGAGATCCGCCGACGGTGCGACGATCACCGCGTTGTTGCCGCCGAGCTCGAGCAGCACGCGTCCGAACCGCTGCAGCACGCGCGGCCCGACGAGGCGGCCCATCCGCGTGCTGCCGGTCGCGGAGATCAACGCGACCTTCGGATGGTCGACGAGCGCCTCGCCCGCGTCGTGTCGCCCGAGCACGATCTGCGAGAGGGCCGCGGGCGCGTCGCCGAAGCGACGCATCGCGCGTTCGAAAACCTGCTGGCAGGCGAGCGCGGTCAGTGGCGTCTTCTCCGACGGCTTCCACACCACCGGGTCGCCGCACACGATCGCGAGCGCGAAATTCCAAGACCACACCGCGACCGGGAAGTTGAACGCGCTGATCACGCCGACGACGCCGAGCGGGTGCCAGGTCTCCATCATCCGGTGGCCCGGCCGCTCCGAGGCGATGGTCAGGCCGTAGAGCTGGCGCGAGAGGCCCACCGCGAAGTCGCAGATGTCGATCATCTCCTGCACTTCGCCCAGGCCTTCGGACAGGATCTTGCCGGTCTCGAGGGTCACCAGTCGGCCCAGCGTCTCCTTGTGCGTGCGCAGCTCTTCGCCAAGCAGTCGGATCAGCTCGCCGCGCCGAGGTGCGGGCACGTTGCGCCACGCCTCGAACGCGTGCCGCGCGCTCAGCACGGTCTCGCCCACCCGCTGCGGCGTGTGCGCGACGACGCGGCCGATCTCGCTGCCGTCGATCGGGCTGCGGACCGTCATGTCGCCGCGGTCGCACGCGGCCGCAGGCAGCCCGAGCTGGTCGAGGAGGCTGCGTACCGTGGCAGAGAGGGGCGTCCCCATGCGTGTTCCTTCTGAGTCGGCCGCGTATTCTCGACGCCTTTCGGGCCCCGGTTCGTTCGCGTCGACCTGTGAGAACTGCCACTTGCCCGAAGGGCGGCATGCCGCGAACATGCCGAAGGTCCCATGCGTTCATCCGCGCCCCTTGCGTCGGTCGTCGAGCAGCGCCGCCGAGCCCTCGGCGACGCGCGCATCCCGCAGGGCGCCTCGCAGGTCTGGGGCCTGGCGCTTTCGGGTGGGGGCATCCGGAGCGCGACGTTTTGCCTCGGCCTCCTGAGGGCCCTGGCGCGTCGCGGCATGCTGCTGCGCTTCGACATGTTCTCCACGGTGTCGGGCGGCGGGTACACGGGTGCCACGCTCGGACGACTGCTGAGCCGCGCGCGCACGAGCGACGACGTGGTCGCGGTGGAACGCGGCTTTGCCGATGCGGATGCGCGCTGGTTCACGTGGTGGCTGCGCGCGAACGGCCGCTACCTCATCCCCCGAGGCGCGAAGGACACGACCTTCGCGATCGCGACGTACCTGCGCAACCTCTCCGCGGTTCACGTCGAGCTCGGCTTGATGGCGCTGCTGCTCGGCGTGCTCCTTGCCTGCCTCGACATCGTCGGCTGGGGCGGGGTGAGCTTCCTCGGCTATGCGTTCGGCGAGAGCTTCTTCCGCCTGGCGCGCTACCTGCCCGTATGGCTCCCGGTGATCGTCCTGCTGCTGCCGCTGCCGCTGTTCGCCGGGGCGGTCGTTGCCAGCGCGTACTGGTGCGTCCCCTGGCTGACGTCGAGCCAGACCGAGCGCAAGCGGCCGCTGATGTACTGGGCAGGCGCCATCGGGTTCGTGGCGGCATTGCTCCTGGTGCGCGTGCCGCTCATGTCGATCCCGGCCGAAGCAGGCGCGTCACTGCGCGCGGCGCTGTGGTGGTCGAGCATGCTCATCGTGCTGGCGTGGCTCGTGTCGCTGCCGGTCGCGACCTACGTTCTGCGCGAGGCGGCGGCCGGCGGCGCCGCGCACCTCGAGGCGGACCGCGCGCGCAACCGGCTCACGCGCTGGCTCGCGAACATCATGCGCGCGGGTGTACTCATCGTGCTGGTGGGCGTCCTCGACCGCTTCGCGTGGTACCTGGCGTTCGAGGTCTCGGGTACGGCGCAGGCGAGCGCGGGGCTCGCCCTCGCGGTGGCGGCGGCCGTAGGACGGGCCGTGCTGCCGATGGTGGCGAGCGTGGGCGGCGCCGGGCGCCTGAAGGGGCTCCTGCTGCTGGCGGGACGCGTCGTCGGCTACGCGCTCACGTTCCTGCTCGTCGCATGGTGGGTGTCGCTCGTGCACCGCGCGGCGCTCGCGGCAGCGTTCCAGCGCCTCGTGCCGCGATTCCCCGACTCCTTGACCGTGCTGCTCGTGATCGGCCTGCCAACGCTCGCCTACCTCGTGCTGACGGGGCGCAGCCTGTCGTTCCTCAACTTGTCCTCCCTGCACGCGTTCTATCGCGCCCGCCTCGTGCGCAGCTACCTCGGCGCGGCGAACGGTGCGCGCTTCCATGCCAGCCCTCTCGATCTCTTGCCGCAGCCGATGCCCGCGGACCCGGCACTCGTCCCCGTGAACGAGCTCGCGGACGACGACGACATCGCGTTCGGCGCCTATTCACCCCAACGACACGGTGGCCCCATCCACATCGTCAACATGTGCGTCAACCAGACGCGCGACCCGCGCGGGGGCCTCTACAACCAGGACCGCAGAGGCCTGCTGATGAGCATCGCCTCGACCGGGCAGATGCGCGTCTCGCAGCAGGCATGGGTGCCGATCCCCGAAGGCAACGCGCTCACGCTCGGCACGTGGACCGCGATATCCGGTGCGGCGGTGGCCCCGGGGCTGGGCAGCCTTTCCCGCGGCGGCATCTCCGCGCTCGCGATGTTCGCGGGCCTGCGACTCGGCTATTGGTGGAGGCCGTTCCACTTTTCGGGTCGCCTACCATTGCTCGCGAAGTCGTTCGGTCTGCTGCGCGAGACGTTCGGCATCTTTCGCGGCACCGAGCGGCCCGACTGGTTCCTCACCGACGGTGGTCACTTCGAGAACACCGGCGCCTACGCCTTGCTCGCCGAACGCGCCCAGGTCATCGTGCTCGCCGATTGCGGGGCCGACCCGCAGTACGCGTTCTCCGACATCGAGAACCTCGTGCGCAAGGCGCGCATCGACCTTCAGGCCCAGATCCTGTTCCAGCGCCCGCGGTCGGCGAACGACGCGGCCGGCCTCGCTCACGCGCCTCAGTCCGCCGATGCACCGCCGTCGTCGCCCTGGCCGCCCGAGCTCGATGCGTTCGGCTCGCTCAACGACCTCGCGTCGCCGCAGTCGTCTGCGTGCCTCGCGCTGGCCCGCATCGACTATGGCGGCGAGCTCCCGGGGAGCGGCCTGCTCATCGTGGTCAAGCCCAATGTGTCGGCCGGACTGCCTGTCGACCTGGTCAACTTCAAGGTGCAGAACCCGGCATTCCCGCAGGAGACGACGGCCGACCAGTTCTTCTCCGAGGCGCAATGGGAAAGCTATTTCCAGCTGGGTCAGTTCCTCGGCGGAAAGCTCACACGCGGCTTCGTCGAGAGCTTGGCGGCCAACTGGGAGTCGTATTTCGAGGCCGACGAGAGCTCACCGTTCGACGTCCCGGTGCACGATGCCGGTGAGGTGGTGCAGGCCGCGGCTGAAGCGTCGGGCCGCTTGCCCTCGCGCATTCGACTGGCGACCGTCGGCGCGGGCATCGGTTTGGGCGCGGCAGCCACCGTCGCCGTGTCCGCGTACCAGGCCATCGACAACTATCGCGCTGCGGCGGCCAAGCAGGTCGCGGACGAGCGTGCCGCGCTGAGCGAACTGACCGGGCTGTGGGCGAGGGTGCCGCCGTCGCCGTCCGCAGCGGGCGCGCCTGCCGCCATCAACGCGCTCGCCGCCGCGATCGTGCGCACCGCCGACACGCTGTGCCCGACGCACGAAGCCGGCTGGTTCCAGCGTTCGGCGCTCGCGGGCGAGATCCACGCGGCCGCACTGCAGCAATGCCGGGCGCTGAAGGACGCGGCGCGCGGCGCCACCCCCGAGGCGTGCGCGACGCTGCTCGAAGCGTCGCAGCCGGCGTTGCAGAGCCGGCTGCCCGACTGCCTTTCAGCGGCGGAGGAAGCCTCGGACGCGTTCGCGCCGCCGCGCTACTGGGTCTTCGACTATTCGGCCGACGCGCCTTTCGCGCGGGCCCATCCGTGCGACGCGGCCGCGTGGGAACGACGCCGGGCGGCCGAGGCCTATCGCTCGACCCTGTCGCTGCCGAACGGTGCCGGCGTGCCGGCGACGGCACCGGCCGAACAGCCGCCCGTTGAATGCTCCGCGGGTGCTTCGACGCTTGATCGAATGGATGCGGCGTTCACCGGTGCGACACCGATCGTCTCCGCGGCGGTCGCGACCGCTCGGGCGCCCGCCGACACGCAGCCACGGCCGGCCGCGCCGTCTTCCGCGCTTTCGAGCGCATCGCCGGGCGCGCCGTCCCCCAACATCGCCGTCACGTCGGCGCAGCGGGAACGGGTGTGCACGGGCAGGACGATCTACATCCAGGTCTATAGACCGGCGCAGCGTGAAGAGGTGCGCCGCTTCAAGGAGCCCTGGCGCGCACTTGGCGCGTCGGTTCCACCCGTCGAGGACGTGAACGCGACGGCAGCTGCGGCGGGTCGTGCGCCGCCGACCCCCGTGCGTGTGACCACGGTGCGCCCGCACGACGCCGATTCCCGCCCCTGCGCCGATGCGCTCGCCGAGGCGGTGCATCAGCAGGGCTGGAACGTGGAGCCTTTGTCCGCGCGGCTCAAGGCCATCCCCGGCGTCATCGAGGTGTGGGTGCCACCGCCCGGAAGCGCCGAGTAGAGGACTCGCGCCTCGGGGCGCATCAAAACGGCGCGAACGTCGAGGGCAGCGCGAGCTGGTCGGAGCGCACCTCGCGGTCGATCCACTCGATGGCGCCGGCCTCAGCGCGCGCGCGGGCTTCCTCGTTGGAGTCGAACGTCTCGAAGTCGAGGAAGCACTGGGATCGCGGGCGCGTCGGGTCGGCCACCATGATGGCGACGCGGGCCGTCCATCGGCCCTTCCCGGTCTGGCAGGTGAGATCGCAGACCGTGTAGCCCTTGTAGTGGGCGATCCTCGGCGCGTGGCCGCCATCGATCGGGGCCGGGATCGGCTGTGAGTGCTTGCGGGTCACGTCTTGCTCCATGCGAAATAGGATTGCGCCACCGCGACTCTACGGTTTGTTACACGGCGTCGTCCCACGCCCGTCGCTCGGGGCCTGCAAGCGCGGAAAGCTGCTCGAAGTTCGCCCCGACACCTCGCATGGGGGGCCTCGGACCCCAGTGAATGAGCGTTGATCGGCCGGCGCCGTCCATGCAGCATGGGCGCATGGCGTATTCGTTGTCGGACTACTACCTGATGGGCTCGCGCGAGGGACGCATCGCGCGAGCGCGAGGAACGCCGAGGGCCGAGAACCCGTACGTGACACCGCCCGAGGGGCCGCTCGACATGCAGGTCGAATGGGGGCGATCACACCTCAAGATGGCCTGGTGGAAGGGCTGGGACCAGGCCGAGTCCGAGCTCCGGTCCGGGTCGCGCCTCGGCCGCTGATCGAGCGGACGCGGCGGCACGTGCACGGCGCTGCGTGGCGGCGATCCGGCTTCCATGGGGCATCGACACGGGCTGGGTTCGGCACTTCGATGGCGAACCGAGACGGCCTGATCAGGGCATTCGCTCAGCCTCACAGCAGCCATTCGATCGGGAGGACGGACAGGAACCCGATCCAGAATCGCCGCAGGGGGCTCGTCCCCGGGGTCGTCACGTGGATCACGACACCGCTCGCCGCCTGCTCGACCCATTGGAGCCTTTGATCTTCCGGCCCGAGGCGGACCTCATAGGCAAGCCGCGGGACTTCGTCGTCGAACGCGTGCGCCAGACGCGAGGCCAGCGTCGCGCTTTCCAGGACCACGCCCATCTCGGTGTTGAGACGCGCGGAGCGCGGATCGAGATTGAAGGAGCCGACGAAGATGCGCTTGCGATCGACCGCGAAGGTCTTCGCATGCAGCGCCGCGGCGCTTCGGGTTTCGCGTTCCTCGCCCGTCGAGCCCGCCGGCTCCGCCGAGCGCTTCAGCTCGAAGAGGCGCACGCCGTGCCGCAGCAACTCCTCCCGGTACTTCGAGTAGCTCGCATAGACGGGCGGCACATCGGTCGCTTCCAGCGAATTCGTGAGGACGCGCACTTTCACGCCGCGGTCCGCGAGCGCGACGAGTGCCGCCGTGCCTTCCTCGGTGGGAACGAAGTACGGTGACACCAGGTCGACCTCGGCCACCGGCTGGCCGAGCGCTTCGGCAAGGCGCGGCGCCATGCGCAAGTCGGCGCGGTCGGGTGGATGCAGGACCTTCGCCGGGTCGTCGTGGATGACGCGTGCCGGCACCCAGTCGAAGGCGAGAGTCCCGGTCAGGATCCCGGGCACGATCGGCGTTGCAGCCACCGCATCGACGTAAGCCCTGGCCTCGGGGCTCGCGATGCGGCGCTCCCACCGCTCGAGCATGGAGGTGACCGTCTCGGGGGTGGCCGGGGGAACGACGGCGCGCGCGGGATACGCCGAAGCGCTGTTCCAGTAGGCGTCGAATTCGGCCGACACGGACTGCACTGCCGCGCCGGCGAGCAGCACGTCGAGGTCGGTGAACGCGACCGCGCTGTCCGCCCCGAGGTATTCGTCGCCGATGTTGCGGCCGCCCACCACGGCCACCTGGTTGTCCGCCGTGAACGACTTGTTGTGCATGCGCCGGTTGACCCGCGAGAAGTCCATGGCCCAATCGCCGGCGCGCCACGCGCGGTTCGCGAACGGATTGAAAAGGCGGACCTCGATGTGCGCGTGGGAGGCCAGCGTCGCGATCACGTCGTCCTCGCCCTGCGTGTTGGCGTCGTCGATCAGCATGCGCACGCGCACGCCGCGCTCGGCAGCGCCCCAGAGCGCGCGCGCGAGCATGCTGCCGGACGTGTCGGCGTGCCAGATGAAGTACTGCACGTCGAGGCTGCGCTCGGCGGCGCGCGCGAGCAGGACGCGTGCGGCGAACGCTTCGCGCCCGACGGGGACGGGAAACACGCCGGTCAGGCCGGGATGCGCGGCGACGCGCGGCGCGACGCTTTGCCCCAGGCGCGTCGCACTCGTGTCGACATAGGCGCGACTCTCGGTGCGCTCGACGCCCGGGGGCAGCGTGGAACACGCGGCGAGCGAGAAGGCTGCGGCCATTGCCAGCGCGGCGCGCCAGGACGGCACGACTCGAACCATGTGCTTGCTTCCTAGAAGTACCACTTGGCCACGACGCCGAGCGCGTTGAGGGTCTGGTGCTTTGGCAAGCGATCCGACTGCCAGGCTCCGTAGATCTCGTAGCGGAAGTTCTTGTCGACGGTGATCTCGGGGCCGCCCTGCACGAGCGTGCGCGACCAGCCGGCGTAGCGCGTGTCGTAGAAGCATTCGGCGTTGAGGTACGGCGCCACCGCATGTCCTGCGACCGTGAACTCGCGGTTCACCTCGATGCGAACGCGGTAGCGCGTCGAATAGTCCCCGCCGAGCCAACGCAGGTCGGCGCGCAGGCGCGCCTCGAGCGTGGTGTCCTCGGGCAGCAGCGCGCGGGCGTACAGCGCGAGGACACCGCGATCCTCGGCCACCTCGGCCGGCCCGTTGCTCGCCTTGAGGATGCGCGTGTAGCCGAGGCGCGCCCAGAGATAGCGCTTGCGTTGCCAGTCGTCGCTGCGCAAGTCCTCGCGCAGGATCGGCTTGATCGACACGTCGACGAATGCGCCGAGATCGAGCGAGCGCTCGTCCGACTCCAGTCCCTTCGCGTACGACGCGTCGAGATAGAGCCGCGTCGTGTCGTCGAGGCGCACGAACGCGCTGAGCTCGGGCCAGAGCTCGGACGAATCCGCGGCGTGGGCACGCGCGAACGCCATGGCGAGGCCCGCGGCCAGCGCAAGCGCCGGACGCCGGAGGGACGCGAGGCTCACGCGCCCGCCATCGTCTCGGGGGTCACCTCCCAGCCGGCGTCGATGCCGCCCGGCATCATCTGCCCGCGATCTTCGCCGACCTCTGCGTCGATCAGGCGATTGAGCTTCGCATTCATGGCCAGCATCAACTCGCCGTTGCGCTCGGCCGATGTCGCGAGGTTGGTCATCTGGTCGGGATCGGACTGCGCGTCGAACAGTTCGACATCGTTCAGCCGCAGCAGCTCTTCCATCGTCGTCGGCCGGTTGTGCTGCTTCGGCGAGAAATAGCGGCTGAAGGTATAGCGGCCGTCGAAGACCGAACGCACGGCACCGCGCTTCGCGAGGTCCGGGCCGACGCCGGCTTCCTTGAGCTCCGCGGGCTTGCCGCCCTTGTGCAGGTGCTCGACCGCCTTGTAGAGAAAGTCACCGTCGAGGTAGGCGAGCATGTTGTAGCAATAGAGCGCTCCCTCGCGCACGTCGTGGGTGCCGGCCTTCTCGGGTGCGCGCAGCACGGCGGAGAAGTCCTTGCCCGGCAGGCCCTTCGTGATGGAGGCGGCGCGCTCGGGACCGATGCCGGTGAGGGACAGCAGCGTCGGCGCGAGGTCGACGTGCGAGGTCACGGCGTGGCACTGCTTGCCGCCCGCCATAGCGGGGTGGGCGATGATGAGCGGCACGTTGTTCTGCTCGCGGTAGGCGACGGCGCCCTTGGCGTGCAGCTTGTGCGCCCCGTCCATGTCGCCGTGGTCCGCGGTCAACACGACGATCGTGCGGTCGGCGAGCCCCGAAGCATCGAGCTCGGCGAGCACCGCGGCGATGTTGCGATCGACGTCGCGGATGCAGTTGAGGTAGTAGTTGTGGCGTCGGCGCCAGCGCGGTTCCTCGTCGGGAATCGCGCCCACCATCGCGTCGTGGGAGCGCAGGAACTCGCGGTGCGCCGCGACGCGGCCGGGTGCATCGATCGCCTGTGCGTGGCTGCGCGGCAGCTTAAAGTCCCATTGCCGTGCGTACAGCGGATCGACCGGATCGCGCGCGAGGTGCGACAGACCGCCGTGGTCGCGCTTCGGCGAGCCGGGCGGATCCGTGTCGTAGAACATCACGTCGTGGGGGTTCACGAAATTCACCGCCAGGAACCACGGCTTGCCTTCGGCGGCGAGGTCGCGCCCCTTGCCGCGCAGCCAGCTCACGCCCATCGACGAGATGATCCCGTCGTGCAGGTAACCCCCGCGGTCGTGCGCGATGATGTCGCCCACCCCGAAGTAGTCGGAAAAGCCGTAGGCTTCCATCTCCTGCGTGAAGATCTTCGTCGGGGTGCCCAGCTTGTTGACGGTCTCGAACTCCTTGGTCAGGTGCCACTTGCCCTTGTAGGCGGTGTAGTACCCCGCGCTGCGCAGCATGCTGCCGAGCGTCGGCAGCTCGGTCGACATGCTCGTGATCCACGGGAAGTTGGTGTTGTCGAACATCTTCGTGTGCTGGATGTGCTGCCCGGTGTAGATCACCGAGCGCGAGGGCGTGCACACGCACGAGTTGATGCGGTGGTTCACGAAGGTGGTGCCACGCTGCGCGATGCGCCGATGCCCGGGGAGTTCGAACCCGGCGGGCAGCTCGCCTGCACGGAAGAGCCGTTCCTGGTCGACAAGCAGGAACAGGATGTTGGGCGACGCCGACGGCGATGCCGGTGCGACGGAGCTGGCGGCTCCGGCGGTCGTGGCGCCGGCCCCCCACGGCAGAGCCGCGGAGCCCGCGGCCGTCATCAGAAAGCTGCGGCGGCTGATGCCGTTTGCGGCGTCTGCGGCGGCCACGCCACCCTCCATCGCATGTGCTGCGTCCATTCGTCCTCCCTTGGGGGCGACCCCCGGCGATGTGCAGCCATGCAACGCGGACGCCACGCCTCGTTCGCGGTGAGGACCTCGTCGCGGCGCCGGGTCGGCATCCTGGCTGAAGATGCCGCGGCCGCTCGGGCTCTGTAATGAACGTTCCAGATAGAATAACCTAGGATCTGCGTCTGCGCAGATCTTTTGCACGGATGCCACGCCGACCCGCCCGCACCTTGCCCGTCGCTCCTCCCGCCGAGCCGGCGGCCAACGCGCGGGAACGCCTCGGGCATCAGACCCGCGAGCGGGTCTTGCAGACAGCCGCGGATCTCGTGCTGCGTGGTTCGGTGAGCGGGATGTCGATCTCGGAGCTCGTGCGGCTGGCAAGAGTGCCTGCGAGCTCGATCTACTGGCACTTTGCGAGCAAGGAAGGACTCGTGGCTGCGGTCGCCGCAGCCGCGGTCGAACGATGGCTCGCGCTGCTTCCGGAGCCCGACTCACTTCCGCCGACCGGCGAGGCGAGGGTGGTGGCCGCGATAAGGGGCATCACGGACGCGCTGGCCAGCGACGGGCGCACGGTGACGCTCGTGATGAAGGTCGGTGTCGAGCTGGGCGAAGGCCGACACGCCGGACTGGAAGTCGTCCGGCAGGCGCGAGCCGACGTCATCCGCTACGGCGTGCGCGTGTTCGCACCGGCGTTCGGTGGACTGTCGGACCGTGAGGCCCGCAACGCCGCGGAGCGCATGTCAGCGCTTCTAATGGCGACCGCCGACGGCATTGCCGTGAACGCCACCATCAACGGTCAGGGCGCTGCGACCCCAGAGGAATACGGGGCGCTCGCCACGCTGGCCGTTCTCCTGTTCAGGCACGAGTCGGCGCACGCGACTCGTCGCAAGTCCTCTGCCAAGCGATCGACAAGATGAGATCGCGGTTGCCGCTGTGCACGGAACGCCGAACCGTCCGGCGGAAGGCGTGTCCGGATATCGAGAGCCTGTAGAGCAGACGTTCAATGCCGTATCTCGTGAGTGTGAGGTTGAAGTCCTCCTTGGCACGGTCGGCTTGCTGCTTGAGCTTCGCGCGGACGGACGCGGCGACGTTCGTGATCATGCGCTGAGAGACTCGAGGTAAGGCCGCATCACATTGGCAACCCCGGTGGCCCGCGCATAGCGCCAGAGGTCGTCTTGCGCGAACTTGCGCTTCCGCCAGCCGTCGCGCAGAGCCTCGAGCGCCACATCGAGGCCGACCTTGTTGCGGAACTTGAAGCAATCGACGACGGTGCGCGCCGGATCGAACACGGGAACCGAGACGCGGTCGATATTGATGGCCATAACGCCAAGGCGAAGGAGCCTGTCCGACATCCGGACAAGCCGCAGCGGAGGGTGCTCGACGCGGGGCGATGTCAGTTTGAGCGGTACTGCGAGCCAGACTTCGAACGGCGCTTGAGTACCCAGGTCGTGGACGCGCAGCGCCGACAGCAGGCAGATGACACCCCTTGGCACCCGTATCGCGATCTCGGCGAGCGATCTGTACTCGCCAGCCTGGGCGTCAGGAATCGCATAGACGCCTCGTGCGACTCGTTCCAGGTGGCCCGCTTCGACCAGGCGTGACAGCTCGATGGTGGGAATGCCCTGCTCGGCGACATCACGGGCCCGCACGAGGCCGCGTCTCTTGACGAGCTTGATGAGTCTCTGTTGATGGCTCGGGGCGGTGGGCATGGGTGGATTGTTGCAATTTCACGGACAAAGTCAACGGAGTCCGTGAAAATGCAACAGCAGGCGTCCGCTAAACGGCGGCACCAGGCGCGCAAGATCTTCGGCGGAATTCAGCGCTGCCAAGAGTGGCCCGCTGCCTAGACTTCGTCGTCGGGCGCCACCGCGGCGCACCGTGCAGACAGCCATGGAAGCCAGACAAGCCTCGCAGCATCCCCAACACATCGATCCGATGCCACCGCTGATGCGCCTGCCCGCGGTCCTGAGGGCAACCGGGCTGGCGCGCTCGAGGATCTACCGGATGGTGGCCAAGCGCGCGTTTCCGGCGCCGGTGCAGGTCGGCAAGAGGGCCGTGGCCTGGCGCGGTGACGACTTGCGGCAGTGGACTCAGCACCTTGCGAGCAAGTCGCGCTGACCAGCGACCGATGGCGGGCGGTCTCTCTCGATCAGATGGCCGGCTGAGTGTCCCATGGTCGCGCGATCGCGGACGCGAATCACGATCGACCTTCGGGGGCTGGGGCCGGCGCTCAGAGCGTACGCGAGCACTCGGAGCCTCTCCGTTTCCGACGCCGCGCGCCGCGGCATCGCCGCGATGCTCGAGACGTGCCTGGTCAGCGACAACATGCCTGCCGGCCTCGGATCAGCTGGGCTGAGCGGGAAGCGGGTCAAAGTCTGCGTTCGGCTGCCGTGCGAGGCTGCGGCCCGGGTTTCGGAGCGGGCCCATGCCAGCGGCCTCTCGCTCGGTGCGTACCTCACGACGCTGATTGACGACGCACCGGCTCCCCCGCTCGCTGTCGCATCGGCACTTGGCACTTCAACCGAACAGCTCGCACTCGTCTTGTCCGATCTGAACGAGCTGGCTCGCGCGCTCGCTCGCGGACGCTGTCTCGACCGCACCGTCAGTCCACGGCGGCCTGCAGGCGCTCATCGCAGATGTGCGCGGGCACCTCGCCATCGCTTCGCGCCTGATCTCGGAGCTCCGACCCGCACCGCCGCGCGCGCGCCGGCGCTCCGACAGGCCGGTCGGAAATCCGGAACTCCGCGCATGAACGGGCACGCGGAAATCGACGGCCTGCTCGTCCAATGGGGCGAGCGGCTGTTCTACCCCAGCAATCGAATCGTTCGACCGATTACGACGCCAAGACTGGCGGGTGGTGTTGGGGAGCGTGCCGCGCGGGTGCGTCAACGCATCGAGGCGACCGTCCTCCGGCGAGCGCCGCAGGTGATGGTCAAGGTCACCGTGAACGCCACCATCAACGGGTCAGGGCGCTGCGACCCCAGAGGAATACGGGGCGCTCGCCACGCTGGCCGTTCTCCTGTTCAGGCACGAGTCGGCGCACGCGACTCGTCGCAAGTCCTCTGCCAAGCGATCGACAGGATGAGATCGCGGTTGCCGCTGTGCACGGAACGCCGAACCGTCCGGCGGAAGGCGTGGGATTCGAACCCACGAAGGGCTTGCGCCCTTGCCGGTTTTCAAGACCGGTGCCTTCAACCGCTCGGCCAGCCTTCCGACGACACGTAGTGTAGGGGCCTCACCCTCTCGGCATTGGCGGCGTCCGCGGCCGCTCGAAGGCGCAGGCCGCTACCATCCGTGGCATGACGCGGTCGAGATGAGCGGCGGGTCGTGGGCCAGGCGTCGAACGCCTCGACGCTCGCGACGGTGCTCGGCTCGACGGTGTTTGGTCGCGCCTGGCTCGTGCGCGGTGTGCTGCTCCTGGTGCTGGGTGCACTCGCTGATCGACGCGGCCTGCGCGCGCTCGTCGTGTGCGCCGGTGCCGTGCTCGCGACCCTCGCGTGGGCTAGTCACGCGAACGCGC
>Ga0335069_10008027_pt1 | contig 15160 bp, 15 predicted proteins | sample Lox_Sample_11_FD_206714 | JGI IMG/M metagenome (GOLD analysis project Ga0335069, IMG submission 206714) | Soil microbial communities from Loxahatchee National Wildlife Refuge, Florida, United States - Lox_Sample_1.1 | ecosystem: Environmental > Terrestrial > Soil > Wetlands | place: USA... | reverse complement strand
CTCGCTCGACGCGTACATGTCGATGGTGTCCAACCGGCTCAACGACGTGATGAAGCAGCTGACCATCATCGCCACCGTGTTCCTGCCGCTGTCGTTCCTGACCGGGTTCTTCGGCCAGAACTTCGCCTGGCTGGTGACCCGGATCGGGTCGGTGGCCGCCTTCTGGGGCATCGGCATGGGCACCGAGGTGGTGGCCGTCGCCGCCTTGCTGATCCTGTTCTGGCGGCGCGGCTGGATGGGTAAGGGGAGCTGAGGGCGAGTTGAGGGTCTGACCCCCGGGAGGGCTGGCGGGAACACGCACGGCTAACCTTGCCTCTGGGAAGCTTGATGCCGACGGGAAAGGGGCGTTCCGTGACGGAGTGGTCACAGGTTCCCGCGGTTGCCCGCCCGCTGCCCGAGCCGGAGCCGCAGCCCGTGCTCGCCCCGCTCACCACCGCCGCGATCTTCATGGTGCTGACGATCGAGCCGGGCGGAGAGGACGCCGTCCGGGACCTGCTCGCCGACTGGGCCGGGCTGCAGCGATCGGTCGGATTCCGCGTCCCGGAGGCGCCGCTGGCCTGCGTGGCCGGGATCGGTTCCGACGCGTGGGACCGGCTGTTCTCTGGCCCGCGACCGGCCGAGCTGCACCCGTTCCGTGAGCTCACCGGGACCGTGCACCGCGCCGTGTCCACGCCGGGCGACCTGCTCTTCCACGTCAGGCACGAGCGGATGGACGTGTGCTTCGAGTTCGTGAGCCAGGTCATGATCCGGCTGGCCGGCGCCGCCACGGTGGTCGACGAGGTGCACGGGTTCCGCTACTTCGACGAGCGCGACCTGCTCGGATTCGTCGACGGCACCGAGAACCCGGTCGGCCGCGCGGCCGGGGTGGCGGCGCTGACCGGCGACGCCGACCCCGGGTTCGCCGGCGGCAGCTACGTGATCGTGCAGAAGTACCTGCACGACATGGACGCCTGGAACGCATTGCCCGTCGAGGAGCAGGAGAAGGTGATCGGGCGCAGCAAGCTGTCCGACATCGAGATGCCGGACGACGTCAAGCCGGCCAACTCGCACGTCGCGCTGAACACGATCGAGGAACCCGACGGCACCGAACGGCAGATCCTGCGGGCCAACATGCCGTTCGGCGAGGTGGGCCGGGGGGAGTTCGGCACCTACTACATCGCCTACGCGGCCACCCCGAGCGTGACCGAGCAGATGCTGGTCAACATGTTTATCGGCAACCCGCCTGGTAACTTCGACCGCATTCTCGATTTCTCCACGGCGGTCACCGGCAGCCTGTACTTCACGCCGTCGGCTGACTTCCTCGACGACCTCCCGGACCCGCCCGGCGCGCATCCGGACGAGGCCGGCGCCGCGGCGTCGGCCGGATCCGGTTCCCTGGGCATCGGCAGCCTGAAGAGGAGCACCTAGCTATGAACAACCTGTACCGCGAGCTCGCTCCGATCTCGGACGCCGCCTGGGCCGACATCGAACAGGAGGCGCGCCGGACGTTCGAGCAGCACGTGGCCGCCCGCCGGGTGGTGGACCTGGTAGGACCGGACGGGCCGCTGCTGGCCAGCGTGAACACCGGCCACCTGGCGGAGATCGACGCCCCCGCGGACGGCGTGCTGGCCCATGCGCGCGTATCGCAGCCGCTGGTCCGGCTGCGGGTCCCGTTCACGGTCAGCCGGGACAACGTCGACGCCGTCGAGCGCGGCGCGCAGGACGCGGACTGGCAGCCGGTCAAGGACGCGGCCAAGAAGATCGGCTTTGCCGAGGACCGGGCCGTCTTCGAGGGCTACCCGGCCGCGGGCATCACCGGGATCAGGGACAGCACGTCCAACGCGGTCCTCGCGCTGCCCGGCGAGGCCCGCGACTACCCGAACGTCGTCAGCCGGGCGGTGAGCTCGCTGCGGCTGGCCGGCGTAGGCGGCCCGTTCTCGCTGCTGCTGTCTGCCGACGCCTACACGATGGTGAGCGAGACCTCCGATCACGGCTACCCGATCCGCGAGCACCTGGCCCGCGTCATCGACGGGGAGATCATCTGGGCGCCCGCTATCGACGGCGCGTTCCTGCTCTCCGGCCGCGGCGGTGACTTCGAGCTGCGCCTCGGCCAGGACCTCTCGATCGGCTACCTCGCCCACGACGCCGACACGGTGCAGCTGTACTTCCAGGAAGCGCTGACGTTCCTGGTCTACACGGCCGAGGCCAGCGTGGCCCTCACCGCCTGACGGCCGCTCACTCGTAGCGCGTCGGCGGGAACGGGTGGTGCTCGTTGATGTGGCCGAGCTCGCCCTTGTCTTCCTCGCGCCTGAACTCGGCCCGCTCTTCCTGCCAGTCCTCGTTCTCGGTGATGTCCTCGGGCTGCGGCGGGGTGTCGGTGGCCGGCGGCACCTCATCGGAGTCGTAGCCGTCGAGCCCGGCGGCGACCCGCTCTTCCTCGGTGAGCCGGGCGAGCTGGTCGTCGTCGAGGCGCTGCGACGCGCCCCCGTGCTGACGGCGATCCCGGTGGAACCGCTCGGGGAAGTCATCCTGCTCTGACATGGAGCCTCCTCGATGTTTCGGCGTGTGGTCTAAGTTACTCCGGCCGGTCCGCACCGGCTCGAGGTGGTGACGTCTTCCGGCGTGGCGGTGCTGGCGTGCGGGACGCAGGCCGGAGATGATGGCCCGGCGGACCATCCCAGGCGGCTTGCCCTGACCGGGTACCGTCGATGGTGGTCGCTCGCCGTCGACCGGAGCCGAGCGCCAGCTACTGGCTAGACGAGCACAGGGGCCAAATGTTTCACCGAAACATCAAATGCTGACCTGAAGTCGCCGTGAAAAGATCATACGATTACATTTAGCGACCGCCCTATTAGTGCTCACTGAATTACGGTGGGTAGCCTGTGGATGAGTCTGTGCACAAGCCGGTGGATAACTTCTGGAATGTGCGGATAACCGCCCGTATTCTGTGGATATCGTGTGGACGGCGAAAAACTCAAAATGAATTCCCGCAGACCCTTGCGCGACGACAGGGGAAAGCAGTAGAAATACTTCACCGTTGGAAACGGAACCAGCCGGGGGCAACCCCGGGGCGCGGGAGGCGCTGGGAAACCGGCACTTCACGCGGGTATCCGGTACCGGCGGGCGGCGCGTGACGTGAGGTTGCCGGGCAACCGGCGGGCTCTGCGTGGCGTAGCCAGGCAAGGCCCCCTCCATCTCATACATGGAGGGGGCCTTGTCCGTTATGCCGGTAAGGGTATTGTCCCCGCTATCGGCCGGTCCGCAAACATGGCGGGTCAGCGGGCGCGCACGGCGATGCCCGGGTAATCCAGGATCAGGCCGCTTTCGTCGTAGATCAGGGTGCTGGTGAAGCCGAACGCGGGAGCGGCATAGCGGTACCGCTGGCTGCCGCCCTCGTCGGGCAGCCGTTCGTAACTCTGCTCCAGCCGTCCGGCGCTGAGGTCGAGCGCGCGGACGTACGCGGCCGGCGATCCGGCGCGATCCCCGACGGCCAGTCCCAGCCGGTGCACCGGCAACGTGTTCGTCAGCGCCGATGATTCCAGGTCGACATCCAGGCAGCCGTCCAGGTGCGCCGCCGGGCGGCCGTCGACGCGCCAGCGGCCCTCACCGTCGCCGGCCAGCACGGTCTCGCGCAGGCCGGACGCCGTCCGGGCGGTGACGCGAGCCTCGCGGGTGAGCCAGGCCGCGTCCAACTGGATGCTGTAACTGACGATCCAGGTCTGATCATCCTCGGCCGCGGCCGTGGTCCCGTCCATCCGCCAGCCTCCCGCCCCGGCCCGGAAGTAGGCGACCTCGAAGCCCGAACGGGCGCCGCGATGCCGCCAGCCCGCGGTGGCGGGGAGCGGGGCGAAGACCACCGTGCTAATTATCCCACCGCACCCGCAACGCGGGCGGCTTGCGGAAGACCAGGCCGCGCGGCGCGCTCGGATAACCGGGATCCAGGCGCAGGCCGGGAAGCCTGGCCAGCACGGTCTCGACCGCTACCTGCGCCTCCAGCCGGGCCAGGTGCGCGCCCAGGCAGAAATGCGGTCCGTGCGCGAAGGCCAGGTGGCGTCCGGCGCCGGGACGGCGGACGTCGAACACGTCCGGGTCGGCGAAAACCGCCGGATCCCGGTTCGCCCCCGCGATGGACACCGTCACCTGGTCGCCGGCCCGGATCGCCGCACCGCCCAGGCGCGTGTCGCGGGTCGCGTAGCGGTCGACGACCGCCGCGGCCGGCTCGAGCCGCAGGGACTCCTCGACCGCCGCGGGCACCAGGCCGGGGTCGGCGAGCACCAGGGCGAGGTGGGCGGGGGAGGACAGCAGGTGCAGCAGGGCGTTGGCGATCATGCCCTCGGTGGTCTCGATCCCGCCGAACATCAGCACCGCCGCGTTCGAGATGGCCTCCTCCTCGGTCAGCGCCCCGGTGACCTCGGCCAGCAGGGAGGCGCCCCCCGCGATCACCTCGCGCAGGCTGGCGGCCAGCTCACCGAACGCCGCGGTCCCGCCCGCTGCCCCGCCGCGGCCCGGGGCGGCGCTCTCCGCCTGCACCGCGGCCACGATCCCGTCGTACCAGGTCAGGATCGTCCCGGGATCGGCCTGCCCGAGGCCGAGAACCTCGGCCATGACGGTGACGGCGAGCGGCCCGGCCACCGCCCGGCGCAGTTCGGCCGCACCGTGCGGCTCGATGGCCGCTACCAGGCGGCCGGTCTCGGCCCGGGTGAACGCGGCGAGCCGCGCGTGCACCTCGCCGTGCCGGAAGCCGCGGTTGAACGGGCCCCGGTGGCGCGCGTGCGGCGTGCCGTCCAGCGAGAGCATGCTCGGCCCGACCACCTGGGCGGTGGAGAACCGGGGATCGTCGACGGTGAACGTGCGCGCGTCGCGCAGGACCGCCACGGCCAGGTCGTACCCGGTGACCAGCCAGGCGCCCAGGACCGGCACCCAGGCGGCCGGCCCGGCGGCGCGCAGCCCGGCCAGCACCGGATGCGGGTCGCCCTCAAGGTCGGCCAGCGTGACGCGGTCGGCAAGCTCGGACGGGATAGTGGGCATCACCGGACAAAATACCCGGAACCGTGCCGGGCCGTGCCGCCCGGGCTCACCGCGCTGCCCGCGTTCAGCCCGGATGAGGACGAGCATCCGCCGGGCCCGGCGGCCGACCTGAGGGCGCGGATCGCGGCGGCCGGGGCGCTCGCGGAGCACGCCCGCGGTTGAGGCCGTGATGACTGTCCGGATCCTGACCGGACGCGGCCGCCTGCCTCGCATTACGATATTGTCACCGAAGCACCGGGAGGCTGCATGAGGCAGCGGAGCCCCAGCCCCGATGGCCAGGGTGAGCAGGGTGAGCAGCGTGAGCTGATGGCGACCCTGCTGCCCGGAGGTGAGCCTGTCGAGTCGCTGCTGCGGAAGGCGCAGTTCTTCACGCCGGGTGACCCGTCCGGGGACTACCGCGAGCTCCACCGGCGCGGCGGGCGGGGCGCCGAGGAGTTCTACCGGGAACGGTGGCGGCATGACCGGGAGGTGCGTTCGACCCACGGGGTGAACTGCACCGGGTCGTGCTCGTGGAAGGTGTACGTCAAGGACGGGATCATCACCTGGGAGACCCAGCAGACCGACTATCCGTCGGTGGGCCCGGACTCACCCGAGTACGAGCCGCGGGGCTGCCCGCGCGGGGCGTCGTTCTCCTGGTACACCTACTCGCCATCGCGGGTGCGCTACCCCTACGTGCGGGAGCCGCTGCTCCGGATGTGGCGCGAGGCGCGGGCCCGGCTCGGCGACCCGGTGCTGGCCTGGGCCGAGATCACCGGCGACCCGGCGCGGACGGCCGAGTACAAGGGCGCTCGCGGCCAAGGCGGGTTCGTGCGCTCGCACTGGGACGAGGTGAGCGAGCTGATCGCCGCCGCCCACGTGCACACCATCAAGACCTACGGACCGGACCGGGTGGTGGGCTTCTCCCCGATCCCGGCGATGTCCATGGTGTCCTACTCGGCGGGCACGCGGTTCCTGTCGATGATCGGCGGCACCATCTTGTCGTTCTACGACTGGTACGCGGACATGCCGATCGCCTCCCCGCAGGTGTTCGGCGACCAGACCGACGTGCCCGAGTCCGCTGACTGGTGGAACGCGGCCTACCTGATCATCTGGGGGACGAACCTGCCGATCACCCAAGTTCGCCGACGACTGGCTGCCCTGCGCGCCCGGCGCCGACGCCGCGCTGGCGATGGCGATGGGCCACGTGATCCTGGCCGAGTTCTTCCGCGACCGGCAGGTGCCCTACTTCACCGACTACGTGAAGGCCTACACCGACCTTCCCTTCCTGGTCACGCTGCGTCCGCACGAGGACGGCTACGTGCCGGACCGGTTCCTGACCGCCGCCGACCTGCCGGACGGCGGCTCGCCGCACCAGACCGTGCTGCTCGATGCGGCGACCGGTGAGCCGGTGCTGCCGAACGGCACGCTGGCCTCGCGCTACTCCGAGGCGGGCCAGGGCCGGTGGAACCTGGACCTCGGCGGGGTCGACCCGGTGCTGACGCTGCACGGCCGGCACCAGGACGCGGTCGTGGTCAGCCTGCCCCGGTTCGACGCGGGCGAGACCGAAGGCGGTGCCGCGATCCGCCGCGGGGTGCCGGTGATCCGGCTGGCAGGCCGGCTGGTCACCACCGTGTTCGACCTGCTGCTGGCGCAGTACGCGGTGAGCCGGGCCGGGCTGCCGGGGGAGTGGCCGTCCGGCTACGACGACGCGGCATCGCCCGGCACGCCGGCCTGGCAGGAGGCGATCACCGCGGTCCCGGCCGCGGCCGCCGCGCGGATAGCGCGGGAGTTCGCCCGCAGCGCCGAACTATCCCGCGGCCGGTCGATGATCGCGATGGGCGCCGGCACCAACCACTGGTTCCACTCCGACCAGATCTACCGCACGTTCTTCACGCTCACCATGCTGTGCGGGTGCCAGGGCGTGAACGGCGGCGGCTGGGCGCACTACGTAGGCCAGGAGAAGGTGCGGCCGCTGACCGGGTTCCAGCAGGTCGCGTTCGCGCTGGACTGGCAGCGGCCGACCCGGCACATGACCGGCACGTCGTTCTTCTACCTGCACACCGACCAGTGGCGGTACGAGAGCTTCGGCGCCGCCGAGCTGGCCAGCCCGCTCGGCCGGGGCTTGTTCCGGGGACGCGCGTTCGCCGACACGCTCGCCCAGGCCTCGCGGATGGGCTGGACGCCCTCGCACCCCGCCTTCGACCGCAACCCGCTCGACCTGGCCGACGAGGCGGCCCGGGCCGGCCAGAGCGTCCCCGACTACGTGGTCGGGGAGCTGAAGGCGGGCCGGCTGGGTTTTGCCGGCGAGGACCCCGACAACCCGGCGAACTTCCCCCGGGTGATGACCGTCTGGCGCGCCAACCTGCTCGGATCATCGGGCAAGGGCATGGAGTACTTCATGCGGCACCTGCTCGGGATAGATGACGCGGTGCGCGCCGCGGAGTCCCCGCCGCCGCTGCGCCCGGCCGAGGTGCGCTGGCACGAGACCGCGCCGCGGGCCAAGCTGGACCTGGTCACCACCATGGACTTCCGGATGACCAGCACCTGCACCTATTCCGACATCGTGCTGCCCGCCGCGACCTGGTACGAGAAGCACGACATCTCCAGCACCGACATGCACCCGTTCGTGCACTCGTTCAATCCGGCCATCGCCCCGCCGTGGGAGACGCGCACCGACTTCGACGCGTTCGCGGCCATCGCCGCGCAGTTCTCCCGGCTCGCCGCCATCCACCTGGGGAAGCGGACCGACGTCATGGCCGTGCCGCTGATGCACGACTCGCCCGACGAACTGGCCCAGCCCGGCGGCGTGGTGCGGGACTGGAAGCACGGCCAGTGCGACCCGGTCCCCGGGGTGACGATGCCGCGGTTCGCCGTCATCGAGCGGGACTACGCCGCGGTCGCCGAGAAGATGGCCGCGCTGGGGCCGCTGGCCGAGTCGGCCGGCACCGGCGTCAAGGGCATCGCGTGGAAGCCAGCCGGAGCGGTGCGCTATCTCGCGCACGCCAACGGGCAAGCGCGCGGCGGGGTCGCCGACGGGCGCCCGGCGCTGTCCCGCGATATCCACCTGGCCGAGGCGATCCTGGCCCTGTCCGGGACCACCAACGGCGAGGTCGCGGTGCAGGGCTGGCGGGCGCTGGAGGAGCGTACCGGGGTGCAGCTGGCCGACCTGGCCGGGGAGCGGGCGGGGGACCGGATCAGCTTCGCCGACACGCAGGTACAGCCACGGGCGGTGATCACCTCGCCGGAATGGTCCGGCAGCGAGACCGGCGGCCGGCGCTACTCGCCGTTCGTGGTGAACGTCGAGCGCAAGAAACCGTGGCACACGCTGACCGGGCGGATGCACTTCTTCCTCGACCACGACTGGATCGCCGAGTACGGCGAATGGCTGCCGGCCTACCGGCCGCCGCTGGACTACGCGCGGCACTTCGGGCCGCAGGGGCTCGGCGAGGCCGGCCGTCCGGAGATCACGGTGCGCTACCTGACCCCCCACTCGAAGTGGTCGATCCATTCCGAGTACCAGGACAACCTGCACATGCTGCGGCTGTTCCGCGGCGGCCCGGTGATCTGGATGAGCCCGGCCGACGCCGGCAAGATCGGCGTCGCCGACAACGACTGGATCGAGGCGTTCAACCGCAACGGGGTCGTCGTGTGCCGGGCCGTGGTCACCCACCGGATGCCCGAGGGCACCGTGTACATGTACCACGCCAAGGACCGGCACCTGATGACGCCGAAGTCCGAGGTGTCCGGCTGGCACGGCGGCGGCGACAACTCCCTCACCCGGCTGGTCATCAAGCCGACGCACATGATCGGCGGCTACGGCCAGCTGTCGTACGCGTTCAACTACTACGGGCCCACCGGCAACCAGCGCGACGAGATCACCGTGATCCGCCGCCGCGCCCAGGAGGTGGAGTTCTGATGCGGGTGATGGCCAACGTCGCCATGGTGATGAACCTCGACAAGTGCATCGGCTGCCACACCTGCTCGGTGACCTGCAAGCAGGTGTGGACGAACCGTCCCGGCACCGAGTACGTCTACTTCAACAACGTCGAGACCAAACCCGGCGTCGGATACCCGAAGCGGTACGAGGATCAGCGGTACTGGCACGGCGGCTGGACGCTGGACGGCAAGGGCCGGCTGCAGCTGCGGGCCGGCGGCCGGCTGCGCAAGCTGCTGTCGATCTTCTACAACCCGGACCTGCCCAGCATCGACGACTACGGCGATCCGTGGACGTACGACTACCAGACGGTCATCGACGCCCCGATGGGCACGCCGAACCCGAGCGCGCACTCGATCTCGGCGCTGACCGGCCAGGACATGACCGTCAGGTGGGGCAGCAACTTCGAGGACGACCTGGCCGGCGCGCCCGAGCACGCCGTCGCCGACCCCAACCTCGACGGCCTCGCCGAACGGGTCAAGATGGAGTTCGAGCAGGTGTTCATGTTCTACCTGCCGCGCATCTGCGAGCACTGCCTCAACCCGTCCTGCGTCGCCTCCTGCCCGTCCGGCGCGATGTACAAGCGAGAAGAGGACGGGATCGTCCTGGTCGACCAGGATCGCTGCCGCGGATGGCGGTTCTGCGTGTCCGGCTGCCCGTACAAGAAGGTCTACTTCAACCACCGCACCGGCAAGGCGGAAAAGTGCACCTTCTGCTTCCCCCGGATCGAGGCCGGGCAGCCGACGATCTGCTCGGAGACCTGCGTGGGCCGGCTGCGCTACCTCGGCCTCGTCCTCTACGACGCCGACAAGGTCCTGGGCGCCGCCGCCACCCCGGACGAGCACGACCTCTACCAGGCCCAGCTGGACGTGTTCCTCGACCCGCGCGACCCCGGAGTACGGGCCGCGGCGGCGCAGGCGGGCATCCCGGGCGACTGGATCGACGCGGCGCAGCGCTCGCCAGTGTATGAGCTGGCCGTACGGCACCGCGTCGCGCTGCCGCTACACCCGGAATACCGCACCCTGCCGATGGTCTGGTACATCCCGCCGCTGTCACCGGTGGCCGACGTGGTGCACGCGGCCGGCTACGACCCGGACCGGCCGGACCGCGTCTTCGCCGCCATCGACGCGCTGCGCATCCCGGTGGAGTACCTGGCCAGCCTGTTCACCGCCGGGGACCCCGGGCCGGTCCGCGCGGTGCTGCGCAAGCTCGCCGCCGTGCGCGCCATCCAGCGGGCCGGCCAGCTCGGCCTCGAGCTCGACGAGGACCTGCCCGCCTCGGTCGGGTCCACGCCGGACGATCTCGACGACCTGTACCGGCTGCTCGCGATCGCCAAGTACGAGCAGCGGTATGTCATCCCGCCCGCGCACGCGGAGGAAGCCGGGCGGCTCATGGGCCAGCATGAGCAGCTGTTCTGCAGCCTGGACACCGAGGGCGGGCCCGGCATGGGCGGTGCACCCGACCAGGATCACACGTTCCGCGCCGCCGACGGCCGCACCCACTTCAACCTGCTCGGCTGGGACGGCCAGGGCGGCACGCCGCACCTGTTCCCGGAACAGGGGACGCCATGAGCGAGCAGGCCACGTACAAGCTGGCGTCGGTGCTGCTGCAGTACCCGACCGCCGCACTCTTCGACGGGCTCGGCGAACTCGACGCGTTCGCCGCGACCACATCCCCCCGGCAGGCACGCGCCGCCTTCGGCCGGTTCCTGGCCTGGCTGCGGGCCACGGCCCCGGCCGACGTGGCGCAGCACTACGTGCAGACCTTCGACCTGCGCCGCCGGTGCGCGCTGTACCTGACCTACTACCGCTACGGTGACACCCGCAAGCGCGGCCTGGCCATGCTGGCCTTCAAGACCGCCTACCGGGACGCGGGCTTCATCCCCAGCGAAGACGAACTACCCGACTACCTGCCGATGGTGCTCGACTTCGCCGCTCTCACCGACCGCGGGCAGCGGCTGCTGCGCAGCCGCCGAGCCGACCTCGAACTGCTGCGCCGCGCCCTGGCCCAGGCCGGATCCCCGTACCAGGACGTGGTCGCCGCCGTCTGCGCGCAGCTGCCCCGGCTGAGCCGCCGTGAACTCGGCCAGGTGCTCACCGCATGGGAGAGCGGACCGCCCCGCGAGGAGGTCGGCCTCGAGCCGTTCGCGCCGCCGGACTACCTGGCCGGCTACCGGGCGGGCCCATGAACGCCACCGCCGGGCAGCTGTTCTGGTGGGTGGCCCTGCCCTACCTGGCGATCGGCGTGTTCGTCGTCGGCCACGTCTGGCGGTGGCGGTACGACCAGTTCGGCTGGACCAGCCGCTCCACCCAGCTGCAGGAGCGCCGCCTGCTGAAGTGGGGCGGCCCGCTGTTCCACTACGGCACGTTCGCGGCCATCGCCGGGCACGTGATCGGCATCCTGATCCCGGAGGCGTGGACCAGGGCCATCGGCATCCCCGAGGGCGCCTACCGCTGGTTCTCCGCCGCCGCGGGCACGCTCGCCGCGGTGCTCGTCATCGGCGGGGTGGTGGTGCTCGCGAGCAGGCGGCTGCTGGTGGCGCGCGTCCGGGCCACCACGGCCCCGATCGACTGGGTGACGCTGATCCTGCTGCTGGTCATCATCATCACCGGCATCGCCCCCACCATCTTCGTCAACCTGCTCGGCCACGGCTACGACTACCGGACCACCGTCGCGCCCTGGTTCCGCGGCCTGTTCAGCTTCTCGCCCGACACGAACGCGATCGCGCACGCGCCGTTCATCTACCAGCTGCACGCCACCGCGGCCTGGGTGATCTGGGGGCTGTGGCCGTTCAGCCGCCTGGTGCACGCCTGGAGCTACCCCGTGTGGTACCTGTGGCGGCCCTATGTCGTCTTCCGCAGCCGGGTCCCGGCGCCGCCGAGCGAGCCGGGTACCGGCGGCCGCAAGTGGCGCAAGATCGGCGTCCCGTACTGATGGCTGCCGCCGCCGGCGTGGCCGCCGGGCAGACCCGACCGCCGGGCCGGGCCGCCACGGCGATCCGGGATCTCAATCCCGGCTACTTCGCGTTCGTGATGGCCACCGGCATCATCTCGACCGGTGCCTTCCTGCTGGGGCCGTCCTGGCTGTCCCGGGTGCTGCTCGTCGTCGCGTCGGCCGGGCTGGTGGTGCTGAGCGCGGCCCTGGCGATCCGGCTGGTCCGCTTCCGTCCCAGCGTGGTAGCCGACATCCACGCGCCCGAGCGGGTCTTCGGCTTCTTCACCATCACGGCCGGGCTCGACGTGCTCGGCGTCCGGCTCTCACTCGCTGGGCACCCGCTGGCCACGGCGATCCTGGCCGCCCTGGCCGCCGCGGTATGGCTCGTGCTGACCTACGGCGTGCCCGCCGGCCTGCTGCTCGCCCGGACGCGCGACTCCGTCCTGGGCGGCGTCAACGGCACCTGGCTGCTGTGGGTGGTCAGCACCCAGTCCCTCGCGATTTCCGCGGCGGTCCTGGTCCCCGCGTGGCCCTCGCAATCCGCGCTGCTGGCGCCGTTCGCCACGGCGCTGTGGAGCATCGGCCTGGTGCTGTACCTGCTGCTCGTCTCGCTAATCCTGCTGCGCTGGCTGACGGTGGCCACGACCCCGCAGACCCTCGGCCCGCCCTACTGGATCCTGATGGGCGCCACGGCGATCACCGTGCTGGCCGGCGCCAAGATCCTCGGCCTGCCCGGCACGCTGCCCGCGGTCCGGGCGATGGCCGGCTTCGTCGAGGGGTTCTCGTACGCGCTGTGGGCGTTCGGCACCTGGTGGATCCCGCTGCTCGTCATCATCGGATTCTGGCGCCACGTCCGGCAGCACTGGCCGCTGACCTACGAGCCGACGCTGTGGAGCGTGGTCTTCCCGCTCGGCATGTACAGCGTGGCCACGCTGTCCTTCGGCAAGGCGGCCGGCCTCGCGTTCATGGAGCCCCTCAGCCGGTTCATGCTCTGGGTGGCCGTTGTCGCCTGGGTGCTGGTGGCCGCCGCGTTCCTCGCCCGGCTCGCCCGCTCGCCCGGTGGCTGCACGGCCGTCTTGCCCGCGGCCCCGGCTGCCCCCTCGGCGGAGGACTATTGACCGGGGGAGGGAGTCCGAGCCACCGGGCATCCAGTCGCGGAACACGGGCACGTTCTACTGGCTCTACGCGCCGATGCAGTTCGAGGACCACGCGATCCTGTGCATCGTCCAGGAGGACGCGGCCGGGCGGCGGCTGCTCGAGGAGGCGGTCCGGGTCTGGCCGGACGGGACCACCGAGTACCTGGGCCGGCCCGCCTACGCGCCGGCCTACGCCCCGGGCACCCGGGACGTGGTGAGCGCGCGGATCGGCTTCTCGCCTCCGGCCGGGAAGCCGTTCGACCTGCAGGCGACGCTGCTGCTCCCGGTGCACCTGATGGTCGGCACCGGCTACGGCCTGGAGCCGGACTGGAGGCACGGCATGTACCAGGGACCGGACCTGGTGGTCCAGGGCGTCGGCTACGACCTGTCCCGGCCGGAGGACGCGGCCCGCATGTGGGGCATGGTGGACGCGGTCGCCCGGTTCGACTACGACGGGCACACCGGATACGGCCTGTACGAATACTGGGCGCTCGGCGATCACCCGTCCTTCCGGTAGCCGAGCGCTCAGGCGTCCCGCCGCGCGCGCCATCAATATCCGTCAGCTGACCGATGTCTTGCGCTGCAACTTGCAGCAGCATTTTCGACGCAAGAGGCATCGAGCAGGTCGGCTGAGAGACCGGGTAGACGCGATGATGACACAGACCCGCAGCACCGAGCTACACCAGCGTCGCATCCTGATGACCAGGAGGCCAGCCGCGGCGGCTGAGGCTCGCCGCCAGGTCCGCGCGATCATCCGCGCCTGGGAGATCCCCGTCGATCCGGACATCGCGGTCCTGCTCACCAGCGACCTGGTGACACACGCCATCGTCCAGTGGGACAGCGAGACCATCACCCTCGCCGTCAGGTGCTCCCGCGATCAGCTGCGCGTCGACGTCTATGACGCGTCGCTTCCCCTGCCGATGGCGGTAGACGAGCAGGCGGCCAGGCAGGCCCCGCCCGGGCTGGCGCTCGTCGCCTCCCTGTCGACCGAATGGGGCTCGTTCCTGACCTTCACCGGCAAGGCCATGTATTTCGCGCTCGCGTTCCAGGCTGGCTGGTTGCACCCGTAGGAAAAGACACCGTCAAGCGAAAGGGTAACGTGAGAAGCACTACGCTCAGCAGCCGGCGCGAACGGCCGGGGTCGGGTTCGTACTGGATCAAGAGCTCCCTGAGTTACGCCAACGGCAACTGCGTCGAGGTGGCGAGCCTGCCCGGGGGCGAGATCGGCGTCCGCAACAGCCGGAATCCCGGAGGGTCTGTCCTGAGGTTCACCTCGGACGAATGGCATGCCTTCCTCGGCGGCGTCCGGAACGGGGAATTCGACGGCTTCGGCCGGTAGCGCCCGCGCCGGCCGTCCCGGGCGAACCTAACCGCGGCCGAACTCGGCGCGCCAGCGGAGCGTGGGCGGGTTCTCCTCGTCGAGGAACTTCTCGACGCAGCGCACGGTGAGCTCGCCACCCGCCATGGCGTTCAGCTCGGTCCCGCCACGCCGCATTCGGACGCGGCCGCCTCGGCGGCAAGCTGCCGGGCCCGCCGCACGGGATCATCGGCTGCCACCGCCTCAGCCTATGCCCGGCCGGTTCCCGAGCAGCGGCGTGCCGAGATGATCGAGGCGGCGGCCGCGATCGGGCTGCGTGATGGCCTGGACAACCGCGCGCGGCCGAGGAAGGCAGCCCACTCTGCGGGTGTGAACGTCAGGACCGGCCCGTCGGGATCCCGGCTGTTGCGGACGCCGATCTCGCCCCCGGGCAGGCTCGCCACCTCGACGCAGTTGCCGTTGGAGAAGCTGAAGGAACTCTTGACCCAGATCGCGTTCATCTGCTCACTCCTCGTCATCTGCCTGCCGTCAGGCTGCCGCGCGCGGCCAGTCCGCGGCCCCGGTCAGGGCAACAACATTCGATTCGACTAATTCATGAGCCTAGCAAATCGAAAATTAGTTGGTCTAGAGGACTTGACCAGCTGCTTCGCATCCTTCGGCTAGGACGGGTATCGATCCGCCCCCCGGGACCGGACGGGACACAGCCGCCGTCCGGCCGTCATCGCGGAGCCCGCAGGCCATGTCTCCTTACCCAGTCCAATTTCGGGAAACGCGAGATTTACCGGTGGCCTCGCAAATAACGTGGTGATAACTCCGCGCTTAGCAACTGTCTTCCAACTGACCGGTGATGCC
>Ga0335069_10008026_pt1 | contig 15160 bp, 12 predicted proteins | sample Lox_Sample_11_FD_206714 | JGI IMG/M metagenome (GOLD analysis project Ga0335069, IMG submission 206714) | Soil microbial communities from Loxahatchee National Wildlife Refuge, Florida, United States - Lox_Sample_1.1 | ecosystem: Environmental > Terrestrial > Soil > Wetlands | place: USA... | reverse complement strand
ATCGCGGCGTTCGCGTGCGGCGGGCAGATGGGACCCTACAACGTGACCAAGGCCGCGGTCGTGGCCCTGAGCGAGACGCTCGCCGGTGAGCTCGCGGGGACGGGCGTCGGGGTCACCGTCCTCTGTCCGTACTTCTTCAAGACGAACATCGCGCGGAGCTCGAGGTCGACCGGCGTCGCGGTGGGCACCGACGCGGTCGAGCGACTCATGGAGAAGAGCGCCGTGCAGGCCGGCGAGGTCGCGCGGCTGGCGCTGGCCGCGTGCGAGCGGGGGAAGCTCTACGTGTTCCCGCACAAGGAGGCGAAGGCGCTCGTGACGCTCAAGCGCATGTTGCCGGAGACGATGCTCACGAGGATCGGGCCGGCGGCGTCGAAGCGAATCGCGCGGGGGTGACCTTCAGTCGCGTTCGCCGAGCGAGGCGAGCGCTGCGCGCGCCTCTGCAGCGCGGGCCGGGGCACCGTTCGCCGCCAGGTCCTCGAGGAACGCGCGTGCTTCGGCGAGGCGGGAGATCGCCAGCGCAAGCATCGCCGTCGTGCGCACCTCCTTGTCCACGGACAGCTGGACGTACTCGCGCAGAACGGGCAGCGCGCGCTCGTCGCGACTCTCGCCGAGGGCGAGCAGCCCGAGGCGCACCACGCCCTCGTCGGCGTCGCGCATCAGTTGCACGACGAAATCGAGCTCGCGATCGAGCGACGCGGCCAGGAGACCCTGCAGGCACGCGCCGATGACCTGCGGCTCCGGATCGCCGACGAGAACGCGGAGCCGCAGCAGCGACTCGCAAGCGTCATCACCGATCGAGCCCAGCACCGACGCGATGCCCGCGCGGACCGTGGACTCCTCGTCGGCGAGCAACGCGGCCGCGTGCAGCAATGCGAGGCTGTGGCGGCTCTCGAAGAGCGCCGCAGCGCAGCAGACGCGCAAGGGGCCGGCGACGTCGATGGGAGGACCGAACGTCGGCTCGGGCTGCCGGTACACGATGCCGCGCAGGAACACGTCGAACGCGTGCGCCTCGAGCTTGCGGAGCGCCTCGGCGACGGCCAGCTTCGCGCGGCACCCCGGGTCCGTCTTCACGGGATCCGCGAGGAATCGCGCGAACGTCGTCTCGAGCTCCCTCTCGAGGTCGCGCAGGCCGGCGTCACCTGCGATCTTCGCGGCGGCCGCTGCGACGATCCCGGCCTTGTCTGCCAGATAGGGCCGGAGATCCGCCGCCGTCGGCGGAACGTCGCGCTTTCCGAGCTCGACGACCTCGTGGAGTCGCTCTTCGGTGGGAGGACGCCGCGGCACGGGGTCAGCGTAGGTCATCTCACGGTGCACCCGGAATCGCCGGCCGGCGTTCGGGCGTAGGGCTTGGGAAGGGGCTCACGCATGCGAAGCGAACCGTTCCACGCGGTCTGGCTGGTGATTCTCGGGATGACGTGCGCGCTCGTCTGCGCATGCGGGAAGACCGAGCGTGCCGCACCATCAGCCGCGGCGGGCGGAGCCACGGCGGAGAAGGCGCCGGCAGCGGTTCCCGAGCCTCCCACGCCCAGCGCCGCGATCCCCGCGCCTCCATCTCGTCGCATCATCCGCACCGCCGAGATGTCGGTCGAGACGGACGCCCCCGAGGTCGCCGTCGGCAAGCTCACTACACTCGCCGACGCCAAGGGCGGCTTCGTCGTAACCTCCGACACCAGCCGCTCGAAGGACTCGGACGGCGCCGAGACCGTGTCGACGACCATCGTCTTCCGCGTCCCGGTCGGCGCCTTCGACGAGGCCCTCGCTGCGGTGCGGGCGATGGGCTCGCGCGTCTCGAGCGAGAAGGTCACCGGTCAGGACGTGACCGAGGAGTACGTGGATCTCGAGGCGCGCATCCGCGCCCAGCGCGCGGTCGAGGAGCAGTACATGGCGATCCTCAAGGAGGCCAAGACCATCCCGGACATCCTCGCCGTGCAGCAGAAGCTCGGCGAGGCGCGGACCGAGATCGAGCGCGCCGAGGGGCGACGCCGCTACCTCGAGAGCCAGACGAGTCTGTCGACCATCACGGTGCACCTCGCGCGGCACGTCGGGGCCGTGGACGCCAGCGGCCCCGGCTTCGGTCGAAGCATCTCGGAGGCCGGGCGCGACGCGGTCGCCGTGGGCGTCGCGATCATCAACGGCGTCATACGCCTGGTCGGCGTGCTCCTTCCCGTGGGTCTCCTCGTGGGCGTTCCCGCGTGGCTCATGGTTCGGACGTGGCGGCGCCGCCGGCGCACTTCCGCCTGGCGAGCCTGAAGCACTGGGATACGCTGCCCTCCTTGGGGTGACGATGCTGCCCGGGCAGGATCCGCTGACGAATCCATACGCGCCGCCGGGGGCCTCGGCGGATCGCGGCGCCGAAGCGCGCCCCTCCGGCGGCGTGTCGCGTTACGACGACGAGCAGCGCTCCGTGCTGCTGCTCCTCGTCCTCTGCGTCGTGACGCTGGGGATCTATCCGGCGTTCTGGTACCTGCGTCGCCAGCCGTTCCTCGACTCGCTCGACGCGAGCAAGAAGCTCGGCGGATTGCCCATCGTGCTGATCGCCATGACGTTCGGCCTCTTCTTCGTGGGCTTCTTCGTCGGCTTGACCCATGCGTCGGACGGGATCACGCGCATCGCCCAGATCGCGGACGGCATCTTCAACCTGGTCGTCGCATTCCGCGTGGCGGCGATCCTCCGCAGCGACTTCGCGAGGACCGGTCGGATGCTCCACATCTCCGGTGCCGGCGTCTTCTTCTTCGGGATGCTCTACCTGCAGCACGTCCTCAACGAGGCAGCGGCCACCCCGCCGCGGGTCCCGAGATCGTCGTCGACCTAGAGGCTAGCTGCCCGCCGCCTCTGACTCTGCCCCTGAGTCTGTCGCTGTCCCTGTCGCTGCCTCTGCCTCCGACGCGGGCGCCGACCCGAGGCCGGCGCCCGCGCCGCGCGCTCACGCCGTGACGGTGGCCACGATGGCGCGCACCTGATCGAGCTCGTCGAGCAGCTCGGGCGCGACCTCCTCGAGGTAGCCGAGCGCCATGGCGACATCGATGCAAGCGCCCGTCTCCCGCGCCGACCCGAGAGCCGTGCGGTACCGCGCGTTGCGGACCCCGCCCCTCGAGCCGCTCCCTTCCTCGAGATTGAGCGCGACGCTCGCCGCCGCTCTCCTCAGCTGATTCCCGAGATCACGATCGTGCTTCTCGATCTGCACGAGCACCGGCCGCAGCCGGCGCAGCACCGAAAGCATCAACGGATACGCTTTGAGCATGTCTTTCTCCTCGCCCCGCGTGTGACTTGCGAAGGCGATCCGCCGCCGCCGCGGAGCGCAGGGCGAGTCAACCCTGCGGAGCACCGCCGAGCGCAGCGAGGCGGCGCGCGCGAAGCGCGCGGGGTTGACGCGCCCGAGCACCGCGGCACGCTCGGAACGCCGAGCGAGGCACCTCTCTCAGCGGATCATCGGCTTGGGTGGCTTGGACGAAGTCACGCTTTCGTCGTGGTCGAAGGGACGGCAGGGCGACCAGGCCGCGTCATTCGGGAGTCGCGGCAGCGTCACAGGTTGAATCGCCGCCCTGAGCGACGCAGATCAATTGGGTGCCGCACACTTGCGGGAAACGAGGCGAGCCGTGAGCGCGCCCCCTAGCTCGTCAACGGGAGGCGCACGACCGCGCACGCCCCCGGACCGTCGGGCCGGTTCTCGAGCGCGATGCGGCCGCGGTGGGCATCGACGATCTCCCGCGTGAGCGCGAGACCGATGCCGGAGCCTCCCGGCTTCGTGGTGAAGAACGGGACGAAGAGGCCGGCCGCGTCCGCGACCCCCGGCCCGCGGTCGCGCACCGTGACCTCGACGCAGTCGCCGACGATCGACCACGCGATGGCCACATCGGCGCTCCCCGCCTCCAGGCTCGCGTCGACCGCATTCTTCACGAGGTTGATGAGGACCAGATCGAGCTGGTCGGGATCGCCCTGCACCGAGGCGCCGGGCCCGGCGTCGACGCGAACCCGCAGCCGCTGCTCGAGCGCGGCGACGCGGGTCGCCCATGCGTCGACGTCGACCCGTCCGAACGTGGGCCGAGGCAAGCGCGCGAGCCGCGCGTAGGACGCCATGAATCGTCCGAGGCCGCTCGCGCGACGCTCGACGACGGCGAGGCCGCTCCTCACGTCGTCCACCCAACCGCCGCCGTTCGCCTCCGTCGGGACGAGCTTCTGCAGGTTGTCCGCGATCGACTCGATGGGCGCCAGCGAGTTGTTGATCTCGTGTCCCATCACCGTGATGAGGCGCTTCCACGCATCGCGCTCCTGCTCGCGCAGCGCGCGGCTCGTGTCGAGCAGGACGACGAGCGTGTGGACCTGCCCCAAGAGCCGGAACGTGCCACGGCGCAGCTCGAACGCCCCCGGGCCGAGCGCGGTCGTGCCGCGGGCGACCCGGGGACAGTCTCCTTCGAGGAGCTCCGAGAGGCCGGTCGAAGTCGCGGTCTCGCCGAGGAGCGCCTCCACGGGTTTGCCGAGCGCGCGCGCCGCCGCGTCGTTCGCCAGGCGGATCCGTCCTGCCTCGTCGAACGCGAGGACGATCGCGTCGATCTCGGCCATGACCTTTCTCAGAAGGGTCCAGGCTTCCAGGGCCCCGAGTCGCTGCGCGCGCAATGCGTCGCCCAGAGCATTCAGCTCGTGCAGCATCTCTCGCGAGAACTCTTCGAGCGGGCGAGTCCGCGCGCGAACCGAGAAGTCTCCCTCGCGGAAGGAAGCGAGGACGGCGGTGAACGTCCGCAGCCGGCGGCGGTAGCGCGCCCGCTGCAGAGCCCACACGACGAGCGACGCCGCGGCCGCCGTCGCCAGGTAGCCCCAGAGAGGGCTCATTCGACGCGGATTCCGAGCGCGGCGAGCCGCCGGTAGAACGCGCTGCGCGAGAGCCCGAGGGCATCCGCTGCGAGCGCCGCGCTTCCCGTGCGCTCGAGCGCCTTGCGGATCAGGTAGGCCTCGGCGTCCGCGAGCGTCATGCGCTCGATCGACTCGGCGCCGTTCGCCCGGCGAAGCGACAGATCGGCGACGTCCACCGTGTCTCCCTCGGCGAGCACGATCGCGCGCTCCACGACGTGCTCGAGCTCCCGCACGTTTCCCGGCCAGTCGTGCGCTGCGAGCGCCGCGAGCGCGGCGGCGGTGAAGCGGCGAACGCGCTTGCCGTACCGTGAGGTCGTGCGTTCGAGGAAGTGCGCGGCGAGGTCGACGATGTCCTCGCGCCGTTCGCGCAGGGGCGGGATGGCGATCTCGACGGTGTTCAGGCGATAGAGGAGATCGTCGCGAAACCTGCCCTCGGCGACCTCGCGCGCGATGTGCACGTTCGTCGCGGCGATCACGCGCACGTCGGCGCGCTTGATGCGCGACGACCCCACGGGAGAAAACTCCCCGCTCTGCAGTACGCGCAGGAGCTTCGCCTGCTGCGAGACCGGCATCGTCCCGATCTCATCGAGGAAGAGCGTGCCCCCCTCGGCGAGCTCGAAGCACCCGATCCGGTCGGCCCTCGCGTCCGTGAACGCTCCCTTCACGTGGCCGAAGAGCTCACTCTCGAAGACCCCTTCGGCGAGGGCGCCCGCGTTGACGGGCACGAAGGGCCCGCGCGCCCGCGCCGATGCTGCGTGGATGGATCGCGCGACCACGTCTTTTCCGGTCCCGTGCTCGCCCGTCAGGAGCACGCTGGCGTCGGACTCTGCGACGCGCTTCGCGAGCTTCGCGACCGTCTCCATGGCCTTCGAGGCGAAGACGAGGCTCGGCGCTCGCTGCTCCTCCTCACGCACCACCTGCGCCTGCAACCGTTCGGCGCGTCTCCGGGTGCTCCGGAGCGCGACCTGCAGTCGCAGCGTCGCGAGCAGCCGTTCGTTGTCCCATGGCTTCTGGACGTAGTCGCTCGCTCCGAGCTTCATCGCGGCGACGGCCGACTCGACGCTTCCCCACGCGGTCATGACGACGACCGGCAGCGCGGGATCGCGCGCGCGGATCTCGGCGACGAGCGCGAGCCCCTCCTTGCCCGACGTCGTGTCGCGCGCGTAGTTCATGTCGAGCAGCGCCGCGTCGAGGTCCTCGGCCTCGACCGCATTCAGCGCGTAGGCCGGCGACGACGCCGGCACGACCTGGAACCCTGCTCCCTTCAGCAGCAGTCGGAGCGCCTCGACGACGTCCGCGTGGTCGTCGGCGACGAGGATGCGCGCCGCGCGTGAAGACTCCACGACTCACTCATACCGCAGCGCCGATGCCGGTGGCGTGCGGACCGCTCGCATCGCGGGAAGGAGGCATGCGAGCAGCCCGGCCAGGCCGAGGACGAGGGGAATGGGCGCCAGAACGGCAGGATCGAACGCGGTCGCCTTCGGCACGGTATCGGCGACCTCGCGTGCGACCCAGACGCTGAGCAGGAGGCCGATGCCCAGGCCCAGCAGCACGAGCTTCATCCCGCTGCGGACCACAAGGGCCACCACCACCCGCGGAGGCGAGCCGAGAGCGAGGCGGACCCCCAGCTCGCGCGTCCTGGCGGCCGTCGTGTACGAGACGAGCCCGAAGAGGCCGAGCGTCGCGAGGAGGAGGGACGCGACGGCGAAAGCGACGAGCAGGGTGGCCACCTGCCGCGGCTGGCGGATGGTCTTCGCGACTCGCGCCTGCATCGTCGTCAGGTTCGAGACCGCGAGCTCCGGGTCCACGCTCTCCACGAGATGCGGCAGGGTCGCAAAGACCGCCTGGGGCGTCTTCGTCCGCACGACGAAGTACATTTCGTTGAAGGAGTCCTGGTCGAACGGTGTGTACGCCAGGTCGTGCATCTTGCGCTGAGCGAGCCCTCGCTGGTGGACGTCCCCGGCGATCCCGACGATCTCGAACCAGCGGAAGGGCGGGCCCCCGAACGCAATCCGGTGTCCGATCGGATCCTCTCCGGGGAAGTACTTCTCGGCGGCTGTCTGGCTGAGGATGATGACGGGGTTGGTCGTTTCGTTCTCCTCCGGCGTGAACGCTCGCCCCCGGAGGATGGGGATGCGCATCGTCTCGAAGTACCGGGGCAGCACCAGGCCGCGCTCGAGCACGGGTGCCTCTCCGGGACGCGGCGGCGGTCGCCCTTCGACGAGGAAGGAGTTCTCGATTGCCGTCTCGCCCATGGGGAGGAAGGCGTTGCCGGAAGCGGATTCGACGCCCGGGAGAACCGCGATCCTCCGGAGTGTCTCGCGAAAGACGGCGCGTACCTTGTCGTCGTCGTCGTACTTGCGCTGGGGGAGCGTGAGGACCGCCGTCGCGAGGTCGGTCGGGTCGAAGCCGGGTGGCGTGCGTAGAAGCCGGACGATTGCCTCGACCGCGAGGGCGCTGCCCGTCAGCAGCGCGAACGCGACGGCGACCTGCGTCACGACGAGGAACCCGCGCACCGACGCATGCGACCTGTGGTCGCCGGCGCCGGCCGAGGTCTGCTTGAGGACGTTCGCCGGCGCCACCTTCGCCGTGACGAGGGCGGGGGCAATGCCCGCGAGCAGCCCGAAGAGGATCGACGTCCCGATGCCCGCCAGGAGCGCGAGGACGTCGAGATGCACGAAGACCGCGTCCCGGATGGTATAGCCGTCCAGCAGAACGGACGCGATCTCGCCGACGAGCCAGGAGGCGAGGGCGCTGCCGAGCAGCGAGGCGATGCCGAAGACGACCGTCGTCTCGGTCACCACCTGCAGGACGAGATCGGACGAGCTGGCCCCCAGGGCCGTGCGGGTCGCGAGCTCCGCGCGTCGGGCGTGTGCTCGCGCGAGGATCAGGCTCGCGACGTTGGCGCAGATGACGACGTAGACCAGGAGCACGGCCGCGAACAGGACCCAGATCGGCCGGCTCAAGTCATCCGCCAGCAAGTCGTGCAGGTCGGTGAGCACGATCGCGTTCCTGACCTCGATCTCCGGGTGGGCCGCCTCGAGGTTCTTCGCGACGGCGGTCATCTGGGCCTGCGCTTCGGCCAGGGACACTCCGTGACGCCTGCGGCCCATGACCATGAGGAAGTGGGCCCCGCGCTGGCTCTCCATGTCCGCGACCTCCTTGGCCGACCGACTGCCGAAGAACGGGGTCCAGACCTGGGTGGTGTCGGAGTCCGGAGAGGCGAACGTGAACCTCTCCGGGGCGACGCCGACGATCGTGTACGGGCGGCTGTTCAGGGTCATGGTGCGACCGAGCACCGAAGGATCCGCACCGAAATGTTCCCGCCAGAACGGCGCGCTGATGACCGCCACGAGCGGACCGCCTGGAACGTCGTCGTCCGCACCGAGGAGTCTCCCGAGCAGAGGCTTCAGCCGGAACATCGGGAAGAAGTCCGCGGTCGCCTCGGCGATGTCCACCCTGACCGGCGTCGTCCCTGGCGAGGAGACGCTGAACCGCTCCCCGTTGACGAGGGCCATCTGCTCGAACGTCGTGCCCTGCGCGCGCCAGTCGACGAAGTCCGCCACGGACGCGTGACCGTCGGCCTCGTCCTGCCCGATGTCCACGAGGTCGTCCGCGTGCTCGTAGGGCAGCGGCTTCAGGAGCACCGACTCGACGACGCTGAACATCGCCGTCGTCGTCCCGATGCCCGCCGCGAGAAGGGCGAGGACGAGGGCGTAGAACCAGGGGCTTCGGCGGATGAGGCGAAACGTGAATCGAACGTGGGCCAGGAGGATGCGCATGGCGCTCACGCGGCCTGCGCCACGTCGTCCACGATCCGGCCGTCGAAGAGGTGCACCGCCCGCTTCGCGCGCTTCGCATACTCGCGCGCGTGGGTGACCATGCAGATGGTCGCCCCGCCCCGGTGAAGCTCGTCGAGCAGGTCCATCACCGCGTCGCCGTTCTTCGAGTCGAGGCTTCCCGTCGGCTCGTCGGCGAGCAGGATCGCAGGCTCGCCCGCGACCGCGCGCGCCACGGCGACGCGTTGCTGCTGTCCACCCGAGAGCTGACCCGGCATGTGGCTCTTGCGATGGTCCATCTGCACGCGGCCGAGCGCCTCGGACACCCTCCTCTTTCGCTCCTGCGCCGACATGTCGCGGTAGAGGAGCGGCAGCTCGACGTTCTCGGACACGGTGAGATCGCCGATCAGGTTGAAGGTCTGGAAGATGAAGCCGATCCTTTCGTTTCGCACCTTCGCGCGCTCGCGCGCACGGATGCCGGACACCTCGCGTCCCTCGAAGCGGTAGGAGCCCGCCGACGGCGTGTCGAGGAGACCCAGGATCGAGAGCAGCGTCGTCTTGCCGGAGCCCGACGGCCCCTCGATCGCCACGTACTCGTGGGGGTGGATGGCGAGCTCCACGTCGAACAGCGCGTGCGTCTCGAGCTCGTCGGTGAGGAAGATCTTCCGGACGCCCGAGAGCTGGAGGAGGGGAGTGGACATGGTGGAAACGTCTCCTTCGTGGCTGGTGTCGTTACTTCAACCGGACCCGGTCTCCGGCTTCCCACGTCGAGGTGTCCGACGTGATGACGGTGTCGCCCTGCGCGAGGCCGCGCAGGATCTCCACCGTCCGCGCCGATCCCCGCCCCAGCGCGACCGGCGTGCGGCGCGCGTGCACGCCGTCGGGCTCGAGGCGGAAGAGCGAGACCGCGTCGCCATCGCGAGCGCCCGCCGGACGCGCGACGAAGAGCACGTCGTGCAGCGTCTCGATCTCGACGAAGCCGGTCACCGTCTGATCGGCGCGCGCGCCCGCGGGCGAGGGATCGTCGAGCGCGACGGTGAGCTTCACGCTGCCGCCGACGACCGCGGGATCGACGCGGTCGACCCGCCCGCGGAAGGGGCCCGATGGCGACTCGAAGCGGACGGCGAGCCCGCGGTGCACGTCTCGGGCGTTGGCCTCCGCGACTTTCACCTCGGCCTTGAGGCGATCGGGCTCGGCGACCTTCGCGAGCAGCGTTCCGATTGCCACCCACTGGCCGTTCTCGAGTGGAACATCCTGGACCACGCCGTGAATGCCGGCGCGGACCTTCAGCGCGGCGATCTGGCTTCGGCGGAAGGTCGCGATGTCCTGCAGGCGCCCGATCTCGGCGCCCTGCGCCCGGAGCTGCCGCTGTCGACCCGACTCGATGACCTCCCCACGCGCCGTCTCGGTCGAGAGCCGCTCCAGCAGGCCGTGGGCGCGGTTGAGCGCGTCGGCATGATCGAGCTCGCCGATGAGGTTCTCGCTCGCGAGCTGGTCGGCGGCATCGGCGTGGCGCTGCGCGTCGCGCAGGTCCGCGCGCATTCCGGCGAGCATCGATTCTTGCTGCTTCTCGGCGACGCTGGTCGACACGTCGAGCTGGATGAGGTTCGCCTCCGCGCTCGCGGCCTGGTGCTCGGCCTCGAGACGCGCGAGTTCGAGATCCGCGTTCTCGAGCTCGACGACCACCGTGTCGGCGTCGACGACGGCACCGGGGCGCACCGCGATGTGCGCGACGCGAGCGGCCGACGCGGCCGAGAGCCACTGCACGTGCTCGGGAACGAGGGCCCCCTGCACGGGCACCTCGCGAACGAGATCGCCGCGTTCGACATGGCTGCTCCAGACGTTCGCCCGCTCCACCTCGGGAGCGGCGGCGGCCTGCGATCGAAGGAGAAACGCGACGGCCACGGCGACGACCAGGCCCACGACCATCCCGGGGGCGATCCGCGCGAAGCGCGAGCGGCGAGGGCGCGCGACATCCACCGGAGCCGCGCCCTTGGAACAACCGTGCCATCACCCGCGCACCGGACGTGCCGATGGAAACACGGCCATTCGCGCGAGCCTGCAGGCCTCGCGTCCCGTTTCCGGGACTCGGTTTCCCACGAATGGGACGTGGCCTTCGAGGAACGTGTGGTGTCTTCGAAGAAGCGTCGCATGTGGAGATGGACGCGAACGTCGAGTCTGCGCGATTAGGCGCGCCTGCCGCGAGTCACGGGTGGCGCGGGGTACTTCGGTGGGCGTTGAGCTCGTATTCCCGCATGAGGGACTCGAAGGGGATCGAGAGCGTCTTGTTGCACGAAGTGATGCACGCCGTCGCGTCATCGGCTCCCGAGCCGCCTCGTCGGGCCAGGACGGTCGCTCGATACTCGCCCCTGCGGTTCGGACGGGCCGGGATTGTCCTTCGATCCCTGCCCGCGCCGCCTCGGTTGCACGGGGAATGCGAGTCGTCGCTTCCCGTGCCGGCTCGTCGGGACGGGACGCTCGCACGAGCGCATGCCGGGTCGCCTCGTGGGGAGGGGATTCGCACGAGGCGCCTTCCCGTCCCGACCGCCCGCGAAGGGGCCGGCGTCTCCCCCTTTCCCTGGCCGCGTCACCGCGACGGCAAGTGCGCGTGATCTCGTGCCTCGCCCGCTCGCCGGCACGCGTGACTGGGAGAAGGTGCGTTCCGGGGCCCCGGGACGACGCGTGATCAGTTGACCGGCGGAATGCTGCGACGCGCTTCGGCGCGGCGGGCGGCACGTCGCGAGAGCTGGAGGACGCTCTCGACGAGGCCGATGAGGACGTAGCAGGAGAGGAGCCACACCAGCACGAACGCGGGCTTCGTCTGCAGGCTCACGATGGCGCTCGAGCCGACCGCGAACGCGACGAGGAGCAGCGTGCGCACGTTGAGGCGCAGGTCCTTGAAGCTGCGGAACTTGATGGTCGAGACCATCAGGAAGCTGAGGAACATCGTCAGGCCCACCATGGCCCAGACGTAGCGCGGGCCGTGGAGGCGCAGCTCGTCGCCCATCGCGTGGTTGGCGAGCACCAGGGAGATGAGGATGCCGGCGGCGCCCGGGACGGGGAGGCCCACGATGTACTTCCCCGGCTTCGTCGGCGCGCCCTTCTCGCCCATCGAGAGCACGTTGAAGCGAGCGAGGCGCACCACGCCCGCCGCCGCGAACATGAAGGCGGCGATGAGGCCCAGCGTGGGCCGCTGCCAGAGGGACCACTTGTAGACGAGCAGCGCCGGCGCCACGCCGAAGGAGATGGCGTCCGCCAGCGAGTCGATCTGCAGGCCGAAGGCGCTCTGCGTCTTCGTGAGGCGCGCCACGCGCCCGTCGAGCATGTCGAAGAACAGCGCGAACACGAGGAGCAACGACGCGCGGTAGTAGTCGTCGTCGCCCTGTGCCGTCGCGCTCAGGCGGATCGAGTCGAACCCGCAGAAGACGCTCGACAGGGTGATCATGTTCGGCAAGAGGAACAGCGTCTTGCGGAGGTCGAGCTTGGCTAGCTTGCGGGCGGGTGTGGGCAACTTCGGTCCCCTGTGAGGCAGAACACCGATCCTCCCTCATAATGGCCCGCACGTAAAGAACCGGCCCGTCGATTGCCTGAGGCCAGCGGTAAATTGGCCAGGAAAGATGCGCCGCCATACGCTTAAGGTCCCGATGAGTCGTGCCCTCTGGCTCGCCCTCCTGCCCCTCGTTCTGCCGGCCTGCGGCCGAGACGCCGAGGAGCGGAATCTCGACGAGATGAGCCAGCAAATCGACCATTTGCAGGTCGATCGCGACGAGGAGAACGCCAAGATTCTCGCCGCCGAGGCGGCCGACACGCACTTCGCGGCCCAGGCGCTCCCGGCCCGAAAGCCTGCCCCCAGCGAGCCGCCCCCGCCGGTCGTGAACCTGGGCGACGAGGGGCAAGGTGACGTGGAGTCCGCGGACACCGAGGACCCTTCGCCCCGCCCGACCATCCGCCTCTACGGCTCGCAGCGCTCGAGCCGGAACGTCGACGACGGCGCCACCTACTTCGTCGACGACGGATCCGGCAACCGCACCTCCGTCCCGTCAGGCGCCCCCTCCGGCGGGAGCGGCGCGCTGGATCCGGCCGCGAAGCCCGCTTACGAGGCGGCGATCGCGCTCGTGAGCGCCCGCCAGTACGACCGCGCGCTCGACGCGCTGGCCGCGTTCCTCGTGAAGTGGCCCGACCACCCGTACGCCGACAACGCGATGTACTGGCGGGGCGAGTGTTACTTCGCCAAGGGCGACTACCTGCGCGCAGCCGAGCAGTTCGAGGGCGTGGTCACGCGCTTTCCGGCCGGCAACAAGGCGCCCGATGCGCTCCTCAAGCTGGGCATCTCGCAGCAGAAGCTCGGCAATCCGCTCAAGGCGAAGGAGTACTTCGACCGACTCGCGCAGGCCTACCCGCAGAGCGCGGCCGCGCGCCGCATCCCGCCCGTGACCGTGCAGGCTGCGACACCCGCTTCCGAGGATCATCGATGAGACGCGCCTTTTCTTCCGTCCCTCGCCGGGGAGGCTTCCTCCTCGCGCTCGCCGCTCTCACCCCAGCCTCCGCGTTCGCGCAGACGACCGGAGGGACGCCGGCGCCAGCTCCCGCCTCGCCGACGCCGAATCCGACGCCAGGCTCCTACGCGCCGACGCCTACCGGGCAGGGCGGCTTCACCTACGGGCCGAACACGACCTCACCGAACGGCACCATCGGCGGCGGCAACGCCACCGAGTCGAGCGCGCACCCCATCACCGGTGACCAGGAGGACTCGTTCGATCTCGGCGCCGGACGTGGCGGCGCCGGCGGCACGGTGCACGGTGACGACAACGGTCCCATCTTCGTCGGCGGCGGACCCGGGCTCACCGGCGAAGTGCCCTACTCGCACATCGTCCGGCGCGGCGACACGCTCTGGGGGATCGGCGGCTACTACTACCAGAACCCGTACCAGTGGCCGCGCATCTGGTCGTACAACCCGCAGATCCGCAACCCCAACTGGATCTATCCGGGTGACGAGGTCCGTCTGAAGGGCGAGGCGCCGCCGAGCTCGGCGACGGGCACGACGCTGCCGACCGAGGCCGTGCCGCTGCCCTACCAGTCGCAGACGATCGTCGATCGCCGGCGCCAGGTGCCGCACGACACCCTGTTCCTGCGCGACCAGGGATGGATCCACGACGACAAGGACGAGGTGTGGGGCGACGTCACCGGATCGGCCGAGGACAAGATGTTCCTCACCGACTACGACGAGATTTACCTCCACGTCGACAAGGGCCACGAGGTGCACCTCGGGCAGGACCTGACGCTCTTCAAGCCGCTCAAGTCGTCGGCCGCCGGCACCATCGTGCAGATCAACGGCACCGCGCGCGTCGACCAGTGGGATCCGCAATCGCGCGTGGCACGCGCGCAGGTCGTCGAGTCGCTCGGGGTCATCGAGCGCGGGGCGCGCGTGGGGCCGCTCGCGCGGCGCTTCCAGATCGTCCCGCCGCGCCGCAACGACGGGGACGTGCAGGCGCACGTGCTCGCGTCGATTCACCCGGAGCAGTTCTTCGGGTCGAACCAGGTCGTCTTCATCGACAAGGGCGAGAAGGACGGGCTCAAGCCGGGCAACCGCCTCTTCATCATGCGGCGCGGCGACGCCTGGCGGCGCACGCTGGTCACGCCGAGCGCCGGATACCGCGTGTCACCGGACGACGAGAAGCCGCTGCCGCCGATGGAGCAGACGCCGGGCTCGCACAAGGACGAGCAGAACTACCCCGACGAGGTGGTCGGCGAGCTGCGCGTCGTGTCGGTCCGCAAGGACACGGCAGCGTGCATGGTGACCGAGGCCAAGGTCGAGATCGACCCATTCGATCTGGCGGTCGCGCGCAAGGGTTACTAGCAGCAGGCCGGCGTTGTTCCCGCGGTTGTTGCCCGCGCTGCTCGCCGTCGCGTCCCTCGTCGTCATCTTCGGCGCGGGCGACGACGCCGACGCGCGCTCGCCCAAGCACAAGTCCGGGTGCCCTTCCGGCATGGTGCGGGTGCACGACTACTGCATCGACAAGTTCGAGGCGCCCAACCACGAGGGCGCCAAGCCCCTCGTCATGCAGTCGGCGGACGATGCTCGCGGATGGTGCGCGTCGCACGGCAAGCGGCTCTGCACCGAGGACGAGTGGATCGGCGCGTGCCAGGGAGACGACCATCGCGCGTATCCCTACGGCAACCAGCACGTCGGCGGCCGGTGCAACGACGACAAGCAGTGGAAAGAGGTGCACGAGGACACGCTCGGCCACTGGCCCTCCGACGCGGCGAAGGCGCACGCGAAGGAGCTCTACCAGGCGACGCCGAGCGGCTCGAAGCAGGGGTGCGTGACCGAGGACGGCATCTACGACATGACGGGCAACGTCGAGGAGTGGGTCGTGCGCACGCGCGAGCACTCGATGAGCGACTGGCCCTACATCCTGGCGGGTTGCTACTGGTCCGGTTGCTACGGCGGCAAGACGCCGACGTGTCACTCGACCAACGCCGCGCACGGCCCCGCGTTCCGCTTCTACGAGACGGGCTTCCGCTGCTGCAAG
>Ga0335069_10008024_pt1 | contig 15162 bp, 13 predicted proteins | sample Lox_Sample_11_FD_206714 | JGI IMG/M metagenome (GOLD analysis project Ga0335069, IMG submission 206714) | Soil microbial communities from Loxahatchee National Wildlife Refuge, Florida, United States - Lox_Sample_1.1 | ecosystem: Environmental > Terrestrial > Soil > Wetlands | place: USA... | reverse complement strand
CGAAAAGGCATAGTGGCCGGTCGGGAGCATTTTGAGCAGTCGAGGTTCGACTTCTTTCAGCACAGCTTCAGCTCGCGGCAGATTATGCTGCAGGCGATAGATGCGCGCCAGCTCCAACAGCGATTGATTGATGACGAGTTCGTCCTCCGTCTGCACGGCCTTCTTGTATGCACGCTCCACATGGTCCGCCGCTTCCGGCAAGCGGTTCAGCTCCCGCAGTACACGCCCGTAGTTATTAAGCACCATTGCCGAAACGGCATCATCGCCCGCACTGTCGCGACTTATCTCGATAGCCTTCCGGTCCATTTTCTCTGCTTCCCTGGGACGCCCCACTTGGTCGAGTTCCAGTGCCAGACCGCCGAACAGAACCATGGCGGTCTCCGTCTCGTCGCGGCCCATAGCAGTCATGAGCGCGACAGCATGCTGGAACTCATCCAGGGCATCCTGATCGCGCCCGGCTTCACTGTACATCGAGGCGAGATCGAGTGATATAGTCGCCTCCGAGTCATCGGAATCGAAAGGCGAGCCGTCCATAATCCTCTTCGCGGCCTCCATGCGATCTATGGCCACTGTGGCCTCGCCCCTTTGCCTCGCGAGTTCGCTTCCGTCGCACAGGCATGCTACCCGGTCGAGGGCATACTGCGGGTCATCGGGCAACTCTCTCAATCCTTCCTCGATCAACACTTCGGCCCGATCTAGATCCTCGTCGCGCGACAGTTCAAGTGCAAGGGAGCAAGAGCCTGAGGCTCGGACGCTTGGATCACTCGATTGCCGCGAGATCTTGTAGGCGCGCTCGAGAATTGGCCGAGCGATTCCGTGCAGGTCTTGTGCCCCATAGTCAACCCCGATCCACTCCATCAAGTCGAGCTTCCCTGGTGAGTCCTTTTGCTTTTCGATGATGTGTTCTGCCCGATCGAGCAGGGTATTGACCGTGAATGGCTTCCCCATAGGAGCGGCGTCTGAAAGCAGGAACTCCAAAAAGCTATCGTGCTGGTGAAGACGTGTGACCTGCCGAAAGGCGAAATCGCGCTCCTTCCGCACGATGTGGCCCTGAATCAGGATGGCGGCGACTCCCGCCACAACAGCAAGAAAGGCAACGCCGCCTACGGCCACCATTGCGAGATTGCGGCGCACGAACTTGGCTGTGCGGTATGCGACGGAGTCCGGGCGCGCCACGACAGGTTCGTGCTCAAGATAGCGCCGCAGATCATCGACAAACGCCAGCGCCGAGGCGTAGCGCTCGGCCGGAATTTTCTTCACCGCCTTGGCGAGAATTCTGTCCAGATCCCCGCGCAACTGGCGACGCAGTTTTTCGGGAGTGGAGGAGCGATTCGCCGCCGCTTCCGGTGAGATCGAGGAGACGGCATCCGAGGGACGCGGAGCCTCATGATCAACAATTGTCTTGATCAGGCGTGCCGGAGAATGGGGACCAGGACCGGCGGGATGCTGCCCTGTCAACAGCAGGTAAAGCAGTACCCCCAGCGCGTAGATATCCGTGGCCGTGGTGATCGCGCCCTGCGTGACCTGTTCTGGCGCGGCGAACAAAGGCGTGAGCGCCGCTCCGGCTTCTAGGGTGAGACTGGTCGCCGCGCCGGACTGCGGGTCCTTTTCAATTGCCTTGGCGATTCCGAAGTCGAGCAGCTTGATTTGCCCGTCCGTTCTCACCAGAACGTTTGAAGGCTTGATGTCTCGGTGCACCACCAGGTTAGTGTGCGCATGCGCGACCGCGGTGAGCACATCGAGGAAAAGCCGGATGCGTGCATCCACGGTGAGCCTGTTTCGGTCGCAGTAGTCGTCGATCGTCTGCCCTTCAACGTATTCCAGGACGAGGAACGGCTCTCCGATCTCGGTCAGGCCAGCGTCGATAAGCTCGGCGATCGACGCATGCGCGAGCCTTCCAAGAATTGCTCCTTCACGCTTGAAACGCTCAGCGGCGGATGGGTCGAGCACTGCCAGGTGGATGAACTTGATGGCGACTTTCCGCTCGAAGCGGCCGTCGCAGCGTTCGGCAAGCCACACGGACCCCATGCCGCCAGTGCCGATCATCTTCAGGATGCGATAGTGCGAGATGACCTGCCCTGCCCGCGGTGCGGTTGATAGGAATTCGGCATCGGAGGCGAGCTCAACTGCGGCAACCGCCGCTGCCGGCTCCTCCAGGAATTCTCCAGCTCGGCGGTGAGAAGTGAGCAGCGACTTGATCTCGTTCTTGAGAGAGACATCGCCGGAAGAGGCTTGTTCGAGATAATGATCGCGATCGCCGGGCGCAAGTTCAAGCGCCTCTCGAAACAGTCTGTCTACAAGTTTCCAGCGTTCAATATTCATGGCGAGGGAAGTGGCCTCCGTATCAGAACGCTCGATCTGGGGAAGTCTTACGTGCTGGCGGATTCAGGAGACGCGCCGCTCATTTCCCGAAACAGCCAGGCTCGGGCCGAGTTCCAGTCGCGCATGATGGTAATCGGGGAGACGTTCAGCACTTCTGCTGTCTCCTCCACGCTCAATCCTCCGAAAAAACGCATTTCGACAACCTTTGCCTTGCGGGAGTCGAAGCGCGCAAGCGCGCGCAAGGCGCTGTCGAGCATGATCAGGTCGGTTGGACGGTCTGGCGCGAGCGCATTGGTCTCTTCTGTGGATATGTGCTGCAAACCGCCTCCGCGTTTCAAATTTCGGCGGCGGGCGTGATCCACGAGGATGCGCCGCATGAGCTGCGCCGAGACGGCAAAGAAGTGAGTGCGGTCCCTGAAGCGCATGCGTTTGAAGTCGACGAGCTTCAGGTACGCCTCGTTTACCAGTGCGGTTGTCTGCAAGGTGATGTTGACTCTTTCGCCCCTGAGGTAGTGCCGCGCCAAGCGGCGCAGCTCGCCGTAAACGATCGGAGTGAGTTGTTCCAATGCGAACGGATCTCCGCTGCTCCATGCCTGGAGCAACGTGCTGATCTCTCCATCTCGATCTGAATGCAAGGCGAGATTCATTTCTTCGATGACCTCGACGGCATTGAACCGCGCCGTCGTGACCCCATTGAGCGAGCGCATTGGGTCACTTCTATTCATAGGTGCCACACACTGCGTCCCCGTTTCAGATTGCGGCCAAAACATCATGCACCAGGATGCGCCCCATGAGCTGCGCCATGCATGTTCCAAATTTCTCCCGACCGGATGATAGTTGCCGAGCTCTGCTTGCGCCTTATTCAGCAGAGGATTTGAATCCGGACCTCCTCCGGCTTGGCCGGGGCTTCGGAAATTCCCGGCAACGACGAGGGCCTCGCGTTCAGACTTCGCTCCAATCACGGCCGTTCTGTCGAACGGATTCAGAAATATACGGGGGTGTCTATGAATCTCGCTAACTCGCCATCAGCCTGCATTGCAGCGCTGACGTTTCCCGTTCGGTCACATCTGCCTCGTGCTGGCGCACGGCGAAAAAGACGCCGCGTTCCACCCACGCCATCTCTTCTTCGCTCCAGCCTGATGATCATTGCCATCGCATTGTGTCTTGTCAGCTTCTCGGCGGCCCAGCAGGTTCCTCAGAACACGTCCGTGAATCCGAATGCCGTCATGGGCTTCGAGTTCCCGAACGCCTGGAGCGCAAGAGTTGACGGGTTGTTCCCGGATTTCAACGTGGCTTTGACAACCACTCGAACCCAGGGCAGCGCGGCGTATGCCATTGACAATCTACCCCATCTGCTGACGCTCACCAGCATTCCAGTCGCCTCCACGGCAACGGCCCTCGCCGGCATCGGCACCGAGGGATCTCTTCTGCAGTTCGACATTCAGCTTCCTTCGGACAGCCACAGGCTGCAGGAGAAGTGGACCGAAGGCTGCGATCCCGCCAACAAAGGCTGGATCGCGGCTTTTGTCAGCTCGCGCTCTCGTGGCCTGATCTTTGCTCCGCTCGGGGAGGTGTCCTTCAAGCATCTCCGGACCGGAACCTACAATACGATCGCCTTCACCATCCCCGGGCGCGTCAACTCAGCTCTCGAAGGAAAGGACTTCAGCGATCTCGTATTCGAGTTCGTGATCGCTTCGCCGGAAAGGGTTTCAGGCAAGTATCTCTTCGACAACCTGCGCGTACATTCGGTGGAGTTGGTTCAGTCTCCAACCGGCAATCCTCCGCCGGCAGGCTATGGTGGCTCACTCGACCTGGTTGTCCCCGGCGATGCGCCCGTAAGCCAGTCGTTCGATCTCGGACCGGTTCAGATTCCCGCCGGATTCCACCTCAAGAAGGGAACGGCGCGCTCGACCACTGTAGAGCTTGGACTGGGGTTGGATTCCAAGCCCGCGCTTGCCTGCACCTACACGCCCGACAGCAGCGATTCATCCGATGAGTCCTATATCCTTCAATCCTGCACCGGCTCGAATGTAGCCGGCGACCTGGTCAGCGCCAACTGGATCAACGTCGCCATCCAGGGTGGCGATTCTTCGCAGCAGATCCGTGCCCAGATAGTGAGGAGTCCGCTCGGCGACCTGGCGGGCTCGGGACTCATCCCGCCCATGCCCACCTTCTGGGGCGATGCCGACACCTGCACACCCGCACCGGTTCCCGGCACGGTTGTGACCGCGTCGACCAGCTGTTCAAACCAGACCTCGCAGGCCAACAAGATCATTACCGACTACTTCGACCAGGTGCGCGGTTCCAACCCGCCACATAACTGGATCGTCGCTCCCGTACCTGAGTCGGCGATCCGCCACGGCGACGGCACGCCCACCAACCACCTCATGGGCAAGCCGATCTCCAACGCGGTCGAGCCTCTCGATAACTCCACTTCCAGCACCGATCCGACCTTCGACACGGGCGGCGACCTGAACCCCGGCGGCAGCTTCGATGCCTACTGGCGGCTCTCGGGCAATCTTTCGCCCACCGCCGTCGCCGGCACCGACGAAAACCTCACGCATTTCGACGCCAACTTCACCGCGCACGGTGTGCTTTTTGGCGAGGATCTGGACGTCGTCGACGCCAAGCTCACAGCCGATACCGACAGCGGCGAAACCACGCCCAAATACAAGCCGGCCACTTCCTCCGGGAATCTCCATTTCTATGTGCTGGGCGAAGAGATTCCCTCGGGCGGGCTGAGTTTTGATCCCAGCACCGGCTTCAGCGTCGATCCGAGTTGGAACCAGGAGTACAACCTTCCCCCCGTGGAGATATGGATCTTCAGCATTACACTCGGCGCCACTGTGGATGCCGACCTGAATGCGAAAGGCTCAGCCGCGCTCTCGGGCGCCGACCTGAGCGTCACTCCCACCGGTTCAATTGGGGCTCACATCAGCGGCGGAATCGATCTCGGCCTGGCTTCGGGCAGCGTGGATGCCAAGGTCAACCTGATTTCGCTATCGACGCCCATCACCGCACAGGCCAAGTGGGTCATCGATACCAGGCCGAACGTCTGCGCCAGCCTGATGAACGGCTCGCTCAAGGGAGATCTCAACCTTAGCTCCGGCGGAGGCAAGGTCGATCTCGAGGCGACTTTCGGTATCTGCCCGTTTTGCGATACCGAATCCTACACGCTCTTCAAGTGGAAGCCGCTCGCCAGTGAAACCTGGAACCTGTTCAGTGACACGATCGACACCCAGCTTTTCGAGCTGCCGACGTCAATGTGCAAATTCCCAATCACGGCGAAGATCGCATCTCCGACTCAGGGCGCAACCTTGTCTTCCGGCCTGCCGATCACTTTCTCCGGTTCGGCTGCTCCGAATGACCCGAACTTGTCTTATACCTCCACCTACCAGTGGACGTTTACCAAGGGCACCAACGCCAGCACCGCAACCATCGTGTCCGGAGGGAATACGGCAAACCCGGTGGTCCTCTTCGGTGCGCCGACGTCGGGCACTTCCTCCACCTGGACGATTGGAATGACGGCAACTACCACCGTGACCGACACCTCGAACCACCCCATCACGCAAACCGCATCGGCCACTCCTGTGACCGTCACAGTCACCAATCTGCACAATGGCGTCTACATCGCTCAACTGATCAACAAAGATGGATTCGCAGCGGTTTTAGACGACAGCGGTGCTTTAGATATCGGCAATATTCCCCTGCCGGAAACCATTACCGGGATCGTCTCCGGAGCCACCGGTAGCGTGAACACCACGTTCACCGTGGCACCCTGCAATGACCAGACCGCGGCCTGCACCAATCCGGGTACTCCCGTTGCGCTTCCCGTCACAGGGGCTGGCAGTTCCACACCGTCCGCACTCTGGTCGACCGGGTTCGACGGCGGGTACTACAAAGTCACCATGACCACCACCCAGGGCGCTTCGGTGTTTGGGTCAACTTCCGTGATCATCTTCGGAACGATCCTGCTCTAACCCACGCATACCAAGGAGCCGCATATGATCAGCACCATGCTTAAATCGCTCGCCCTCGTCGCCTCAGCCGTGATGGCGGCGGCGGCAATATCCCAAACGAACCCTGGCGACCAGTCCCGCTGGTCGCTGGATTTCCGCGCCCGCATGGAACAACGGTCCGCGCCGGCCATCGAACTTCGCTTGGCCGGCGACTGGACGTCAACCATCTCAGCAGTGCACGCCGGCACGTACGAAGCGCAGCTACGAATGGAAAATGTTCACTGCATCGGGAATGCAGTGCAGAAGGCGTCCACGGCTGCACTGGCCGATCTCGAGGCGCGCCTCTCGCGTCCCTTCTGGGCAACCTATCGCATTGACGGCAGATTGGTCGAGATGCATTTCTATCGCGACACCACCCCGTCTGACCGCAACTTGCTGCAGATGATTGCCAGTGAGTTGCAACTCGTCCGTCCACCGGACTCGCGCACTTTCTGGACTGCCGAGGAACGCGATGGCGCGGGTGAATACTCGGCGCTTTACCTGATGCAGCAGCCTGGGCATCTCCTCAAGCGCAAGCTGAAGTACACCTACACCGACGGCCTCTCCGGCGCTCCGTCAGATGCAGTCCACGTCGGCATCGATCAGTCGGAGATTAGCGTTTCGCTGACCCCGGATCACAACGTGGCGCAAGCCGATGGGACGAACCGGGTGCGTATGGATCTCTCGACCGACCGCGGCGAGCAGTTGGCCGCCATTACCGAATTTCACCTCGGGAATCTTCGCACCAGTCACGCTCCCGAAGTGATCGGCAGCCTCGAGCACGCTGGCCCACAGCTTTCGAGTTCCGCCATTGTCACGCAGCGGCCTGATGCGGCGCAAGTGCGGACAGAGGCGGACGACCGCCTGCTCGACGGCTACACCACCGACGCGTTGCTCGGTGCCGCATTCACTAAGGACGGCAGCCTGGTGGCTTCACCCGATCGACTCACCGCGCTGTTCCGTCGCCGCCCTGAAGCAGCGTTGGCAGCGTCGACCCTTCTTGTAAGCAAGGGACGGCAGCGCGCCATTACCAATGCGATGGGCGCAGCAGGTTCGCCTTCCGCCGTCGCCGCCCTCTCCGGCATGGCGCACAATAGTTTGCTGCCTGAGGACCTGCGTGTCGATGCGATCGTCGCATTCGTCGAGATGCAGCACCCCACGGCCGAAGCCATGCGGGTTCCACACGACCTGCACCAAGACCCCAGCCGGGCAATCCAAGCCGCCGCCCGCATGATGAGTGGCGCCCTCGCTCGCGCCGGCCGCCCCGAGCACGAAGCGGAAGCGGAGGAGATTGATGCTTCGCTGATTGCTCTCTATCGCGACGCTCGCGAGATGCATGAGAAGTCCGAACTGCTCGGCGCGCTGGGCAATAGCGTCGGCCCCAAGGTAGTTCCGGTCATCGAGGAGGCCCTGGGCGACGTGCGCGTTCCCGTTCGTGCCGCCGCAGTTCGTGCACTTCGGCTGGCAGCCGGCGTCAGGACCGATCGCCTCCTCGCCGAAACCATCACCTCCGACCACGATGCCTCCGTTCGGTCCGACGCCATCTTCGCCGCCCGGTTTCGCCATCCGCTGCCCGCCCCGCTTGCCGATGCCCTTCTGGACGCTGCAAGCAGCGACCCGGTTGACTATGTCCGCCGTGATGCGCTGGCCGTGCTTCGGTTGAATCCAACGGCCTCGGCGCGGATCCCTGAAACTTTGGAGAGAATCACGAAGCTCGATCCCGATCCCAGCATTCGACGCCAGGGGAGAGAAGCCCTCGCAGCTCATTCACCCATTTCGTCAGCTCATCCGTAGTGGCGTGCGGCGCGGTGCAAAATGGCGAGGTACGCCGATTGCCATCCGGCGGACTTCGCCGGCCACTGCTGTGCGGATCACGGCGGGAATTGAGATTGAACGCCAGAGCTTTGAACGGCGTTGGAAGCACATGAACTTCCAAGCAGGCAACTCGGGTGCGTATGCTGAATGTCGTTTGACTTTCGAACCGGAGGTGGATCCCGTGAATGGACAATCAGAACACCACACGGAGGATGAAGCATTGTGGCTCGCGATCCGAAACCGTACCAGAGCCATAAGCTTCGAACGATATGCAAATTTCGTCAACCGGGTGCTCGGGGGCAGGGAAAGCAGCACCCATGCATTCCAGTTGATCAAATCTGCTACACAAGCCTTCCTCTTGACGGAGTGTGGTGTTGCGCCAGAAGGGCGGGGCCAGGATAAACTCCGCTCATCCAGTCTTGGCTCTGGGTCCAGGCATTCGGAACACCTGGTCCGAAAAAAACTGGAAGAATATCTCGGACCATTGCCTCAGCTCGAGCATGTCGCACACTTGATCATTGAAGACTTGCCTGAGCCGAACGAAGATTCACACGCATTCGACCGTATTCTGATGAGCCCGGCCAAAGCACCGTGCCTGCTCGAATTGATCTGGTCGTACTGGCTCGAAGAGGGAATGCTGGTCCAGACCATGAATGAGGTGACGCGCCGGTTTCGAAACACGGGAGAGCCCGCTGATTGGGAACCGTTGTCCCAACTGAACACAGATCCCTTGCGACCGCTCGACAACATACTCTGGGCATACATTCAGGACGAGCCTCATCGCCTTAGTGTGAAGCGGCGCGCGTATGAATACACTCACCAATACGGACTTTCTTTGAGCGGTAAAGCCATCATCCAGGAGGGGCAGATCGGTGACCATTCGAATGTTATTGAGGTGTTCCATAAGCTGCTGCGGTTGGCCATGAAATTGTTTAAAGAGGATGACAACACGACGGTCATTGCTGATGGTTATCCGCTATTGAGAACACTAACGGAAGTTCATCTCATGATGGCGGAGGGGGCGCACAACCAATTTGGCGACCTGCCATGGACAGCCCGGGCAGAGATGTTGCAGCAACAATGGATGCTTGCGCGCACGGAAGTCCGCGACTTCCTCAACAGCCGCGAAACGGTCTCCGGCGAGGAAGCCTGGATGCCGCAAGTGGATGGCATGAAAACTCTGCAGGGTTGGTCAGGCGTCTCAATCACCCACTTCCACGATCTGTCGGTTTACGGCGAGCAAATTATGCTGTCGGTGCGCTATGGCAGTTGGACGATAACCAACGATCCGGATACCGCCAGGAATTGGGCACGCTACTGGCGACCGGAGATTCAGGGCTACTTGTACGCTTCTCGCAATGTAAACGGAATTGATCTGACCGCATGACTGATTCGGATACGCATTCGGCAGGACAAGCTCACCTTCTGGCAGCGAAGCGCGGTCCTCGAGTTCCGCAAGATGGTCTAGGGGCCGCTGGTGAACGCTTGCGATTCGGTGCACTTTTTCGGAAAAAAGCAGACGGTGCCTGCAAGGCTTGGAATGATCGATCTCAACGCTTGTGTATTCGATCAAACCGAAGAGCGCGATAATCGCTATCGCGCTCACCCGTCGCGATTAGGACTGAAATCTCGGCCGGTGTTTACGATGCGTTCGCTCCACTTGGCCGAAAAACCCCCTTGTCGGACAGGTGGTGACTCATCCAAATCTGGGAAGGGTTTTGTTACAGGCTCTAAATATCAAACCAGAATGCCAAAATCAAAGGCCGCGCAGGGGCATTTGATACTGACAGAAGATCAATTGCGGGCTCTGGAACGGTCACGGAAGACAAGGTCGCTCACGGGGAGATCGAGACCGAGCACCCCCGGCTACCTGGGCGCCCAGGACACCTATTACGTGGGCACCATCAAGTGCATAGGACGCATTTACCAGCAAATTTTCATCGACACCTATGCCAAGGTGGCCTTCGCCAAACTATATGACCGCAAAAACGCCTTGATTGCGGCCGACATGCTCAATGATCGCGTTCTTCCCTTTTATGAGGAACACGACGTCCGCCTGCTGCGTGTTCTCGGCGATCGGGGTACGGAATACTGCGGCAATCGGGAATCGCACGAGTACCAGTTGTACTCGGCGGGTGGAGGACATCGACCACACCCGTACGCGCACTAAGTCGCCGCGGACCAACGGCATCTGCGAGCGTTTCCACCGCACCGTCCAGGAGGAGTTCTACAGCGTGGCCTTTCGCAAAAAGCTCTACACCACGTTTGAGGAACTGCAGCTGGATCTGGACACCTGGCTTCGTGAGTACAATCAGGAACGCGAGCACTCGGGCAAGTACTGTTTCGGAAAGACGCCCATGCAGACGTTCCTGGACTCAACACTTGGCAAGGGAGAAGATGTTGGATCGTATGACGGTTGGGGATGCGTCTGACACTACCGGCCTGCGCGCTGCGCCGGAACGGAGCCCTCAAGAGCGGAGTGCAGGCGCAGCGCGCCTCAGGACTGCATAACCATGGCCCCTTTCAGACCAAGTCTTAGTCAGAACAATTCCACGGAAGCCCAGATCACGCATCTCGCGCCACAACTGAGTGGCATTGTGACAGCCATCTTGCCAACGCTGGTCCAGAAATCGACGATATTCTTCGATGGAGCTGGTCCGATGAACTTGCTTCCACTCAAGGAAAACGCCTGCGCGGGCCCCGCGGCGCACAATCCGGCGGTCGATCCCCATCGATCGCGAAATTGCTGGTTGCGACATTCCCTTGCGCATCAATCCAGCACCGATTGGTAACGGTTAACCGGCACTCCCGGCTCTGCTGTTTGGCATGCTGTGCGCGAGTAGCCCCTTCGTGCTCTTCTGCTCTGGATCCGATGGCACTTCTGGCTTCTGGCATGTCGCGCGGGCAGTTTCCGCCATCACACCGTATACGTGGCTAGAATGCCAACCAAAGTGTCGCCGAGATTGCAAAGCAAGTGCCATCGATCGGCGACTTGAACGGCGTGTGGCGCTCCGTTATCGTCATCTCGGGTGTAAATTGACATGGTTACTCCGGATTACTTCAGGCGTCCAGCTGAGCCGTGGTTCAGAAAACCTGTGGGATTTATATGCATGCCGTCTGGAGGACGCTAGATCACCGTGACGGTGATCACCGGCGCGAGGCTTACGGTTGAGGCCATAATGAGCGAGACGGTAGACCCAGTTGCCGAAAAGTGCACTGAAGACGTGACGCTCGACTCGGCAGGCTATGACATCATGGTCCGTCGTCGAAAGTCTCCGAAGACGGAAGGATACGGCATCCGAGCTGGCGGGAGAATTTGGATTACAGGGAGGGTGGTCCTCGGACCGTTCTCTATCCGCATGTCGCTTACATGCTTTGGCTCTCTTCCGTTGTAGCGTTCTCATCTACCTCATCATGGGAGGTTTCGGATCGTGATTCGCCGAAGGCCATATAGCACGGTTGAGTGTGAGCGAACAATGCAACACGGGGGCACGAGGTCCCGTTCGGAAGAGGCAATGATCGTCGTGGAAGAAGTGCTCTCCAGACCCGGCGAGAATGATAAGCCCATAGCCGAACAAGAATATTGGACTTTGGGAATCGTTGATTGGACCGAGAGCTGGCGGCCCGGCTTTGCCGTTCAACAGGCTCGTGCCTTTTGGAGCGAGATTGATCGTCAATTCATGTGCACTGAGCTTGAGACGGAGCTTTACCCGTTACTGATCGATGCTGAGGAACGATATGAAACCCGGAGGCTAGCCCTTTTGAAGATGGTTTTTTTGGTTATGCAGCTGTGAGGCGCAATGCGCCTGCACTCCGCTCTTGAGGGCTCCGTTCCTGCGCCGCGCGCAAGCCGGCGGTGTCAGACTCATCCCCGAGCGGCAGACGGTCCAAAAGTTCCACCAGCTCCTCGAGCGTGGTGTAAAGCTTTTGCGGAAGGCCACGCTGTAAAGCTCTTCCTGCAAAGTGGGTGAAACCGCGTCGGGGACCCAATGCGCACATCGCGTCAACCCTCGAGAACAGCCAGAAGGCCGCTGGGAGTTCAAAAAGGGCAAATATGTCTACTACCGCTGCAGCGGGGGACGGGGGCCGTGCGATCTACCCCGCTTCCGTGAGGAAGACCTAGCGGGGATGTTTGGTGAGGTGGTTCGGGACATTACGATCCCCCGCGAAGTGGCGCAGAGAATTGCGCAGGCGGCCGAACGTGAAAACGAGAACGCGGGGGCACGTGTGGCACAAGAACGCGCACGTCTCAATCGCGAACTAAGCACGCTTCGTGCTCGTATGGACGCCGCTTACTGCGACAAGTTGGACGGCAAGATTCCCGAGGAATTCTGGCAGCGAAAACAGGCTGAATGGCAGGCCGAAGAACTACGAATCACGTCGTGTCTGGAAGGGCTAAAGGAGCCAAGCAAAGAGAACACACTCGCAGATGTGCGCAGGATTTTAGAACTCACGCAAAACTCTTATTCTCAATATCTTACGCAAAAACCGGCAGAACAAGCCGAACTCTTGAAAACGGTACTTTTGAACTGCTCCATTGATGGCGTAAGTCTTTATCCTACTTATAGAAACCCGTTTGACTTGATTGCGAAAAGGGCGAAAAACGAAGAATGGTCGGGACGGGCAGATTTGAACTGCCGACCCCTCGCACCCCAAGCGAGTAGCTCTACCAGCCTGCCCGGACGGGCACCTACGTAAGGCCGCCCTGCCTTTCGGCGCCGGGTATCGTGGATTTGTGGAAGCGTCCTTACCCGTGGGTGGGCGGGACTACCGGCTTAGCTTTTCTCTTCCCAAAACTACAGTTATGGGGCGTTGTCTCGGGGCAGTTGCTTCAAACCCTCGTGAAACCTGGGGCTGTCCCAGAATGAGCATTTCAGAACCATGTCCGTGAGGGGTCTCCATGTCCGTGTTCTTGAACCCTACACGGACATACAGGACAGACGAAACCGAATGTCCTAGACAATCTGGACCGTCTCTAAACTATTGTAGTTGTTATCCTTAGCATAAATATTTCTTTGGAATGAACGGCTTGGGGAAAAGCCTGGGGATTCGAACCCCCGATAGAGCTTTTGACCTTATAACTGCTAAGCCGCCCGCGCTCATAGAGCCGAGCAAAGATCGTCTGCCAGATGCAGCGATGTGCTTTGGGAGTTCCCGCGCAATTGGGCAATCTGACTGTAGCCTCATCCCTCCACAAGTAACTGACTATAAATACCTTAAACGCTTCTTTAGATGCAGCTAGTCGGAAAATTTCACCTTACGCGTAAATTCATGGCGAAACTTTCACTTTATGTGGTCTCTTCATTTCACCTTATGAGGTCGCAGTCCTCATAAGTGATTGAAAGGTATTGCGGGGAACTTTCACCTTATGCGTAAACCCACAAATAGCAGCATTGCGGTCGAACCAACACTGCGGTTCGCCTTTCCTGGTGGCACAAACCTCACGCTGTTTCTGCGCCAGTTGGTGCAGCGCCGATCCTGCTAGGCAACAGGCTCACTCCGTTTCTACTTCCGGGTCGTCCTGGAAGGGGCGCAGCCGCGCAAACGGCACATCCGGGATCGCGTACGGCCTTTCGCGGACGGCGAGCAAATCAACGCGCTTTCGGGGTTGGTTCACCCATAACACCTGGAACAGATCAGGCATACCAGCAATCTCTACAAGGTCTCTTGCACTGGGAACGTACATTTCGTCCTCGCACGCGAAGCGCGCTGCCAGCCGGCGTCCAGCGGCGGCGTGTGGAGTTGGAGCCGCCGTTGGTTGCCATCATCCAGGGGCAACAGAATTCCCGCAGGCATGCTTTGATGCTTCGTGTAGGCTTACTGTACTCGTGCCCGATCCGCGCCACAACTAGGCAAAGTGCTAGTTACTCCCGGGCGGATCGAGTGCTTCCGTTTGCGCGCGCAGTAACGCACCATGGAACGAGTTTTTCCGCAGCCACTGAAGTCGTGCCCTTTCAAAGTCAGACTCTCACCATAGGCTGTTACGCAGGTGAGGGCGTCACTCTTCGCGGGCGAGGAAACGCTCCATGAACTTGGTGTCGAAGTCACCGGCGCGAAAGCGCGAATCCTGGAAAATGGCCTGGTGCAGAGGGATCGAGGTGTCGATTCCCTGCACGATGAACTGGCTCAGGGCGCGCTCCATCTTGGCGATAGCCTCGGCGCGATCGTTCCCATGCACAATGAGTTTTGCGATCAGCGAATCGTAGTACGGCGGCACCACGCCCTCGGCATATAGCGCCGTGTCCACGCGCACGCCGTTGCCTCCGGGCACGTTGAACGCGGTGATCTTTCCTGCCGAGGGAGTGAACTTCTGCGAATGCTCGGCGTTGATACGGCACTCGATGGCGTGGCCGCGGATCGCGATCTTTGGCGGAAGGATCGAATCGAGTTTTTCGCCCGAAGCAATAAGCAGTTGAGCCTTGACGAGGTCAATCCCGGTGACGAACTCCGTCACCGGGTGCTCCACCTGGATACGCGTGTTCATTTCGATGAAGTAGAGTTGGCGATCCTCGTCCATGAGGAACTCGACCGTGCCGGCATTCTGATAGCCGATCTCGGTGAGGCAATGACGGAGCGTGCGGCCGATCTCCTCGCGCATCTTCGGCGTCACCTGCAGCGACGGCGCCTCTTCGATAAGCTTCTGATGCCGCCGCTGGATGGAACACTCGCGCTCGTTCAGCGTGGCCACGTTGCCGTACTCGTCGGCGAGCACCTGGAACTCGATGTGGCGCGGGCGCTCAATGAACTTCTCCATGTAGAGGTCGCCGTTGCCGAAGGCATTGGCTGCTTCAGTGGAGGCGGCGTGGTAGAGGTTAGGCAGTTCTTCGGCGCTCCGCACGATGCGCATGCCACGGCCCCCGCCACCGGCCGTGGCTTTCAGGATGACGGGGAAGCCCACCCTCTTCACCCACGCGAGCGCCTCTTCCGCCGATGCCAGTACACCGTCGGAGCCGGGCAGGATGGGCACCTTGGCCTTCTTCATGGCCTGGCGTGCTTTTTCCTTTTCGCCCATCAGGCGGGTGACTTC
>Ga0335069_10008023_pt1 | contig 15162 bp, 19 predicted proteins | sample Lox_Sample_11_FD_206714 | JGI IMG/M metagenome (GOLD analysis project Ga0335069, IMG submission 206714) | Soil microbial communities from Loxahatchee National Wildlife Refuge, Florida, United States - Lox_Sample_1.1 | ecosystem: Environmental > Terrestrial > Soil > Wetlands | place: USA... | reverse complement strand
CGTCCCGTTCCCGCCGGCGTGGTCACGATGCGGTTGTCGACGCGGTAATAATCGGCAAACGGATTGATAGTAATGAATGCTTTTTCTCCCGCCCGGTCCGCCGGCTGAATCTTGACGAACACGACGTTGTCGTTCACCGTCAGCGCCGAGACCGGGGCGCCATCTGCCCATACCAGGTCGTCCTGGCTCCAGCCTTCGCCGTAGCGCTCGAAAGCGAAATATGAGTCGTCGCCGACCACATCGCCATCGACAAACTTCACGCCCCTCTGCACCAGCGAATCGGCCAGCGCTTCAAGAGCCTGCAGGGGATCGTCCGCCCGCTGCGTCCGCCCGTCGTAGGGAAGCGCCCGCCCGGAGAGATTCGGATCGCCATGCCCGACGAGCACCAGGTCTCCGCTAAGACGCCCATATCGGTCGAGCGTGCCCGTGGTTTCGACGGTCGTGCGGAACTTATATTCAGGTCCGATCAACGCCAGCGCGGCGGCGGTCGTAAAGAGCTTGGTATTCGAGGCCGGCGTGAAAAGCTTGTCCGCATTCTGCGCATATAACGCTTCGCCGGTCGCGAGCGAGACGACTTCAATTCCCCAGAATCCGTGAGCAAGGTCGGGAGCGTTGAGGATGGCCGAGATGCGCGATTGCAGCCGCTGAACGGCTGGCGACGCCGGAGGAGCGGCCGGCGCTGTTGCAGGACGAGCCGCCGGAGATTCGACGTGCTTTGCAGTAGACGCAGACTGGCTCGCGGTTGTTGCGAAGTCTGCTCGCGCCCCGAGCAGTACCGCCAAGGCGAACGCAAGCGCCACGGAGAAACGAAATCCATTCCGTTTCGCCCGAGGCCTGCCCGTTAGTGGTGCCCAGAACGGCATTGCCCAGATTCTAACACCCGTGCAAATACAGTTAGCTTTAGAATAACTACGCTTAGAATAACGAAACCATGCGGGCGATTTTTCAGTGGAAGATCGGCGCGCGCGTTCTCGAACTTGGGCGCCGCACGCTGATCATGGGCATCGTCAACGTCACGCCTGATTCCTTTTCCGATGGCGGACAGTTCATTGACGCCTCCAAGGCGGTGTCGCACGCCGAGCACCTGCTCGATGAAGGCGCTTCCATCATTGATGTTGGCGGCGAGTCGACGAGGCCGGGCACCGCCGTGGCGGGCGCGAGCGCTTCGCAAGCCACCGCGGCAGTCAGCGAAGAAGAAGAGCGCCGGCGCATCGTGCCGGTGATTCGGGATCTGAAAAAGCGGCGCCCCGACGCGGTCATCAGCGTTGACACATATAAGGCCAGTGTGGCCCGCGCCGCCATTGGGGAGGGTGCCGAGGTCGTCAACGATATCAGCGGCTTCCGCTGGGACGCCAAGATGGCCAAGACTCTCGCCGAGCTGAAAGTCGGAGCCGTGCTCATGCACACGCGCGGCCGCCCCGAAGAATGGAAGTCGCTACCGCCGATCGGCGACCCGGTTCTGCTCGTCAAGCGCGAACTGCGCCAGTGGGCCGAGGCGGCCACGCTCGCCGGAATCAAACGCGATCATCTCGTTCTCGATCCGGGCTTCGGTTTCGGCAAACGGCTGGAAGAGAACTACCCGCTGCTCGCCCATTTCGCCGAGCTCCAGCAAATGGGATTTCCGCTGCTCGCAGGAGTTTCGCGGAAATCATTTATTGGGAGAGCGCTCGCCCGCGACGGCAAGGACGCTCCGGTCGAAGGGCGTCTGCACGGAACGCTGGCGGCTGAGTCGTTGCTGATTCTGAAAGGAGCCCACATCATTCGCACGCATGATGTGGCAATCGCGGCGGAAGCGGCACGGTTGGTCGATGCAATTGTAGCGAGCGGAGGGTAGGGGAAGGCAGAAGTGAGAAGTCAGATTGCAGAAGTAAAAACCTATCGGGCGATTTCGGATATCGACCTCTAGGGTTTTACTTCTGCAATCTGACTTCTTACTTCTGCAATCTCCTCATGCCATTGCCGCCGCCGCTCCCGGCTTAAACGCCGGCAGCCGAATCTCAAATACCGCCCCGCCTTCGGGACGGTTAAAGCACGTGATCTGTCCCTTGTGGTCTTGCACGACTCCGTACGTCGCGCTCAGGCCAAGTCCGGTTCCCTTGCCGACCGGCTTCGTCGTGTAGAACGGATCGAATACGCGCCCCGGATTCTGCAGTCCGGGCCCGTTGTCGGCAAACTGCACAATCACGTCTTCGGCTTCGCGCCAGACGGCGATTTGCAATTTGCCACCTCCGATTTCCTGTAGCGCGTCCACCGCGTTCTCCACAATCTGCACGAACGCCTGCAGCAACTGGTTTGAATTGCCGACCACCCGCGGAACGCCGTCCATGTTCTCGACAATCAGGTTGATATTGCGGTTTTCGACTTTGAAGCCTTCCATCTGCACCGCCCGCTGCAAGAGCGGCCTGAGTTCGAGCGGCACTTTTTCTCCCGGCGTCTGCTGCGAAAAACTCAAAAGGTCGCTCACCAGTTCGCGGGTACGGCGCGCCTGCTGCCCAATCTTCTGGGCGTTCGCCAGTTGCTCCACGCTCAGGTTGCCGCTCGCGGCCATGCGCTCGCTGCTCTCCAGGATCGCCAGGAGTGGATACTCGAGTTCGCTTGCCGCCAGCGCCACCAATTCTCCCAGCGACGCCAATTTCGCCTGCAGGATCGCCCGCTCCTGCAGGCGCTCCAGGTTGTCGAAGCTCTGCCGCGACCGATTGAGCAGCTGCACCAGGCGTTGGTCCAGCAAGTACTGCTTGAGGAAGAGAAAGAGCGCGAGTATGGCCACGCCCGCCATCGCCACACCAAACCGTACGCGCCGCAAGTAAAGGGAGTCGCGACTCAAGAACAATGCCGCGTATCCCAAAACCGGCAGCGACAACAGGGCTAGCTGGGCGAACATCGGCACCATTGCGCCGCGGCGTTTCGAAGCCATCGGCATCGGAGTGTTCTCGTCGATCAGTTGCCGCCCCGCCAGCGTAACTACGAGAAAAATGAGCACCGATGCGAGAAAGGGCACATCGTACAGACCGCCAGTTTGGTACTTCCCGCGCGCAATGGCGGCATTCATTGCCTCGGAAGCGAAGGCATAAAGGCAGCTTCCCACGAAGATGTAGCCATACACCTTGCGCCACGGCCCGGTGCTCGCAAAATGGGCGCTGGCCGCCAAGCCGACCAGCATCATCCCTTCCGCCAGGTAAAGCAGGTCCCAGCGCAGCGTGTAAACCGGAATATTTGTGACCAAATATTCGTCCGGGAAAACGAAGAACGCGTACACCACCACCCACCAACCGAGCAGGATCAAAACGTTCAATGTGCTGATGAAGCGTCCCTCGTTTCCGTCGAGTTCGCTCGGCCGCAGTACCACTGCCGCCATCATCGGCACAACATGCAGAAATAGAACGATGTCCCCCGGGAACGGGTCGGGGAGCGAACGATGCAAGATCAGCTCATACACCGCCCAGCAACCCAGGTTGATAAACCACATCGTCAGGCTGGCACTGATGAGACCCCAAAACAGGCGAACCTGTCCGCGGCTGTCGAGGCTATTGCGAAACGAGTAATACGTTGCCGTGCCAAGGACGGCGAGGGGAACCAGGTCGCCCATGGCAAGGCGGAAGATGTTCCCGCGGAACAAAAGAGGCGCCAGCGCAAAGGTCGCAAGCAGACCTATGCCATAAGCTGCCGCTGATTTGGGACGAAGGGCCACCATCGCTATCTTAATGACTTGCAAACGTTATGTTTAGATCACCGCAGGGTTACCCGTGGTTACTAAAGTCACCTCGCCCGTCCGCCCCGCACGTTTTGTGACTGAGATCACAATTCGGTGTGATCGCGGCGACCGGGGATGATTGCTTCCGCGCTGCTAGAATTTCGCTTATGGCATTCCCTGCGAACCGCTTGCGCCGCCTGCGCCAGTCTGAAACCCTGCGCTCCCTCGTCCGCGAAACCCGGCTTACCCCCGAGGCATTCGTCTATCCGCTTTTTGTCTGTCCCGGCCAAGGGGTGCGCAAGGAAGTCCGATCCATGCCCGGCGTGTTCAATCTGTCGGTCGATGAGGCGGTTAAGGAAGTCGCGGCCGCACGCAGTTTGGGTGTACTTTCCGTCATTCTGTTCGGCCTGCCGGAGACCAAGGACGAGGTTGCGTCCGGTGCCTGGGCCGACGATGGCATCGTGCAGCAGGCGGCTCGGGCGATCAAGAGCGAAGTCCGCGACGTGATTGTTATGGGCGACGTTTGCCTCTGCGAGTACATGTCGCATGGGCATTGCGGGATCGTGCGGCAGGCTGGGGGGGCGCGATCGCTGGGAGCAGCTGCCGCCGACAAGTCTGCTCCAAAGAGCAAGGCCGTTGTGGTCAAAGATCGCAAGGCACTGGCCGCCGCGATCGACAAAGCAGCCCGCGCAGTTCAGGACAATTACGAAATCGTCAACGACGAAAGCCTCGAACTCCTCGCTCGGACTTCGGTTTCCCTGGCACGCGCTGGGGTCGACGTCATCGCTCCCTCCGACATGATGGATGGACGCGTCGCGGCCATTCGCGCCGCTCTCGACAAAGCCGGCCTCGAGAACACTCCGATCCTCTCGTACGCCGCCAAATTCGCCTCGGGCTTTTACGGCCCATTCCGGGAGGCCGCGGATTCGACTCCGCAATTCGGCGATCGGCGCTCCTACCAGATGGATCCGGCAAACATTCGCGAAGCCATGCGCGAGATCGCGCTCGACGTTGAAGAGGGCGCGGACATGATTATGGTCAAGCCCGCAATGCCCTATCTGGACGTGATCGCCGCGGCCCGCGACCGTTTCGATCTGCCGCTTGCCGCTTATCAGGTCTCCGGCGAATTCGCCATGATCGAAGCCGCCGCCCGCAACAACTGGATCGACCGTGACCGCGTCATGATGGAATCCCTGCTAAGCATTCGCCGCGCCGGCGCCAGCATGATCCTTACTTACTTCGCTAAAGACGCTGCGAAGCTGCTGGCATAGACGAAAGATCTGACTCCATCCCACTCGTTCCCCTCGAGAGCGGACGAGTGGGCTCACCTTACTCCACAAGTCTCACCGACATTGTGTTCTGCAAGATCGTCTGCGATTGCGGACCGAGGTCCGGGTCCGTTCCGCCGCTACAGAGTTCGAACGAATTCGATCCTTTGTGCAATTTGTTCGCGGGAGGGCCGTCAGTCGGAAACACTGCCCAGCGGTAGGTTCGGGAAAGGAATGGAACGAAGTTGACTGGATAAACAGCCTGCGATCCATAGGCCTGGCATGGCCCGCCATTCACGCTCAGCCCGATTACAAAATAGAGGGTCGCCAAGGCATCGATGCCACCGGAGTTTGTGAAATCCTCGCTCCAACTCACGATGACCGGCACTGGGGTGGCCGGTTCAGTCACGAAAACCTTCTCTCCCGAGAAAGAGCAGCACGGACCATTGAATATAAGCGGAGAATTCGAACGCACAATTTCGTTTGGCGGTACGGCATAGGCGTTCGCGGCGGCCATTGCCAGCAGCAGCGCAAGCCACGGGAGTTTGAGTCCCCAATTATTTTTCGGCAGTTTCATAATTTTCTCCTTGGATATTTTTCTTCCTGGGCGCCGACACAGCCTCATCCTTAATTCGAAATCCGCACTTCCAGAACGTTGAAGCCAATCGAGATCGCGTCGGTATCCTTGCCCAGTCCCCCGCCGCAAAGCGTGAAGGTGTTGGTTCCGTTGTGCATCTCCGAGGCAGGGACCACGAACTGAAGCGTCCTCGAATCCCACGGTTCATTGCCGGGGGTGTAAACATCCTGAACAAACGATCCCCCTCCAAAGAACTGGCAGGGTTCGTCGTTTACCATCAGGCCGGTCACGATCGATATGAAGGGATCGAGCCTGAAATCGGTGCTCCAGCTCACCACCACAGGCACCGGCTTGCTCTTTTGGAAGATCGAAACCGTCTCGGACCAGGAATTGCAGCATTTGCCGGTGAAAGTTTGGCCGTCTAAACGTCGCAGCACTGGTTGCGGGCCTTCGGCATAGGCAGAGGCCACCATCCCCAGCACAAGTAAGATCGCGGCGATGCAAGTTGCGCTTTGCTTGCCAAATTTCGTTAGAATCGTCATCTCTCGCTCCATATTCTGTTTTCTGAATTCTTAAGTCATCGGATACAACGGGAACCCTTGGGCGCGGCGGCTTACTTCGAAATTCGAACCGCTAGAGTGTTGAAGCCCAGCGTGATCTTTGAGCTTCCTTGCGGGCCGCCGCCGCACAAGGTGAAAGTGTTCGCTCCCTTGTGCAGTCCGTCGCCCGGCAGTACGATCCATTCCAACGAGCCCAGCAAAAACGCCGCCGAATCTTCGTGATTCTCATGTAGCGTATTCGGTCCGAGATCGGTTCGGCATGGACCGCCATTGATCATCAGTCCAACCGTGAAAGGCTCCACATGGAACTGGTCGATGGGGGTCAACATGAAATCGCTTTCGAAGGTGACAACCACGGCGGCGATTTTGGCCGGTTCCGTCACCGACACCGTCTCGCCCCAGGAGAAACAGCAGCCCCCTGTGAAGATCTGATTGCGCGTGATGTTGAGGACCTCTTTGGGCGAAACTGCAAGCGCTGAGGTCGCAAACCCAACAACCAAACTTAGAAGCGCGAGTCGAAGGGCATTTTTACAAATTGCTTTGAATAGTTTTTGCATTATTTAGCTCCCCTATACCTCCGCATTGGCCGTGCGCGGACGACCTACTTCGAAAACGTTACACCCAGTGAGCGGAATCCAAGCGTGATGGTGTCGGTGTCGTGTATTCCGCCACCGCAGAGCGTAATCGTATTGTTTCCCTTGATCAGGCCATCGCTGGGCAAGATGACCCACTGAAACGCCCGTGACCTGCCGATGGGACTTTTCGGGTCCATATTGAGAAAATCTGTAACCTGGCATGGATGGTTATTGACTGCGATTCCCACGTTGAAAGGAACGGTTGTCGCATAGTCCGAGCTCCAGACCACGACGACTGGTGTAATCTGTGTTGGTTCGGTTACGGTGACCGAATCTCCCCAGCTAAAACAGCACTTACCGGTGAAACTCGGCTGGCTTGCCGTGTGCATCACCTGGTTCGGAGGGATGGCGTGGACGAGCGTTACCATCCCCATGATTCCGAATACCAACGCAAGTCCGACAATTCGTGGTTGGGTGATCTTCGATACGATCTTCATCATTCTGGCTCCTTCGTTTTTTCTGTCAGATCTGATTCTCGGGCTGTGCCGCGGTGTGGGCCGCCCTCCTCCTCAATTCGAAATGCGGACAGCTAGAGTATTCATGAACACGTTGAAGGGGTCGTCCTTGAATATCCCTCCAGCACCACCGCACAGCGTGAACGTATTGGTTCCGGCAGACAGACCGTCGCCAGGAAATACGATCCACTCGAATGTAGAGTTTGTCAGGGTATTGACCCCTGGTGTGGCAATGGAACCGGAACCGTAAAACCGGCACGGCCCGCCGTTCACCATGAGCCCGACGAACTCGTCTGTGGTGGTGGTGAATCCTGTAGTGGCACTCCAGGTTACGACCACCGGCACGGGCTTGGCGGGTTCGGTGACTGCTACCGTCTCGTTAAACGAAAAGCAGCACGGCCCCACAAGAGGGGGAAGGGGGGTCGTGACCTTCAGGACCTGGGCGGGGGGGACTGCGAAGGCGGTTGTAACTGCTCCCGCAATCAGGAAAACGACAGACAGGCAGTGCTGCCGGAAAGTTAGTGTTGTTGTTCTCATGTTCTGTTCTCCTGCATCTCCTCTTGAAATTGATTTGGTCTCGATTCGCGAGGGCCCACCGGCGTTCCGTGGCACTGGGTTCATGCCGGCTTTCCAAAGTGTGGCCCTCACTTAGTGATCCGCACCGACAGAGTGTTGAATCCCAGGGTTACGATGTCGGACGGTGAAAGCATTCCCCCTCCGCACAATGTGAAAGTGTTCTTTCCCTTTACTAACCCGTCGCTAGGTTCGATGACCACCTGGAGAGTGTGGGAATCGAAGAAGTTCTCAAAGTTGCCGGTTGGGGCCAGAGCCAGGGATCCGTAAAAATTGCAGACGCCGCCATTGATGCTGAAGCCGATAAAGAAATAACCCGTAGCCTGATAGTCGCCGCTCCAGGTGACGGTGACGGGGACAACATGGGCGGGCTCGGTGACCTTCACCGTTTCCAGCCAAGAAAAACAACAGCCCCCCTGAAAAGACTGGTTTTGCTCCACCCGCAACAACTCATTGGTCTGAACAGCGGAGGCCGTTGGGGCCAGTGCTATCACCGGGCAGATGACGGCCAGGCATCCCAGTAAGCACTTAGCTGCTATTGACGTCGTCTTCATTGTTCTTCGCTCCTTCTTATTTGGAAATTGTTATGGCGGAAAAGCCCGCAATTAACCCGTACACTAGCGGCCTTTGCAGGCGCTGGAGTAACTGACTAACACGCCCCCGACGCATACTTTCAACGCCAGGGCGAACAGCCACATCTGGTGACGTAATTGCCATGTATGTAGCTCTAAATTACAGGCGGGCTCCCGCGGGTATGGCCAGGGAGCCGTCAGCGTTATGCAGCAGTGCTGCAGCCCGGGTCTGTGTCCTGGTAATGTCCGCGAATGTCCCCAAGAGGGGCGCGCGTGAGCCCTGAAAGAGAATACTCAACATTCCATAGCTGGTACTGTGTATGTACAACTCCGGGATTGTTGCGCACCGCCTGGACTACCGGATGGTTCAAATAATCTTCGGCCGCTTCGCGAGTAGCAAACAGATAAATGCCTCCCATCTCAAACTCATAATCCTGCTTGACCCATATCTTCCAGATCAGGCCTTCTACCTTCGCGATGATGGAAGCGGCATCCTGGCTGTGGGCGAGCAAGGCGTCCGGTGCAACCCGCAACTTAAAGCGTAGATGTAAAACAGTGTAAGTATTCTTTTCAGACATCTCGTTTCTCCAAGGTGTTATCTGCTTCGCCGTCAGAGTTAGCGGCCCTTGTACGCGCCGGTCAATGTCACCGTGCTATGCGGCCGCACGGTCGTCGAATAAACCAACTCCACCGATCCATCGACGTTCTGCTCCAATCCCGGCGCCGAGTTGTCGACTGGATGACAAGCATCGGGTGGATCCGCTGTGTTCTGTGCCAAAGCGAAACCCACGCGAGGCACCGCGACCAGATTCTGTAGAACCACTCCGAAAGGTTCGCCGGACACAAACAGGGAATTCCACGCTATCGCCGTATTGTCGGTTGCGTCGAAGTTGTTTGGGATTTGCTCCGCGACATCCATATCGGCGTAGCGTACGACCTTCACGTCACGCGGCACACTACCGTTGTTGGTCAGAGCCATGGCGAACTTGACGCCCGCTGGTGCGCCTTTCAGTGCCGTGAAGGTTTGCGTCAGCGTCCAGATATCGTCGCCAGTAGTGCGTGCGATCTTCACCGACTTGGCGTTGTGACTTTTCACAATGGCCGGGTGCCATGCGCCGACTTCGATACCGTTCCAATTGCTGTAAGCAATGTCGGTACTAAGGTCGCAGATTCCGTATCCCTCCAATTGGCTGATTTGCGAGATCAGAGGAATGCCCAGCGGAATCTCCAACTGAGCAATGTTCCCGTTCCCGGTCACGCAGTACTTAATGGAAGTTACTCCCGAGCCCGAACTAAAGGTGAACGCACAGTTTGCATCCTGCGGGGCTGCTTGCCCGTCTTTCGAGATGTGCGATGAGCCGCCGGACTGGGCGGCGACAGCCGTTGCTGCCAGAATTAATGCACCGATTGTAAGAATGAAATTTTTCACGACGGTCTCCTTTTCTACTGATAACCAATCTGGTTTTTTGACTAAAAGGCCCGATATGCGAGTTTCACGGTTTTCGTCCCACCCTTCGGGATAATCAGTCCGTACTCCATGAGGATCGTGCCGTCGGTGTTGGTGAAGGGTCCTAGACTGGTGTCCACCATGCATGGATCGGGGCTGTTGGGGGTGGGCAGCGCAGTTCCAAGAAACAACCCTGACTGAGTCGTCCCGGCATCCTGCAACACCAAGCCGTACCCGTGTTCGCTGATGGACGAGTTCCAGCCAAACGCGCTGCTCAGCGTGGCGTCGAGGTTGTTGGAGATTTGCCCGTCGGCGTCGACGTCTACCGTGCGAAGGAGAACCACGTCCCTGTCCTTACCCGTATTGTTCTTCAGCGCCATGGTGATCTGCGCCGCTGGAGCAGAGCCCGTAACCTCCGCGATCGTCTGCGTCAGAGTCCAAAAGCCGTCGCTGGTGGTGCGCGCTAACTTGATGGATTTGGCCGTATTGCTAAGCACCGTTACCAGGCCCCAGTTCCTGCTGTCGCCCTGATCGGCGTAATCGAAATAGGAGACGTTGTGGTCGGCATCGGTGAAGTCGCAAATGCCGTAGCCTTCGACGACGTCGAAAACCTGGATGTGCTCGTGGCCTTCGGGACTTTCAAACTGAGTGATGTTCCCGTTGGCGGTGACGCAATACTTTATGAATGTGTTGTCCGCGCCCGAAGTGAAGGTAAATTTGCACTTCGACGTGGCATTGGGACTAATCGTGCCGCCTTTATTTTGGCCGGCTTCTTTCCCTTGCAGCGAACCTGCAAAACTGCGCGTCTGCATTGCCAGCATTACGCAGACAGCCACTAACAACATCAAAATTGCTTTTGCCTTCATGGTTATCTCTCCTTCGATCGTTGTAGAAGCGCGTCTTCAAACGACGCGGTTATCGTCGTCTTACTTGGAAATAATCACTGCTAACCCGCGGAAGCCGAGGGTAACCGTGTCGGTATCGCGTGCGCCGCCGCCACAGAGCGTTATCGTGTTCGTCCCTTTGATCAGGCCGTCGCTCGGCAGCAGGACCCACTGAAATGCGCGCGCCTTGAATAGCGAACCTGAGCCGTCCAGATTCTGAAAGATGGGAACCTGGCAGGGATGGCCGTTGACCGCGAGCCCGACGAAGGTTTGATTGGTCGACTGGTAGTCCGCACTCCACGTCACGACGACTGGAGCAACTTTAGCCGTCTCCGTCACGGAGACGGTGTCACCCCAACTGAAGCAGCACTTGCCCGTGAATACTGGCTTGTCGCCTTTCTGGAGAACCTCGTTCGGGGGAATCGCAAAGGCCGTGGTTGCGATTCCCATACACGCCAAAATCACCGCGAACACCGCAATTCTCTGTTTCGTTATCCTCAATATGATTTTCATTTGCTCTCTCCTGGATGTTTCGTATCAAAAAGCTGTTTCCGTGCGGTTCCTTCTGGCAATGAATTGCGATATCACTCCAGGCTGTCTCTTACTTCGACAGGCGCACTGAGAGCGCGTTGTCCAAAATATTGAAAGGTTCGTCCTGAATTTCCCCTCCACCACCGCCGCACAACGTGAAGGTGTTGACTCCGGCGTTTAGACCATCGCCGGGAAGAACGACCCACTGAAAGTAGTGCGTGTTCTGGCCCGTACCTTGTAACTGGACCGATCCTGGTCCGTAGAAGAGGCACGGCCCACCATTCAGCATGAGGCCGACAAAGTGGTCTCCAAAGGTGAATCCGGTCAGCCCGCTCCACGTGACGACCACAGGAACAGGTTTGGCGGCTTCAGTGACGGCCACGGTCTCGTTAAACGAAAAGCAGCATGGGCCCGTGAATGCCGCCAGGTTTGAGGCTTTGAGGACCTGTCCTGGCGGAACTGCAAAAGAACTTGCAACTCCACCGATCATCAAAAGAACAACTGCCAGGCAGCGTTGCCACCATGTAAGTGATGTATGAACCATGACTCTCTCCTTGGCTTATAACCGCGGTAATAACATGCTCTCGATTCGCGGGCTGGCGTTTGTCTTTCTGATGCTGATGCCAGCGTGATATGGCCTGCGTCCTTATTTCGAGATCCGTACCGTCAACGTGTTGAATCCCAAAGTCACGATGTCGGTCGGTGACATCATTCCCCCGCCGCACAATGTGAAGGTGTTCTTTCCCGGCACCAGGCCTTCGCCGGGTAGGATCGGCACTGAAATCGTTTCCGAGTCGAAAAAGTTGTCGAAGCTGCCGGTTGGACCAAGTACCGAAGATCCGTAAAACTGGCACACGCCACCATTCAGGCTGATTCCGATAAAGAAAAATCCTGTGGCTTGATAATCGCCGCTCCAGGTCACGGTGACGGCTTCAACCTTAGCTGGCTCGGTGATGCTCACCGTCTCCAGCCAGGAAAAGCAACACGAGCCCTGAAAAAATTGGTTCTGCTGCACGCGCAGGACTTCCGAGGGTGCAACCGCAAATGCCGGCGTCTGTATGGCCACTGCCACAGCAACGACTGCCAGAAACATCAGGATCAATCTCGTCTTCATTTCTCCTCCTTCAAACGGGATAAGTGCTTTGCCCTACACTTGAAATATCGAAAAGCGGCATGACAAAAGCGACAAACCGGAAACAGAAATGAGACGGGAAAAGGATGACTTCAAGACGTGTTTCGAGGGGACTAGGGTGGGGAACTAATTCTGATCGACGCTGCGAATCTTCGCGTAGACCTCTCTCACTTGCTGCTCGGTTTCTTCCATCGATCCTGAGTTGTCGATCACGAAGTCAGCTGCCTTGATCTTTTCCGCGTCCGGCCACTGCGCTGCCATCCGCCGCGTGACCTCGGCCTTCGCTGCCTCTTCGGAAATACCCAAGCGTCTTGCCATGCGGTGCACGCGCTGCCCCTCGCGACACGTAACGACGATCAAGTAGTCAAATCGTTCCGCGGCGCCCGCCTCCAAAATCAGCGCCGCCTCGATGATTGCAATGGCCTTCGGATCGCCCGCGCCAATCTCGTTCATCCATTTGTTCTCATAAGCAATCACCGCCGGATGGACAATCGCATTCAATTCTGCGACGCGATGCGATGCCCCAAACGCCGCCTCGGCCAGTTTCGCTCGGTTGATGGTTTTATCGGGATTGAGAATGCCAGTGCCAAACGCCTCCACGATCTTGTCGTAAACCGCCTGCCCGGGCTCACGCAGAGAATGAGCCACCTCATCCGACTGGACAAGCTGTGCCCCCAGCCGCACGAACATCTCGCCCACCACCGATTTGCCGCTGGCAATGCCGCCAGTCAGGCCAACCTTGATCAAAGAAGCACTCCGACACCAACCGGAAGGTCAGGGGTTAGAGGGCGGAGGTGAAAAACGCAAAAAATTGCATCGACTGTTTGCGCCAGTGGTTTTCACCTCTAACCTCTGACCTCTAACCTCTGACCTCGCCGGAGTTTCGCTGCCTTCACCGTATTCGCCATCAGCATCGCGATAGTCAGCGGGCCTACTCCTCCGGGCACGGGCGTGATTGCTCCTGCTACCTCCGCGACTTCGGGATGCACATCGCCCACCAGCGTCGATCCCTTCGAAGTAAACGTCTCCAACCGCTTCGCGTTTCCGGCGAACAGGCGGTCGAATTCAGCGCGGTCCGTCACCTTATTAATGCCCACATCGATCACCGTCGCTCCCGGCTTCACGAAGTCGCGTGTCACCATCCCCGCGCGTCCAATCGCGGCCACCAGAATGTCAGCCCGTCGGCACACGCCCGGCAGATCGCGCGTCTTCGAATGGCAGACCGTCACCGTCGCATTCTGGTTCAGCAGCAGCATCGCGACCGGCTTGCCAACAATATCGCTGCGCCCGACGACTGCGGCCTCCTGTCCTGCCACAGAAATCCCGCTCCTCCGCAGGATTTCCATCACGCCCGCCGGCGTGCACGGCACCAGCCCTGGCCGCTGCGTCGACAGGTAGCCGACGTTCATCGGGTGAAAACCGTCGACGTCTTTAGCCGGATCAACGGCCAGCAGCACTCTTTTCGAATCCACCTGCGCCGGCAGCGGCAATTGCACCAGAATTCCGTCAATTTCGTCGCGCCGGTTCAGCGAGTCGATCAGCCGCAGCAACTCTTCAGTCGTAGCGGTCTCGGCCGGAGAATGCTGCTCGCTATAAAGCCCGACCTCCTGGGAACTTTTGACCTTCCCACGCACATAAACTTCCGATGCCGGATTGTGTCCCGCCAACACCACCGCCAGACCCGGTCGCAGCCCCGACGCCCCGAGCTGTTTCACCTCGGCTGCTACTTCGGCACGAATCTCTGCCGCCAGCTTCGTGCCGTCCAGAATCCTCGCTGTCACTTGGCCCACTCCTCGCTAAATCGAACCTGCGATTCTATCGCACCGGCCCGGTTGCAACCCTCCTGACTGGCGCTACAATATTGCGGTCATGATTGCTAAAGACCTGCTCGATATTCTCGTTTGCCCGGTTTGCAAAACCCAGGTAATTCTCCAGCCCAATGGAACGGGACTGAAATGCGTGCAGTGTCACCGACTCTATCCGATTCAGGACGACATTCCGGTGATGCTCATTGACTCCGCCAAGATCGAGCCCTGACGCCCGCCGCAGCAACAAGCGAAGTTGCGAATATCTCGCACTCGTTTCCGCGCTGTGCCTCCTCGCTCTCCCGACAAAACATTTGAACCCACACTGAGGTGCTACATCGCTCGCGCCCTTGCCCACGATCGGTGCGCGTTTTGTGTCGCGACAAAACGACGCGCTGCGTCATTTTGTCGACGGCGCGTCCGGGGGCTGTCTGTGGCCGCTCCCAGGTTCTTCCCCGCAACCTTCTGTTAGCACTCGGGTTCCTATTACTGACAAATCGGGAAAACACTTATGGGGATGGCACCATCGTTACGGCATGCGGATTGCATGCAACGAACTAGGTTGCCGATGAGTCTAATGAGTCAAGAGAGAGGCCGGAAGGTGAGGACGGCGATGAAAGACAAATTCACAGTGACGGAGTTGTCGGCTTTGCGCAATGATCTGTTGCAGAGCGGTATGGTCGACTCCCGCGAAGCAGCCGAGGTCTTGCAGGTCTTCTTGATGGGGCGGGGGTACGGGGTTTCGCCCCAGGCCGCAATGGATGCCGCCGGCCGCGTGGAAATGGCAGGCTGCTCGCTTCCTGTGCTCGAACGCGAACTGGAAGGGCTAGCCATGGTCATGTAGTTTGTGGTCGCTCTGCGGTGACGCGCAAAGGGCGATTCGAGGTGGGCAAAAAGAACTTCGGGGAATTGGGAAGAGAAAATTAGGGGCACGAGTTAAATCGGAAGCTGATCCGGCTCAACCAAGCACAATGGACAGCTCCCCAGTACGAAAAGCCGGGCGGATTTCGCCCGGTTTTTTGTTTGTGGCTT
>Ga0335069_10008022_pt1 | contig 15164 bp, 14 predicted proteins | sample Lox_Sample_11_FD_206714 | JGI IMG/M metagenome (GOLD analysis project Ga0335069, IMG submission 206714) | Soil microbial communities from Loxahatchee National Wildlife Refuge, Florida, United States - Lox_Sample_1.1 | ecosystem: Environmental > Terrestrial > Soil > Wetlands | place: USA... | reverse complement strand
CCGACGTGCCGTCGAGGTCGACCGTGCAGGCGCCGCAGTGCGACGTTTCGCAACCGATGTGCGGGCCGGTGTGCGCCAGCCGCTCGCGCAACGTGTGGATCAGCAGTTCGCGCGCCGGGACGTCGACGGTGACGCCCTTGCCGTTCAGCGTGAAGGAAACCGCGTGCGTGTTCGCCATCGTTCGCTCCCTTTTTGCGTCGTGGTCCGTCAACCCTTGGCGCGCGCCGCCGCCGCCTGCAGTGCGCGGCGCGTCATCTCGCCGCACATCGCGGTCTTGTAGGCGGCGTCGCCGCGCTGGTCGGGCGTCGGGTCGCAGATGCCCATCGCCAGCCGCGCCGCTTCGCCCACGCTCGCGTCGTCGATCGCCTTGCCGACGAGAGACGCTTCCGCGGCGCTCGCCTTCAGCGCCGTCGGCCCGACGTTCGTGAGCGCGATCGATGCCCTCGCGACGCGACCGCCCTTCATCTGCAGGACGACCGCCGTCGCCGCCGTCGCGAAGTCGCCCGTCTTGCGCTTGAGCTTCTGGTACGACCAGCCGCTTCCGGCCGGCGGCACCGGGACGCGGATCTGCGTCAGGATCTCGTCGGGTTGCAGCTGCGTCGCGTACGGACCGATGAAGTAGCCGTCGGCCTTGACCACGCGATCGCCCTTTGGCCCGTGCAGAACGAAGGACGCGTCCAGGGCGAGCATGAGCGCCGGCTGGTCGTTGCCCGGATCACCGTGGGAGATATCGCCGCCGATGGTCCCCTTGGCACGCACCTGCGGATCGCCGATCCAGCCGGCGCCCTCGACGAGCAGCGGCACCTTCTCGGCGAGCAGGCTCGAGCTCAGCAGCTCGGCCTCGGTCGTCATCGCGCCGATGCGGATCTCGTCGCCCGATTGCGAGATGCCGCGCAGCTCGGCGATGCGACCGAGGTCGATCAGATGGGCCGGCTGCGCGAAGCGCAGCTTCATCATCGGCAGCAGGCTGTGGCCCCCGGCCAGCAGCTTCGCATCGCCGCCGAGGTCGGCGAGCAGCTTGACGGCATCCGCGACGGAGCGCGGCGCGTGGTAGTCGAAACTCGCGGGGATCATGGCGTGTCTCCTCTCGGCGCGATGGGGCCGCTGCGATGGGTGCGTGCGAACGCCGCGCGGTCGAACCGGCTGTCGAGGTCGCCGAACGTGCGACTCGCACAACCCCGCGCCGCGGGCCGTGTGCGCCCGGGGGCGAAGCAGAAAAGCGGGCTGCCGATACCCGTGCGGGCATCCATGTCGACCCCTCGCAGGCGGGCGCCGATTTAAGCACCAACCCGCGGCCGCCGCATCGGGGCACGCCCTACGGGGCGGCCAGCCGGCGGGGGATCACGCGACGCCGCTGTCGAAGACCCGTCGAGCGATGCGCCGCCCGACGACACGCAGGCGCTCGACAGCACCCTCGGTGACTGCAGCCGGCCCGACCGCTACCGGCCGAGATGATGCGCCGCTCGTTCGAAGCCGCCAGCCTCGGAATCGCCGAGCAGGAGCAGCCGGCATCCGTCGTGCGGGTGTCGCGGGCGGCGAATCCGATCGCCGGCGAAGGCGAATGACTTGGACGCGGCGACAGGCCCGTCAGGCCGCGTACTGCGCGAGCCCGTCGCCGAACGACCAGTTCTCCTTGCGCACCTCCACCAGGTTCACGATCACGTCCGACGGCGCCACCGCGCCGTCGCGCGCGATCGATCGCGCAAGCGCCTTGAACAGCGCCCTCTTGGTCTCGAGCGTGCGGCCCTCGCTGCAGGTGATCTGCACGAGCACCACGTCGGCGGAATGCGAAATGCCCAGGAACGACGGCGAGCAGACGAGGTCCCCGGGCCTGTGACGCGAGATCACCTGGAACCGGTCGTCGGCCGGGACATCGAAGGTCTCGACCATCGATGCGTGAATGGCTTCGGAGATGCGGGCGACCTGCGCATCGCTGAATCGGTCGGGAACGGAAGCGCGAACAAACGGCATAGCGAGCCTTTCTGACCCGAGTGGGACTTACCGCGGAGGGCTGAACGACCGTCGAGACTCTATGCATGCGCAGTACTCAAGTAAATCAAGTATTCTTGGCTTGTCCATTGAGCAATACTTGACGAACGATGCGCGCGCCGCTGCTCGAGCTCAACCTGCTGCAGACGCTCACCGCCATTCACGAGGGCGGCACGCTGGCCAGGGCCGCCGACCGCGTCAACCGCACGCAGTCGGCGGTGAGCCTGCAGGTGCAGCGGCTCGAGGCGCTCGTCGGGGTGGAGCTCTTTTCGCGCGAAGGCCGCGCGCTGCGTCTGAACACCGCAGGCGAAGCGCTGGTGGCGTACGCGGAGCGCATGCTCGACCTCAACGGCGAAGCCGTGGCGGCAGTGCGCGGCCGCACCGTGTCGGGCAGCGTGAGGCTCGGCATGTCGGTGGACTTCGAGCACACGTGGCTGCCCAAGGCGATGGCGCGCTTCGCGACCACGCACCCGCGCATCCAGGTCGAGTTGCGCGTCGACCGCAACTCGGCTTTGCAGCAGGCGGTCGCCAGGCGCGATCTCGACATCGCGCTGATCTTCGACAACGTGTCGCGGCACAAGGCGGCGTCGGGCCTCACGCACATGGAGTGGATCGCGTCGCCGGCGTTCACGTGGGACCGGTCCGCGGAGCTGCCGCTCCTGCTGCTCGAGGACCCCTGCATGTTCCGCACGGGCGCGACGAGGGCACTCGAGGACGCGGGGATCCGCTGGCGGCTGGCGGTGACCAGCCCGAGCCTCGGCGGCATCTGGGCGACGGCGTCGGCGTGCATGGGCGTGACGGTTCGAAGCGCGGCGGCGATCCCGGAGGGGCTTGCCGCCGTCGGGGCGAAGCTGGGCTTGCCCGCGCTCCCCGAGGTGGGGATCCGCGTGATCGAGGCGGCGAGTCGCGGGTCGGCTCCGCGCGCGACGCTGCGCAGCGTGCTGCACGAGCTGGTCGACGAGCTGCTCGTGCGCGGCTAGGCCGCGCTGATGGCCCTCAGCGCTTCGGCGACAGTCGTCCTCCGGCGGACTTCCAGCCGTCGAAGCCGCCACGGGGGAAGCGGGCGTTGATCCCGGCCGCGCGCAGACGCATCGCGGTCGCCCGACGCTCGATCACCGACCGGACCACTGCCTTCCGGGCGATCGCCGCCGCGGCACTCCTGTGGCGCTTCACGAAGCTTCCGCAGCCCGTCGTGGTCCTGGCGGCTGCACTGATCGGCCTCGTCGTGCACCCGCTCGTCTCCCCCGCATGATGCAATGCATTGTTTCGAAGGACGACCGTGCTCGCCGACACCTGCACCCCCGCTCGACGCTGGCCACTTCGCTTCTTCGCCGTCTTCCTCGCCACGCAGTTGTGCGGCTGCGCAGACTCGCAGCCGGCGCGAGCGCTGCGCATTGCCTCTGCGTCCACCTCGATGACGCTGTGCACGGCGGCGTTCGTATCGGGCGTTTCTCCCCAGCGCGCGTTCGACATGGAAGTCGCGCCCGGCCCGGGTATGCGGTGGTTGGCGTGGGCGGTGCGCTACGAGGTCGATCGACAGCACCGCGCGGTGAGCTCATCGCTCGGGGGCGCCTTCGAAAGCCGCGCGATTCATCGACCCGGCCTCGGTTGCGTCCTGGCGCCAGGCGCCATCCCCGACGGCAGCTGGAGTCCCGTTGAAGACGACTGGAAGTCTCCGGATCCATTCCCCGAGCTCGCAGCCCCCGAGGTCAAGTCGGCGGAATCGGCGCCGTTGCGTGCGGCGATCGACGCGGCATTCGTCGAGGATCGAGGAAGGCCGCGCAACACCCTCGCCGTGGTCGTGCTGCACAAGGGGCACCTCATCGGCGAGCGCTACGCTGCGGATGTCGGTCCGACGACGCCCCTGCCCGGCCACTCGCTCAGCAAGTCCTTCGTGCACGCCTTGATCGGGGTGCTGTCGCGCGACCGGACGATCGATCCGGCAGTGCCCGTGGATGTGCCGGCCTGGAGGTCGCCGGAAGATCAACGGCGCGCGATCACGGCCAACGAGCTGCTCGCGATGTCGAGCGGCCTGCCCTGGGACGAGTACCGCGGTGGCTTCGACCCGTCGACGCGCCTCTGGTTCGACGAGCCCGATCCCTATGCCTACGCGGTGCGCATGCCGCTCGCGGAAAGCCCGGGGACGCACTGGGCGTACAGCAACCTCGGCTACACCGTGCTGTCGCGCATCGTGCGCGACCACGCCGGCGGCTCGGCTCCACGAACGGCGGCCTGGATCCAACGCGAGCTCCTGGGGCCACTTCACATGCGACACACCGAGGTCACCTTCGACGCCACGGGCACGCCGATGGGCGCGAACGGCGTGGTGGCCAGCGCACGAGACTGGGCTCGATTCGGCCTGCTCTATCTGCACGACGGCATGATCGGCGAGCGCCGCCAGCTGCCGGCACGCTGGGTCGAACAGGCCCGCACGCCGACCCTCGATGCGGGCTATGGGCGCGGCTTCTGGCTCAACAACACGCACGCGCCGCACCCCCTCCCGGGGCATTGGGGCATGCCGGACGCTCCCGACGACGCCTACTTCGCACGCGGCTACCTCGGCCAGTTCGTTGTCGTGGTACCGAGCAAGGAACTCGTCGTCGTGCGGCTCGGAATCTCCTATCGAGACGGTGGCGACATCGCGACCGTCGGCCGGCTGGTGCGCGATTGCGTGACGGCGCTGGCCGCAAGAAGGTAGCTTCGATTCATCCCCGATCCCAAAGCCCTCCGGCCGAACGAGGCACTGCCCCGAGAGTTGCGCGACCGTGGTTGAGGGCGAATCAGAAAACCCCTAGGCTCCCGCCGCCCCACACCAACCTCGGGAAACGCTCGCATGAAAAGATGCAGTCGAAGGACGGCGGCCGTCGCCACCATCGCCCTGCTGGCCGGCACGTGGAGTCCTGCGACCCTCGCGCAGACCAGCGTCGCGAAGACCGACATCGCGCGCGGCAAGTATCTCGTCGCCTTCGGTGGCTGCGGGGACTGCCACACGCCCAAGGTGATGACCCCGAACGGACCAGTGCCTGACGAGACGCGCCTGCTCTCGGGCTATCCGGCGCAGAACCCCATTCCCGCGGTTCCCCCAGATGCCCTCGGCATGGGGCCGGCGCGATGGGGCGCCATGACCACGAACGACCTGACGGCGTGGGTCGGCCCCTGGGGTATCAGCTTTGCCATGAACCTCACGCCCGACAAGAACACCGGCCTCGGCAACTGGTCCGCCAGCGACTTCGTGAAGACGATGCGCACTGGCAAGCATCTCGGCGCGGGCCGGCCGCTTCTACCGCCGATGCCTTGGTATGACGTCGCGGTGCTGACCGACCGCGACATCAAGGCGATCTTCGCGTACCTCCGTTCGATCAAGCCGATCGACAACGCCGTGCCAGCGCCGATCCCTCCGAAGAAATAGCACCCTCAGTCTCGCCGAAACGACGCCGACCGGGCGTCAAGTCCCAGGTGCACCAGTGCCGCGCGCGGCGCGCGACTTCAGGGAGACACCGGAGCGTGCCGCGCGAAGGTGTCCATCTGTGCCCGCAGCGCCCGCTGAAACGCCGGCCTGGCTTCGCAGCCCGCCTGGTACTCGCGCAGCACAACGCGCGAACTCACACGGTCCGTGTCGCGCAAGGCGCGCAGCACCGTCGTCATCAACAAGTCAGCGGCGCTGAAGGCACCTTCAAGGTGTTCCTTGCCGGTCAAGAACGCCGCGAGACTGTCGAGGCGTTGATCGACGCGGGAAGCGACCCGGGCACGCGTCGGCACCACGCCGTCATCGACGGGCTGCTTCATGCCAAGTGCGTTGAGCGCCAGGATCGGCGGCTCGACCGTGCTCAGCGCAGCGAACATCCACGTCCTGGCGCGCAGGCGGGCTTGGGCTTCGGTCGGCAGCAGCGCCTTCGACTGCTCGGCGACGTGCAGCACGATCGCGCCTGACTCGAACAGCGTGAGCCCGTCCTGCTCGAGCACCGGTACTTGGCCGAACGGTTGCTGCCGACGGTAAGCTGCACTTCGCTGCTCCTCCGGGCCGATCAGGCGCTCCTCGTACGCCAGCCCCGCCTCTTCAAGTGCCCAGCGCACGCGCAGGTCGCGAACGAGGCCTTGCGCAAACGGCGGAACCCAGCGAAACGCCGTCACCCTGATGTGGCTGATGTCGTGCTCCTGGAGGCCGAGTCGCGGCGATCTTAGCCGTCACTCGGGCGCTCCCGAGCGTGCGCGACCCGCGTTCCGGAGCCGCCGAAGCGCACGGTTCGCCACAATGAAGGAATGGATGCGAACCCTGGAAGCGAGCTGCCCGAGCACGCGCTGGCGAACCGCGCGCGATGGGACGAAGACGCACCGAACTGGGTGGCGGCGGGCGAACGGTCGTGGGCGGCCCGCGAGGCGTGCTGGGGCATGTGGCAGGTCCCCGAGAGTACGGTGGGCATGCTGCCCGCCGACATGTCGGGCATGCACGCGATCGAGCTCGGCTGCGGCACCGGCTACGTCTCCGCCTGGATGACGCGGCGAGGGGCCACGGTCACCGCCATCGACAACTCGGAGCGCCAGCTCGAGACCGCCCGCCGGCTTGCGCACGAACACCGGCTCGACATCACGTGGATCCATGGCAACGCCGAGCAGGTGCCCCGGCCCGGCGGTTCGTACGACTTCGCCATCTCGGAATACGGGGCCGCGATCTGGTGCGATCCCTTCGCGTGGATCCCCGAGGCGCACCGGCTCCTGCGTGCCGGCGGCGTGCTCGCCTTTCTCGGCAGCCACCCGCTGGCCCTGGCCTGCACTCCGCTCGACGGCTCACCCACATCCGACACGCTCGTGCGCGACTGGTTCGCGCTTCACCGCATCGACTGGCGGCACGTGGCGTTCGACCCAGGCGGCATCGAGTTCACGCTGCCGACGGGCGGCTGGTTCCGACTGTTCGACCGGGTCGGCTTCGATGTCATCGACTACCAAGAGCTGCAGGCGCCGGACGCCGCTGCAGGCAAGCCGTTCGGCACGCCCGCCGAATGGGCTCACCGGTTCCCGTCCGAGCACGTCTGGAGAGTCCGCAAGCGCGGCTGAAGGCGCGTGCGTGGCTCATGGCCGCTGAAGCGTGTCGACGCTCGGCGCGTCACGCAGCCGCTTCATCACGACGATCGTCAGGTCGTCCTCGTGCTCGCGAGCGCTCGCGAAGCGGTTCAGCTCCGAGAACACGGCTTCGATGATCGCTTCGGGCTCGTCGTCGCGGTGCGCCACGATCAGCTCCTTGAGCCGATCGACGCCGAAGAACGCGCCGGCCGTGTCAGTCTGCTCGGTGATCCCGTCGGTGTAGAAGACGATGATGTCGCCGCCGCTCAGCCCGAGCTTGACCTCCTCGTAGCGCGGCTCGCTCGACATGCCCAGCGGCGCGCCGTCGGCACTGATCGTCGTGCATCGCGACTCGTTCGAGCGCAGCAGGATCGCCGGCGGGTGTCCCGCGTTCGCGTAGCTGAGTTCGCGCCGCGTCGCGTCGAAGGTGGCGCAGCACGCGGTCATGAAATGCCCCGCGCGATCGAGGTCGTCGTAGAGCAGCGCGTTCAGCTTCGCGAGAAGGTCCGCGGCGCTGGAAGACGAGAGCCTTTCGGCAAGGAACGTGGTGCGCGCCTCGGCCATGAGCAGGGCAGCACCGACGCCATGGCCCGACACGTCGCCGACGAAGCTGTCCACCCGGTTGCCGGCCCGCGCGAAATAGCCGAAGTAGTCGCCGCCGACCGCCGCCGCCGGTATGCAGCGGCCGGCGTAGCGCACGCCGCCGGACGTCAGCTGATCGTGCGGCAGCAGCGCTTGCTGGATCTGCTTCGCGATCTCGAGCTGTGCGCCCGTGACCGCGAGCTCCACCTCGGCGATCCGCGCCTTCTCCTCGGCGGCTCGCAGATCGCGCTCGCGTGCCTGCAACCTGGCCGCCATGGTGTCGAACGAGCGTGCGAGCTGGTCGAGCTCGTTGCGCTCGCCGGCCGGGTTCACGCGGGCACCGAGATCGCCGGACGCCAGCCGGCGCGTCGCGGCCACCAGGGTGTCGACCTGCGCGAGCAGTCGCCGCGCACCGAACCAGACGGCCGTGATCGCGAGCACCGTCACCACGGCGAGCGCCATCAGATGGCGCTTCAGGCGTCGGTCGATTTCGGCGAATGCGGCCGGCCTCGACATGCCGATGGTGGCGCCGACGTTGACGCCCGCGATCGCCGGCGCGTGGACCCACAACCGCCGCGTTCCCTGCGCGTCGTCGGCCTCGAGCACGCCGTGGTGGCGAGCGTCGTTCGCCAACGCCGCGAGCACGTCGTGTTCCTGCACCGGTTGACCGATCGAGCGCTGGTCGGCCGGAATGCGTGCGAGCACCGCGCCGTTCGGATCGGTCAGGATGAGGATCGCGTCGGCGGGAAGGTCGAGCGGCGTGACAGCCGCCGCGAGCCAGGCCAGGTCCTGCACGGCGACGACGATCGTCTCGAGGTTGCCGTCGGCACGGTAGATGGGATATGCGTAGTTGATCGCCGGAAGCTGCGTGATGCGACCGATCTGGTAGTCGCCGACCGCGAAGCGCCGTGTCGCCATCACCCGCTGAAAGTAGGCACGATCGCTCACCTGAACTCGGCCGCGCATGGGGGCGGCACTGCACGTGACATCGCCCGCCGCGTCGACCTCGATCAGGTTCATGTAGCGCGGATACGCGCCCTGCATTTCCTTCAGCAGCGCGCTGCACGTGTCCGGCGACCGCAATTGCGGCAGCCGCGCGAGCGCCGCCAGCAGCTGCCGGGCGGCTTCGATCTGCGCCTCCTGCTGGCTCGTCACGAGCTCGAGCACACGCATCGCATCGCGATCGACATTCGCGACCGCAGCCCTGCGCTCGTCGGCCTGCGTGTACAGCACCAGCGCAAGCCATGGCACGAGGACGAGCGCGACGAGGCCGAGCAGCCGCACGCGAAGGCTCACGAAGCGGGCGTGCCGCGCTGCCGCGTCGTCGGTCCGGGGGCGACCCATGGGGTCGAGTATTGGGGGACGACGGCGCATCGGCAATGGTGATGCCTCGAATGCTCGAAGTAGCCGACAGGCGGAGGCACTTCTCTACCATGTGCACCGAGCGCGCGCCCTTCGCGCGACGAAGGACAAAACATGACCATCAAGCTCTACTCCTGGCCGATGAGCTCGGGCACCCGCGTCTCGTGGGCGCTGGAGGAGCTCGCGCTGCCCTACGAGTACGTGCTGCTCGACGCGAAGAAGCAGGAGCACCGCTCGGCGGAGATGCTCGCGTTGAATCCGCATGGCAAGGTGCCCGCACTCGTCGACGGAGAGCTCAGGCTGTTCGAGTCCTGCGCGATCCTGCTGTACCTCGGCAGCCGCTACGGTGCGGCGAAGGGCCTGTGGCCTGCGCCGTCCGGCCAGTCGCACGCCGACGCCGTGTGCTGGACGGTCTGGGCGTCGACCGAGCTCGGCCCCTACCTGATGCAGGTCGTGTATCACGGGCTCGATTCGCCGGTGTCGTACAAGCCCGAGGACCGCAGCGGGGCGGCCGCGGCCTACAGCCGCGGCCAGCTCGAAAGGATGCTCGACACGCTCGAGGCACGCCTCGACGGCCGCGACTACCTGATGGGCGGCTTCTCGCTCGTGGACGTGGCCGCGGCGAGCTGGTTGCTGCTCGGCACGCACCTCGGCTTGCCGCTCGAGAGCCATCCGCGCGTGGCGCAATGGTGCCGCCGCTGCGGCGAGCGGCCCGCCTTCAGGCGGGCGCGGTAGCGCGAGGCGCGGCCGGTGCCACCTCGGCGAGGAAGCGCTCGATCTCGCCCAGCGCGTCGCGCGCCTCCGTCAACTCGGGATTGAAGATCTGCCACACGTGGACCATGTGGTTCCACGTCTGGAGTCGCACCGGCGAGCCGGCGGCGCGTGCCTTGTTGACATAGCGCCGCGCGTCGTCGCGCAGCATCTCCACCTCGCTCGCTTGCACAAGCACCGGCGGCAGGCCGGAGAGATCGCCCCGCACCGGCGATACCAGCGGGTCGCTCGGGTTGATACGCGTCTGCAGCCACGCGCCCCAGACCATGAGCCAGCGCGGCACGCGCGCGAGCTGGCCGAACAGCGGGCCGAGCATCGCATCGCTGGGCAGATTGGTCCTGATGCTGGGGCTGGCGAGCGTCGCGTCGGTCAGCGGCGAGAGCGCGACCGCCGCATCCGGCAACCGCAGGCCGGTGTCGCGAGTCCAGGCGAGCAGCGAGAGCACGAGGTTGCCGCCCGCGGAGTCGCCGGCGACGAACACGGTGCGCGCTGTCGCAGGACCGTCGGGCCCGTTCTCCAGCAGCCAGCGATAGGCGGTGCGGCAATCCTCGATCCCCGCACGGCGCGGTTGTTCGGGCATGAGCCGATAGTCGATCGCGAGCACGGCGCCGCCGGTCATCGCCGAGAACCGCGTGGTCAGCGTGCGATGACTGCGCGGGCTGCCCATCACGAAAGCCCCGCCGTGGATGTAGAGCGTGCGCCGCGCCGCGTCGGCTCTCGGTTCGAGCACCCATTCGGCCTTCACGCCGCCTGCGTTCACGGGCACGAAGCGCGCGTCGAAAGTGCGATTCGCGAAGGCCTCGTCGATGTACCTGCGCAGCGCTGCCGTGCGCTCGCGCACGGGCGTGACCTGCAGCAATTGCACGACGCCACCGAGCGAGGCCACGACGGCGCACGCCTCGTCGCTGGGCGCGTCGCCGCGCGAGTGGCGTTCGCCCACCGGCCCGTCGAACGCCGACAGGTCGGAGCCGCACAGGTGCCACCGCGCCACGGCCCATGCGATGACGATGACCGCGACGAAGATGGCCAGAGCAATCGAAAGGAGGGAGGTCATGCCGGGTGTCACCGATGTGGATCAACTTCCGCGACCGTTTCGGCACGCACCGCAGGCTCAGGGCTCGCGCCCGCGTCGATGTCGACCATGTGGTACCAGCCGGTCTGGAACGGCTTGGGCCGGTACCCGACGAGCCAGGGCTGGCTGAGGTAGACGGACATCCGGTGCAGGGTGGTCTTTTCCGGCATGTAGGCGACGGCGAGGCGCTTCGCTTCGACGAACAACGCGTCTCGCTCCGGTCCGTCGGGCATTGCGAGCAGGCGCTCGTAGAGCGTGTTCATCGCCGGCAGGTCGAATCGCGACAGGTTGTATCCCCCGGCGGCCGGGCCATACAGGCGCTCCAGCGCCTCGACGCCATCCGGCGTGATGGGCCCGTAGCCCAGTTGCCACATCATCAAGGCGCCCGCCCGCGCCGCCTTGTTGTGCTCGGGCCACTGCGCGATGTCGAACGCCACGCGCAGGCCGATGGCCTTCATGTCGCTCTGGAACAGCTCGTCGAACTGCCGGGAGATCTGCCCGGGCTCCGATGCGAGCCTCAGGACCAGCGGAGTGCCGTCGGGGCGCTGACGCCAGCCGGTGCCTTTGCGGTCGATGTAGCCATAGAGATCGAGCAGTGCCTTCGCCTTGGAACGATTGAACTCGCCGATCTCGCTTCGAAACGCCGGGTCGTAGCCGCTCGCGTACGCGGAGATCGGCGAGTGCGCCACCGCGGCGAGCCCGCCACGAATGACGTCGATCTGCCGCGGAACATCCATGGCGAGACCGATCGCCCGGCGCAGCGCAACCCGCTCGGGCGAATAGCCGCCGACCAGCGGATCGTTCATGTTGAAGTAGAGATAGCTCACGACCGCGGAGGTCACCACGCTGGCGCGGATGCCGCGCTTCTCGAGATACGGTGCGAGCCTGCGCGCCGGGACGGCCTGAGGCAGGAACTCCGGCGGCACGTCGATCTGGTCGAGCTTGCCGCCCAGGAATGCGAGCCAACGCGGCTGGCCTTCGTCGATGATGCTGATCTCGACGCGATCGACCATCGGCAGCTTGCGTCCTTTCAGGCGCGCGAGGACGTTCTGACCCTCGCGATCGTCGGCCGCGGGCTCGGCGTCGTAGGTCATCGCGCGAAAGCCCGGATTGCGGTCGAGCACGATCAGCGACGACCGGCGCCACTGCCCCAGCTTGAAAGGCCCGGTCCCGACCGGGTGCTCCATGATCCTGTCGCCGTAGCCCTCGACGACCTCTCGCGCCACGGCACCGCGGAAGGCGCCGATCAGCGAGAGCGGCAGGCGCGGGCGCGGCGCGTCGAGCCGGAACTGCAGCGTGTAGCGATCCAGCGCGCGAAGCCCAGGAATCTCGCGGTCGTAGTCGAAGGGCTTGCCGCGTCGCAGCGACTCCTCGCGCAGCCCCGCGAGGCCGGTGATGCCGAGGCCGAGGATGCCTGCCCATTGCGGGCTCCTCACCGCGGGGTCGGAAAAGCGCTTGTACGAGTACACGTAGTCCTGGGCGACGAGCTCGCGGCGCACGCCCTTGAACGCCGGGTCATCCGTGAAGTAGATGCCCGGCCGGACCTTGATGGTCCACGTGCGGAAGTCGGCCGAAGGCTCCGGCAGCGCAGCCGCCGTCAGCGGCCGGACCTTCGCGGGCACGGCGAGATAGTCGTACGCGTACAGGCTCTCGAAGATCTGGACGGTGACGCTCGAGGAATAGGTGTCGTCGATGCGGGCCGGGTCGAAGCCGTTCTCCGCCGTCGGAAAGGCAACGCGCAGGACCTTCAAAGGCGACGGGCCGGCATGCGCGCCCGCGATCAGCAAACCCGCGAGGACCCAGCCTGCCATCGCCTTCATCCTGACCCCCCTTGGCGCGATGCTGCGGGATATGCCCGATGCCGTCCAGAGGGCACTTGCGTTGCCGATCCCGATCATGCCTCTTGAGATGAGCGGCGCGTCGCTCGACCTGCACCACAGCGCCGCCAGGCGGCGTTCGATTTGCCGGTCGGTTCGGATCCGTCGGAGAATTGCGGCCGACGGCTCGAATCGGCTCGACATCACCTGGGTTGCGCCGACGCTCCCGCCTCACCCGATGGGACGCTCCCGTGACCACGCCACGTGACTACGTTCCCAAGGAGTCCATGGCGATCGAGCAGTGGCTCGCCGGCCGGCCCCGCTCGCTGTGGTGGGCCGTCGGCGGCTTCTGCCTGGCAATGCTCGCGCTGCCGATCGCTCTCGCGCAGTTGGACGGCGCGGGTCCGCGAAGGCTCCTCGCGGACTATCGCGCCCAATTCATCTACCCCTTCATGATCGCCTACCTCGTGGCGGCTTGCCGTTTCATGCTCAGGACCCGCGAAAGCGTCGCAAGGGGATTGCGCCCGCTCGTGCAACTCGACGAGGCGACGTTCGTGCAGGTGGTGCATGAACGGTGCCGTGTCGACCCGATGGGCGAGCTGATCGGGTTCGGAGTGGGAGCGTCCGTTGGCCTTGCCATCAACATCGCCTTCGAACCCGTCGAGCGCACGCACCCGTTCTGGCTGGCGCACTATGCCTACCTGTCGAGGATCATCCTGTGGGGTGTGAGCGGCTGGGCCGTCTTCATGGCCTTTGCCGCGACTCGGTTGACCAACACGCTCCTTCGCCAGCCCATCCGCGTGGACATCTTCGACCTGACGCCATTCCAGCCGATCGGACGCCAGAGCCTCCTGCTCGCCCTCGTGCTGATCGGTGGCATGTTGCTGGGTCTGTCGACCGGCAATTTCGCGAGACAGGAGCTCCGGCTGGAGTACCTGATCGTCAATCCGGCCATCGTCGCCGTGAGCGTGGCCGTGTTCCTGCTCAACACGCACGGCGTTCACCGGTTGCTCGCCGCCATCAAGCGGCAGAAGCTCGAAACCGTCGGCCGCCACCTGGGCCGGGCCTGCAACCGACTCGAGGAACTGATCTCGCAAGGCCTCGACACCCATCTCGCGGCGACGGAGTTGAACGCCTTGTCGACCATGAAGCGCGAACTCCAGTCGATCACGACCTGGCCGTACAACACGGAGATGCTCCGCGCGATCCTGATTTCCGCCGTGGCACCACCCCTGCTCACCGTCATCGGCCGTGTCGCAGCGGGTGCACTGAGTGCGGGCCCGCTGCCGTAGGACCGGCGCGAACCCGCTTGCCGCGACGAGAGCACGGTGTCACCGCAAACCGATCTGCGACGCCGACGCTCCGTGACGGGACTCGCGGGCTCCGGCTCGTATCATGCTTCGCGCAGCCCCCCTGGAGCACTCCAACATGCGCACCCACGTCCGTCGCCGCACCGTCCTCCTGCTGGCCAGCGCGGCATGCGCTTCGAGCGCGTGGTCGCAATCGGAAAGCACGCTCTCTCAGATCAAGCAGCGCGGCACGCTGCGCGTCGGTGTCACGCAGGCCCCGCCGTGGTTCTCCAAGGACCCGAAGACCGGCGAATGGAGCTCCGGCCTCGGCGTCTCGATGGGCAAGGCCATGGCCCAGGCGCTCAACGTGAAGTTCGAGCCCGTGGAGGTGACGTGGGGCACCGCGATCGCCGCCCTGCAGGGCAACAAGATCGACGTCATGTACATGATGGACGCCACGCCCGAACGCGCGCAGGCCGTCGATTTTCCGAAGGCACCGCTGCTCTACTACTCGCTCGCCGTGCTCGCGCGCGACGACCTGCCCGTGAAGGCGTGGGCCGACCTCGACCAGCCTTCCGTGCGCATCTCGGTGCCGCAGGCGAGCAGCATGGACAAGTTCCTCACCGAGCACGTCGCCAAGGCGCAGATCTCGCGCTTCCCCGACAACGCCGCGGCCATCGCGGCCTTCCAGTCGGGGCGCGCCGACGCCGTGTGCCTGTTCCATCCGCCGCTGCTCGCCGCGCGCCAGAAGCTCGGCACCGGCAAGATCGTGGTGCCCGTGCCCGCGCAGTCGCAGGCCTCGAGCGCCGCGGTGCGCAAGGAAGCCGATCACGCGTGGGTCGACTGGGTCGACCAGCAGCTCGCGAAGTACTACTCGAGCGGCCAGACGCAGAAGTGGTACGAGGACTTCCTCGTCGGCTTCGGCCTCGACCCGAAAGCCTCGCCGCCCGTGATGAAGGAGATGCTCGGCAAGGGCTGAGCTGCGCGGGCATGGAAACGGGGCCCGCGGGCCCCGTGTGGATCCGTCGTGCGCCCCTGCGGGGCCGCGCATCGATCACTGCTTGAGCATCTGGGCCAGAAGAGGCCCCGCCTGCTCGTCGGTCATGACCGGCCGGATCTGGAACTCGAACAGGTCGTTCCATTCGAGCGCCCACTTTGCAATCAACGTCGCATCGTCGGCTTCGGCGATCGCGATCGAAGTGAGCCGTCCATCGGTCCCACTCC
>Ga0335069_10008021_pt1 | contig 15167 bp, 11 predicted proteins | sample Lox_Sample_11_FD_206714 | JGI IMG/M metagenome (GOLD analysis project Ga0335069, IMG submission 206714) | Soil microbial communities from Loxahatchee National Wildlife Refuge, Florida, United States - Lox_Sample_1.1 | ecosystem: Environmental > Terrestrial > Soil > Wetlands | place: USA... | reverse complement strand
AGCTCACCAGCTCCGAGCAGCAGGTCCCGGTCTCCGCGGAGCTGCGGGCCGCCGTGGAGAAGCGCGCGCACGAGTACCCCGAGACCCTCGCGCTGCTGGAGCCGCTTTCCCCGCACGAGCTGTACCGACGGTTCCTGAAGACCGTGGAGTGGCGCCTGGAGCGCACCCGGGTGGGGGAGACGCTGCAGGAGCTGCCGCGCGGGGCCTACCGCTCGGGCTCGGAGCTGGCCGCGGACCTGCGGCTCATCATGCAGAGCCTGCGCGCCAACCGCGGCGGCGCGATCGTGGAAGGGGCGCTGCAGGCCTGGCAGTGGCAGGCGGAGATCTTCGGCCTGCATTTCGCCTGCCTGGACATCCGCCAGGAATCCACCCGCAACGCGCTGGTGGTGGCGGAGATCACGCGCGCGCTCGGGCTGTGTCCCGACTATGCCGCCCTGGACGAGCAGGGCAGGCGCGGGCTGCTGCGGGCCACCATGGGAGCGCGCCTGGAGATCCCGCTGATCGAGCTGAGCGCGGACACGCGCGAGACCCTGGACGTGTACACCGTGCTCCGCCGCGCCGCGGCCACCCTGGGGGAAGAGTCCCTGGGCGGCCACATCATCAGCATGACGCACCGCTTCAGCGACATCCTGGCGGCGCTGTGGCTGCAGGACCTGCACAACCCCGCGGATGAGACCGCCCCCGCCGGGATGGACATCATCCCGCTGTTCGAGACGATCGAAGACCTCGCACGGGCGCAGGAGATGGTGCGGGACCTCCTGTCCGACAAGGTCTACCGTCGGCACCTGGAGCGCCGGCATAACGTGCAGGTCATCATGATCGGCTATTCCGACAGCACCAAGGACGGCGGGTACCTCGCCGCCTGCTGGGCGCTGTACCGCACGCAGAGCGAGCTCTCCCGCCTGGCCCAGGAGCACGGCGTGCGCCTGATCTTCTTCCATGGGCGCGGCGGCTCTCTCGGAAGGGGCGGCGGTCCCGCCGCGCGGAGCATCCTGGCCCTTCCGCCGGAGTCCCTCGGCGGCGGGCTGCGCATGACCGAGCAGGGGGAAGTGCTCGCGGACCGCTACGACGATCCGCGCATCGCCGGCCGCCACCTGGAACAGGTGATCTGGGCCACGCTCGCCGCCTCGGTACAGCCGCTCACCCCCCCGCGGCCCGAATGGACCGCGGCCATGGAGGATCTCTCGCGGGACGCCCTGTCCGCCTACCGCGCGCTCGTGGAAGACCCCTGCTTCCTGTCGTACTTCGAGCAGGCCACCCCGATCCGCGAGATCGAGTCCCTGCCCATTGCGTCCCGGCCCGCGCACCGCCACGGCGCACGCGGCCTCTCCGACCTGCGGGCAATCCCGTGGGTGTTCGCGTGGACGCAGAACCGCTGCATGATTCCCGCGTGGTACGGCCTGGGCAGCGCGTTCCACGCGTATGCGGGCCGGCACAAGGACGGCTGGGAGACCCTGCGCTCGATGTACGAGGGATGGCCGTTCTTCCGCGCGACGCTTGACAACGCGGTGCTCGCGCTCGCCAAGTCGGAGATGGATATCGGCCGGGCGTACGCGGAGCTGGTGGATGACGCGGCCACCAGGCAGCGGATCTGGGGAATGATCGAGGCAGAGTACCAGGCCAGCCGCGAGGCGGTGCTTGCCACCAACGGGCAGCCCGGCCTGCTGGAAGAGGTCCCGTGGCTGCAGAACTCCATCCGCCTGCGCAATCCCAATACCGATCCGCTCAACCTGCTGCAGGTGGAATGGCTGCGGAGGCTCCGGGAGGCCGAACGGCGGGGAGACGAGGCCGCGCAGGCCGAGTGCCGCGAGCTGCTCCGGCTCACCATAGAAGGCGTGGCGGCCGGCATGCGGACCACGGGGTAGCCAGACACCATCCGCCGGTCCGGTAACGGCCGGGTAACCGCCTCCCGGCCGTCTGCCGGCGCATCCGCCGCCACCGGGCCGCCGCTGCCGTGATCGCCCGAAGGGCCCCTCGCCCTGCAGGGATTTCAGTGGTACATTGTGGCTATGGCGATCGACGCGATTTCCCCGGTCATGTCCGCGGCCCCGCTTTCCACCATCAGCCGGCCGCAGCAAGCCACACCAACTGCGCAGCAATCGCTCGCGCAGGAGAACGATGCGACGCGGGTCGCCCAGTCCACGAGCGGCGCCTCGCCCGCGGCGCTCGCCAGGCCGGAGGAAAGCGCCGGGCCGGCCAACGCCGGAACCCGCACGCCGGTGGCCGCGGCGCCGGATACCGAGGGATCGCTCCGCGAATCCCAGGCGCAGCTCGCGCGCGCCTCCGAGGGCCCGCAGACCACCAGCACCGCCCGCGCCGCCTCCGAGGCATACCAGGCCCAGGCGTCCGCGATGCAGACCCTCGCGCAGGAGCAGCGCGGCAACGGCACCGAGGCCGGGCAGGGTTCGCAGGGCGTCAACATCCTGGCCTGAGCCACCGCGCCGCATCAGTCCAGCCGAACTCCCCGTGCTCCCCGCGCTCCCCGTGAGCCCGCCCGCGTTCCCGCCGCAGGGAATCTGGACGCGTCTTTCCCGGCCGTTCAGCGTGCTCGCGCCCATGGAAGACGTCACGGACACGGTGTTCCGCCGCATGGTCCAGGTGGCCGGGGCGCCGGACCTCATGGTGACGGAGTTCACCAGCACCGATGGCTTGTGCACGGCCGGGCGGCCGCGCGTCATTGGCCGCCTCCGGTTCACCCCGGGCGAGAGGCCGCTGCTGGCCCAGGTCTGGGGAAACAGCCCCGAGCGCTACCTCCGCGTTGCCGCGGAGATCCGCGAGATGGGATTCGACGGCCTGGACATCAACATGGGCTGCCCCGTGCGGAAGATCGTCTCCCGCGGGTCGTGCGGGGCCCTGATCCAGAACCCCGCGCTGGCCGCCGAGCTGGTCGCCGCCGCCAAGGAAGGCGCAGGGGAGCTTCCCGTCAGCGTGAAGACCCGCATCGGCGTCTCCGCGCCCCGGGCCGAGGAATGGCTGGGCTTCCTGCTGGCCCAGGGTCTTGCCGCCCTTACCGTGCACGGACGCACCGTCTCGCAGCAGTCTGACGGAGAGGCCGACTGGGGCGCGGTAGCGCTGGCCGTGCGGCTTCGCGATGAGGCCGGGCTTCCGACGCGGATCGTGGGAAACGGCGACGTGCGGACCGCCGGGGCCTTTCACCGCAGGGTCCGGGAGACCGGCGCGGATGGCGTCATGATCGGACGGGGCGTGTTCGAGGACCTGTTCGTGTTCCGCTCGATACGGCGGGCGGCAGCAGGCGGCAGCGGTGCGGGAACAGGGGAGGCGAAAGGGGAGTCGACAGGGGAGGCCGGTGCCACGGGTGCGGCGGCAGGGGAGGCCGGTGCCGCGGATTTTTCCGCGCTGTCACCCGCGGACAAGGTCGACTGGTTCCGCCGTCACATTGACCTGCACGAAACGACGTGGGGCGCGGCGGGGCGGTTCGACACGCTCAAGAAGTTCGCCAAGACCTATCTCCGCGCGTTCGAGGGGGCAGGGCGCCTGGTGGACGCGGTAATGCACACGCGCACCCACGCCGCAGCGCGGGAAGTGCTGGACGCCTGGGTCGCGCAGCGCGAGGCCCCGCTGCAGGTGTAGCAGGGCAGGTTTCCGGGGAGGATCGGCTGGTGTGACGGTGACCGGCCTCCGGGGAGAGGCCCGCTCCCCGTTCAGCGCGGCAGCGCCCGGATGAAGCTCTCCATGGCCGCGAGCGCCTCCGGCGCAAAGGTCTCCGGGATGCGGCCGTACTCCGATGGCAGTCCAGTGTCGGCGTGCTGGAAGAGGTGATTCAGCCCCGGAAGCTCCACGACGCGGGACCGCGTATTGCCGGCCTTTTGCAGCGCGGCGCGCACGGCCGCGAGATTGACCTCGGCCGGGACCTGCAGGTCCCGGCTTCCGTTCAGCGCCAGGACCGGGACGCTGATCCGCGAGAGGTAGTCGGCGGGGTCGAGCCGGAGGAATGTGCGGATCCACGGTGTGGCGAGCTGCGCCACCTGCGAGCCAATGGAGCGGTTGAGCTCGTCCTTGACCGCCTGCGGCAGTCGCGTGTCCCGCTCAAGGAACCGCGCGGCCTCCGCCCGGCCCTCGGTGACCAGGGCCGTGGGGTCGACTTCGCTTTCGGCCAGGTCGTACAGGCGTCGGTTCAGCTCTCCCACCGCCGCCAGGGTTGCCTCGTCCTGGCCGGCCGCACGCCCGATGGCCGCGGCCTGCAGCGCCAGGAGCTGGTCGCCACGGATGCCGGGTCCCGCCAGCATGACCACGAACCGCACTGCCGGGTTGCGCGCCGCGGCGATCGCGGCGTCCAGCGCGCCTTCACTGTGGCCCGCGATGCCCACGCGCCGGCGGTCCACCTCGGGCCGCGCCGCCAGGAAGGCCAGGGCGGCCTCCGCGTCATCCGCGAAATCGAGCGTGGTGGCATCCGCGAACGTCCCGGTGGAATGCGCGACGCCGCGGTCGTCGAATCGAAGGACCTCGATGCCGTGGCGGGCGAGATAGTCCGAGATCACCAGGAAAGGCTTGTGGCCCATGAGCTCCTCGTCGCGGTTCTGCGGCCCCGAACCCGTGACCAGCACCACCGCGGCGAACGGGCCGGGCCCCGGGGGGATGGCAACGGTGCCGGCGAGGACCACGCCGTCCGCGCTCGGGATGCTCACCTCCCGCTCGCGGTACGGAAACGGCGGCCTGGGTTCCTGGGGGCGCTCCACCGTGAACGGACCCGGTGACCGCTTCAACACCACGGGGAACGTGCTTCCACCCTGCACCCACTGCCCCTCCACGCGGCTTCCGTCCCCCGAGAGGGTCCCGCGGTAGACCCCGCCGATGCCCTTCACTTCGAGCACGATCGATCCATGGTCGTTCCTGGCCGCGGTAACCGGGATCCCTTTCGCGCCCTGGTCCGGACTGTCCATCGTGGCGCTCAGCGTACCCCCGGCCCCTGCGACGTTGAACACGACGCGGATGGTGATTGCGCCGAGGGCGAGCTCGCCGACCCACGTGCCCGCCAGGGGGTCGGCGGCGCTGGCCTCTGCACCGAGTCCGGATGGCCCGGCACCGAACGCCGCGGCCAGGAACAGGGCAGCCAGGGGTCGGCTCACGGGTTCTCTCCTAGACGAGGCCAAACTTCTCCTGGATGGCCTCCAGCGCCGCCTCGTCAATGCGGGCAATCGGCCCGAGCTTCATGGCGTTCAGGACCGCCCGGGCACTGAACTCCGCGACCTCCAGGCGGTCGAACGCCTGCGTGAGGGTTGCCCCGGTGGTGAGCACCGCGTCATTCTCCAGGAAGGCCACCGGGGAGGCGGGCGTGATCTCGCGCGCCAGCGCGGCTTCGTCGGTGAACTGGCGGCCGTAGCGGACCAGCGGGATGCTGCGAAGGACCACGTAGCTCTCCGGGATCGTCGCGCTGTCCAGGCTATGGCCCGTGACGGAGAACGCGGTGACGGCCGGCGCCTGGGCGCTGGCAATGGCGTGGATGCCCGGCTGGGCGTCGTAGATGGACCGGTGCAGCACCACGGCGCGGCTGGGCATCGTGCCGCGCTCGCGGCGGCCGCCGCGGACCACCACGAAGTCCGACTCGTCGATGTAGCTGCGGTCCACGCCGTAGGGGCTGATGAGGAACGAGTCGGCGTCCACGCGCGCGGAGATGGTGCCCTCCGTGCTGGTCATGAGGCGCTGGCGGTACGCGCGGTGCACCACCTCCCGCATGTCCCGGCGAAGGGCGCGCTCCGCGGACGAGCGCGGCAGCGCGTCGACCTCCTGGAGCGTGCGGTTCTTGCCCTGCTGCGAAAGGGCGATCTCTTCGGGGCCCAGGGAGCGGGCGGGGCCCAGGGCGCTGGCGTTGATCAGCGTCCGGGCGCAGAAGTCCAGGGTCTCGAACCGCTGGAAGGCTTCCAGGAGCGTGCGGCCGCCGGTTGCCACGCCGTGGTTCTCCAGGAGCACGCTGTCGAACCCCCGCGCGAACGTCTCCGCCAGGTTCCTTCCCAGCTCCTCGGTGCCCGGCAGCGCGTACGGGGCGAAGCCCACGGTGCCGCATACCGACCGCGCCTGCGGGATGATGCTCGTGTCCGGGATCCGCCGCACCAGGCTGAATGCGACCAGCGCGGACGGGTGCGCGTGGAGCACGGCACGGACGTCGGGCCGGCGGCCGTAGATGGCCCGGTGAAACGGGTATTCCGACGACGGCGCGTGGGTGCCCTCCACGACGGAGTCCCCGCGCATTCGCACAATGTCTCCCTCGGAGAGCGTGCCCTTGTCGATGCCGCCGGGCGTGATCCAGATGTCCCCGGAGTCTTCCAGGATCGACAGGTTGCCGCCGGACGTCGTGGTCATGCCGTAGCCGTAGACGCGGCGCATGATCGTCACGATCTGCTCCCGGGGGTGCATGTACTCGTATTTCATGCCGAGAGAATACACTATTGTGGGGCCATGCAGATGCCCCCGTTTGCCCTCGAACGTTTCTTTGCGCGGCACGAGTTCGCCGCGCGCCACCTCCTCTGCGCCTCCGACTGCGAGTCCATGACCGTGGCGGAGCTGCTGGCACTGGAGCCGGGCTCCCCGGACCGCCTGGCCGGCCTGCGGCTGGGCTACACCGAGAGCCCCGGCAGCCCGGCGCTGCGCGCGGTCATCTCGGGGCTGTACCGCACCGTGCATCCCGACGAGGTCCTCGTCACGAGCGGCGCCGAGGAAGCCATCTTTCTCTTCATGCACGCCGCGCTCTCGAGCGGCGACACCCTGGTGGTGCACCAACCGTGCTACCAGTCCCTCGCCGAGGTGGCACGCTCCGTGGGCTGCCGGGTGGTCCCCTGGATGGCGCGGGAGGATGCGGGCTGGGCGCTGGACGTCGACGAGCTGCCCCGGCTCGCGGCGGGCGCCCGCGCAGTAGTGCTCAACGTTCCCCACAATCCGACGGGCTGGCTCATGGACCGGCCGGGGTTCGAACGGGCGGCGCGGGAGACTCACGAGCGCGGGGCCATGCTGTTTTCCGACGAGGTCTACCGCGGGCTGGAGCGTACCCCGGCGCAGATGCTTCCTGCCGCCGTGGATCTCAGCGATTCCGCCGTCTCCATGGGGGTGCTTTCAAAGACCTATGGTCTTCCGGGCCTCCGGATTGGCTGGGTAGCCACGCACCACCAGGCGGTTCGGCGCCGCATGGCCGAGCTCAAGGACTACACCACAATCTGCGCGTCGGGTCCCTCGGAGCTCCTGGCGGAAATTGCCCTGCGCCACGCGGACGAGCTGGCGGCCCGCAGCCGGCGGACCATCGAGGCCAACCTCGCGCTCCTGGACTCGTTCTTCTCCCGCCGTGCCGCAATGCTTTCCTGGGTTCGGCCGGCCGCGGGACCGATCGGGTTTCCAGGCGTCCGCGGCACCGATCCCCGGGATCTCTGCCGGCGCGCGCTGGCGGAGGAGGGAGTCCTCCTGGCCCCCGGGGAGCTGTTCGGCTCGGACGAGTCCCACTTCCGAATCGGCTTCGGACGGGCCAGTTTTCATGCCGCGCTGGAAGCCCTGGAACGGGTCCTGGCCCGGGTCCAGGATCGGGTGGACAGCCAGCGCGCCCCCGGGTGCGGTTGACGCGGGGCCGATGCACGCTCGGCGGAAGATCCGGCCCTGCGGGGCCGGAAGGTGTTTTTCTTCACCCCCCACAGCGTCCTGAACGAGAGGCCGCGGTGAAACCCGCGGAGGCCAATCCCGGTTCCAGCCGGACCCCGCGCTCGCGCGCGGAAGACGCCGCTTCGTCCGCGCCCGCCTGCCGCTTCGACGGCGCGGCGCACCCGCGGCCGAACGAGGCCATGGACGACGTGCGGCTGCGCCTGCGCGGCCCGCTGTGCCGCGTGGCCGCGAGCCTGCTCGGGACCCCCCGGCTTTCGATTGGCGGCCGGCTCGCGCCCACCCGGGGGCGTGCTACAGGCGGTAGCGTGCCATCTTCAGCGCAAGGGTCCGCCGCGTGATGTGAAGGTCGCGGGCGGTCCGCGACTTGTTGCCGTGGTTCTTCGCCAGTGCCTCGCTGATGGCCTTGCGCTCGTAGCGCGCGGCGGCGTCTTCCGCGCCTGCCTTCAGGGAGACCGTTGGCACGCCCATCGGTGTGCCCGGCGGCGAGGGCAACTGTGTGCCCGGTGAGGCCGTCGGTGCCGCGGACGGGGGCACCACCCCGGGCACCGAGCCGGGTACCGCGCCGGGCGGGCCGCCGGTGAAGCTCGCCTCTCCCAGCAGCACGATGCGGTTCACCACGTTTTCCAGCTCCCGCACGTTGCCGGGCCAGCTGTACGCCGCGAGTGCGCCCATGGTAGCCGGGTCCAGCGTGATCGGCTCGCGGACGTAGCGCTCGCTGTACTTCGCCAGGAAGTGCTCCACGAGGAGCGGGATGTCCCCCGCGTGCTCCCGCAGGGGCGGCAGCGAAAAGGACACCACGTTGATTCGGTAGAACAGGTCTTCGCGGAACCTGCCGGCGCGGATCAGCGCGGACAGGTCCTTGTTCGTTGCCGTGACGATGCGCACGTCCACGCGGATGCGCTTGACTCCGCCCAGCCGCTCGAAGGCGGACTCCTCGATCACGCGCAGGAGCTTGGCCTGGACCTCCAGCGACATGTCGCCGATCTCGTCCAGGAACAGCGTGCCCCCGTCCGCCAGCTCGAACTTGCCGCGCTTCCTCTCGATGGCGCCGGTGAACGCGCCGCGCTCGTGGCCGAAGAGCTCGCTCAGCAGCAGGCTCTCCGAAAGGGCGGCGCAGTTCAGGCTGATGAAGCTCGCATCGCGGCGCGCCCCGCTGAAATGGATGTAGCGGGCCAGCACTTCCTTGCCCGTGCCGCTTTCCCCGGTGATGAGCACCGTGACGGGCTGGTCCTTCACCTTGTCCGCCCGGTCCAGCAGCGCCGCGAGGCCCGGGTCCCGCGTGACGAAGGTATGGGGGGAATGCTGCACCAGCTCGGCCCTGAGGAAGCGGTTTTCCCGCGCCAGCGTCCGCAGCTCGAGGTTGCGGCGCACCGATTCCAGGAGCTTGGTGTTGTCGATGGGCTTGAGGAAGTAGTCCGACGCGCCGCCCTTCAGGGATGCCACCGCCGTGTCCACGCTGCCGTACCCGGTGATGACCAGCACGACGAGGTCCGGCTCGAGCCGTTTCAGCTCGTGCAGGAGGTCGATGCCCGAACGGTCGCCCTTCAACCGGACGTCCACCACCGCCGCGTCCACGGGGTAGCGGCTGGCCGCCGATACCGCGCTCTCGTAGCTGCCGGCCGTGTGGACCGTGAACCCCTCCCGGGAGAACAGGTTCTCCAGGCCGTGGCGGAGACCCTCCTCGTCATCCACGATCAGGATCGATGCGCCTTTCATGGCTGCTCCCCGTCACCGGGCAGCGGGCCGCCGCCGGACAGGACGCCCGTCCCGACCGCCGCCTCCGCGGCCTTTCGCACCGGCAGGCCCAGCGAGATGCGGGTTCCCCCGCCTTCGCGCGAGCGCACGCCAATGGTGCCCGCGTGCTTGGTGACGATCCCGTAGACCACCGAGAGCCCGAGCCCGGTGCCTACCCCGTTGGGCTTCGTGGTGAAAAACGGGTCGAAGATGCGGGAAACCATGTCCTTGGAGATTCCCGAGCCCGAGTCCGCCACGGCGAGCGAGATCCGGTCCGCGCCCGGCTGCAGGCGGGTGGTCACCAGCACCCGCCCGGACCCCTGGATGGCCTGCACGGCGTTCTTCACGAGGTTGATCACCACCTGCTTGAGCTCGTCGGCGCTCAGCACGCAGCGCGGGAGGCCCTCGGCCAGCCGGGCGTCGATGCGAACGCGGCTCTCCGGCTCCAGGGAGTAGCCGACCAGCCGGATCACCTCCCGCACCACCCCGTTGGCATCCGACCCCCGGCCGGGCTCCGCGTCCCCGGATGCGAAATTGAGAAGCTCCTGGACCAGGCGGGCGATGCGGCGCGTTTCCTGCTCGATCCACTTCAGGGAGACCTTGCGCGCCTCGTCGTCCTCCTCGTCGATGAGGTTCTGGACGTTGGTGAGGATGGAACCCAGCGGGTTGTTGATCTCGTGCGCCATCCCCGCGGAGAGCATGCTGATGGAGGAGAGCTTCTCGGCCTGGAACATCCGCTGCTCGAGCTCGGTCTTCGCCGTGATGTCTTCCGCCACGAACACGCAGCCGGACGCCTCGCGGGAGCCTCCCCTCGGGTTGACGAACGGGTACAGCTTGATCTCGAACACCCGCGCGTTCGCGGACCGCTTCACCTCGGAGAAGCTCGCCGTCCCGGACTGCAGCACGGCGATGATCTTGTCCACCAGGGACTCGTCCACCACGTCGATGTCCAGCCAGGTGATGGGCACCCCGGAGGCGGTGCGACCGCGGAGGCCGAACATCTCCAGGAACGTCCCGTTGGCGTTCTCCACGACCAGCTCCCCGTTCACGATGGCGATGCCCGCCTTGATGGAGCTGATGATCTTCTCCGCGTAGTCCTTGAGCAGCAGCGTTTCCTGGATGTACTGCTGCATTTCCCGCTTGTCCTGCGCGAGCTCGAACGCCATTTCGTCGAACCCGCGGAACAGGCGGTCGATCTCGTACCCCCACCTGGTTGCGCCGTCCCCCGCGGCGACGGCCGGGGGCTGCAGGTGGGAATCCACGCCACCGGCCTTCAGCCTCTCCATGCCTGCCAGCAGCGCCCCGATGGGGTTGGTGATGTTGCGGGAGAGGAACAGGCTCAGGACAATGGTGACCAGGGCGGCCGCCAGGAAGACCAGGAGGACCGCCCTGCTGGCCTGCAGGCTGCGCTCGATGTAGGGCGCGTTGGGGAGAAACGTGGCGAGGTACAGCTCGCCCTGGTCCCGGGCCCCCGCGTCGGGGTCTGCCGAGATCGTGCCGGCCCACTGGAACGCCACGTTGCGCCGCTGCCCGCCAATGCCCTGGTCGAAGAGCTGGCGGTAGGCCCCGCTCACCGGCTCCACCTCCAGCTCGGAGGCGGGCATCGCGGGCGGAAACGAGCTCACCACGCAGCGCGGGCCGAGGTACAGCCCGACCTGGGACTTGCGGTTCAGCGTGAGCTGCCCGCAGAACTCCCCGTCCAGCCGCTTGATCAGGAACAGGTCGTGGGAAGGCTCCCCGGCGGCGGAGACGCGCGTGATGCCCACCAGGCAGAGCACGCCATGGATGATCCGCAGCTCGAGGTAGGGGTGGCTCTTGTGGTTGGAAAGGCCGGCGAGGTCCGCGAGCTCGAAGGTGTTGTAGGTGACGGGAATCAGGTCCAGGGTGCGCGCGCGGGGATCTCCCACCACCAGCAGGTCGATCTTGGACACGAACACGAAGCCCTTGAGCGCGCCCATCAGCGGCTCCTGGGTGGCCCGCCCCCGCGAGGCGGCCAGCAGCGAGCCCAGGCGCCGGTCGTTGGTCATCCCGATCAGGCTGATCCAGATCTGGCGTTTCCAGGAGTTGAAGCTGTCCGACAGGATGGTCGCCTCTTCCCCGAGCTCCCTGCCGGCATCCGCCAGGTCCGCCCGGCGCGTGACGTTGTTCACCAGCAGGACGGAAAGGACCGCCTGGACCGCGATCACCCCGATGAAAAACAGGAGCGTCTTGGTGAAAAGCTTCATGTCCTTTCGCAGCGTGTCCCCGCGGACTCCTCCCGTGCCCCGGTCCGGCTTCCCACCCCGCGCTACTTGCGGACCGTCTCTGCCCCCACGATGAAGCTCACCACCTCGTCGGGGTTGGTCTGGCGGGTCACCAGCTCGGCTACCTTCTCCCCGCGGCGCATGATGACCAGGCGGTCGGCCACGGAGAACACGTCGTGCATCTGGTGGCTGATCACGATGATGCCGATGCCGTGGTCCTTGAGGCGGTTGACCAGGTCCAGCACCTTCTTCTGCTCCGCCACGCCCAGGGCGGCGGTGGGCTCGTCCATGATGAGGAACTTCGCGTCCCAGTAGATGGAACGGGAGATGGCCACGGCCTGGCGCTGGCCGCCGGACAGTGCCTTGATCTTGTTCCGCAGGGACGGGATGAGGATATCCAGCTTCTCCAGCACCTTGCGGCTCTCCTCGTGCATGTAGTCGTGGTCCAGCACGTTGAGCACGCCGAGGGACTTCTTCATCTTCTCCCGTCCCAGGAAGATGTTGGCGGGCGTGTTCAGGTTCTCCGCGAGCGCGAGGTCCTGGTAGATCGTCTCGATCCCCATGCCGAGGGCGTCCATGGGGGAGGCGATCTCCACCTCCCGGTCCTTGAACCGGATCGTGCCCTCCTCGGCCCGGTACACCCCCGAGATGACCTTGATGAGCGTGCTCTTTCCCGCCCCGTTGTCTCCCAGCAGGCCCACCACCTCCCCGGCGGAGACCCCCATGCTGACGTTGTTCACGGCGGTGAGGCCGCCGAACCGCTTGACGATGTTGCGGACTTCCAGAAGGTACCCCATCAGCTTAGTCCTCCTTGTGAATCAGCTCGGGGAAGAACTGGTCGATCAGCACGGCGAGGATCAGGATGAGCCCCACCGCGATGAACTTGTCGAATGTCGGGACGCCGGCCATGCGAAGCCCCGTCTCCAGCACCGAGAGGATCAGGCAGCCCAGGATGGTGCCCCAGACGGTACCTGCCCCGCCGTAGAGGCTCGCCCCCCCGATGACCACTCCCACGATGGAGTCCAGGAGGTACGAGGTCCCCGCGTCCGGCTTGCCCGTGATGTATTCCAGCATGTAGATCAGGCCGGCCAGCGTGGAGAAGAGCGCGGACGCCGTGTAGATGACCATGTAGTGGCGGCGGATGTTGATGCCTGCCCGGACCGCGGCGTCCTCGTTGCCTCCAATGGCGTAGGCGTGCCGCCCGAAGCGCGTGCGGTTCAGGACCCACGCCGCCGCGATGACCACCACCGCGGTTACCACCAGCATGCTCGGGATGATCTCCAGCACGCGGGTGCCGCGCACCACCTCGGGACGCGTGAAGAACGACAGCCCGTGGCCCGGGGCCCAGTACATGAAGTAGCTGTTGCCAATGACGTTGGCGAGGTCCGGCACGCCCTTGGTCTCTCCGCCGCCCGTGAGCAGGAGCGAGACACCGTAGACGATCCCCCCCGTGGCAAAGGTGGCCAGGAAGGGCGTGACCTTCAACCAGCCCACCAGGAAGCCGCTCAGCAGCCCCGGCAGCAGGCCGATCAGGAGCGTGGCCACCAGCGCGATGAGGATCGCCGGCAGCGGGTCCATGCCCCCGACGGCCATGGCGGCGACCAGCTTTGCGGAGACCACGGCGGAGAATCCCATGATGAAGCCCACGGAGAGGTCGATGCCGCCCGTCACGATGACGAAGGTCTCCGCCGTGGCGAGCAGGAACAGGGAGGTGCCGTAGAACAGCACGATCTGCACGCCGTTGAGGCTGAAGAAGCCCTCGCCGATGACGCTGAACACGATCACCTCGAGCAGCAGGAACAGTACCGCCCAGCGCTGTCCCAAAAAGCCGGCCAACCCGCTTTTCCTGGTCACGTCTCGCTCCTTGTCCGTCTTCAGAACAGGTCGGGGAACAGCTGGTCCACCACGATGGCCACGATGAGGATGACCCCGGTGGCGATGTACCGCCAGAACGTCTCCACGCCCGAGAGCGCGAGGCCGTTGGCCAGGATGCCGAGGATGAACACCCCGACCAGCGTGGAGATGATCCGGCCCTTGCCGCCGTTGAGGCTGGCGCCCCCGATGATGACCGCCGCGATGGCGAACAGCTCGAGGTTGGACCCCATGGGCACGAAGTTGCCCTGGCCGGTCTGGAACACCCAGACGATCCCGGCGATCCCGGAGAGAAGCGCCGAGAGCACGTAGACCTGCAGGAGGTGGCGCCGCGTGTCGATCCCCGCCCGCACGGCGGCGTCCAGGCTGCCGCCGATGGCGTAGGTGTGCTGCCCGAAGCGGGTGTTCTTGAGCAGGTGCCACAGCACCACGAGGCACACCAGGGTCAGGATGAGGCTGTTGGGGAACAGCCGCACCAGGTCCTTGATCTGCTGCGCGGTGGTCCCGGCCGGCGGGCCGAAGAAGCTGTGCGCGTGCAGGGCGGGGTTGTAGTAGTACACGTACCCGTTGCCGATCCCGGTCATGACGTTGGGGAGGAACGCGATGGGGAATCCCCCGTCGCTCGCGTGCAGCGTGAAGCCGTAGGCCACGCCGAGCACGCCTAGCGTGGCGATGAAGGGCGGAACGCGGAAGCGGGCCACCAGCAGCCCGCTTGCCAGGCCGCAGGCCAGGCTGGCCGCCAGCCCCGCGACGATCCCCACGGCAATCGCCGCGCCGGCGGGCCAGTGCACGCCGAACTGCGTGGCGTACAGGTCGCGAATCACCCCGGCGCACACGATGGTGGAGAAGCCCATCACGTAGCCCACGGACAGGTCGATGCCGCGGGCGATGATCACGAAGGTCTCCGCGTAGGCAAGGAGCAGCGACGTGCAGGCCGAGTAGAGGACGGTCTGCAGGTTGGCCACGGTGAGGAAGTTGCGTCCGCTGAAGACGAAGACGACGAACATCAGCAGGAGGAAGAAGATCGCCCAGTTCCGTCCGAAGACGGACAGGGCCGGACCCCGGGACTCGCGGGCCAGTGCGTGTTCTGCCATGTGCGGTGTTTCCTCGTTGACCTTGAGTCTACTGTAACGGTGCGGCGGTGCTCAATGGAAAGGCCGGCCTCGCGGCCGGCCTTTCACGCACCTATGCGTCTACTTCTTGTAGATCCACTGCTGCATGTCGGGGTCGTCCACGTTGTCCTTGGTGAAGAACTCGAAGCCGGGGATGACCTTCTTGCCGGGAGGAACGGACTTGTCCGTCATGTACTTGACCGCCCACTCCACGCCCAGGGACCCGATCTCCGCCGGCTTCTGCGCCAGCACCAGGTCCACCTGGCCGGCCTTCAGGGCCGCGATCAGGGTCTCGGTGGCGTCCCAGGAGGCCACCTTCACCGCGCCGGTGAGGCCCGCGTTCACGACGGCCTGGTAGGCGCCCTGCGCGCTGAACACGTTGGCGCCGAAGATGCCCACGATGTCGGGGTCCTTCTGCAGCGCCGCGGACACCTGGTCCATGGCCTTCTGCTGCACGTCCATGCAGTAGTCCACGCCCACGAACGTCATGTTGGGGAACTCCGCGATGCCCTGCTTGAAGCCGTCCAGGCGGCCCTGCACGGAGGACACGCCGGGGTTGGTGTTCTCCATGAACACCTTGCCCTTCTCCCCGACGAGCTTGGCCAGG
>Ga0335069_10008019_pt1 | contig 15169 bp, 16 predicted proteins | sample Lox_Sample_11_FD_206714 | JGI IMG/M metagenome (GOLD analysis project Ga0335069, IMG submission 206714) | Soil microbial communities from Loxahatchee National Wildlife Refuge, Florida, United States - Lox_Sample_1.1 | ecosystem: Environmental > Terrestrial > Soil > Wetlands | place: USA... | reverse complement strand
ATGTCGGCGGCGAGCGCCCAGAACTGGGCGACCGCGGTGTAGCTGAAGACGCCGACCCACAGGAAGAACGCGAGACCGATCGGCATGCTGGTCCGCGAGAGCAGCGCGAAGACGACGAGGTTGGAGATGAAGAACAGGAAGACGATCGCGAGGAGCTTCATGCGGCCGACGCGCTTGGCGATCTCGCCGTACGCATGGACGAAGCCCACCATCAGCACCGCCTGCCCCGCGCGGGCGTAGAGCTTCACTTCGGCGCCGCCCTCGAGCAGGATGAGCGGCTCGCGCACCGTCTTGAGCTGGTAGTAGGCGCAGAGCAGCAGAAACGACGTGAGCATCATCACGGTGGCGCCGACGGCCTCTCCGGCCTCCACCTTGGCGAAGGGGCGGAAAAGGCGGGCCAAGATGCGGCTCGGAAGACTCGGGGACGGCACGCCGGTTCGGATGCCGGAGCCGCTGGCTCGTGACCCGGTCACGCCCGCCCACCGCGTGCATCCAACGGTGTGCATGGCCGACCTGACCTGCGATCGCTGCGCGGAGCTCCTCGGCGACTACGTCGAGGGGCGCCTCGCTCCCGACGTGCTCGGCGCGCTCGAGGGGCACGTCGGATCCTGCGCGGCCTGTGCCGCCCTCGTCCGCGACTACGAGGCCATCCCGGGGTTCGTGCGGGAGGCCACCGACGTCCGGATGCCTCACGAAGTGGAGATCCGCCTGCGACGGTTGCTCAAGTTGGCATGGCGACGGCCGCGCGAGTGAGCGCGCGATTCTTGCGCCTCGCGGCAGTGGATGCATGCCCTTGCCACGGCGATTGCGACGAGCTTGCGAAATTGGCCGTGGTCTCGCCGTTGCAATGGACCCGCTGCGATGGTCATGCTTGCCGCCACCACGGAACAACCGGGCTCGGACGAGAGCCTCGCGAGACGCGCTCAAAACGGGGAGCACGCGGCGTTCGTGGTCCTTGTGGCCCGTTGGGGAGACCGAATCCACCGTCTGGCGATGCGCATGTCGCACAATCCGAGCGACGCCGAGGAGATCGTGCAGGAGACCTTCCTGCGTGCCCACCGGGCGATCCGCTGGTTCCAGGGCGAATCGCGCTTCGGGACCTGGCTGTATCGCATCGCGATGAACGAAGCGCTGATGAGGCGTCGCGCGGCGAAGCGGAAGCCAACCGAGTCGCTCGACGCGCTCATGCCTCGATTCGGCGACGTCGGTCTTGCGGGTGATGCCGCGGCCGAGGGGGCGGACGTCCTCGCGGACCGCCATGCGGTGTCGCTGCGCGTGCGGGAGGCGCTCGAGCACCTGGACGAGTCCCATCGCGCTGCCTTGGTGCTGCGCGACCTGGAGGAGCTGACGGCAGAGGAGGCGGCGGAGATCCTGGGCGTATCCCCGGAGGCGGTGCGGCAACGCGCGCATCGAGCGCGACTGAAGCTGCGCGATCAGCTCGCGGATCTCCTCGCCGAAGCCACGTGAACCCGTGTCGGTTGCTGGCGGGGCTCGCTGTCGCGTGTCTGCTGTCATGCACGGCGGGGACCGCGCGAGCCGACGACGTCCCTTCGAGCCGCCCGCTGCGCTGGGACCCTGGGTGGTCACACGCGGGCGTTGCCGACTACGTCGTTGGCGGCGTCGGCCTCGGCGTGCTCGGTGCCGAGGCGATCTGGCTCGAGCCGCAGCAGCCGTCCCTCCACTGGAGCGGGCCGTTTCTGTTCGACCAGGACGTCCGCGACGTGCTGCGCGGCTCGACTGCGCAGGTGCGCTATGACGCCACCCTCGCCAGCTGGGCGATGCTGGGGGTGAACATTGCGTATCCCGTCGTGGTGGACGTCCCCTACGCGTGGAGTCGCTACGGTAGGCAGGTTGCCTGGGACCTCTTCTGGCAGGACGCCGTGGCGCTGTCCCTGGTGAGCGCGACGGACCTCGCCGTGCGCAATCTGGTCGGCCGTGCACGTCCACCGGTCAGCGACTGCCTGGCCGCGGGGGGGAGCGCGGCAGCGTGCCTGGGCACTGACACCGAAGCGACCATGTCGTTTCCGGGTGGACACGTCGCCATCGCCACCACGGGGGCGACTCTCACCTGCACGCAGCACCTCTCGATGCACCTTTACGGGGCGCCGTGGGACGCCGTGACGTGCGGAAGCGCCATCGGCGTCGACTTCACGATGGGGCTGCTGCGCATCGTCACCGACAACCACTGGGCGACCGACATCGTGGCGGGAAGCGTGCTCGGGTTCGCCGTCGGCTGGGGCATTCCGGTCCTCATGCACTTGCACCGGCACGGAGACTCCCGCAACGACACGGGAATCCTCCTGGCACCGATTCCCATCGCGGTCGATCACGGCGCCGGCATCGGCGTCACGGGGATGCTCTGATGGCATCGAACCAGGGCATGATTCCTCGTCTGGCCGGCCTCGTACTCCTCCTCGCGGCGTGCGAGAGCGCGCCGGCGCCCGCGACTCCCGAGGTGGATGCCCGCTCGCCCGCCCAGCGCGAGACGAGCGCGGCGTCGCCCGCGCTGCCGTCTGGCTGCGTGCTCTTCCTGTCCCAGCTCGACTGCTGGCTGCGCAAGGCCGGCAACGAGCCGGAGCAGGTGGACATCGCCGTGGGCACCGCGCGGGCTACCTTCGAGTCTCGCCCTGCGGGCGTGCCCATCGAGGACACCGAGGCCCGCTGCGAGCGCGCCATGTCCGGGACGCGCACGGCCCTCGAAGCGATCGGCTGCGAGAACGTCCAGGCAGATCCGAGCACGCTCCCTCCCGTGGATCTCGTCGCCTGCCCGAGGGATCAGCACTTCTTCATCCGTCGCGACGGATGGATCGCCGGCTGCCACCCCGACTGCGCCACCTCGGCCGATTGCCCCAAGGGATGGAGCTGCTCGAGCATCGGATCGTCGCCGGGTGGGCCCATCGAAGAAGCATTCTGCGAGTGACGGCGTCGGTCACTTCGCGCGCGCTTCGGCGAGAATCTGCGCGCGTCGTGCCCACGCTTCGTCGCCCGGCTGCTTGCTCGCGAGCCATCGCAGGGCCTCCTGGTCGCACGCGGCTTCGCGCAAGGCGTCACTGGACTGAACGCCCTCGCCGCAGGTCGCACCAAGACGCAGGTGCGCGAGCTCGTGGGCGAACGCGAGCTCGTAGAGGCCGCCGTCGTGGCCGACGCGGTCCACGAGGGCGGATGACAGGACCACGGCGATCTTCTCGTCGTCCGACTGAGACGTCAGCGCGTACTCGCGCGATTTGAGGACGTACAAGCGAACCACGCGATCGTGCGCAGCGCAGCGCGGAGCTCCGCACGCGGCGACCTCCGCGTCGTCGACGGCCCGCGCAACCAGCGAGGGGAACCAGGTCTCCACGTCCGTCGACGGTCCCGATGCGTCGCAGAGCTGCTCGTCCCATCGGGACCAGTCGCCACCGGGCCGCGCGACCACGATCGTGCAACTTCCTCGCGCCATCGTCATCGCGGGCGCGGTTGGCGGCGAAAGCGCGGAGCTGCAGGCGGCAGCCGCGACGACGGCTCCTGCGAGCAGCGGAAGATGGCGAGCGCGCACGGCGGTCACCCGCTCACCCGCTCGGTGACGACGTGCGAGCCATCCAGGGACCAGGCCTGGATGAGCAGGTAGTCCACCCCGACGGGCCACTTGAGCTTCACGTAGACGCCGAAGAGGTGCGCCGGCGCGCCGGCCACGAGCATCGTCGACGAGGCGACGCAGGTGCCGTTCGGGCTTCGGGCCGTCTGGACCTCGATGGGCCGCGAGGGCATCGCGCGCAGCACCAGGCGGATCCGCCCGCCTTCGGGGCCGCGTTCGAGCGTCTGCTGTCCCTCGATGCCGTACGCACGCTGCTCGCGACCGAGGAGCGGCGCCGTGCGGGATGGACCGAGCTCGATCATCCTCCAGTACGCCCAGACGGGCGCCCCTGTCAGCGGTGCGCAGTGCTCGTCGACGCGGACGACGTACTGCACCTGGTTCCGGTTCTCGCTCTTGCTGATCGTGAAGAGCGGCACGTCGATGGCGCTCGGCGCGCTCTGATCCACTTGCCCGTTGGTGGAGGCTCCGAGGAGCGCCACCAGCGCGGCGGATGCGATGCTCGTGACGGCTGCGCGACTCACGGCGGCCGCCTCAGGGGGAATCCGGGATGGCCACGAGCTCGTCGATCTTGGGCTGCAGGGTGATCTCGGTCCGGCGGTTGTGCGACTTGCCGCGGCTCGTCAGGTTCGTGTCGATCGGGTCGAACTCGCCGTATCCGGCGGCCGAAAGCGCATGCGGGGCGACGCCCTTCGAGACGAGGAAGGAGGTCACCTCGAGGGCCCGGGCGGTCGACAGCTCCCAGTTCGACTTGTAGGGGGACAACCGGATCGGCTCGTTGTCCGTGTGGCCGGCGATCTGGAACTGACGACCGGGGATGGTCGCGAGGACGGCGGCGATCTGCGCCAGCGCTCGCTGGCCCTCGGGCTTCAGCTCGGAACGGCCGGAGTCGAAGAGGACGTCGTTCGACAGTTGAAGGACCATGCGCCCCTCACGCAGCGTGATTGCCAGGTCGCCCGAATCGACCATCGACTTGAACCGCAGCGCGAGCTCCCGGTAGAGCGACGCGCGGGCCTCGGCCGCAGCCTGCGCTCGTCGAAGCTCCTCGAGGCGCTTCTTGGAGCCGTCCAGCGCGTCCTTGAGGGAGCCGTTCACCGCCAGCAGCGACTGCGCGTCCTGGCCGACCCTCTCGAGCTGCCTCGTCAGCTCCTCGTACACGGCGGTCGCGTCGTCGATCTGCTTCTGCATCTCGGCGCGTCCGTCGTCGGCAACTTTCGCGCGCCGCTGCATTTCTTGCTTCGTCCTGGCGAGCTCCGCTCGGGCTGCATCGGCGCTGCGCACGGCCTCGTCGTACTTACCCTGCGAGACACACGCGCTTGCGCAGAGCGATGCCGACGCGGCGAGGGCGAGAAGCCACCGAGAAGTCATTATCGATCACCTCCGACCGCCCCCTACTGCAAGTCGTCGGCCGCGGTCCGGCCCTTGCTGGGTCCCGGTGTCGAGTCCACCTTGCGATACTCCCTCGACATCAACGGGTCCCGTCGGGAGGTCGACGCTCCTGCCGGCGCGCGGCTGCTTCCGGTCCTTCGCGAGGCGCTCGGGCTGACCGGCGCCCGCTATGGCTGCGGCGACGGCGAATGCGGGGCGTGCGTCGTGCTGCTCGATGGCCTCCCGGTGCCCTCGTGCAAGGTCAGCATCGACGAGGTCGGTTCAAGACGCATCACCACGATCGAGGGGCTGGCCCGAGGGAGCGACTTGCATCCCGTCCAGCAGGCCTTTCTGGAAGAAGGCGCTCTGCAGTGTGGCTACTGCACGAGCGGCATGATTCTGTCGGCAGCGGCGCTGCTCGCGCGCAATCCGTCGCCTTCCGAGGAGGAGATACGGCGAGCCCTGGCGCCGCACCTGTGCAGGTGCGGCGTCTACGTGAGAGCGATACGGGCGGTACATAGGGCGGCGGTGCGATGAGCCGCGTCGAGGATCGATTGCGGTTCGAGCCGGACGGCACGGTGACCGTGCTCTCCGGCAAGATGGAGTACGGGCAGGGTCTCCGCTACGCGTACCCGCGCATCGTCGCCGAGGAGCTGGGAATCGACCCCTCACGGGTTCGTGTGGTTCTCGGGGACACCGACGTGGCTCCGTGGGACATGGGCACATTCGGCAGCATGTCCCTCGAGATGGACGGACGCGAGGTGCGGCGGGCCGCGGCATTCGCTCGACGGCTGATGAACGAAGGCAAACCCATCGCCGGCGACATCCCCGAAGACATCGGTGTGGCGTCGCCGATTCCCAGCTGTCCGGACTCTCCGCTCGGGCCCGACGCGATCGGTCTCGTTACCGGTCGAGCGCAGTTCGTCGGCGACGTCCGGCTGCCGGACATGCTCTACGGCGTGGTCTCTCATCCCGCCATTCACGGCGCGCGCCTGGGCGCGCTCAACCGACTCGCCGCGTCCTCGCGCCCCGGGGTGGTCGCCGTCGTCGCCGAGGGCACCTTCGCCGGCATCGTGGCGCGGGAACCAGCCCAAGCCCGCGATGCCATGCGGGCCTTGGATCCCCAATGGAGTGCGGCCGTCGCGGCCCCACCTCCGGCGACCGAGGTCGCGATGCGTTCCGATTCTGGCGTCGAAGCGGCGTTCGCATCGGCTAGCAGGCAACTCGCCGGCTCGTACTCCACGCCTCACATCGCGAATGCGCCGATCGGGCCGAGCGTGGGTGTGGCCGACGTGCGCGCAGACGAAGCGTTCGTGTACGGCACCACTCAAGTTCCCTTTGGCCTGCGGGATGCCGTCGCACGCGTGACCGGCATCGCCCCGGAGAAGGTCCACTTCCGCCCTCGGGCGATGAGCGGTGGCTTCGGCCGCCACGGGTCGAGTGACGCAGCCGTCGAAGCGGCACGCCTCTCCAGGGTGGTGCGCCGGCCAGTGCTCGTGCAGTGGAGTCGCGCCGACGAGCTACACGGGGCACCCAATCGTCCTCGGATGGATGCGAACCTCGCGGCCGCGTTGGACGAGTCCGGACGCATCGTCGCTTGGCGGTCCGAGGTGTGGACCAACCCCTACGCGTACGATGCCGCCATCGGCGGTAGGGGGCGTGGCTGGGATACAGCGCAGCGCGATGCGATGATGGCCGGGCGCAACGCCGTCCCGGCGTACGACGTGGGTCCGACCGAGGTGCGCGTTCACGTCACTCCGGGCGAGGTGCGCACGGGCGCCCTTCGATCGCTCGGCGCATCCCCGAACGTCTTCGCAATCGAATCGTTCGTCGACGAGCTGGCACGCGTAGCCGAAAGCGACCCGATCGAGTACCGGCTCCGCCACACGGCCGACGCCCGCCTCCGTCGTGTGCTCGAGACGGTGCGCGAGCGAAGTGGGTGGAGGAGCGCACCCGGGGGGCATGGCCGTGGGATGGGCGTCGCCTGCGTCGTCTACCGGGTCACGTACGTTGCCGCGGTGGCCGAGGTCTCGATCGATACGGAAGGAGCCGTGCATCTCGAGCGCGTATGGTGCGCCATCGATGCGGGTCACATCGTGCATCCCGACGGCGCGCGAAACCAGGTAGAGGGGGCGGTCCAGATGGCCGCGAGCTGGGCGCTCGTCGAAGAGCTGCCGGTGCGCGGCGCCGAAGTGCTCGCCACGTCCTGGACGGACTATCCCATCGCGCGGTGCACGGACGCGCCGAGGTCGATCGAGGTCATCTTCACGGGCGACGACCACACGCCGAGCTCGGGGCTCGGCGAGCCCCCGGCGGTCCCCATCGCTCCGGCGATTGCGAATGCCGTCTTCGACGCGTGCGGCACACGCGTTCGCAGACTGCCTATTCGCGTTCGAGCGTTCGCTGGAGAGTCACGCCGTATTCGTGCATCTTGTACTGGATCTTGCGCACGCTGATGTCGAGCATCTGTGCGGCCTGGCTCGTCCTGCCGTTGCAGGCCTCGAGCGTCGTGAGGATCGCGTAGCGCTCGATCTCGCCCAGCGTGGACCCGGGGATGCGAGGGGCGCCGCGCGGCGATGCGCCCAGGCCGGTCGGCAGGTTCTTCGCCGAGAGCCGCTCGCTTTCGCACAACACGACGGCTCGCTCGATCACGTTCTCGAGCTCCCGCACGTTTCCGGGCCAGCGGTAAGCCTTGATCGTCTCGATGGCGTCGTCGGTGAAGCCCTCGATGGCCTTGCCGTTCTCCTTCGCGAAGCGCCGCAGGAAGTACGTCGCCAGGGGCAACAGATCGCTCGGACGCGCGCGCAGCGGCGGCATCTCGATGTTGACCACGTTGAGCCGATAGAAGAGGTCCTCGCGGAACTTGCCGGCGGCCACCTCGGAGGCGAGGTCGCGGTTGGTCGCCGCGATGATGCGCACGTCGACCTTGAGCGTCTCGTTGCCGCCGACGCGCTCGAACGTCCGCTCCTGCAGGAAGCGCAGCAGCTTGACCTGGATCGCCGGCGAGATCTCGCCGATCTCGTCCAGGAACAGCGTCCCTCCGTCGGCCTGCTTGAACCGCCCTTCGCGCCGGCCGGCCGCGCCGGTGAAGGAGCCCTTCTCGTGGCCGAACAGCTCGCTCTCGAGCAGCGTCTCGGCCAGTGCCGCGCAGTGGAGCTTCACGAACGGTGCCGACGCGCGGGGGCTGTTCTCGTGAATGGCTTGAGCGACGAGCTCCTTGCCCGTTCCGCTCTCCCCGGTGATGAGGACACTGGCCTTCGTTCGCGATACCTGCTCGACGACGTCGAACACCTCCTGCATCGCGGGGCTCGAACCGATGATGTTGTCGAGCGTGAGCTTCTGCTTGAGGCGCGCGCGGAGCTCGGTGGCCTCGTGGCTCAGGCTGCGCCGCTCGAAGCCGCGGCGAAGGATGACGAGAAGCTCGTCGAGTTGCACCGGCTTGGAGACGTAGTGCTCCGCGCCTTCCTTCATGGCGAGGACCGCCGTCTCGATGTCGCCGTGGGCGGTCATGACGATGACGACGAGGTCCGGGTAGAGCTCGCGCGCCTTGCGCAGGAGCTCGATGCCGTCCAGCCCGGGCATGCGTAGATCCGTGACCAGCGCGTCCGGCGCCGTTTCCTGGACGCGCGCCAGGCCGGCCGCCCCGTCTTCTGCGGGGACGACCTGGTACCCCTCGCCAGTCAGAAAGGTAACGAGTGCAGAGCGTGCGCTGGAGTCGTCATCGACGACGACGATGCGCTCGCGGTTGGCCGGACTCTTGGGGGCGTCGGTCATGGGCAGACGAAGTCATAAACCAACCTCGGCAGCTTTGCCCATCGACCCCGTTGCCTAGCGCCGCTTACCGGCGTCTCGTGCGCTGGCCAGCGTCTCGTCTTCGCGCGCAGGTCGGGTGGACCCGGCGGTTTCCACCATGCGGTCCACGTGGGCTGCCCCCGAGCGCGCGACGGAGCCCGCGTGGGCCAGGAGGTGCCTCGCGTCGGCGATCGGCTCCGCCGTGCCCGGCCTCGAGCGCGAAAGCGACTGAACGGGCGCCGGACCGTGGTCGGGATGGAGCCGCACGTGGGCAGGGGGTTCCTCTGCTCGCTCGCGTGCGCGCAGCAGCATCCCGATGTCGCGCGGCAGATGCTTGCGGACGCGTTCGATCACCTCGGGCTCGAGGGTCGTGGCCAGCACCTCGAGCACCGCCTGCGCGTGCTCTCTGGCGAATCCCGGTCCGACGCGCTCCCGCCGCTCCACCTCGCCGTACAGACCATCCAGTGTTTCGACGGCCCTTTCGGTACGACGCCCCAGTAGCCTTCCGAGGTCGCGCGGCAGAGCCGCCGACAGGGCCCGCGAATCATCCTCCGACAGCGCGCAGGCAATCGATCCGAGTGTCGCTCGGACTGCACGCTCCGCTTCCCGAACCGTTTGAAGCCCGGCGCGATCCCTCACCTGCAGAAACAGCTCTTTCGCTTCCACGACCAGCCATCATGCACGGGCCGCGCCTCGCGTTCGGGGACCGCCAAGCTACCGCGCGAGCTCCGCGACGCTACGCGGCAGGACGTGCGCCAGGGACGCGAGCTCTCCGGGCGACACGTGCTTCCGGAGAACCTCGAGCGTGGCGGCGAGCGCGCGCTCCGGATCGATGGCTTGACCGTCACCGAGCTTCCGGTCCACCAGGGCGAGGATCTCGTCGGGCCGGCGGACGCGAAGGGGCGTCGAAGCGGGATGCCAGCCCTCGTAGAAGACGCCGCGCACCAACAGTGGCAACTGCGCCGCGAGCTGGGCCGCCTCGTCCACGCGTAGCCGATCGCGCAACGCCTGCAGCGACGCGCAAAGTGCGTGATAGGCCTGCCGCGGATCGTCGGTCCCCAGCTCGCGCGCCATGTCCTTGATCCAGAGGTTCGCCTTCTCGTTCGCGTGGTCGAAAATCGTCATGTTTGACAGCCTCCGAACGAATCGGCAGCAAGGCGCGGACCACGAATTGATGTCCGGCACGAAGCATGCGAGGCGCAGCCGCTCCAGGAGCCACTCCCGTGTCCATGACAGCCCTCGCCCTCCCTTCGCTCCGCGCCCTCGATGCCGACGACGACCGGCTGCTCGACCAGGAGCTGGGTCTGCTGGCCACGCGCCGGCAGATCGCCGTCGTTCGCGCCATCGCCGATGAGCTCGAACGGTGCGCTCAAGGTGGCAGCGTGCTCGAGACGCTGCGGGCGCAGTTCATCGAGGAGCTGAGTCGGCTCGGCTGCCGCAGCCTGGAAGTGGCGGCAGCGCTCGCGAAGGTCGACCTGGGATGAACGTGCCGGACCTCGCGCCTCGACATGTTCGCGCAATTCATGCGTCGCCGCGTGCCTTCTGCGCGCGCTGCCGCAGAGAACGAACGCAAAAGCGCAGCTTGCCGGTCGGCCCCGCCTTTGCTCTTCGTCGTCCGACATGAAGAACGAAGGTCTCACCCAGACGCAGCGCGAATCGCTCCGGCGCGCTCTCCAGACGAAGCGAGAGGACCTCCTGCGCAACATGGCTCGCCTCGAGCAGGAAGCCGCCGATAGCGAGGTCGACTCGGCGGAGCTGGAAGACATCGCCGAGGGCGTGGTCGAGGATCGCGACCGCGAAGCGATGCTGGAGCACGATCGTGCGCTCGTCGCCGAGGTCGCGCGTGCCCTCGCGAAGATGGACGCCGGCACCTACGGGAAGAGCGAGACGACCGGCCGGCCCATCTCCTACGAGCGCCTTCGCGCCGTACCGTGGGCGCGCAACGAGGCGGACGAAGCGGAGCGCCTCGAGCACGCGCGCCGGTGAACGGCGAGGCGCGGTGCACATGAGAAGCCGCGCCGTTGCACTTCTCGTCGGCCTCTTCGCCGCGCTCGCAACCAACGAGGAAGCACGCGCGGGCGACGACGGAGAGACCGCCGCGGCACCGCTGCAATGGAACGAGAGCCACCCGCGCTTTCGCCCCGGCGAGTACGCGTTCACCGGGGTGACCGGGCTCTTCGCGCTGTGGGAGTACTTCTTCCTCCCGTCGACCGCGAAGCCGCGCTGGACCGGCGGCATCCTGTTCGACGACGCCGTGCACGATGCGCTGCGCGTGAGCAACCCGTCGGCCCTGCGGACGATCTGGACCGTGAGTGACATCGTGGGCAGCTCGGAAGTGGTGATCACGGTGGGAATCGACTCGATGCTCGTACCGGTCGCTCGCGGGAGCTTCGACGTCGCCTGGCAGCTCACGTGGTTCGACCTCGAGGCCTACGCGCTGGGATCGGTCGCCACGTTCACGCTGTACGACACGATCGGGCGAGCGCGCCCTGCGTACTCGGACTGTCAAGCGACCCCCGGCGCGGCCAATTCGTGCAGCGTGAGTCCGAGCGCATCGTTCCCGAGCGGGCACGTCGCCGAGTCGTTCATCTCGGCGGGCCTCTCTTGCGCCAACCATGCGTACGTTCCCCTCTACGATGGCGGCTTCTGGGACGGTTTCGCGTGCGCGCGCGACCTGACGCTCGCCACGGCCGACGGCGTCCTCCGCATCATGGGCGACCGGCACTGGGCCACCGACGTCATCACCGGCGGCGGCCTCGGCTTCGCCTTCGGCTACGCGATGCCGGTGCTCCTCCACTACGGGGTCGGCGTTGGCGCACGCGGCCCCGGCGTCTCCTTCGCGCCCATGGGCAACGACCGCGTCGGGCTCGTGGCGACCGGGGTCTTTTGAGGTCTGCGAGTCACCTCGTTGAGGAGGCGGCGTTTAGGAGCAGCAAGTCGCCGCTGACGATTCGCGCGAGCACCGTCACCACAGCAGGAACCGTCGCGGCGACGAGCACCCCGGCGGCGAGGTCCACGACGTAGTGGAGAGACAGGTAGACGGTGGAGAACAGGATGCTCGCGACGCACGCGAGAAGCGGAATACGCCATCGCGGAAAGGACCGCGCCCCGAGCACCAGGAACGTGAGTGACACGGTCGTGTGGCCGCTGGGGAACGCGTCGAGTCGGTTGACCTCTCCGGCGCTGAGGATGGCCTGGATGAACGCCGTGACGGCCCCACCCCCCAGCGCGCCAGAGGATACGCGCGGTCCGGACGCGGGGAGCATCAGGTAACCGACATACGGCAGGAAGAACGCGGTCATCAGCGAGAACACGAACGCGTCGAACTCACGGCGCGGCCTGGTGCGATAGAGGGCAATCGCAATGGCCAACGGCACGAAGTAGAAGCTCACGTACGCGAGCGAGGCGAAATCGGTGAGCCACGCGGGTCGCCCGAGCACGTGACGCCATGCGGGACCGAGGGGGCCGAAGACTCGTTCGTCCGCCGCAGCCAGCATGCCGTCCCATCGCTTGTGGTTCGCCGCCGCCACGATGGGGCCCGCGAGATTGAACACGGCGAAGATCGTGGCAACGGGGAAGAAGTCGTGGACGATCCGTCCGAGACGGGAACGCGTCCCCCAGGTGGCGACCGCGACGACAGCGGCCGCCGTCGACCCGGCGAGGGCCATGGCTGCCATAGGAGTCGGGTGCGCCGCAGCCGCGACCCCGATCAGAGCCGCGAGCCACAGAATCGTCAGGCGATCCGGAAGGCTCAGCTTTTCGACCAGCGCGTGCACTTCGTGCTCCTTTCGCGTGAGGTATTGCAAGCGGGCGGCCAGTCACGGGAGACGGCTCCGTGCTCGAGACTCGCGGGCGGAATGTTCGCGCGCCCACGCATCGTTTGCGCGCCGCAGCTCTTGCGAACACGCCTCGCGGTCACGCGTCGTCGGCATTCGCCGCATCGGCTTGCCCTTTGCCTCACCCCCGGCCATGCCGTACGCGACGAACGCCGACCTGCCCGCATCCGTGCGCTCTCATCTGCCTCCTCACGCGCAGGACATTTTCCGCGAGGCTTTCAACAACGCCTTTGACCGCTACGGCGGCGACGAAGCGCGCGCGTTCCGCATCGGCTGGGCAGCCGTCAAGCGTCGCTACGAGAGGAACGGTGACGGCTGGATCGAGAGGCAGTGATGACCCTGCGCCGGGCCCTGCTCGCGTGCGGCGTGCTCTCGTCTCTGGTCTACGTGGCGGGCCAAGTTGCCATTCGGCCCCGAGGCCGCCTGAGAACAAGATAGGCTGGTGGGATGGGGGATACTCCGGTGAGTCCCGCGTCCGCGTTGCGCGGCGAGGCCTCCGAGGGCACCCGCACGAATGCCGATGCCTCGCGCGCGCCCCCGAAGGAAGCACCGTCGCGCGCATCGTTCGGCCATCCTCCCGGGACGCTCATCGGGCGCTACGTCGTCGTGAAGCAGATAGCGCGCGGCGGCATGGGCGCGGTGATGCTCGCCTACGACACCACGCTTGCCCGCAACGTGGCTCTGAAGTTCCTGCTCACGTCGGTCGCCTCGCCCGAGACGCGTGATCGCATGTTGCGCGAGGCCCAGGCGATGGCGCGGCTGTCGCACCCGAACGTCGTGGGCATTTACGATGTCGGCGTGCACGCGGGCGACGTGTTCCTCGCGATGGAATACGTCGACGGTGTCACACTTCGCGACTGGCTGAAGGAGCCACGGTCGGCTCGCGAGGTGCTCTCGGTGATGAAGCAAGCCGGCCGAGGGCTGGCGGCCGCGCACAAAGCAGACATCGTGCACCGCGACTTCAAGCCGCAGAACGTCATCGTCGCTCGCGACGGACGGGTCTGCGTCCTCGACTTCGGGATCGCCCGTGGCGTGGGAGCGAGCAAAGGCTCGGGTCCGAATGCCAGCACGCCAGGGTTGCCGCCTCCCGGTGTGGAGCGACCACCGCTCCTCGAGCACACGATCACGCAGGAGGGGTCGCTCCTGGGAACGCCGGGTTATGCGGCTCCCGAGGTCATGTTCGGGCTCGAGGCCGACCAGCGCGCGGACATCTTCAGCTTCAGCGTGACGCTCTGGAGGGCGCTCTACGGGACGCCTCCGTTTCCCGTCGAGCTGTACGCGTACGCGAGCGCCGTCTCCGGGGACGAACCGGTGCAGGAGCCGCCGTCCAAGGGGCCACGCTGGTTGCACGAAATCGTGCTTCGAGGGCTGGAACGCGATCCGGCCGCACGCTTCGCCTCGATGGAAGAAATGCTGGCGGCCCTCGACGCGAACCCCTGGAAGAGGCGGACCGCCGTCCTGGCGTGCGCTCTGGGGATTGCGTCCGTAGTGGTCGTGGCACTGGGCGAGGCACATCACGCCGCGACCGTCTCGGCAGCGTGTCGAGCGGACGGCGACGTGGTCAACGCGACGTGGAACACGACCTCTCGAGAAGCGGCGCGGCAAGCCATGATGGCCGAGCCCGATCCATTCGTGCAGGAGCGCACCGACCGGACGATCGAGCGTCTGGACGACTACGCGCGCGCGTGGAGCGCCGAGCAGACGGGATCCTGCGTCGCGACGCGGGTGACCAGAACACAGCCCGAGGTCGCTCATCAGAGACGCTCCGACTGTTTGCTGGAGGGCCGCATGCAGCTCGGGATCGTGTCGCAGATGCTGGCGAGTCCCGATCACGACGCCCATAGGCAGTCCCTTGCGACGGTCAACGCACTGCCGGCCCCGCACCTCTGCACGGCGGCGGCAGCAGAGAAGACGTTCTTCTCACTGCCGACCGATCCGTCGGCGCGCGAGCGCACGCTCGACGGCCGCCGTGAGGTCCTGCAGTCGGAGGTCCTCCGCATCACGGGAGGACTCTCCGAGGCGGAGCAACTCGCCGAGCACGCGATCACCGTGGCCCGCGAGTCGGGGGACGGACAGCTCGAGGCGCGCGCCGAGCACGCCCTGGCCAAAGTCTTCGGCAGGCGCTACGAGATCGAGCCCGCGCTCTGGCACGAGCGGCGAGCGGTCGCGAGAGCGGAGGCGGTCGGCGCCGATCACATCGGCGGCATGGCCGCCGCGGCCGCGGCGTTCCTCCTGGACAACCGCATGAAGCGCCCGGACGAGGCGCGCTCGTGGCTCGATCTCGCGCACGGCAAGCTCGCGCGGCTCGGGACCGACGAGATCCTCGAGCTGGAAGTGACCGTCAGCGACGTCGCGATGGACCAGGAACGTGATCCGCGTCGAGCGCTCGAGGAGAACGCGCGCGCCATCGAGCTCGCGAAGCGCGTCGACGGGGAGCTGCACGGCGTCTACTGCGACCAGCTCGGCAACCGCGGGATCATCCTCGATGCCCTGGGCGATGCGGCGGGTGCGGCGCGGGCTTATGGCCAGGAGATCGACTGCGACGTGAAGGCTTCCGGGCCGCACGCCGCCTCCTTGGGGCTCGACTACGGCAACCTGACCG
>Ga0335069_10008018_pt1 | contig 15170 bp, 16 predicted proteins | sample Lox_Sample_11_FD_206714 | JGI IMG/M metagenome (GOLD analysis project Ga0335069, IMG submission 206714) | Soil microbial communities from Loxahatchee National Wildlife Refuge, Florida, United States - Lox_Sample_1.1 | ecosystem: Environmental > Terrestrial > Soil > Wetlands | place: USA... | reverse complement strand
GAGCGGGCTTTCGTTCTTCCCCTGAACCCCGGCCTAACAGCGCTGGTCGGCGAGAACGACACCGGCAAGACCGCGGTGATCGACGCGCTTCGGTTTGTGCTCGGCACGCGGGACCAGGAGATGGTCCGCATCGACGTAACCGATTTCCATCAGCCGCCAGGCGAAGAGCGCTCGAACCAGATCGTCATCCGGCTCACGTTTCGGGGGCTGACCGCCGCCGACCGGGGCGCTTTCGCCGAGTTCTTGACCTACGAGGACGTTGGCGGCCAGGTCAGCCCGGCTCTTATCCTCACTTGGGTCGCCAAGCGCAGCAGCAAGGAGAACACCTCGCGGCGCGTCTCCCCGCCGGAGTGGCGGACTGGCGCCAACGGCGATGGGCCCTTGCTGGACTTCGGCGCTCGATCGCTGCTGACCGCGACCTACTTGCGCCCGCTTCGCGATGCCGAGCGCGCGATGAGCGCCGGGCGAGGCTCGCGCCTGTCGCAGATCCTGCAGCACACAAAGGAGATCAAGGACACCGGCGTTCCCTTCAAGGCGGAGGCTCTGGCCAGCTTGGATCCCAAGACCTTGAGCGTGCTGGGCCTGGGAGACTACGCGAGCTTCCTGTTCGGCGAGAGCGAGGGAATCAAGGCCACCCGCACCAAGCTCAACGAGAGCTACCTTGCCCCCCTATCCTTCGCGGACGACCCGCTGCAGGCGCGGATTGGCGTCAGTGGTCATGCCGACGATGCGATCCGTCTTCGCCAGCTGCTGGAGAAGCTCGAGGTGGCGCTGGCCCCAATGGCCGATCCCGAAAGCGCCCACACCCGAGGCCTTGGCTCGAACAACCTGCTGTTCATGGCCTGCGAGCTGCTCCTTCTCGCAGCCGAGAGCGACGGCTTTCCGCTGCTGCTAATCGAGGAGCCCGAGGCCCACCTTCACCCGCAACGTCAACTGCGCTTGATGTCCTTCCTTCAGGCGCAGGCCGACAAGCCTCGGCCAGACGGCCAGACCATCCAGATCATCGTGACCACCCACAGCCCGAACCTGGCGTCGGAGCTGCCGCTCAGCCATCTGGCGCTGATCGAGGGGGGCCGCGCCTTCCCCCTTTCGGAGGGCAAGACCAAGCTCAGCAAGTCCGATTATCGCTTTCTCGAGCGGTTCCTAGACGTCACTAAGGCTAACCTCTTCTTCGCGCGTGCGGTCCTGATTGTTGAAGGCGACGCCGAGAACATCCTGATGCCCGTCATCGCCAAGCTGCTTGGCCGCGACTTCTCCGAGTTTGGGGTGTCCGTGGTCAATGTCGGCGGCGTGGGCCTCGGGCGCTACGCGCGCGTGTTCATGCGTGAGAATCCTGTCGCCGACGGTGAGATTGGTATCCGCGTGGCCTGCATGACCGACATGGACGTCATGCCGGACAATGCGCCTTGGATCGTCGGCATCCTGAAGGAAGGCGACAAGGTTCCCGAGCGGCCGCCCTCGAAGCGACAGTGGCGGATAAAGTCCGACTTTCCCGAAGGTGGGTTAGAGCAGCGGCGGAAGGACCGGACCGAGAAGGCGTCTGGTCAGCAGGTCCAGACCTTCGTCGCCGACGAATGGACCCTGGAATACGACCTCGCCCATTTCGGCCTCTTCAACTCCGTCTGGCGGTCCGCGGTGCTGGCGCTCGCCGATGACAGAATCCAGGCCGGCAAGATTACCGAGGAAAAGGCGATCGCCGATAACGCGGAGGAGCTGAAGGCCCTCAAGGACCAGGCCCTCGACACGCCCACCATGGCAGCGCACGCCTACGCAAAATTCGAGCACGAAGGCGCGTCGAAGGCCATCGCCGCCCAGTACCTGGCCGAGCGGCTTGAGGAGGCGATCGAGAAGAAGCAGATCGACGCGGAACAACTCCGCAAGAAGCTCCCGCCCTATGTCGCGGCCGCCATCGCCCACGTCACGCGGCCGTTCGACGATCCGCCGGCCGACGACGTTGGAGATGTCGTCGGATGATCGAGCTGATCGGCACCGCGATCACCGAGGCCGAAATCCAGTGGGCCGCGGCGCTGATGGGCTTAGGCGCCGCGGGCTTCGCTCCGGTCGGGGCTGACGACAGCCGGCTGCAGGCGATGATGAACCTGGAAACCGGCGACTACGAAGCCTGTCCGGGCAGCGGCAAGACGACCCTGCTCGTCGCCAAGCTCGCGATCCTCGCCGCGCGCTGGACGCCTCGCCAGCAGGGCATCTGCGTGCTGTCGCATACCAATGCCGCCCGCAATGAGATCGGGGACCGCTTGAGCGCGAGCGCATCGGCCGGGGCCTTGATGCGCTATCCCCATTTCGTCGGCACGATCCACTCCTTCGTGAACGAGTTCCTGGCCACGCCGTGGCTGCGGTCGCAGGGTTATCCAATCCGCGTGATCGACACCTAGATCACGCTATCGAAACGATACGCCGCGATCGGTTGGAAGTGGCGCAACTTCATGGAGAAGCGGAACCTCGGCCTGTCCGCGCTCACCTACAACGCCGCCGACTTCACCAGCGACAAACGCGGGAATCTCGGCGTCCATACGGAGTCCTACCAAGCCATGCTGGCCGCCTGCCGCGAGACCAGCGAGCAGGGCTACTTCTGCTTCGATGAGATGTTCGTCTGGGCGAACGAGCTTCTCGACCGCAATCCTGGCGTGGCCGCCGATCTGAGGCGTCGCTTCCCCCTCGTCTTCATCGATGAGGCGCAGGACAACAGCGAAGCCCAGTCTGCGATCCTGCACCGGATCTTCTGCGCGGGTGAGGCGCCCGCCCGCCGCCAGCGCTTTGGCGACTCCAATCAAGCCATCTACGCGAACGCCAACCAGGACGGGGCCAGCACCGACCCTTTCCCCGCGGCGCCGACCCATTCCATCCCCCGCAGCTACCGTTTTCCGCAGGCCATCGCCGATGTCGTAAAGGGCCTTGGCGTCACGCCACAGGACCTGGTCGGCGCGGGCCCGACCGGCGCCAAGATCGCTTCGGCGCCCAAGCCGTCCGCAATCTTCCTCTTCGATGATCTGTCGGTGCAGCAGGTGCTCCCGCGCTACGGCGCCTATCTGATCGAGCAGTTTGCGGAGCCGGAGCTGGCCATCGGCGCCTTCGTCGCTGTCGCCGGGGTCCACGAGATGGAGAAGGACGACAACCTCCCTCGCGCAATGGGCCACTACGCGCCCCACTATGACGCTGCCTGCGCCCGCAAAGAGTCGGTGCCGGCTACCCTGGCCCAATTCCTGGCCCGAGCGCGCTTCGAGATGGAAGGCGTGAGCAACGCCCACGTCCTGGTCAACGGCCTGGCCGCCGGCATCCTTCGGCTCGGTGAGCTGATCGGCCAGGCGCGGACGACGGCCGGGCGCAAGTCTCCGCACCGGCGAATGGTTGAGGCGCTCGAGGGCGAGGCGGTCCTGGCGTCCTACCTGAAGCTGGTCGACCTGACGTTATCGGTCCGCGGCGACTTCACCGCCAAGACCTGGGGAGACGACGCCCTCCCCCACATTTCCGAGATCGCCGACCACTTCGCTGGCGGCCAAGAGGTCGGCGACGACGTCCTCGCGTTCGTTACCTGGCCGGATGACGTCGAGCTTGTCGCCGGCGACGTCGCCCACGCGCCGCGCACCGACAACGTGTTCAGCTACCCGCGCGTCGAGCCGAAGGTCCATATCCGCTTGGGCTCGATCCACTCGGTCAAGGGCGAGACGCACACGGCGACGCTGGTGCTCGACACCTTCTTCCACGCCCATCACCTGAACGAGCTGAAGCCGTGGCTGCTCGGCGCGCGATCCGGCGGCCTGAAGGTGAAGGCAAAGGGCGCCCCCGAGCTGGAGAGCGGGCGTCTCCTTGGCCGATTGAAGCTGCACTATGTTGCCATGACCCGCCCCTCGCATTTGCTATGCGTGGCCATGCGCAAGGACGCCTTCTCGGCCGCCGAACTCGACGTCCTGAAGGGTCGGGGATGGTCGGTGATCGATTGCTGCGCGCCGGCGCAGCCCGCCGCGGCCGCTGGCTAGGTCGGCTCTTTCTCAGAGGGATACTTCGCCCAGGTGGGATGGCCGTCCCTGCGGGCAAGAAAATCGTGAGTGGTGGTCTGGGACCACAACACGCGCACCGGACCGGTCTCGGCGTAGTCATCGCCATCGACGCGGACCTGACCGATTCCAGGGAAAAGCGCCGGATCAACCCGATGCAGCGCCCGCGGATTGTGGAACAGGATCATCTCGTCGGCCCAACCCTCCTCGTAGGCCGGGCTCTCGACATCGATCTTGAACCGCTCTTCTGAGCCGAACCGCGTGGGATCGACGAGCACGCCCTCGCGGACGAGGCTAACCCAGGCATCGCCGAAGCCGGCGCGCACGCCCATGCGGTTGAATTTCGAGAGAGTGCCGGCGTTGGAGAAGAGGACGGCGGAGATGTTCTCCGCGCCCGGCTGGGCGAAGAAGTTGGTAGGCACTCGCTTATCGCCGACGACGGCATCCTCGGCGAGGATGAACATCTCCATCAGCCGGTTGTCGGAGTCGGGGGTCAGCACCGACTGGAGGCCGAACAGATATTGCGGCAAGGCGCCGGCGGACCAACGCATTGAACCCGGCGCATGGAAGTCCGCCAAGGCCAGGATATAGGGGTGGCCGACGACGTGGGGCTTCTCCCAGTCGCGCTTTTTGAGCTTCGAGTAGAGCGGCGACCCGAACTTTTGTGCCATCTCGTTGCCGAGGAAAGGGAATATCAGGTCAGGCGGCTCCGGCGGCGCGCCCGAGCCCATCGCGGTCGTGTAGGCGTTCTTGGCGCTTACCGTAGTGGCCTCGACGAAGAGGCGCTGGGCGCCCTTGTGCAGGGCGAAGTCCGGGACGGCGGCGGTATAGTCGATCTCAAAGTCGAGCGACCTGAAGGCTGTCCAGAGATAGAGCTCCCACACCCGTGCGCTGAAGCCGCTGGTCTGAAACTCGCGCACAAAATGGCCGTCGAGGTCAGGAAACCAGTGGCTGATCTCCTCCAGCACCCGCCTCGCGGCGCCGTGGGTGAAGCCGTCGCGCAACAGGACGTAGGCGTCTTCAAAGCGGGTCACGCCGGAAATTGACGCGAAGAGGTCGATGCCCGGCGGCTGGTTGGCCAGGTTCGGATGGGTCGGGGTCTTCTCGAGCAGCTTCTTGCCGAAGTTCCGCGCGATAGCCTCCTCGGCTGCGCGAGCGCTCGGCAGATGCCCGGACCGCTCGAACCCGCGACAGCGACCGACCTCGTCGCGGGCGAAAGCTACGCACATGAACTCGCGGGTTTCGTTCAGGTGAAGCACGGCGATCGCGACCCGTTCGTCGACGTCGGTCCACGCCGACACCAACAGGGTTTCGGCGCGCATGCCAGGCGGCAGGCCCCACAGCGCAAAGGCCTCGAACCGCTCCAGCGTCATACGTCGGAACAGTGCGTGCTGGCGCCCCAGCCGGTCCTCGAGGTGGGCGTTTACGGTGTCATTCAAACCGCACCGCTCCTACCGCTAGTAGCGACTTGAAAAACGGTCGTAAGCATCGACGCGACGAGTGAGGGGCTGAACCTCGCCGCGGTAAATCTCCGCCTGCAAAAACGCGATCTCGGCGTCTCGTGCCCCCTCGGTGACATCGATGTACCAAGCACGCGGACCGCTGCCGGCTTCTGCGTTCCAGCGATACCCGCGCGCCTTCAGCTGGTCCTTCAGGTCAAACGGTGAATTCTCAGCCCAGATGCGCCAGGTGGGGGTCCTCGCCCGCTCCAGGAGCTGGGCCAATCCCGTTCGCCGGCTGACCGGATGGGTGCGGGCCAGCAGCTCCAGCGCCGCCAGACAGTCGTGGGTCGCGCGATGGCGCTCGTAGAAGAAACCGGCGCTGGACGCGAGATACGCCAGCTTGGCGCCTTCGTACCCCTCCCCTGCCCAATCAACCTCACTCATGGAGCAAGCCCAGGGTTTGGTGTTGAAGACGTCGCAGTAGCGCTCGAGGAATTTGCGGTCGAAGGCGGCGTTGTGAGCGATCACCAGCGCCGCGGGCGCTGCGAATGCCGCCACGGACTGAGGGTCGATGACGTGACCTTCCACCATGGCGTCGTCGATGCCGGTGATGGCCGTCACCTCCGGCGGGATCGACTTGGCGGGCTGGCGCAGCTTCTGGAAGGCCTCGCCAACCTCGTAGATCTCGCCGTCCAACCCATAGGTGAAGGGCACCATGGCCAGCTCGATGATCTCATCGCGCGCGACGTCCAGGCCCGTAGTCTCGGTGTCGACGAAGAGGCCCTGGCGCGTCTGCACCCCGGCCGGCGCCTCGCGCCGCCTAAACGGCGTTAGGCGACGGAGCACTCGATAGCCGCCGGACCGTTCGAGGGTCTGGGCCATGACTTCGAGGCTCTCTGACCTCTCTGTCGTGGGCGTGGCGTTGATCAAAACGGGGTCCTACTCGCGCACGGGCAAAGGTCTGCAGGCGAGATTAATGGGCATGGGCAAGAAGTGCGACGGTGTCTCGTCTCATGTCCGGCTAGGCCGCCAGCGGAGCCCGTTCATTAAGGACGCGGCCAAAGGCATTGCGGATGGCCAGCGACATGTTGAGCCGTGTGAGCGCCACCGCGTTCTCGCGGGCCGCGAGGTACTTGTGCGTGAGCTCGTGCGCGCGCACGCGGTTTTCGGGATACGCTTCGAAGTCCAGGCTTCCGACCTCGTCGACGAACGACAAGAGTTCCACGCCCGCGCCGCGGCCCACGATGCGATACTCGGGGACGTAGTCGACCCCGTCCTTCAGGCCCATCCACATTGTCTTGCCCTTCCAGCCGAAGGTCGACGTCAACACGAATTCGTGGTCGGCGATCTCAACTATGGCGTCGCCACGCTCGGGCAGATCGGGCCTGTAGTCGTCCACCCCGTCGACCAGCCGGCTGTAGATCCAGAAATCGTCGTCCAGCGCCGCCCCAGCGCCGACTCCCGAAAAGAGCGACCTGTGGGCCCGTGCCTGGTTCTGCAAATTGGAGTGCAGTTGGCCGTACATCGCGGCGAAATCGTCGGCGAGCGCGGCTGCCAACCGCGCCGCGGCCATCAGCTCGAACCCCGCCAGATAGAGCGCACCGATCAGGGCCGCGTGGGCGAAGGCGGCGCTATTGTAGAGGCGGTGCCCTCCCCGCCCGGCGTCTCCGTGGATAGCCGCCGGCGCCAGCCGTTGCTCCTGGAGAAAACCAATGTTGCGGGCCGTGAGGCCGACCGCCTGGCCAAGTTCGCGCGAAGTGAACTGCAATTCGGAACCCTTGGTTGGACGGCCCATGGTAACTTCCAGACTCTGTAAGTTCTATATCTCCCAGTTTGTGTGAGTTATGTCAAGCCGGCCAACGCGACTTCCTGGCTCTAGGGACGTTCAGAACAAACATCGAACAATCGACGGGTTGCTGATGTGGCGCCACACTGGCGCCATGCTCGCTGATTCGAAGACGCCCACGGTCCGGTCATTGGACCGGATCAACCTCCGCCTCCCCGGTGAGACGTTCGATGCCATCGATGTGAGCCGGAACGCCCGCCCGGGCGCCATCTCACGCAACACTTGGATCACTGAGGCGATCGAGGAGAAGCTGGCGCGTGATCAGCTAAAGGGCACCGAGCCGGGCGGGGTGAACGACCATGCCTAGCTTTTACGAGTTCTTCGCTGGCGCCGGCATGGCGCGGGCCGGCCTGGGCAGCGGCTGGAGCTGTCTCTTCGCCAACGACTTCGACGCGAAGAAGGGACTGAGCTACCAGGCCAATTGGGGCGCAGGAGGCGAGCTAACCGTCGGCGACGTCGCCCAGCTGAAGGCGACCGACCTACCCGGGCAGGCAGACCTGATTTGGGGCTCCTTCCCCTGCCAGGACCTGTCCCTAGCGGGCGTCGGCGCAGGTCTGAAGGGTGAGCGGTCGGGCACCTTCTATCCCTTCTGGGATCTGATCCGCGGCTTGATGAAGATCGGACGTGCGCCCAAGCTGATCGCCTTGGAGAACGTGCTGGGGACCCTGACCTCGCACGGTGGGCGGGACTTCGAGGCCATTTGCAAGACCTTTGCCGACGCCGGCTATCGCTATGGCGCCCTGGTGATCAACGCGTCGCTGTTCGTGCCGCAGTCGCGTCCACGCCTCTTCATGATCGGCGTGCGCGAGGACGTCGAGATCGACGCGGCGCTGCTGTCGCCTGAGCCGATCGCGCCCTTCCACACCGCCGCGCTGCAGCGGGCGTTCGAACGTGTCGGCAAGGCGGCGCAGCAGCGCATGGTCTGGTGGAATGTACCGGCGCCGCCGCACCGCAACGACACCTTCGCCGACTTGATCGAGGAAAACCCCGACAGCGTTGCCTGGCACACCGACGCCGAGCGCGATCAGATCGTCGCCAAGATGTCCCCGGTCAACCGAGCTAAGCTGGAGGCCGCCAAGCGGGCCGGCCGGCGGATGGTTGGCGGCATCTACAAACGTACGCGCCTCGACGAGCGCGGCGTGAAGGTTCAGCGGGCCGAGGTGCGGTTCGATGACGTCGCCGGATGCCTGCGGACACCGGCCGGCGGCTCCAGCCGCCAGGTAATCATGGTGGTGGACGGCAAGAAGGTCCGCACCCGCCTGATCTCAGCGCGCGAGACGGCGCGCCTCATGGGCCTCGACGACAGCTACAAGCTGCCGAAGAACTACAACGAGGCATACCACCTCACCGGCGACGGCGTAGTTGTGCATGTCGTTCGGCATCTGGCAGAGCACATCTTTGAGCCGCTGCTCGTCCCTTCCGCCGACGCCGAGGCGGCTGAGGGCGACGGCGTCCAGGCGGCGTGATCCTCGCGTGACGGATTCGGGCCCGCTCTTCGGCCGCAACCCAGACGCGGTCAACTTCCCGCCATTCGAGACCGAGGACCTGCGCGCCAACCTGGTGCGGTTCCTGGACACGCCGTTCGCCTGGGAGGGCGGGCCTACGCTAGTCGGTAATTTCAAATGGGGCGTCTACGCCTTTTTCGACTACGACGGCGAGCCGATCTACGTCGGCCAAACCAACGAACGCCTGCGCACCAGGATCCGCCGACATCTCACCAACCAGCGCACCGACGCCGTCGCCATGTCGGTGCTGGACCCCTTCGAGGTTTTCGAGATCGAGGTTTGGCCCCTCCCCCACCTGCAGGACGCCAGCCGATCCGACGCCGAGGCGCGCCAGCATTTGGACGCGCTGGAGCGCCTGATCACTGAACAAGCCATCGAGAACTCCGAGTTTAAGGCGATCCTCAACGAGAAGGACCCGCCGCCCGGCCGCCTAGCAGTCGACAGACCGCCCTCCTTCAGGGGGCGCATCGTTTCTGAGCGAGTGTTTGAGCTGCGGTCCCATCCCGACTTCCGCATCGCTCGCCGCGCCCAGATATTGGCGCGGCTAGCGCAGGTCATTTCAGAGCGGAAAGTCCAAGGCGGCCTTCGCCGTGTGCTGCTCACGCAGGCTAAGCGGCTGCAGTGGCTGGCGTCGCGGCGCTATGAGGCGCTCGGCGGCGCTGCTTCGGTCGAAGCGGAAGGCGACGCCGACTAGGGTCATGTTTTCCGAAGAGCAGGTTGCCGATCTGATTGTGGGCCTGGAGGAGGTCCGACCGAAACTCTTGGCCCTACAGGAGCGCATCGTCGCCGCTCCGCTGAAATCGGAAGGCGGACGGGAGCACGCCGACCACGGGCTGACCCGGCGACTCGGCACCATGGCGCGCTGCATCGAGAAGGTGTTCGAGCTCCTGCCACCCGCAATGACCGACGTGCCCGATCGGAACGTCACGGTAGACGCCGCCATCAACATCCAGGCGTTCGTGATGAGCGCGTTCGGCAGCTGCGAGAACGTGGCTTGGATCTGGGTGAATGAGCGGAGCGTCCAGGCGCCGAAAGGGGGCCCCTTGCCGCCCCGCCAAGTGGGACTGGGATCGGCCTATCCTCTCGTCCGAGCCTCGATGACCCCGGAGTTTCGGGCCTATCTCGACCTTCGCGAACCCTGGTTCGAGCAGCTAAAGGATTACCGGGACGCCCTCGCGCACCGCATTCCCCTCTACATTCCGCCCTTCACCCTCGACCCGGCTGATGCCGACGCCTACCAGGCCCTTGAGCGGGAAGCGACCGCGGCGCTTCGGGCGCATGATTTTGAAGGCTACGCCAAGCTGGATGCCGACAAGGTCGCTCTGACCCGGTTCCAGCCGATCATGGCCCACTCTGTCTACGCGCTCGGTCGCACGATGCTCTTCCACCCGCAGATTTTGGCCGACTTCGCCACTATCGAGGAGATGACGGGCGTCCTGTTTGATGAGCTAGGCCGCTAGGGCAGATGTAGCCGCGGCGCCGCCTGCGGCGTCGGCCTGGCCGGGACGCTGCCGCTCTGAAGAAGGCCACGGCGATGGCGGCCCTCATAGTTGACCCACGCGAGCAGCGCGTCGGTGTAGTCGAAGAAGCCCTCCTGTTCGCGCAGGAGCGCCAGATCGACGTGCAAGGGCGGCAGATGGCCGAGGTCGCTCACCTGGAGGGCCGGATCATCCGCGATGTCCTCGAGGTTGGCGAAGGCCAGCTGGCCCGAGAGATCGTCCCACCAGGTGCAGTGGGCGTACTGGTTGCGGATTTTGAGACAGGCTCTTAGCGCCTCCACCCCATCCCCGAACTCTTTCCCGAGGCCTAGGCCGTCATAGATCGGCTTGCCGAGCGTCGCCGCGTCGTTGATCCGCCGCGTCTCGCCGCGCTTGCCGAACATGGACTTCATCGCCGCGTCGAAGTCTCCCGTGCCCATGTGGACGCAGTGAAGCAGGTCGAGCTCAAGGATCGAGTAGCTGGCCAACATCCGGCCGACCCGGGCCGTCTCATCCGGAAACCGATTGAATGCTCTGAAGATCGACATGTCCTGCCCCTACCGCCACGGCTGTCGCAGACGCTCAGCGGCGATCTTGAGGTCCCTGACTTCCTGCTCCCCCCAGCTGTGGACGATGCTGTCGATCCAATCCGGGGTCTGGTTGAGAACCCCGTGGAAATGCTCCATTGGCCAGCGGCCGTGCCCTAGCTTCGCCGTGAAGACCAGGCCGTTGACGATGAACTGCAGCGTCGGCTCGCCCATGCGCGTGCCGCGAGCCGGCGTTAGCATCAGCGCCGAATTCGGCATGATGGTTTGGTGGGCCGCGAAGACCAGCACGTCGGGCGCCTCGGCGACGCTGCCGCCAAGACTGACCCGCTGAAGGATCGGCTCCCAATCCCCAACGTCGACGTGCTCGGCCTCTCGCAGGGATGAATGGTGGAAGCGCCAGAGCACCGAACAGGCGAACCGAAGCAGGGTCTCGTTGTCCATTCCCTCCCGGCGGAAACGACCTGCGGCGATCTCCTCCGGGGTTAGGCTGAAGCCACGGATGAAGTCGATGGCGTAGTCGTCCGCCGCATGCAGCTGGTGCTCATGGGCGTCGCACAGGAACCGGTCGAACAGGCCGGACTGACTGAGGCGCTTGCCGGGATGCAACGCCGATCCGATCCAGATTTCATCGCCGAACGCTTTCACGTCCCGCCCGAATGCCGCCGGCATCAGGTGCGATCTCACACAAGGGCTCGTGCCGCAGACCACGCACCCCATCACAGGGCGCCCAGTTGAAGGCCGTCGTTCTCAGCCGATCGGCTGGCGTCAGCGAAGTTGGACAGGGTAACGCCCACCAACCGGATCCCTTTCGGAAACGGGAAGACCGACCGGATCAGCGCCAGGCTCGCCTCGTGGAGCTGGGCCTGGCTTTCCAGCGCTCTTGGATAGGACTGGCTCCGGGTCGATTGTTGGAAGTCGGCCCACTTGATCTTCACGGTGACCGTCCGCCCTCGCCGGCCGGTCTTCTCGCACCAGCGCCACACATCGTCGGCCATCTCGAGCACGCCCGCCTCGATCCGCGTCGGTTCGGTGAGATCCTCATCGAACGTGGTCTCAGACCCCGAGGATTTCCGCACCCGGCTCGGATTGACCGACCTGTGGTCCTCGCCCCTGGCGATGCCATAATACCACGGCCCCGCCTTGCCGAACCGGGCCTGAAGATCGTTCAGCGACCAGGTGCGCAGGTCGGCGCCGGTGTGGATGCCGAGCTCGTGCATCTTCTTCGCCGTCGCCGGGCCTACCCCGTGGAACTTTGCGACCGGCAAGGCTTCAACGAACGCTTCACCCTCGTGGGGCTGGATGGCGAACTGCCCGTTCGGCTTTCGCCGGGCGGACGCGAGCTTAGCCAGGAACTTGTTGTAGGAGACGCCGGCGGAGGCGTTCAGGCCGGTCTCCGCCTTGATCCTGGCGCGGATCGCCTTGGCGGTCTGCCAGGCGGTGTCCAGGCCTGCCTTGTTGGCGGTGACGTCCAGGTAGGCCTCGTCCAAAGCAAGGGGCTCAATTAGGTCGGTGAATTCGGCGAAAATGCCGTGGATCTGCTGCGAGACCGCCCGATAAACCTCGAAGCGCGGCGGCACGAAGATCAGGTTTGGACACTGTCGGATCGCCGTCAGCGACGGCAGAGCCGACCGGACGCCGAAGGCCCGAGCCTCGTAGGATGCAGCCGCGACCACGCCGCGGCGGGCGCCGTGACCAACGGCCACCGGCTTGCCCTGCAGCGCTGGATTATCCCGCTGTTCGACCGACGCATAGAAGGCGTCCATGTCGACATGGATGATCTTGCGAATGGCCTCCGACATCAGCTTCGGAGGCTAGCATTTTGCGAACAGAGTGAGACCTACGACTTCACCGCTCAACGGCGCGCTTAGAGGGTGGCAATCCGCGCCCACGCCAACAACCGGTCTGTCGCCACGAAGTTCACCCCCAGGCCGCGGCCTGGATCGGCTAGGTCCAGGATGCGATCGAGGGCGGGCTGCAAGGGGCGCGGCGCTCGCGGGTCCAGGGCGACGCCGCGCATATGCCGCGCCACCGTGCCGGCGATGACATCGGCGAGCTGCAGGCCAATCTCATCGGCGGATCGGCGGAACTCCAACGTCGCTGCTTCGGCCATGTTGTAGCTGGCGAAGCGTGGCCGGAACCGCGCCATTTGTTCCTGCAGGGTCTCCATCGTCGCCTTGCCGTCGCGTAGAGCGCCCTCGACGTAGCGCTGGTCGTCGTGAACGAGAATGAGCCCGCCGACCCGCTGGCGGTGCAGCAGATTCAGTCGCCCATAGAGGTTGGTGAAGCAGGAAAGCGCCGGAAGCATCCACATCATCTTGCCGCTTGGACCGGCATCGGGGACCGGCAGGAAGCGCGGATAGCCATAGGGATCGTCGGGCCCCGCGTCGGGCTCCAGTTCGTCCAGCGCCAACTGCGCCAGGTGCGCGACGAACTCCGATAACTGGAACGCCGGTCGGAAGGCGGCGCCCCAGTCTCGGAGCCCGGTGAGAGAGCGCATGACAGTGATCGCAGAGGGGTCGATACAGGCGGTGATGAAGCCCTCGAACACCCGGTCGGGGGCCGCCTGCCCCACGAATTCCGCCAAGGCGCGGCCCAGCTGCTCACCCACGGGGTCGCCGATGTGGTGTCCGCCGGTCAGGAGCTGGTGGTTCACCAGGTGGATGGCGATCATGAACCGCTTTTCCACCACCTCCACGAGGACGGGCAATCGGCTCGCCGCGATCAGGTCCAGAAGGTCCAACACGAAGGCGGGTCGATCGTGAAGGCGGCTCGCCTTCAGCTCCGGGAGGGCGACCTTGTGTTTCGCCTTCAGCTCCCCAACGGCGTGGCGCATGGTTGGCGCGTCGTCCAGGCCCACGGCGGCCAAGCTGAAGATGGGCTGATCGGCGAAGGTGAGCCCCGGCGTCGTCCGTGCGAGGTCGCCTGCGTTTCCGCTCTCATCGAAGAAGTAGTGGGTGGCCATTCGCGGTCGTCGGCTTCAAGCTTGGTCGAGCGTCTTATGTAGAGAGCGGAGGGGCCCGTCGGCATGTGCAATCTGTACGCGATGATGCGCTCTCGGGCCGAGGTCGCTTCACTGGCCGGCGCCATGCGCGACCGGAACAACAACCAGCCGCCCCAACCCGGCATCTACCCGGACTATCCGGGGCCTGTCGTGTTGCGCGGCGAGGACGGCCAGCGCGAGATTCGCGACATGCGCTGGGGTATGCCGACGCCGCCGAAATACCTGGAGAAGGAAGCGGCCAAACGGCGGGACAAGCAGTACGTGGCCAAGGGCAAGCCGTTCGATTGGGACGAGCTGCTGCGGATGGAACCCGACAAGGGCATCACCAACGTCCGTCAGACCGAGATCAAGCATTGGCAGCAATGGCTCGGTCCGAAGAACCGTTGCCTGGTGCCGATGACTTCGTTCAGCGAGCCCGACCAGGTCGGCGGGTCCCTGAAACCGTTCTGGTTCGCCCTGTCCGAGGATAAGCCGTTGGCCTTCTTCGCCGGCGTGTGGACGCCCTACGCCTGCGTGCGCAAGATCAAGACCGGCTGGGAGGAGTGCGAAGTCTACGGCTTCATGACGACGCACGCGACCGAGCCGGTGATCACCTATCACGACAAGGCGCAGCCGGTGATCCTGACGCAGCCCGCGGAATGGGACCTGTGGCTGAGCGATGCGCCGTGGCCGGAGGTGAAGCACCTACAGCGGCCGCTTCCGGAAGGGTCCCTGGTCGTCGTGCCGCCCGAGGCGAAGCCCGAGCGCGCGGCCGAAACGCAGGGCTCGTTGATCTAGTCGCTCGACTGCCAGTACCAGCCGTCAGCCGCGGTCCACTCCCATTCTCCCAGCCAGACGACCTTGTCGGGATCGGCGATCCAGGAGCCGATGCCGACGCCCACGGCGCCCCTGTGGGCGGTTCCGGCGAGACGGCGCCGATTGTCGATCTGGGTCTGCAAAACCTCGCGGGCGGCGTCGATCGCCGCCGCCTCGCCGGAGCAGTCCATCTCCAAACCCTCGTAGCCATCCTCGTCCAACCGGACGGTGAAGGTGAAGGGGTGAGCCTGGATCCCGGCGGGCGCGTGGACGGCCGCCACGTTCAGAACGGCAGCTCGGACGCCGGCGGCTCGGCGACCTTGGGCTTTGTGCGGCTTGGCTTTTCCTTCCACGGGAACAGCACCATGTCCTTGCACCCGCAGCCCTTCTCCGTGCCGCACTCCAGTTTCGGCAGGAGGTCAGCCAGCCTCAGATGGCGGTAGTCGCCGAACTTCTCTTCGATGGCCAGAGGGGTCATCTCGATACTCCTCGGGCATTCCCGGCAGCAGATACCCAGTGACCAATCGTTGTCGAGCAGGGTG
>Ga0335069_10008017_pt1 | contig 15170 bp, 11 predicted proteins | sample Lox_Sample_11_FD_206714 | JGI IMG/M metagenome (GOLD analysis project Ga0335069, IMG submission 206714) | Soil microbial communities from Loxahatchee National Wildlife Refuge, Florida, United States - Lox_Sample_1.1 | ecosystem: Environmental > Terrestrial > Soil > Wetlands | place: USA... | reverse complement strand
GGTTCCGGGCCGCGGAGCTATCGGAATCGCTCGGGTACTGGCCGGAGACCGCGCAGGCCAACTGCTCCGTATCACGCCGGGGAGTCATCCGGGGCATCCACTTCGCGAGCGTTCCCCCGGGGCAGGCAAAGTACGTCACGTGCGTCAGCGGCGCGGTCCTCGACGTAATCGTTGATGTCAGGGTCGGCTCGCCCAGCTACGCGCGCTGGGAGGCTGTGCGGCTGGATGAGGAAAGCCGGAGTGCCGTGTTCCTCTCTGAAGGGCTCGGGCATGCCTTCACCGCCCTCAGCGACGAGGCGACGGTCATCTATCTGTGCTCGACGCCGTACTCGCCGGGACGCGAGCACGGCGTGTACCCCCTCGACCCGGACATCGGTATCGAGTGGCCGGCGGACACAGAACCAGTGCTCTCCGCGAAGGACGCCGCCGCGCCGGCACTCGAGGAGGCGCGCCGCGCGGGGCTGCTGCCCGTCTATGCCGATTGCGAGGCCTACCTGGGCAGCCTGCGCAAGGCGGCTGATACGGGGAACTCGTTATCGGGCCCTCTCACCGGCGGCCCGGTAAGCGGCGAGCAGTCCGGGAAAGGCGTGATGCAGCGCGGTCCGCCACTCGCCGATCGGCGGAATGCCAGCCTCTGCCCAGGCACCGTGACCCAGCACGCTGCAGGCGGGCCTCGGCGCCGGCCGGGGCAGCGCGCCGCTGGGTATCGGCCGCACCCGGGACGGATCGGCGCCTAGCAGGCCGAAGATCTCGCGGGCCAGCCCGAACCAGGTTGTCTGCCCGCTGCTCGTGGCATGGTAGATGCCCGGCGGCGCGGTGGAGTGGACTAGCGCGATGATCTGCCTGGCCAGGTCGACGGTCCAGGTGGGCTGGCCATGCTGGTCGTCCACCACGTCGACCGTCGGCCGCTGGTCCTCTAGCTTGATCATCGTGCCGACGAAGTTCGGCCCGTGCGCACCGTACAGCCACGCGGTCCTAACGACATAGCCCGACCCGGGCAGGCGGCCGAGCACGGCTCGCTCGCCCGCCAGCTTGGTGCGCCCGTAGGCGGTACGCGGCGCCGGAACATCGTCCTCGGCATACGGCTTGTGGGCATCGCCGGCGAAGACGTAGTCGGTCGAGACCTGCACCAGGCGGGCACCGTGGGCGGCGCATGCTCCAGCCAGGCTGGCCGCGCCGCCAGCGTTGACCGTCAGCGCTTGCTCCTCGGACGCCTCGGCGTCGTCGACCGCGGTCCAGGCCGCGCAGTTGACGACCACGTCGGGCCGGCCGAGGGCGATCGCACCGGTGACGGCGGCGCCGTCGGTGACGTCCAGGCTGGCTCGGTCCATCCCGGTCACCGGCTCACCGCGGGAGGTCAGGGCGGCGAGCAGGTCGGTGCCGAGCATGCCGCCAGCCCCGGTGATCAGCCACCGGGTCATGGCAGCCGCCCGGATCCGGCCGGAGCAGGTGCCGAGCCGTGCCGCCTGAGCGGCTCCCACCAGGCGCGGTTGGCCGTATACCACCGCACCGTTTCCTCCAGGCCCTGACGGAACGGGATCCGCGGCGCGTACCCCATCGCCCGCAACGGGCTGTCGTCGAGGGAGTAGCGCCGGTCGTGCCCTTTGCGGTCAGGTACGCGGGCGACCATGTCCCAGCCCGCGCCGCAGCACTCCAGCAGCGCGGCGGTCAACTCCAGGTTGGTCAGCTCAACGTCCCCGTTGATGTGATATGTCCCCCCCCGCCGACCGCGTTCCAGCACTAGCTGGATCCCCCGGCAGTGGTCATCGACGTGGATCCAGCCGCGGACGTTGCCGCCGTCGCCGTACAGCGGGACCTGCTGCCCGTCGAGCAGATTAGTCACGAACAGCGGGATGACCTTCTCTGGATACTGGTAGGGACCGTAGTTATTGCAGCAGCGGGTGACCCGCACGTCCAGCCCGTGGGTGCGGGCATAAGCCCCGGCCATCAAGTCGCCGCCGGCTTTGGCCGCCGAGTACGGCGAGTTCGGCTGCAGCGGCGCCTGCTCCGTCCACGAACCCGACGCCACGCTGCCGTACACCTCGTCGGTGGAAACCTGCACCGCCGGCCCGACCCCGGCGTCGAGGCACGCCTGCATGAGCACCTGCACTCCGGCCACGTTCGTGGTGACGAACCGCGCCGCGTCCCTGATCGAGCGGTCCACGTGAGTCTCGGCGGCGAAGTTGATCACCGCGTCATGGCCGGGCACCAGCGAGCGCATCAGCACAACATCGGTGATGTCGCCCCGCACGAACTGCAGACGCGGGCTGGCGGAGACCGGGGCCAGGTTGGCGAGGTTCCCCGCGTAGGTCAAGTTGTCAAGGACCGTTACCGCCGCATCCTCGTAACCGGGATACCCGCCCGAGAGCATAGTGCGCACATAGTGCGAGCCAATGAATCCGGCCCCGCCTATCACCAGGATCCTCACGCGGCCTCCGTGCCGTGCTTTCTCCGGATATTCACGAGCTGATCTGTACCCTGCTGTGATCTCCAAGCACCAGGCGGTGCGCCTGGCACACTCTGGGGGCGGGGGTCACCTCGACATGGTGCCCGATGAGGGACGCCTCGATGCGGCGTACCCCCCGGATCGACGCCCCTTCCAGGACGATGGAGTACTCGATCTCGCTATCGGCGATCACGCAGCCGGGCGCGACCGAGGTGAACGGGCCGACGTAGGAGCCGGTCACCTGGGTACCCGCGCCGATGATGGCCGGCCCGACGATCCGCGATCCGCTCACCGTGGCTCCGGCCTCGACGACCACCCGGCCGATCAGCTCGCTCGCCGCGTCCACCTCGCCGGCTACTGCCCGCCCGGCGCTCTCCAGCACGATCCGGTTGACCTCCAGCATGTCCGCGACATTGCCGGTGTCCTTCCAGTACCCCGAGATGATCGTGGAGGTGACCTTGCGGCCGTGGCTCACCAGCCACTGGATGGCCTCGGTGATCTCCAGCTCTCCGCGCCACGACGGTTGCAGGCTCACGACAGCCTCGTGTACAGCAGGCGTGAACAGGTATACGCCGACCAGTGCCAGATCGCTCTTCGGCTGCCGGGGCTTCTCCTCGAGGCCGATGAGCTGGCCCGCCTCGTCGAGCTCGGCGACCCCGAACTGCCGCGGGTCCGCCACCCGGGTCAGCATGATCTGGGCATCCGGCCTGGATGTCCGGAACTCCTCCACCAGCGCGGTGATGCCGCCCACGATGAAGTTATCGCCCAGGTACATGACGAAGTCGTCCTCGCCGAGGAACTCCCTGGCCTCCAGGACCGCATGCGCCAGCCCCCGCGGGGCTGACTGCCGGATGTAGGTCACTTCCAGCCCGAACGCCCGGCCTGAACCGGCCGCCGAGCGGATCGCGGGCTCTGTGTCGCCGACCACCATTCCCACCTCGGTGATTCCGGCGTCACGGATCGCCTCCAGGCCGTAGAAGAGCACCGGCTTGTTCGCCACCGGGACGAGCTGCTTGGCGTAGGTATGGGTAATCGGCCGGAGCCGGACGCCTGATCCTCCGGCGAGCACGAGGGCCTTCACGGTCCGGAAGCCTATCGCGGCAGGCCTGCTCTTGCGGCCGCAGGCTGCTATGGCTTGGTCAGCACCACGATGAGCAGCCCTGACGCGACCATGAGGGAGCCCACCCAGGTCAGCACGCTGGCACGCTCGTGCAAGACGACGATGCTCGCGGTCAGGATGACGAGATAGCCGATGGCATTGAACGGATAGGCCACGCTCAGCGGCACCCGCGAGAGCGCGGCCAGCCAGGCTATCGCGGAGACGCCGAAAACCACCAGCCCGAGCAGCACCCACGGCGAGGTGGCCGCGCGCAGTACTAGCGATCCGCCCTCATGGGCCGCGCGGGCCGTTGCTACCTGCATGCCATGCTTGAGCATCACCTGTCCGCTAGCCGCCGTGACGACGGCGAACAGCAGCAGCGCAGCGCTTGCGATGGTCATATGACGCCTCCTTGGTGCTGCTCCAGGCGTGGCCGGCGGCGCCGCCTGGCGGAGCGGGGGATCCGCGTCAGATGATTTCGACATCCGCCGTTTCCTCCGTGTTAACCGTCGGTACGAGCCGGCCCTCTGGCCTCGGCCGCCGATTTGGCCGCAGTGGCGGCTGACTGGAGCCGGGCGCGCACCGCGGCGGGCTCGAAGTCGAGGTAGGGGTAACGGCGATGCCCGTGCTTGTGCAGCCTGTACTGTCCGCAGGTGCGGAGCACGCCGAGGCCGTATCGGATGCTCCGGCGCAGGTTGATCGACGATGAGTCGGTCTCGTAGCGAGTCGGGCAGGACACCTCGCCGATCCTGGCACCGCAGGAAACGGCCTGGGCGATGATCTGGTTGTCGAAGACGAAATCATCAGAGTTGCGCTCGAACGGCAAGCCGGCGAGCAACTCGCTGCTGAACGCGCGCAGGCCGGTGTGATATTCGGACAGCTTCTGCCGCAGGAAGATGTTCTCTGCGAAGGTGAGGAACCGGTTAGCCACGTACTTGTAACGGGGCATGCCACGGGCGACCGAGTTCTGGGCGAGGATGCGCGAGCCGAGCACGAGGTCGTACTCCCCATAGGCGATCATCGACGCCATGGCCGGAACGAGCAGCGGTGAGTACTGATAGTCCGGGTGCACCATGACGATAATGTCCACGCCGAGTTCGAGCACCCGGCGGTAGCAGGTCTTCTGATTGCCCCCGTAGCCGAGGTTGAGTTCGTGGCGGATCGGCTCGAGGCCAAGCTCGCGAGCCATGGTGACCGTCTCGTCAGTGCTGGCGTCATCGACGAGCACGATCTCGTCGATGACGTCCGGATCAAGCTCGGCTACTGTACGTGCCAATGTCGCTGCTGCGTTGTAGGCGGGCAGCACAACGCCGATCCGGCGGCCATTAATCACTCCGCCAGTCTACGGAACGCAGGAATGTCATCACCGGCAATCCACGCGGCGGGGTCAGCTCATGCCCTGCCCCAGGCAGGCAGGGCGGCGGCCCCGCCGTCGCTCCGGGCGGCACCAACCATCATGGGCCAGTCCCGGCTATGGCGACCTGCTCGAGCAGGTTCTTCGGGTAGATCAAGATCGCCCAGTGCGCCACGTGCTCGATCTTCGCCGGCTTGCCGAAGTATGACTCGGCTGACGGGCTCAGGCCGTTGCCGGTGAGGTCGGTGATCAGGAAGGTCGCGTCGTGCCGGGACGCGTCGAACCACGAGGTACTCGTCTCCCAGTCATACCGGATGACCTGGCGACCGTCCATGACGACCGCGCGAACCTGCACCTGGTTGCCCGACTGCAGGGTGACAACCGAGCTGTTCCAGTAACCGGCCAGGCCGTACGTGAGTCCGTGCGCCTTGAGCCACGCGCTGAGGGGAGCCGTAGGCGACGCGGCCGGGGGGCCGGCGGCCACGGCAATCAACGGCAGCAGCGCACCGATGGCGACCAGGCCGACCGCCGCGCGGTCCCACAGGGTGCCGGCGATGTGCCCGGGCACGCAGGCACGAGCCGCGAGTACCGCGCCGCAGGGCAGTATGGCGATGACCTCGTACGGGTTGCTGGGGATCGGCATGGTCGAGATCACGTACGCGGAGAGGTTGATGACGATCGCGGCGCACAACAGCTGTTCGGCCCGGCTCGCGGTACGCCAGGACCACACTACTCGCGCGAAGCCAGCCGCCACGGCCAGCAAGCAGGCGATTCCGAGGATGTATCCCGCGTCGCGCGCCAGTGCGGGGGAGCCTGAGGCGGCCTGCGCCCCGAACAGGACACGTATGGCGTGCCAGGCGAGTGCTGCGTTCTGCGGCCATTGCGAGGGCGGCGAGATCGCCGTCTTCGGGGCGATCATCTGGTACGCGCCGAAGTGCAGCATCACCGCGCGGACCGCGGAGGCCAGCGGTACGGACGCGGCCGCGGCCAGGGCGTTCACGGCATCGCCGGTGCGGACCTTCCGCGCGGCCACCGCGCGATAACCGCACACCACGACGACCGCCGGCACGGCGACGTAGCGGATGGTGGCGTCGCCGATCTGGCCGGCGCACAGGATCGCGCAAAGCAGGGGTGACGTGTACCACCGGGCGGGAGCCCGGTCGATCAGCAGGAAGGAGACCAGGAGGAACGCCGAGGTTCCGGCGTGATCGGGGGCTCCCAGCAGGTACGGCGTATTCGACTCGACGTGGAGCAGGGCGGTCATCACGGCAACCACGACACCGCAGCGCGCCACCCTGGCGAGGCCCCGGCTGTCCGTCAGGGCGAGGGCCACGGCACTGACCGTGACGATCAGGTATGTGAGCGCGGCGGCAACGTGGCTGGTCAGGTCGCCCAGCCCGAAGAAGATCTCGGTAACCGCGAGCACCGGCAGGTCAAGGGTGTAATACGTCGCGTCGCCGATGATCCACCCGGGCAGCAGGAGGTGGCCGTGCAGCATGTCCCACGCTTGCAGCGCGTTGTTCGCCCCGTCCGAACTCACGTGCGCGGTGAACGAGATCCGTAGGTAGAGAGCGAACAGCGCCATGCAGCCGACGATCCATATCATCGCGCCCAGCAGCCGACGCACCCAGCGGTGTCCGGGGTCGGCCGGGTGCCGGAAGCGGTCCGCAGGCAGCCCGGTTCGCTGGGCATCGAGCGGATCTGCATGCGTCGGGGTCCGTCTGCTCCGGAGCATGGTTCGAACCATACTGAGAATCTTCGCTGCTGTACCACCCGCCCGGCTGACGCTGCCCGCCCTGGTCGCGATCACCCAGCGCAGGCTCACGGCTCGTGACGACCCGCTGAGCGCTACGACTGCCCCGGGCGTAGCCGGTAGTGACCTAGCTGGCGGGGGCTCAGCTGACCCGGGGAGATGGCCGGCAGTTCGCGGCCGGGGATGTCCTGGAGCAGGTTCTTGTTCCAGACCAGGATGGTGTACGGGCCGGTGTGGTACGTCCGGGCCGGGACGCCGAAGTACTTCCTGATGAGCTGGACCGGCTCCCAGTGCGAGAAGAAGCCCGGCTGGCTGTCCAGCACGACGAAGTTGGCGTAGTGCCGGCTGGGGTCATACCAGCCGGCGTTGGACATCCACAGGTCTTTGCGCAGGGTGTACTGCATGAGGGCGCGGACCTGGACCCGGTTGCCGCCCTCCACCGTGACGCTGCTGCTGGTCCAGTAGCCGCTGAGGCCGTAGGTGAGATGGTGCCGGGCCAGCCAGGAGGCGAGGCCGGTGTTGGCCGGCGGGACCGACGGCCGGGTGAGCTCGTAGCCGAACCCGGCGGCGCAGCCGGCCAGCACCGCGATACCGGCGGCGCAGGCGGCGACCCTGACCACCCGGCGGCGCCTGCCCCGGGGGGCCGCCCCGGCGGGCCTGGCCGTCCGGACGAGGACCCGCGCCGCCAGCGCCGCGCCGAAGGGCGCGATGATGGCGACCTCGTGGGCGGCCTGGTCCGAGGCGTTGGTGAACACGTAGAGCACCACGTTGAGCACGATCGCGACGGCGAGCACCTGATCGACCAGGCTGACGGCGAAGAAGCGGCGGAACGCCCGGACCAGGGCCCAGGCGACCACCAGCACGCTGGCCATATGCAGGAACGCCAGGGCGAGCCAGGTGCCGCCGAGCCCGGTGTAGTTCGCGCCGAAGATCGTGAGCAGCTTCCACCCGGCCTGCCAGTTGTCGTGCAGGTACTGCCAGGGGGTCAGGTAGAACCCCAGCCGGTTCACGGTGTAGCCGCCCAGGGCGCTGATCAGGTTGTTGGCCACCCAGGCGAGCCCGGTCGCGGCCACCGTGGCGGCGCCGAGCGCCAGGTCGTACCACTGCCCGGCGAGCCTGCTGGTCCACCGGCCGCCTGCGGTCGCGAAGCCCCGGATGACCCGGGCCGCGCAGACCGCCCCCAGCGGGCCTATCCCGACCACGTACACGATGGGGTCCGCGACCAGCGCCCAGGCGAGCAGCACCGCGGTCAGCACCGGCACGTACCCAGGGGGGGGCCGGGGGGATGGGTCCCTCCCAAGGGGGGTCCGGGGGGATGGGTCCCCCCGGGAAGAAGAGCGGGGGGTTCCGGGGGGTCGTCCCCCCGGGCCAGCACGGTCGAGCAGCAGCCAGATCAGCAGCAGCGGGGCCGCGGTGCCGATGTGACCGACCGACAGGTCCAGGGCGAAGACGCCGGGGCCGAACTGCGGGGCCAGCATGATGCCCGCCGCGATCAGGGTCCTGACCGTGGCCGCGCGTCCCGACGAGCCGCTGCGGGCCAGCGCCACGGCGAGCAGGAACACCAGCGTGTAGGTCATCGCCGCGGCCACATGCGCCGTCTGCATGTGCAGCCCGAGGAAGCTTTCCAGCAGGGCGTACTGCGGGAGCTCGGTCGGGAAGAACGAGACGTCCGACATGTACCAGCCGTGCAGCAGCAGGTGGCCGTGCAGCAGGTCCGAGCCCATCAGCAGGATGTTCGCGCTGTCCGAGTTGGGCGAGGCTGTCTCGGAGAGCCGCAGGTAGGCCGTGAACAGGACCGCGCCGGACAGCAGGCAGGCCGCTAGCCCGGTCCAGCGTCTCCGGGCAGCGGAGCCGCTGTTACGCTCCCCCGGCCCGGCCGGTGAGGCCGGGCTTCCCACCGTCTGGGTCTCAGCGCCGGCCCGCAGTCCGCCCATGGAACGGGAAGCTTAGCCGGTCAACCTGAAGCCAACGTTAACTGGGGGGACGGGGTGGATGGAGTCACCAGCTGGTGGCGATGTACTTCGTCTCGGTGAATTCCAGCAGGCCCTCGTGCGCGCCCTCGCGGCCGATGCCCGACTGCTTCACGCCGCCGAACGGCGCCGCCGGGTCGGAGACGAGCCCCCGGTTGAGGCCGACCATGCCGGCCTCGAGCGCCTCGCTGACCCGCAGGCCGCGGCTCAGATCGCGGGTGTAGACGTAGGAGACCAGGCCGAACTCGGTGTCGTTGGCCCAGCGGACGGCGTCGTCCTCGGCGGTGAACCGGACCACGGGCGCCACCGGCCCGAAGATCTCGGTGCCGAGGATGCCGGCGCCCGACGGCACCTGGTCGATGACGGTCGGCTGGTAGAAGTAACCGCGCCGGTCCGGCGCCCGGCCGCCGGTGACCACCTTGCCGCCGTCCGCGGCCGCGGACTCGACGAGCTCGGCCACCTTGGACCGGGTCGGCTCGTTGACCAGCGGGCCCACGTCGGTGCCCTCGTCCAGGCCCGGCCCGACCTTCATCGCGTCCAGGCGGGCGGCGAACTTGCGGCTGAACTCGTCGGCGACCGCCTCGTGCACGTAGAAGCGGTTGGCGGCGGTGCAGGCCTCGCCGCCGTTGCGCATCTTGGCGATCAGCGCGCCCTCGATGGCGGCGTCGATGTCCGCGTCCTCGAAGATGATGAAGGGCGCGTTGCCGCCCAGTTCCATCGAGGTGTTCACCACGGTGTCCGCCGCCTGGCGCAGCAGGATCCGGCCCACCTCGGTGGAGCCGGTGAACGAGAGCTTGCGGACCCGCGGGTCATTCAGCATCGCCGAGACGACCGCGCCCGACTTCCGCGAGGGCAGCACGTTGACCACGCCGTCCGGCACGCCCGCCTCGGCCAGCAGGCTGGCGATGGCCAGCGCGGTCAGCGGGGTCTCCGAGGCCGGCTTGAGCACGACCGTGCAGCCGGCCGCCAGCGCGGGGCCGATCTTGCGGGTGGCCATCGCGGCCGGGAAGTTCCACGGCGTGACCAGCACCGAGACGCCGACCGGCTGGCGCATGACCAGGATCTTGTTCGCCCCGGACGGCGCCGTCATCAGCACGCCTTCCATCCGGACCGCCTCTTCGGCGTACCACCGGAAGAACTCGGCCGAGTAGGCCGCCTCGCCCCGCGCGTCACGCAGCGCCTTGCCGTTCTCGGCGACCATCAGCCGGGCCAGTGATTCGGCGTGCTGGGTCATCAGCTCGAAGGTCCGGCGCAGGCATTCGGCGCGCTGGCGTGGCGGGGTAGCGGCCCAGCCGGGCAGCGCGCCCTGGGCCGCGCCGACCGCGTCGAGCGCGTCCTCCACGGTCCCTTCGGCCACCTCGGTCAGGGCGTCCTCGGTAGCGGGGTCGATCACCGGCAGCGTGCCGCCGCCCCGCCCGCCGGTCCATTCCCCGCCGATCAGCAGCCGGGTGGGTACGTCGATGCCAGTCAGTTCGGCCAGGTTGACGCTCATGCTTGCGGACCTTTCCCGCCCTTACAGGGCTTTGCTTACCGTCTCGACGATCCTATCCACCGAGGGCAGCACGTGATCTTCGAGCCTGTCCGCGGCCGGTAGCGGGATGTGCGGGGTGGTGATGCGGATGGCCGGGCCGGTGAGCGCGCCCCACGCCTCCTCGGCCACGATCGAGACGATCTCCGCGCCCCAGCCGCACAGCCGCGGGTTCTCCTCCACGGTGAACAGCCGGCCGGTCCTGGCCACCTCGGCCAGGATCGTCCGCGTGTCCAGCGGCACCAGCGACCGCACGTCGACGACCGTGGCCTCGATGCCGTCCTCGGCGGACAGCTTCTCCGCCGCCGCCACCGCCCGGGGCACCATCGCGGCCAGCGCGAGGATCGTCGCGTCCCCGCCCTGCCGCAGCACGCTGGCCCGGCCGAGCTCGTCGGTGATCTCGCCGTCCGGCACCTCGCCCCTGCTCGGGTACAGGCCCTTGTGCTCGAAGAAGATGACCGGGTCCGGATCACGGACGGCCGCGGCGAGCAGCCCGATGACGTCCCGTGGGCTGGACGGGGCGACGACCTTCAGGCCGGGCACCGCCATGGCCCAGTTCTCCACCGACTGCGAGTGCTGGGCGCCGAACCGCAGCCCGGCCCCGTTGGCGCAGCGCACGACGAGCGGCAGCTCGACCTGGCCGTCGGACATGTACCTGCTCTTGGCCATCTCATTGGCGATCAGGTCCCAGCAGACCGCGAAGAAGTCGCTGAACATGATCTCGGCGATGGGCCGCAGGCCAGTCATCGCGGCGCCCATCGCGGCGCCCAGGATGGCCTGCTCGCTGATCGGGGTGTCGCGGACCCGCTTCGGGCCGAACTGCTCGAGCAGGCCCGGGGTGGTCTTGAACACGCCGCCGGCCGCGGCGACATCCTCGCCGAGGAAGACCACCGTAGGATCTCGTTGCATTTCCTGGGCGATACCGCGGGTAACCGCGTCACGGTAAGTGATAGCTGTCACGTCAGTCCGTTCGGTAAAAAGGTCTTGACCTTAGTTACGCCAGGCGTGGCCGCCGTCGGCCCACACGTTCGTGCTGGCCAGCTCCAGGCGGGGCTGGGGACCGGCCTTGGCCTCCTCGGTGGCCCGGTCCACCGCCTCCCTGGCGTTCACCTCGATCGCGTCGAGGACGGTTTCGTCGACGCCGCGGCTGACCAGGACCGCGCGGTAGGCGGGCAGCGGGTCCCGGGCCAGCCACTCCTTCACCTCGGCGTCGGGCCGGTACTTGCCGGGATCGGCGCGGGAGTGGCCGCCGTGCCGGTAGGTGACCGCCTCGATGAGCGCCGGGCCGCCGCCGTCCCTGGCGCGGCCGAGCGCGGCCAGCGCCACCTCGTAGACCGCCTCCACGTCGTTGCCGTCCACCACTACCGGGTCGAGCCCGTAGGAGGCGGCGCGGTCCGCGGCGGGCCTGGGCACCGCGGTCACCGAGCCGATCGCGGTGTACTCCATGTACTGGTTGTTCTCGCAGATGAAGATCACCGGCAGCTGCCACACCGCGGCCAGGTTAAGCGCCTCGTGGAAGGCGCCGATGTTCGTCGCCCCGTCGCCGAGGAAGCAGACCGTGACCTGCCGGGTGCCGCGGTACAGGGCCGACCAGGCCGAGCCGTTGGCGATGACCAGCTGCGCGCCGATGATGGCGTAGGCGCCGAGGATGCCGCGCGAGGTGTCGAGCAGGTGCATGGAGCCGCCCTTGCCGTGCATGAGGCCGTTCTCCCGGCCGAGCAGCTCGGCCATCACCTGCGTCATCGGGGTGCCGCGGGCCAGCACGTGGTTGTGCCCGCGGTAGGTGACGAACATGTAGTCGTCGTCGTTCATGGCCTGCGACACGCCCGCCGCGACGGCCTCCTGGCCGGTGCCGAGGTGCGTCGTCCCCTTGACCAGGTTCTGCATGAACAGGTCGTAGGCGCGCTTCTCGAACAGCCGGATCTCGGTCATCTTCCGGTACAGCTCGAGCGCGGTGGCTTCCGGTATCGCGGTGTCTATTTCCGGCACGTGATCCGCCTCGTCAGTAGGGGTTGGTGACGTACAGGTCCTGTGCAGGGAACCTGGTCAGGATCTCGATCCCGCCGGGGCCGACCACGACCTCCTCCTCGATCCTGGCGGCCGAGCGCCCGTCGGTGGCCGGGCAGTAGGTCTCCAGCGCGAACACCATGCCCTCCCTGATCTCCATGGGAGCCTCGAGCGAGGTGAGCCTGGAGATGATCGGCCGCTCGTGCAGCGCGAGCCCGAGCCCGTGCCCGAACAGCAGGCCGAACGCCGTCTTCTCGTCCGCCAGCCCGATCTCCTGCGCGGTCGGCCACAGCCGGGCCACCTGGTCGGTGGACACCCCGGGCTTGATCATCTCGATGGCGGCGTCGATCCAGTCGCGGGCTTTTCTGTAAGCGTCTTTTTGCGCCTGGCTGGCCCGGCCCACCACGAAGCAGCGGTAATAGCAGGTCCGGTAGCCGTTGTAGGAATGCATGATGTCGAAGAACGCCTGCTCCCCCGGCCTGATCATCCGGTCGGAGAAGTTGTGCGGATGCGGGTTGCAGCGCTCGCCGGAGACCGCGTTGATGGACTCGACGTCGTCCGAGCCCATCTCGTACAGGCGCTTGTTGGCCAGCGCGACGACCTCGTTCTCCCTGATCCCGGGCTTGAGCGCCGCGGCGATGTCGGTGTAGGTGCCGTCGACCATGGCGGCGGCGGTGGCCAGCAGGGCGATCTCGTCTTTCGACTTGATCTGCCGGGCGTCCAGCATCACCTGCTGGCCGTCCCTGATGTCGATGTTCTGCTTCTGGAGCTCGAAGAAGGTGGGGACCTCGGCGAAGTCGACGCCTACGGGCTCGTTGTTTATGCCTGCCTGCTGGAGGCGGTCCTTGATCTCGGCGACCTGCTTGGGCGTGAGGCCGGAGGCGGGCGGGGCGGCACCGCGCATCGTGGTGTAGGAGGCGATGCAGTTCTCCGGCTTCAGCCACGGGCAGTACAGCCGGTGGTGCACGGCGGCCGAGCCGAAGTCCCACAGGACCAGCTCGCCGGTGCGGGTGTACAGCGCGTACCGGCAGAGTTTGTCCCTGGTCCACTCGCCGATCGCGACGCCGGTGAGGTACCTGATGTTGTTGTTGTCGAAGACCAGCAGCGCGCCGAGGCCGGCCTGCTCCATGGCCTGCTTCGCCCGGTCCAGGCGGTACCGGCGGAGCCGGGCGAAGTCGACCCGCTCCTCGAAGTCGACGTTCATCCGGCCCGGCGCCGGGGCGAGGGGAAGGGCGGGACCGGTCATCGGAGCTCCTCTGGTCGCTGGGCCGGCACCCTCATCCAACGTTGCGTGCAGTGAGGCTGTCAAGACTGGCCGGTTCCAGTGTGCAGTGTAGATTTACACTATGGCGGCTGACTTCGATCCGGGCACCGGGCTCGGGCCCCGGCTGCGCCTGGTCCGGGCCGCGCGGCAGCTGTCGGTGCGGGAGCTGGCCCGGCGGGCGGGCTGTTCGGCCAGCCTGATCTCGCAGATTGAGCGCGGGGTCTCGGTGCCGTCGGTGGGCATGCTGTACTCGCTGGCCACCGAGCTGGGCTGCTCGCTCGACTACCTGCTGTTCGGGTCGGGAGCCGGGCCTGACGCTGACGCTGCTCCAGCGGTGGCCGCTGCTCCAGCGGTGGCCGCTGATGCGGCGATGGCCGCTGATGCGGCGGTGGCGGCTGAGCCCCGGGCGGTCCCGGGGTCGGTGGCGCCGCCCGCGATCGTGCAGCGGGGCTGCGACCGCAAGATCATCGACCTGGCCAGCGGGGTGCGCTGGGAGCGGCTCACCCCGCAGTCCGAGGCCATGACCGACTTCCTCGAGGTGGTCTACTCCCCCGGTGGCCACTCCACCGACGAGCGCCGACCGCTGCGCCACGACGGGCGAGAGTACGGACTGGTCATCAGCGGCACGCTGCAGGCCAACGTGGGCTTCGAGAGCTACGAGCTGGGCCCGGGCGACTCGATCGCGTTCGACTCCTCCACGCCGCACGAATACCTCAATAAAACGGGCGATTTCGTGCACGCGATATGGGTGGTCGTCCATTCTGAGCCGGGCCGGGCCTGAATTCGGGATATTCCGGCACGACGATGTGACATCGTAGCGGTTATATGCGTCACGATGTCACATCGTCGCGGGATGGTGGGGTCAGGGATAGGGGCTGCTGGGGTCAGGGATAGCTGATTACGTCGCTGGGGCCGTGGGAGGTGGAGTTGACGGCCGCGCCGGTGCCGTTGATCACCGAATTGATGCTGCCCGAGCCGTTCAGGAACTGGGTGAACACGTCGTGGAATTGCACGCCCGGGGTATCGGGGGCCTGGAAGGCCATCGCGTCCTGGATGTCCACGCCCTGGTTGAAGAACGAATAGCTGCCCAGGCCGTAACCCTGGAACGTCCTGACGTCCGGGCTGACCACGAAGGCGGGGTAGCCGTCCTGGCCCGGCGTTTGCATCCACGCCGGCTGGCTGGGCACGTCGTAGGGCAGTTCGTTCTGGAAGAAGATGCCGGTGCCGCCCTGGCCGCTCCAGATCACCTCGTTCTTCTGGTAGTGCTCCACGGCCAGGCCGTAGGCGGTCACGCCGGCGCCGGTGACGACCAGGCCGGTGCCGCCGGTGTTCTGCGTCCAGCCCACCTGGTTGCCGTGGTCGGCCCGCCAGGCCCACACGTCGTCGATGATCGAGTTCGAGGCGTTGTCGAGCAGGCTGACGGTCGCCGAGACCGGCGTGGTCTCGGCCCCGCCGATGCGGAAGAACACGTCCTGGATCAGGTCCGGGTCAGCGGCGCTGCCGCCGAGTCCGGGGAGCCCGACCGAGAGCAGCACCGGCGAGTTGACCGGGCCGGCGTCGACGATGATCCCCGACAGCTTGACCCCGTGGTTCGGGGTCACCACCATGGCCGCGTTGCCGCGCTGGGGCACCAGGGTGGCCAGGCCCAGGCCGAGGACCACGGTGCCGGGGCGGCTGACCACGATGGGCTGGTTCAGGTTGTAGACGCCGGGGGTGAAGATGAGGTTCTCGCCGCGTGCCAAGGCTGCG
>Ga0335069_10008016_pt1 | contig 15171 bp, 12 predicted proteins | sample Lox_Sample_11_FD_206714 | JGI IMG/M metagenome (GOLD analysis project Ga0335069, IMG submission 206714) | Soil microbial communities from Loxahatchee National Wildlife Refuge, Florida, United States - Lox_Sample_1.1 | ecosystem: Environmental > Terrestrial > Soil > Wetlands | place: USA... | reverse complement strand
TCATCAAGCCGATAGCGAAATAGAGTACAGCTTTTGGTCGTACCGTTTTACGAAAAACAAGGTGTTGTTGAATAATTTCAGATCGGAAACGTCGAGGTCCCGCGACGGGTCGGTGAAGACGGGAGTGATGTTTCCTGTCGCAAGGTCGATGCGGTAAACATCGTCAGAGGTGAAGAGCGCCATTTGGTTATAGGCATCCGGCAGGACGCTGAAGGAGAACTGGTTTTGATCGCGCGGCACGCCGCAATACAGGGCGGCGGTCGAGGTTGCGTCCGCGAAGGAACATTTCGAGGGCAGGGTTGCGATCGACAGCCGTTGCACCTGGTCCTGGGAAAGGTTGATGAGGGCAAGCGACCCGCCGTATCCCGCCGTGCCGCCTGCGAACCGCAGGGCGGACGGGACCGTGCTGCTCGCCGGTGCGTCGTTCCATGCGATCTCGAGGCCCGGCACCTCGATCGCCACAGGGGCGAGCGTCTTCTTTTGGAGGTCGTACAGCCATGCCGAACCGGCGGCGTACGCGGTAGGTTTGGTGAAAACAGCCAGCTGGTTCTTCCAGGGCCACGCCGGGACCATATCCTGCGCATGGAGCGTGAGCGCGGTCGTCGGCGTTCCTTTCGGTTTGGAGGTGTCGAACGTGGCGAACGATTCCGTGCCGTTCGGGGAATCGGTCCGGTAGGCCACGCGATAATCCGACGGCGACCAAACGGGCGATTGCCATCCCGCCGGCATCGGTGTCCACGTCTTGGTGGCCAGGTCGAAGATGCTGGTTTGCGGGTTCGTCGGATCTCCGAAATTGACAAGGACCTTCGTGCCATCGTAGGAGAAGCCGGCGTTCAGAATATCCTGCACCGGCAACGAGCTCACGGTCTCCGTCTGTCCGTTGGCCACCTGGATGATCTCTCCATTCGGTTCTATCGCCGTCACTACGTTCGCGCCGTCCACGGAATAGTCCAGGACCGGCTCGTCGGAGATCACGCCAAATCCCTGATCGGCCTGCGCCGGCGTCGAACTTGCCGTCGCGGATGTCCCGCCGCCGGTTGCCGCTTCGGAACCTGGCTGGGCGGCGTTTTTGGGCGCGAACAGGAGGAAGTACAAGCCCACGACGATCACGACAAGCAGGACCACCATACCTATTATGAGCAATCTTCTTGGGTTCATGTTTTTAATGGTTTCATTGGCCGGCGGCCGTGGTTGAGCTCGGCAGGCTGGATATCGGGGCGATCTGGAGCTTTACCAGGCCGGGGTTGATGGTGGTAAGTATCAAATAGGCGCCGGCGAGGAGCAGCAGGCCGATGATCGCGCTCCAGATCCAGCTTCTCCCTTCGCTTTGGCGGCTGGCGTTTCCGACCGACGTGGCGTATTTAAGGCCGCCGTACACGATGGCGCCGAAGGCCAGGATGCCGGAAGCAAGGAGCGCGAAATAATAAAAACTGACGACCCAGCCGGCTGGTCCGGTCGACGAGGAAATGCTGAGTCCTGGAATGCTGTTGTTGATGGTAATGGCTGCGGCAAGGGCATGGTTCATGGTTGGTACGTTAGATTCGCTCCTCCCGTCCCCGTCATGGCGTCATCCGAATCTCTGATCACGAGCCCGACCTGTACGGCGAACCCTGCAGGCGTGCTTTGCGGCAGCGATATCCGGAGCGATTGCGGATTTTCGGCGTTCGAAACGGTTTGCCCGTTGACCGACCAGGTGAAGCTGAGCGGCGCGGACGAGGTAGCGCTGAAGAAATACGGCAGAGCCTGGACGACGATCGGACCCGCGGAGAACTGGCCGCCGGGGAACGGCGCTTCGACGACCGCCTCCGGCGCGGCGACCGGGATGGTGATCTGGTGGACGATGAGCCCGCCTGGATAATTGGGGAGTTCGGCTTTCAGCGCCAACGTGTTGGGCGCGGTCCCGTACGGGAGAAACGTAATGCGCTGCGCTCCAATGCCGCCGCCGATGAAATTGTCATTGACGTACCAATAAATGGTCTGCCCGCCCAGGTTTATCGTTTGGCCCTGGGGCGAGATGAGCTCGAGCGACGCGACGATCTGCGATGCCTGGTTCGGCAGGGCCTTCCCGGCGTATCCGGCGGGTACGGAACTGCCGGCGGCTTGCCAGGTCATCAGGAATTGCGGTTGCGATGCCTGCGCTTGCACCGTGGCTCCGGCGGCGAAAACAACCGCGGCAAACGTTCCGATAAAGATGGCGATAAAAGGAATGCGCTCCCTTCGCATGTATTCATTATAACACACGGAGCTAAGCCGCCTGCGGGAGTTCGAGGTCGTCTTCTTCGTCCTGATCCGCATTTTCCGGCTCTTCGGTCACATTTTGCGGCGGTCTGACTATCTCGAGGCCGCGGTTCTTCTCGTTTATCCTGTTAGCGCGATCAGCCAGCTGTTTTTTGGCGGGACTGGGTTCCTCCGGCGTTTCTTTGGGCGGGGCGGATACCGGGACGTCCGCGCCGAGCTCATTTCTTTTGGCGACATCGATCGGATTTTGCATGACGTCAGGCGTCGTTAATTTCTCATACGTTTCCCTTGCGGCTTCCTTTCTCCGTTCTTCTTCGCTCTTTGGCGCTTCCTCCCCGCCTCCTTCGATCCCGGGATTTCCCGCTTCGCCGGACCAGGTCTCCGCCTGGGTTGTCCGGGTGGGAGCGCCTTCCGTGGATTCTTCGGACGGCCGTCGGTTGGCTGGTTCGGCGCCGCCGCCCGCCGTTTCCCCTCCTTCGCCCGCAGGGGCGCCTGTGCCGCCGGCCTCCCTGGCGCCGCCCGCGGCTCCCGCTCCCGCTTCGCCGGCCTCCGCGGTTACGGTTTCGGCTTCACGCGCCGCCGTGCCTGCATTCCCGGCAACGGTCGCGCTTTCGCCGATAGCTCCTTCGGCCGGGCCGGCTCCTCCCTCCGCTCCGCCTTCGGCCTCGCCAACCTTCTCGATGACCGCCTGAAGCGGTTTCGGCAGGCGGTCGATGATCACGGTCACTATCCATGCCACCAGTTCCGTGGGTAGTGCCTGGATGAGCGGAAAGAAGCCGACGCCGTAACCGACAAAATTAGTCGCCACAACGGAAGTGCCGGTCAGCCCTTTGCTGTATAAATAGTAGAACATCAATCCGCCGGCGATGAACGAAGTGACGTCGCCCGCGAGCGGGATCAGGTTCACGAGGCTCACAATAATAAGGATGAGCGTGATGCCGATCGCCTCCGTGAGCGATATTTTAGATTGCGATGCCTGGGCGCTTTCATCCATGGCGGTTTACGGCTGCCCTTTTTCCTCGAGCAGCTGCTCCGGGTTGGTCGTGATGATCTGGTCCTCGAAATACGACGGCACGATCTGGATCGCGACGTGGCGCTTGCCGGCGAAGAAGATGCCGGTGCCGACCTCGGAGCCGAGGAGGAAGTTCTTTTCCGCGTCGGTCAGGTCGAAGGCCTTCGCGACGATGTCGATGGTCGCCGGCGCCTGCTTCAGCAGCAGCTGGAGCGACGAGTTCGTGATGATCGGCCGGCCGTAGGGCGAGCGCAGGAAGTCCTCGACGTCCTGCGTAATGGTCGAGATGCCGAGGTAATATTTGCGCGCGCGCTTCACGAGGCCGAAGAGGAAAGTGGCGCTGTCGTCGTTCTTCATCATGATCCACGCCTCATCGATGAAAAGCAGGCGCTTGGCGAGCCTGGCGCGGATCAGGTTCCAGATGAAGTTCAGGACGACGAACATGCCGATCGGCCGCAGTTCCTCCTCGAGGTCGCGGATGGAAAAGACGATGAGGCGGTTCGTGACGTCGATGTTGGTCGGCTGGTTGAGGAATCCGGCGAAGCTGCCCTTCGTGTATTTATAGAGCTTCTCCGCCATGTCGCGGCCGCCCTCCAGGTTGCGCAGGATCGTTTCGAGGTCGGCGAGGACCGGCGCTTCCTTCCCGGCGAAATCGAAACCGGCGACGATCTCGCGCGAGGCGTAGGTTTCCGTGATCGCGCGGTCGAGGAGCGCGTCCTCTTCCGGCGTGATCTTGCCGAGCATGAGCTTGAGGAGCGACGCGAGCGTCACGATGTGCGAGCGCAGGACGTCCGACGGCGTCTCGTCCTCCGGGACCTGCGGGATGTCGAACGGGTTGATGTGTTCGTGCGACGAAAGCGAGATGTTGAACATGCTGCCGCCGAAGGTTTCGGCGAGCTTCTGGTATTCGTTCTCCGGGTCGATGACGAGCACCATGTCGATGCCCGCCATGAGCGAGCGGATGATCTCGAGCTTGGTCGTGTACGATTTGCCGGCGCCGGATTTCGCGAAGACCACCTGGTTCGCGTTCTCGAGCGAGAACCGGTCGAAGATCACCAGGTTGTTGTTGTGCAGGTTGATGCCGTACATGATCCCCTGGTTCGAGGTGAGGTCTTCCGAAACGAACGGGAAGAAGGAGGAGATCGGGCCGGTGTTCATCGGCGTGTAGACCTGGATCTTGTCCTCACCGACCGGCAGGATGGAGAACAGGCCCTCGAGCTGTTCGAAGAGCGCCGGCTTGAGGTAGATGAGCTTCGCCTCCATCATCGTGATAAGCTTGCTTTCAAGGCGGGCGAGCTCGTCCGGGTTGTCCGCGTAGATCGTGATGTAGACGCCGGTGTCGAAAAGCTTTTCCTGCGATTGCTGGAGCTGGTCGCGGAGCGTTTCGACGTCCTGGATGGCGGTCTCGAGCTGAGGGTTGCGCACCAGTCCCTTTTCCTGCTCGTCGTTCATTTCCGCTTCGAGCTGGCCCGCCTTCTTGCGCAGGTTCTTGAGCGCCGTGCCGGTGTCGATCGGGCTCACGAAGATGGAAACGTCGAACAGGTTCGGCAGGTTGATGAGCGGCTCGAACCAGCCGGTCGCGAGATAGCGCGGATACGAAAAAACGAAAAACGTCTTCGCGAGCTTGTCGCCGATCTTCAGGTAGTTCGAAAAAACCTGCGCGCCGGCCGGGGCGATGATCTGCTTGATCTCCTTTTCTTTTTCCGCGCCTGGTTCAGCCATTGGTTTTTTCGTCGGGTACGGCGATCGCGTCCCGTTCGACGGTCTGCGGGTTATAGAAATTATAGAAAAGTTCGATCAGGGCGTCCCGCTCGAGCACGGTCGCCTCGAGCCCCAGGACCGTGAGCCCCGTCATCACCTGTTCACTGCGCTGCTGCAGCTGCATTAAATTCTCCTTAAACGCCTTTTCGGCCTCCTCGTCGGTAGCCGACGGTTTGCCGGGGGCGCTTTTTTTGGCGTCTTTCTTCCCGAAAAAGGGAAGGATCTTCGATGCCGCTTTCTTGCCGCTGCCGCCGAGCGATGCCGGGTAGAACGGGACGACTACCAGGAACGATTTTTCCATGATCGCGTTTTTCTGGACGAAGCCGCGGATGAACTCGGCGTATTCGTCCATCTGGCTTCGCAGGAGCGGCGATTCTTCGGAATCCTTTCTGGCGAGCAGGCCCTGGATGTAGGTTTCGATATTGACCTTGCGCGAGTGGACGACGACCTGGAGCGGGAAGTCGATGCTGTTCAGGAAGTTCTGGTATCCTTGCGTGATGATGTTCTGCTCCAGGTCCGATTTGAGCGCGAAGTTCACGCCGCCGACCATGACGACCTGCTTCAGGCTGCCGTTCTTCATGACGACAACGTTCTCGCGGACCTCCTCGATGTCCACGAGGTCGAGCGAGTTGCCGAATTCCGATCTCTGGTTGGCTGGCATAGTGTTCATTATACTCCGGCCCGGGGCCGGTCGCTATCATCGATAGTCCACTCTCCGCGCCGCGCCGCGGTCACCCGATATCCGCTGGAAGATCTGGTATCGCTCGGCCATTTTCTTTTCGAGGAACTGTTTGTCGGATGTTTTCCTGGCGCCGGTCTGTATGTCCTCCCACGCTTTATGGAGCGCCGAGCCCGATTTGACCGTTTCGCGCGTTATCGGTTTCGGCTTCCCGGCGGGAGCCGCGGCCGGGTTTACCGGTTGGAGAACCTTCGGAGCCGGGTGCGCGACCACGATCTTTTTCGGAGCCGACTTCGCGATGATCTCCTCGAGCGCCGATTCGTTCTCGATGTTTTGCGTCTCTCTCTCGGCGGCCTTCACCGCCGCGTGCTCCGGCTGCCAAACATACGTCTGCGGGCGCCAATAGAAGTTGAATGCGGAAATGAGGATGCTCTGGAACGGCCGCCCCTCGATCTTCACGAAAGCGAACGCGATAGCGGCGGCGAAAACAACCGCCGAAACCGCGATCCAAAGCCAGAATTGCGCCGTGAAATATACCATGGCGCTCAGGATGGCGGCGCCGGCGACGTAGGCAAACTGCCGGAGCGACAGCGGACCAACCACCTTGTCTTCCGTGTCGATAAATTGAGGGACCTGGAATTGCATAGCGTTAGGCGGCCGCGCGGGCCGGTCAGTAAAATTCTAACACTTAACGCCGCAAACCCAAACCTTCCCTAAAGAAAATCCTTTACGATAACTTTCGATTTTTCAGTGGCTGGCGGCGTCCGGGGGCCGGGCGGAACCGGTGGCGGCGCGGTGACCTGCTGTTTCGGCGTAGTGACCTCGGTGATCGTCCGCGGGCCGGCGCTTGGGATCGGCGGCGGGGCCGGCATCCGGGGACCGCCCGCGAAGGCCGGTTTCGGTGCCGGCGGCACGGGTGCCGTCGTCGTGCCAAATTCCAATATGGCTGGCCGCACCGGCGCCGGCATCGGGACGCTCCCCTTCATCTGGTCCCGCGCGCCAAGCTTGGCTTGTATGTCGGGGGAATTCTGGACCGTTGCCGAGGTTGAGACCTGGTGCAGCATGACCGGCGCCGGCTCGGGCGGTTTCGGCGCCGGTGCAGGCGCGGGTTTCGGCGCGCTCCCGCCTTTCAGAATATCCAGCCGGTCGAACTCGCTCACCGTTTTTACCGGCGAGCCCGGCGTTGTCGGCTGTGCCGCCGCCGGTTTCGGGGTCTGCGCCACTACCGGCGCCGATGGTCTCGGCGGCACGGGCACGGCAGGCGTTATCGTGCCAAGCCTGACCACCGGTCCCTGCGGCGTGGCCTTGGACCAGCCCGCATCAAAGGGCTTCGCAGGTTGCGGAGCAGCGGACATCGGCGCCAGGATTGGTACCGGTTTCGGTGCCGGCACTGGCGGCACGGGCACAGGCGCGGCAAACTTCGGCGTCGCCTGAAAGGTCTGCGCGATCATCTTCGGTGCCGGCTGGAAGTCCATCGGCACCGGCGTAGCAGGGTTCACGCTGTTGAGCGCCTGATTTTTTATTATCGGCATTTGGAATTTTTCGAGCAAATCGAGGTTGATCCCATAATCCGATAATTCTTTTTGCATCGGTGCAAGAACGGCGCGTTTTATTTCGGCCGTTATTGCAAGGGCGCGATCTTTGTCGATATTGAGCTGAGCGGCGAGTTCTCCGCTGAAATATTCCGCAGAGATATCTTTAATCTGAAGCCTCTGCAAAAGCTTGGCGATGATATATTCATCTTGATGCGCAATCTTGAAATGCTGATTAATCGCTTCTATGGCATCCAGGACTCCCTCGGATCCAAATTGGGTTCGAAGAATAGGAGGAACCGACGAAAGTCGTGAGTAGAGTGTTTTGGTGTCCATGGGTATTATTTTTTCATTAGTTTAGAACACTCCCCCAATTGGGGCTCGACTCCATATGCTTTATGATCTTCTCGAGGTTTCTTAACTCGGGCGGTGCTCCGGCAGCCGCCGCGGCTGCCGCTAGCGCTGCGGTATCGAGCTCAAATTTTCCAGTCGGCGTTCCCGGCGTTCCCGGCGGGCTATTTGCAGGAGGAGGAGTTATAATCGGCTTCCTAAGTCCGAAAGCATTAATAATTGCCCTCACCGAATCGGTTATATTATTTTGTCTTTCTTGGCTCCCTCTGGTAGTGTCGCTGCCCAGAGCCCCGAGCTGAGCCGGCGTTAGTGTAAGTATGGCATTCTGCAGCATCGCAGGGGTAATATGGGCACCCAGCCTGGCTGACGCCGCTGCGGGATTTACAAGGTTGAAAATCTGCGGGTTTACCTGAATGACATCTCCTTTCGCTTCTCTGACAGCGCGAGCCGTAGCTTGTTCCCGGGTTTCACCAGGTCTCTGTGGCATCAAATCGGGCCGATTGTTCGTCACCTTATCCAAATTACCCAAATTCGAAGCCGTAGCGACAAACCTATCCATAAGAGGCGTGATGCGGGCATCCGTGGTAAGGTCTCGTCTCGCCAATTCCTGCGCAAGGGCGGCTGCTTTTACGGGATCCACGAAGGCACCCTTTGAAGTTGCCCGTGCGATAATCCCCTCATTAGTCAGAGACTTCAATTCATTATCAACATGTTCCTGAATATCTTTTTCCCGATCATGCTTGACGGTTTCGGGAGCTGCATTTTTTGCAACAGCCGCCCCAAACCTCCGAAGGCCGGGGACATTTTGCAGGGCGGATCCCTGCCTCTGCAGCCACGAGGTGGTTTCCCTGGTGGTTGGGTTATATTGTCTCCCAGCGGTACGTAATCTATCCCCTACTACACGACGGGTCTTTTTTCCGACATATCCCTGGACGGCGTTTCCGGCTGCTTTGACCGATTTTATGGCCGTATCGGAAAGACTGATGCTCATTTTCTGCGCGACGATCATGCCGCCTACGGTGAGGCCGATCATGATGAGCATGTTGAGGCCGTTCGCGATGACCGTCGAGAACGCGCTGCCGAAGAAATTCCCGACCGGGGTCCAGACGGCGTTACTGTTGCTGGTGTAGGTTTGCAGGCTGACCGAACTGCCGCCGGTCGCGCTGTTGAGCGAGGTCATCATCGCGATGGCAAGATAGATGAAGAAGACGACGATCGGCGCGAAGAACGTCCACCGGATAAATTGGTCCCACCACTTGCTCCACCAGGATCTCATGGTCGGAAAGACCCAGCCGAGCCAGGCGAAGGGCATAAGGATGGCAAGGATGGCGATATAGACGTAGCGTATGATGAGCTGGACTACGAAGACGGCGAGCACAATCACTATAGCGATCAGTTCAAAGGCGACGAAGAGGACGGAAAAGATCGGTACCAGCATCTGGCCGAAGCTTGCGCCGAGCGAAGAGGATTGCGATTGGCTGAATGCGGCGGTGCTGCTGGCGCCGTTGACGGTCGACGACGCGAAGTCGATGCTCCTTTGCGGGTTGAAAGCGCCGGACAGCTTGAGCGCGAAATTGTTCATGCTGGCGAGCTGCTGGGTCGAGTTGGCGCCGGCGTTACAGCCGAGGCTCGGGTCGATGCAGTCGAGGAAATATTGCGTGAACTCGTTCCCGAGGTTGAATATCGGCGCGGCGATCACCAGGCTGAAATTGACCAGGATAGCGGCGACGACCAGTTTCCAGAGCAGACTCTTGTAGCCATAGGTTTCCCGGCGGAGGATGGTCGCGATGGCAATGATGATAATGCCGAGGACGAACCCGAGATTAGCGATCGAGAGCGTGACACCGAACCCTTTCTGGACGAAGGTCTGCTGGAAGATGCCGACGTTCATGTTCAGAATGACGCCGACGAGCCACGTTTCGATCGCGATGGCGACTCCGGCGATCCAGGAGATGATATAAGAGATGATAAAGCAAACCTTGCCGATGACCGTGGCACCGATGTCGAGCAGTCCTTGGGCGACCCAAGATAACGGATTCCAGTTCGGATGGCTGGCAGCCGCGTTTGCGCTGGCGTTGGTTAGCAAGCTGGTTCCTAATGAACCAGGTGTTCCAATTTGGGCATGGACGTTGCCGGCGGGCAGGCTGCCGAATAAAACCAAGCCAAGCAGGATGGCGAATGTCCGAGCCTTTGACCAATGATCTTTAAGAGTGGCCATGGGTCACATTATGGAAAACTATAATTTTGGCCGGTGGAACTGGGATAGGTGATGTTGGTGGGCGGTGTCGGCTGGGTGCCCATCGACGGCGGCGTGGAGTACTGGTTGATGGTCGCCGAGGCGTTTGCCGACGGCGTGTATGAGTTCGGGCCGACCGAGGTGAGTGCGGTACCCTTCGCCAGCGTTGAGAGAAGGTCGTTCGTGACCGCAAGGGCGAGGTCGAGGATGTTGTTGGCGTTCACGACCAGCTGGATGCCGCTGCCGGCCGCGGTCGAGAGGCCTTCCTCGGTCGATTTCGCCGGAGTTTCGGCGATCGGCTCGGAGCCGTCGGCGCAGACGCCGCCGTTCGATATCTGGATGGCCGTCGTGCCGTCGTCGCAGGAACCGCCACCGGAGATCCCGTCGCTTGGCGTGGAGTCGTCGTCGCAGTAGTAGCTTGATCCGTTCGGATCGCTGCCGTCGTCGCAATACTGGTCGCCGCCACTCGTGAAGCCGTTGGCCGCCGTGGCTTTTTGCTGGGTTGCGTTCGCCTGGCTGCTCCCGGCCGCCATCGCCGCGTCTTGGGTATCGATCGCCGCTCCAAGGACGTTGTTGTCCGGCTGGAACATATCGAGGTAGGCGGTCAGTCCCCCGTTGTCGAAGCTGGTATAGAAATCCTGCTGGGTGGTCCCGATGGAAGCGTACTCCTGGTCGATGTTCGATTTGATCGAAGAGCTCGCGCTGCCGGCGCTGGGCGGCGAGGCCAGGGAGCCGGCCAGTCCGCTAAAGGATGGCGAAAGGTTCGGCGTTATCTGCCGCACGGTCGCGTTCGCCGCGCCGAGGAAGGCATTTGAGAACGTCTGGCTCCAGCTTTGCACAAACCGCGGATGCCCGCCGCCCTGGATCCATGCCGTTATCTGCGTCTGGAGCGCCGCGACGAAAGCGTTCTTGAAGATCTGGAGCGACAAACTTTGCAGCCATTCCAGCAGGTTCTGCGCGTAGTTCATGTAGTTCACGCCGTAGTTCAAGACGGCCTCGCCGAAGTTGGTCGGGTCGAAGACGGCCCATTGCGCGTGGGCGGTCGGCACGCCGAAAACGGTATTCAGGAACGCCATCGCCCCGGAGTTTTCCCGGGAAGCATTGCCGAGCGAGAGATTTTGGCCGGTCAGCGACTGGAACGATGCCTTGAACTGTTGGACGGCCAGATTATATTTCGGCATCTCCGCCTGCATGATGACGTAGGTTTTGGCCGGATCCTCCGGCGCGGCCTCGATGAGCTCGGCGAAGTTCTTTTGGTAGACCAATAATTTAATGAAACTTTTCTGGAAATCGACGGCTGGCGAAGGCGTCGGGACCGCGATGGCGGCGCTGAGAGCCTGGTCGCTCGATGAGGCGATCAATCCCACGATCGACGGGTCCGCGACGACGCCATTGTTGGAGAATGAGTCCTGGAGGCCGTTGTTGACGAAGTTCGCATCGAAGATCGAGGCCAGATTGCTGCCGTAGGCCGCCGCATCCGATGAGGAGGCGGGTACGATCCTGACCGGCTGCTCGGCGGCTTCGAGGTCCCAGTCGGGGATCTGGACGGCGGCGACCGCCGAACTGCTCGCCAGCTGGGCCGCCACGCCGAGGTCGCTCGGCGCCGCCATGGTTGGGTTGCCGCTGGCATCAGTCTGCGGCCCGTCCGGATTGGTCGTCAGGATGCCGCTCAGCATGGCGTTCGCGAGGTTGGCAGTAAGATTGTCCGTATCCGTCGCGTTCACATCGTCATAGGGTGGCGTGCCGCTGGTCTCTTCAAATGGATATGCCGTGAGAAAGGCGTTACTGCCGACGCCCGGGGATACGACGGGTGTCGGCGCGTTCGCCGCGACCGGCGAAAACGATCCGGCGAAGCGCGACAGTGCCATGGCGGAAACGCTGGTAGCTGTAGCCAGGACTAAAAACCCGGTGATCAGCTTCTTGACGTCGATCATTTCCCTTAATTATAGCAGACGCCGGGCTTTTTTAGCTTGTGCACAGGTCAGAAAAATGCTTTGGCGATGGCACCGATCTGCCCAACCGTCAAATTCTGCGGCCGCAGCTGCGGATTGGCACCGAGGGCTTCGAGTATCTTTGAAATATCATCCTTGGGGAACTCCGCCGAACGCGGCCGTCCAGCCGTGAGGTTATTGAGCAATGTTTTTCTTGGTTGCGAAAAAAGAATCCGTACTGCGGCATAATACTGGGCGGATGTCGGCGCGGCCGCATCGGATATCGCCGGCTTGGCTTCAAGCTGGACGACGGTGGAATCGACCTTCGGCTGCGGTGAGAAGTCGGATTTCGGCAGGTTGGCGACGATGTCCGGCTCCGCCCAAAATTGCACGCTCGCCGCGAGGCGGTTCATGTGCGGCGGCGCGGCGGTCATACGCAGGGCGACCTCTTTTTGCACCATGAAAACACATCGCGCAGGCTTCGTTTCGAGCTCGCTTATCAGGCGGAGCAGATGGCCGGTCAGGTAATAAGGAAGATTACCGACCAGCTTGCCGCCGTCGGCAGCCAGCGCCGGGAGCATGGTCAGGACATCCCCGGCAATCACTTCGAGATTCGGGATCCCGGTTTTGTCCAGCTGTTCCGCGAGCGCCCCGTCTTTCTCGATGGCGATAACCCGCGCCCCGGTCGCGGCGAGCGGGCGGGTCAGTTCGCCGTGCCCCGGGCCGATCTCGATGATGGTATCCCCCGGCCTCGCGCCAACGGCAGCGACGATTTTCCCCGCCGCGCCGCGATTTTTCAAAAAGTGCTGTCCTAAAAGTTTGTTAGCCATATCGGATATCAGTACCTGACACTCTTTTCGTCCGCTTCGACCAGGCGCAGGCAATCTTCCGGGATCTCGGCGATGAACCGCGACGGCAATCCGTAGAAGCTGATAGAGAGGCTCTTTCGCGCCCGCGTCATGGCGACGTACATCAGGCGCCGCTCCTCTTCAAGTGACTCGTCGCTTTCGATCGAGCGGATGTGCGGCAAGAGCCCCTCCGCCGCGCCCGCGATAAACACCGCGTCGAACTCAAGGCCCTTCGCCATATGGATGGTCGAGAGGTGGACCGCGTTTTTCGCCTCCGCCCCACGCTCCCCCGTCTCGGCATTTTCGTCATCGGTCGCCTGCAGCAGGCTCAGTCGTTCAAGCAGTTCCGGCAGGTCCTCAAATCCCGATGCGAACGCAGTCAGTTCCGCGATGTTCTCCTGCCGCTCGTCGGCGTTGATGAAATTATTTTCCAGATAGTCGAAGTAGCCGAATACCTCCAGGAATGCCTTGATCACATCGGCCGGTTTCGGATTCGCGAGCGCGATGAGGGCGCCCCGGAACTCCGCGAATTTCCTTTTCGAAAGATTTTTTTCCAGACGCTCGCGGCTGAGCTCGTCCTTGCCATTCGCGGCGTATCGCAGCGCCGCCACGGCGTCTTTCACCTCGCGCCGCTCATAGAATTTGAGCCCGCCGAAGATCTTGTACGGGATATTCTCCCTGATGAGCGCCTGCTCGATCGCCCGCGATTGCGCGTTCGTCCGGTAAAGGATCGCGATGCTGGCCCCCGCGCCGAACGCCGGCGCCGATCGCAATTCCATAAGCTGTCTTGCGATCCAGGCCGCCTCGTCGTTCTCGCCCCACGCCTCGTAAAGCGTGATCGGCCCGCCGTCTTCCTGTTTAGTCCAAAGCTGTTTCGGCGTGCGGAATTTATTGTTGTGCACGACCGCCGACGCGGCGCGGATGATGTTCCCGGTTGAGCGATAGTTCTCCTCTAAAAAATGGACCGCAGCTTTCGGCCAATCCTTTTCGAATCCGAGAAATATCCGTATGTCCGCATGGCGCCAGGTGTAGATCGTCTGCTCGTCATCCCCGACGACGGTGAGGTTGCCGTGTCCGCCGGCAAGCAAACGGATGAGGTCGTATTGCTTCGGATTGATGTCCTGGTATTCATCCACCAGGATCGCGTCGAACCTGTTCTGATATTTTTTCAGGATCTCAGGATGTTTCCTGAACAGGGCGACCGGTTTTTCGATGAGGTCGTCAAAATCGAACGCGTTGTTCCGCTGGAGCGCCGCTTCATAAGCGTCAAAAACGATCTTCACTTTCGGATCGGCCGGTACGCCGTCGAGATTCTTGATCTCGGAGATCTTTTTCGCGAACAGAGTTGGTGCCTCTTTCCTTTTCTTTTCATCCGCTCCATCCTTCGGCGAGATCGCCTTCACCGCTTTTTTGACGAGGTCGAAGGAGTCGTGGTCGTCGAAAATGACGAAATTCGGTTCCCGCCCGAAGACGCGGCATTCCTGCCGGAGGATCCGGGCGCCAAGTGCGTGGAACGTCCCGATGTAAGGACCTGGCTTCCCGCCGGCGTGCATTCTGGCGACCCGCTCTTTCATTTCCTGGGCCGCCTTGTTCGTAAAGGTGATCGCACAGATCTTGTCCGGCGGGATGCCGCACCCAATCAGATGGACAATTCGGGTGGTAAGAGTTCTGGTTTTCCCCGTACCCGCGCCAGCCACTATTAATAGAGGGGAGATCGGTGCCTCGGCGGCATGCTTTTGTTCGGGATTCAGTTGTGGTACAATGGATGGCATAAGTAATATTGTGGGAAAAATGAAGAATAGCTATAAGCCATTGATCGTGGCTGTTTTTTTGGCCGTGGCCGCGCTTGGCGCTGGTGCCTTGCGTCCGTTGGCCGCCGGCACGGTGGAGGTCCGGAACGCGATCGGCGCCCCCGTCCACCCCCCTGTTTTGATCGATGTCGCCCAAGGCGCCCAGATGGCTGGCTCCGGAGCCGTGGTCCAGGATGTTGCCGCAGTGGCCGACGTGCCTGCATTTGGCCAGGGCGGCCTATCCGCCGGCAGCCCCGCTTATGTCGTTGGTGTTGTCCAGGACCCCGGCCAGCCGATCGGCCCTGTTTACAACACCGCCGAAACCATTATCTATACCGTCCGGAAGGGAGACACTCTCTCGGGTATCGCCTCACAGTTTAACACAACCGTTGCGAATATCGTGAGCGCCAACCCCGGCGTGAGCCAGAAGAAGCTGAAGGCCGGCACATCGCTCACTATTCCCGGTTCCGGTCCCGCTGCGGCCGTTCCGGCGAATTCATTGCCAAATTTCAATTACGACTTCATCCTGCCGGCGCAGGGCTATACCGACGGCGCGCTCGACGACCATAATGGCGTGAACATCGTGAATTCCTGCGGCACTCCCGTGGTCGCTTCCGCCGACGGCGTGGTAGTCCCCGATCCGCAAAGCCAAGGCGATTCCGGTGGATGGAACAGCGGATACGGCAATTTCATACTCCTTCAGCACGCTTTCGGAAACGGTATATACACACGTTATGCACATCTGGACGAGGTTCTGGCGCATATCGGCGATTACGTGAAGCAGGGCCAGCAG
>Ga0335069_10008015_pt1 | contig 15175 bp, 10 predicted proteins | sample Lox_Sample_11_FD_206714 | JGI IMG/M metagenome (GOLD analysis project Ga0335069, IMG submission 206714) | Soil microbial communities from Loxahatchee National Wildlife Refuge, Florida, United States - Lox_Sample_1.1 | ecosystem: Environmental > Terrestrial > Soil > Wetlands | place: USA... | reverse complement strand
TACCTGTAGAAGTATTTTATGATTCTGGTAAAGATATTGATATAGAGGAAATGCGTCAAGCATTATCGCGTTTTACACCCATTACTCTAAAGAGTAGCAACACACAACAATACAACGCTAATGATGATTTGGGAGCAGGTATCTATGACGACACTCCACCCATACCTATTGGACCCCTTTTGCAAGCTTGCTCGTTTGTCCGAGAAGTCTATAACAATCCTGAAACTCGGTATAGCGAACCACTCTGGAAACACTGCATCTCCCTTGCGTGTTACACTGAAAATCCGGATGAATTTGCAAGGGGGGTCTCTCGTGATCCCGAAGCTTATATCGAGAAACTTAACCAAGCACGAACCGATAGGGCAGCGAATGTACAATTGGGGCCGCCGTTGTGTGCTACAATCCATGCGGACGGCGCGACACAATGTGAATCCTGTCCACATTATGCTTTGGGCACCACACCAATATGGATTCCGGGGGTTAGGCCAATTAACGGTCATAAGCATCTCACCCCTGTTACAACATCAGACTTGCCCGGAAGCTACTACCGGGGAGATAACGACTGGATTTTTATAAATGAGGAAGATGAAAGTGGGGCATTACTTCCAAGAGTAGTGTTTGAATACCCCATAATCAAGAACTCTGGTTTCATTCAAAATGGTGAACCTTATAGACTTGTATTTAATACGATTGAAGCTGGCGGCGAAATATCTCGGGTGTTCGACTGTGGTATATTTAGTGATAAATTTGCATTTGTTAGGAGTTTTCTTAATTGTGGTTTGCCACTTACACAGAACCCTGATCCATCTAGGAGATTTTTCTTGAACTACCTAAAACTTCTCCAATCGCAAGCATCTACCATTATAACGGTTCCACCGTTTGGTTGGCATGAAGATGCTGGTGTAACAGGTTTTGCTTATGACGGTGTATTCGTGTCACCTAAAGGCGAGTATCGTTGTCACCGTGAACCGTCTATCGGAAAAGAATATACCGTTAGGGGGACAACAGAAGCCTTTAAAAAACTTGCAAACCTAATTATCACACCAGATAGACCCGATCTAGCAATAGCACTCGCGTCATCGTTTGCCGCACCACTTGTACAACTAACAGGCCATCACGGGTTCCTCGTTGGTATATGGTCCCCCGAATCGGGTGTAGGTAAAACTACAGCCTTGACATTAGGTCAATCTGTATGGAGTATTCCGTCAATTGGTGGATACAATGATACGGTTAACTATACATTTAGTAAAGCTGCTACACTTAAAAATTTACCCTTAATTTATGACGAAATTAAGGGAGCTAGACAGACTGCATCTTTTCAAGAGCTTATCTTGCAATTGTCAGGTGGTCATGAACGTGGACGATCTAATCGTGACGGATCAATGAAAGGTGTAAGGATGTGGGATACGTCTCTTATTTATGCAGCAAACAATTCAATGGTTGATGCAGCGGCAGAATCATCGCCGGGTACATATGCGAGCGTGTATCGAATATTTGAATTTCGTGCTCTTACTCCAAGGAGTATAATTCCAAGCACGGACGTTTTAGCTCTTAGTGCCGCACTCCATAATAATTATGGTGGTATCGGTCGGGAGTATACAGCTTTCCTAGGTAAGAATTACGAGTATATTTTTAATGAAGTAAGGAAACATCAGCACGCTCTTAATAAAGAATTAAACATGGAACCAGCAGAACGATTTTGGGGAGCTTCAATTTGTACTGTATTGGTTGCAGCATGGATCGCAAAGCATCTAGGGTTCGTTCCATTTAACCTATCATCAATGAAAGAGTTCATGCTAGCAGAACTTGCGAGAATGCGGAAGGTACGAATTGAGGCGCCAACAGATTATTCAAATGTTCGCGCAGTATATAATGAGCTTGCAAACTTCATTAATGATAATCGAGAGACGACAATCATAACAGATATAGCATGGGTTAAAACAGGTCGTCCAATAAAGGATGCTGTGAAAATCAAGAATGATACTAAATTAATTCACACCGTTGGTATTCAGATATCAGGAGCGCCTTTACGGATACGGTTCAGAGATAGTGCATTAAGTAAGTGGTGTCGAGAACGTCAAAAACCTAAAAATGCACTGTGTGAAGCTATACGTTCAATGGGTATCGGCAGTATGGCTAATGGGCGGCTTGCAGCGGGTACACGGTTAGCCGGTATGACTGAACAAGTATGGCACATAGAGGTAACGGGTACACCGTTAGAAGATACAGTTGAGTATGCAGTCCAGTATGGGTTACTTCCATGAATACAATCGAACTTTATGCTGATTATTTATACGATAAATATATATCATATAATATACCACAAGAAAAAATATTACACTTTATCAGTCAAGAATTAGCTAATGTTTTAGCAAAAGAAATAATAAAAAAAGAATTGTGGAAATATAAAATTTCACCCATGCCGCATACAGATCACACACTACATAGAGCGTCAGTAACAATTGTAATCCCTAACTCTAAGGAGTAAACTAAAATGGTTAGGTCTTCGCAAAGAACAGGTATAACTAATGAAGCCGAATATGATCTTCTATATGTTACCGAAAGTGAAAAAGGGTTGGCTGTTAGACAATCAGAAGATCATACTATGGTTTGGCTACCCAAATCCAAAATTGAATTTAAGGAAGAAAATTATAAACGACACCAAGTAATTAAAGTTATCATACCTGATTGGTTAGCAGAAAAACATGATCTAGCTTAAAACTTCTTCGCCCCCGTGTTTCGCTCTTGTGCTTCAAGCGATTCAAGGCGACGCTCTGTACTCTCTGAGAGACGGGAAATGACTGCCGCTAAATCACGTACAGCAGTATCAAGTCCGATTGTTGCACCAGTATTAGCAGTAATGGCTTTTTCAACACTTTCTAGGCGATTATTAAATTCAAGCTTGTCAGTATCGTTAGCCTTCCCTGCTTGAAAAGCTTCACCTTTCAAGCTTTGAACATCACCATATAAAACGATCCCGCCTAGAACTAATGCCGCAACTACGGTTGATAATATCGTAGACCAAGTATTAGTGACCCACGGCATCTTGCTTTGCCTTGGTTCAACTGCCAGTGACTTATCAACCGACATATTCATGGTAAATACTCGTCTGTCAAGGTCCAAATATGGCGAGAACAGATGAAGAACAAACTAAGAACATTATTTAGACTTAGGTGAAAGTTGAGATTTAAGTTCATCAATTTGAGTTTGTAACCGTCTTACTTCATCAGATTCAACACGGTCAACCCGCCTGTCTAATTCAGTAATTTCAGCTGTATTAATTTGTACAGTCTTAGTATTTATCTCTTGCCTCTCTTCAATTCTATTTATAACTATTTGTGTATGATCATCATTTTTCTCATGCGCTCCTATTTCCGCCATAAGCTCAGCTAATTTTTGTCCCTGATTCCATAGTTGTGTCGCAAAAAAACCGAGGGCCGCAGCTAGAATGGCTAAAATACTATTAGCAATATTCCATATTGGACTGCGGCCATTTTCGGTCACTCAGAGAAATCTTTCCCAATGAAGTTTAATCCTCCTTAACAACACTTGTATATCTGGTGCTTCCGCCTTGATATGCACATCAGAGAGCAACCCTGATTGCTGAAGCAGTAAGGCATCATTGATGAGCGCCAGTGCGACAGTCGCGTTGTTAAACACTGTTCCCCCTGCTGTTGAAGCACATGTGTTAACAATCCCATTCAACGCGAGCGTTTGATTCTTATTCAACGCAACTGTTGAAGTTGATAATGTTGCCGCATCCGCACAAATTGCAGCGGTAACACTTGTGTTTGTAGAATTGCAAGCAGTAACACTCAACGCAAGTAAAGTAGAAAGAACAAGTAGTTTATACATTTTTAAAGCTCCCTTAGTTCTTAGGCACCGACGGGGGAATAACCGTACCCGGTTTATTAGTATAGGCTGACCATGCTGCAACAATACCCGTTGCAAGGGCAGTAAGAATTACGGTATTCTGCGCGTCTGTACCTATACCCCAATGCGAAAGAGCCGCCACAATACCCGGTATCATTGCCCGGAGAATACCCATTATTTGATCAGAGTTCATTTGTTCTCTCCTTTCTTTATCGTCGTTTTACTTAACTTTTTTGAGGTTAGGGTTTGCCCGCTTCGCCGCCGCAGAAGCATGGCGAGTTTTACTGGCAAGGATAGCGCCAGCAGCTTTTTCGCTTACACCTGACTTTTGGGCGATGGACGACTGTACAGCCTTAAAGCCGGGATGAGCAGAACCACCTTTATTGAGACCTTGACGTTTCTCAGAATACATGATTGCCACCGCTTGTTTTGGGTTAGTTACTTTAGGGCCGGACTTACTCCCAGAGTGAAGTTCACCCTGTTTGAATTTTGGCATCACCTCACTTGCTGGCATAACTATTTCACTCCTTTATTTTTCTGTAGGTACTTTATACCCACTCTCGCCTTTTCGCCACCCTCGATTTTTCTTTATCGCTTCGACGTGGATATTACTATGGGTATTGGAACCCCCGCTGATAAGTGGTTTCTTGTGACCAACATCTCCTTTAGGGGAATAACCCAATTTCTTGGTTTCTTCTCGTCTGGCGGCATTACGCTCGGCTCGCTCCTTGATTTGCTTAGTGCTTGATTGATCACGGTCGTACTCCTTTCGGTAGTCCCGGTTTCTCATTTGGATTCTCCATCGAAACTAGAACTGATTCTGTATTGTAGGCGAGTAATACCACCTAATAATGCCCAATTATTTATCGCACTCCAACCACTTAATACTTGTCCATCCTTAAATGTTTCCACAATAGCTAGTCCATTTATTAATCCTGCTTTTGCATCGGATAAAGCATTTTCAAGTTGATTAATAAAAGTTTGTTGTAATTCATCGGGTGACGTAGACCCGAAAGCATAAACAATATTGGTATCTTCTTTAGTATTTTCCTTAGTGTCCGTAGACTCTTTGGTATTCATCCACTAACTCCTTATTCTTGGGAGTAATTTTCATGCCCATCGCGCTAGGCATTCTACTTGTTTTTATAGCACTGTCAAGCTGAGATGGAGTAATGCGATCATTTGGATTTTTTAAGTTCCAAGCGTTCAATATTTTAAGCGCACTACTCCGGTCTCCCTTCGTCATCTGATTGAGTATATTTTGTTTTTCTTGACTTGCTCGTTGTGTTGCTTGATACAGCGCACTACGTCCTGTAGAAGCACGCGCCCAATCTTGCGGAGTAAACCCGAACACTTGTAACATACCTGAAGCTGCACTTAAAGGTGGACTGACTTCCCGCCCTCGCTTAGTAACGTTACCCTGCTCAGTTTCTTTATAAGCTCTTGCCGCGTCCGCTATAATCTTTGCCGGAGCAAGGTAACGAATAGCATCGTTCCAGTTACCAGAACTCATAGCGTTGATACCTCTAAGAGTATCAGTCATAAGCGAACCCGGTGTACCAAAAATAGCATTTGTTACCCATTGTGTAAAATCATCCGGTGTACTACCACTAGGTTGTCCAAATGTAAATAAACTCGATAACCCTGCACGGTGATGAATGTCAGGAGCAAGTGGACCCATCAATGATGGTAAACCATCCATTATAACGTTCCCAAGCTCCTTACCCATATTATCTACAACCCAACGATGGAACCTATCATCATATTCTTCCGGCGAGTAAGTCACGCCGAGAGCATTACCGAGTGCAGTAGGAACCTTCAACACTTCAGTCGGCATACCGTTTACTCCGGTGAGTAACGCAGCCGTACCCATGATCCCGCCAAACGTCTTAAGTGCCTCTTTTTGAATCTCTGGTTCTGAGAATTTAAACATATTATGGAAATTACGACCTAATATCCATGCAATTTGCATAGGAAACTGACGGAATTGCAAAAATGGACGAAGCCACGATATCCTTGTGAACGGCGCAGAGTTAGTTGCCGAAAATAACCCTTGTGACTTTTCTAAAGTTTCTCTGGCGTAGTTGATTGCTCCTTCATGATCGAGCGTCTTTGCATATTCCAATCTATAAGCTGAGAGAGCAGTTGCGACACGGTTAATTGCCTCTGCACTTGCGGTAATCTCCCTCGTGGCACGGTTAACCCGGTCGAGATCAACAGAGCGGTACGTGTCCGCTGCGAAACCGTTATTGGGGTGGATATGCCCTGTTTCTGTGAGTGCATTGAACATACTCTTTTCAAGAGGTTTGATATTTTCACCATTAGTAAGTGTCTCCAAGAAATTAGCACCCCGTGCCAATTCCATAGCTTTCGCCATATCTTTCTGTTGCGCTGCACCTAAAATCTTACCTGCACTTTTTAAACCTAACGCTAAAGTTGGTGTTATACCTCCAATATCATTAAGTGCTCTTGCATAGGCACGATAAGCTATAGGATATCCATGTCGCCCCGCAAGTGTAGGCAGGCTATATAATAGAGGGTGCATCATATGAAGCACCATATGAGCCGGACTCGCTAAAAATCGTAAGAAATTAATTGTCATCATCTTTTGAACAAGCGGCGATACTCTTGGAGAGTAACTGCGGTTATCAAATTTCTGTGTTCGATCCGCCATTTCATTGTACGTTACACCAAGCCTGAAAGAGTTTGGTCCATCCTTTCCCGCCTTTCGTATTTCATCCATCCCTTCAAGCGCCCTATCAATCTCAGCTTGATGTTCCCCTCTCGCCAAGTACGCGCTAGACGCATTATTATAGTCTTCTAGCGCGTTGACAGTTTCAAATTCTGCCCCTTGTATATTCTGGCGTCTAAGCCAATGTTTGGCAATGCGGTTGCCGGTTAAATTAGCAATAGAAGCGTGGCGTATAGTTTCCGCATAAAGTTCTTTTTCTCCATCAGTAAGGTTCTTGTTTGCTTTAATCCTATCTATAAGCGTGCGGGCTTGTACCGATGTAAAACTATCCTGTACATCACGATTTTTAAGGTCTTGTACGCCAATCTCTTCTCCCCCTTTGGAGTTTTTAATTCCAGCATCCATCATGGCTTTAGCTAGTGCTCGCGCTTCGCTCATAGTTGTCGCCATCTCAAGGTGGCGATTTTCAACCGTTACCCGTACCTCGTTTTGGCCGGGAAGTTGGCGTACTGTAGCGGGAAGCTCTAAAGATTTGACAAAATCATAGGCTGATTGTTCATCTGGAAATTCTCGCACGTTCTCGGGTAAATCATTACCTTCCAAATCTTTGGTATTCCCGCCAGCCGGTATCTCATGCTTACCTTCGATTACAAAGTCACCTTCGCGATGGGCAGGGAAATAAACCTTGTCTTTGTTCAACTCTCTAGCTGTAGATATATCATCCAAAACTCCGAGATTCTTGTAATGCTCACGTTCTTCAGGAGTAAGTCTCTGAGTGCTATCTAGTATTTTTTCTATAGCTTGATCGTGGGTTAAACCGGATGGTGGTTCATATTGATCAAGAGCCTTACGAAGTTGCATCTCTCCTATTTCTCTTCGGCGACCACGATAATACTCTAACTCGTCACGAAAAAACTTTTTAAGTTTCGGGTCTAATTGGTCATAGACCCCTTTTACTTTATCATAATTAACGTGTGCCTGCATATTACTGATGGAATATTTAGGCGCTGATCCTGTCGGATCAACTTGATATGTACTCGCAAGCTCCTTAAGTCGTCCATAAGCTCGCCACTGAGGACCATCAAATTGTTTTTGGAGCAGATATCCTTCCCGTACTAAATCGCGCCCCGGTCCCGCGATATCTTGGAATTTCATGCCCACTTTTTCACGGGCATTTATAAGATTTCTGAAAAAATTAATATTATCTTTCTGAAACAAATGCCCGTCTGCATCAAATATCTGAGTCGCAGAGAGCAACTGTCTACCCTTTCGAGCAAACTCAGCTGATATATTTACTCCGCTACTCTTGAGAGTATCCGCAATCTTAGATGTTACACCTAACACCCCTTTCTCATACTTCTTAGAAAACTCGTCTGGATCATCCAGAACTTGTTGTGCGTAGTGATTCTTAAAAAGTAACCCTTCGCCTTTTTCACTGTTCGGATCGACTGTCTGAAGTATCTGCCTTGCCGCCTCCATTGGATCATGCGTCCATGTTGCCTCTTCAGAAAGTTTCATGGCAGCTTCTAGGGCACTATAGGTTTTAGCTGGCAAGCCAATCATTCTACGCACAATATTAACAAATCCACCCCAGAGAGTTTTCCCTTGCCAACTCGGCATACCAAGTGATTCCGCAAGACTATTTGAAATTTTAAATCTTTCGAGTAGCCTCTGAAACTTAGGATTGGACATTGCTTCCGCAATAAACTCTTTCTCGTCAGTAAAACCATATCGGCTAGCTACACTATTATCTTGAGAGTATACTTCATTCATAATACGGGCTATATCTCTCTCTAAGAATGGGTTAGCCTCTATAGCATGAACCGTTGCAGCGTGAACTGCTTCATGTATCAACGTTTGAGCTTGTTGTTCAGGTGAACGATCCATATTCATGAAAATATGATTAAACTGTGCAGAATAAAAACCTAACGTATTTTCATAACTTAATGTACCTATTTGATCTTTGGTAACATAATAAATAGGCACATCACCTACGAGTGACCTAAGTCTTGCAGTTACAAGCTTGGCAAAGAGACGATCAACCGTACCAAACCCCGTATGTATATAAGACTGTCCTAGTGCTTCCTTTATGGTGCTCTTGGATTGTGGGCGTATATTAACAGGCTGACCGTCTTTTGTAACAGTTATAACCATACCATTAAGTTGCTGCCCGCTAGGACCATCATGGATTGGCTGACTTTTATCACCCCCTCCTTCATCAACGGGTTTAAGCCAATCCTTGAAATCTTCATGGCTCATTTCGGCGATACCGCCGATACGTTTTGCCGTTACACGGTCACTTTCATCAAATCCCCTTGCATAATCTTCAATTGCTTTCACCGGGTCTTCGTACCCGATTAAAACTTTATGCTCGTCAAATTGTCCTGAATACGGGTCACGTTGATTGAGTATAAAAATCCTATCCCCCGGCCCTACAGGATGATCAAGTTCTGGGTTAATATGTACATCAATATGATCGCCATCAGCACCACGAGTTCCGCGAATATATCCATAGTCAGTAGGATAATCCTCAACCCGGTATTCCTTACCCTCCGGAGTAATGCCTGACCGTTCACCCCCTGCGGGGGTCTCAAGCGTCATCCGATGACCACCAATAAAGAGATGACCTTTAGCGTAGTTACCCGCTTCTTTTTGAGCCTCGGTCGGGGCCGTGTTTATTTTTGCGCGTTCAGCTTTAATACGGTCTCCTATTGTGGGGCGTGTGCGTTCAACTTTGAAACCTGTCGCTTGTTTACCAATAGTGTATCCTGCCTCTTTCCGTTCAGTATCAATCTGATTAAGTATCTTGTCTTCTGTTTCGCTGGCAGTCTGTTCCGTCGCCGGTTCCTCAACGCCTTCAGGTGAACCAAGTCCAGCTGCCCCTTCTGCCCTACGCGATTCAAGCGCCTCATCTTTAAGGTTTTGATGGAGCAAACCTTCCCGCTCAAGGTAACGCCCATAAGCTGGTGGTTTAGGGTATGGCACAGAAACAAGTTGCTTTGCCTCCGCGAGCAACATCATGCCGGGGGAGTGGGTCTCGTTTATCTCGGTAGGTACCTTAATTCCCTGTTGATCTGCCTCGCGAACAATCTCTTGTGCTCTAGCATAAATTTGCGGTAACGTCTCACCGCCCCTTGGGACGTGCCGCCCCATAATTCCATCTGCCGCAACGTTTTGTGCATCTCTCTGCGAAAGCTCAGCTTTAGTACGATGCCCCGCTTGTGGTCCCTTCTCACGCTGAACATTTAATTTTTCCTCTTGTTTACGGCGCTTTTCTAAATTACTTTGAGCCTGTGCCGCTACAGCTTCCGCTCGTTTACCTTCGGTCGATATATCTGGTAGGATACGAGCTTGTGCTAGTTCACGCTGTTTCGCTTTAAATCGTTCGCCTATTGTCTGTGTGGGGTGTTCAACCTGTACAACGTTCTCAGGAGCACTCTTGGCTTGTTCAAGTGCTTGTGTTTGAGTAGGAGCAGTTTGATTTGTTCCCGCTACAGCTTTAACCTCTGTACCTTCTGGCGTTCGTTCCACAACAGCAACCGGCGTCTCACCTTGTTGCGTTGTTCGCGAAATCGCTTCCTGCTTCGTAACCGGACCGTACCCCATAAGATCATTAATGTTACCCGAGGCCACGGCCTTGACAACTTTGTTGTGTGTAAGTTCATTGTCTCCATTCTTGTTGAAAACATAAATGTCACCTGTTTTTTGATCCTTAGCTTGACCGAGAGTTTTCAATTCAGCCTTACTCAAGGGAGTAAACCCTTCCCCCCTTGGATATACCATAAGTTCTCTGATATTATTAATTACAGCTTGTTTCTGTAATTCTAGGGTTGACTGTGGCTCGGTGACAGAAGGAATAGGTTCGGCGGAAGGGGTGCTAGGCGGGGCTTGTATGGGGACAGGGGTGGCCTCGACAGCGGGAGGGGGCATAACAGTAGGCTGGATCGAAGGCGGCTGTGGAGCCTCTATAGGTTTAACAGGTTTAGATTGTACTTTTTCAGTTGGTAGATTAGGAGGTGGTGGTTTAGGTTTACTCTCCGGAGTAACCTTTAATGCAGCTTTAAGAGCGTCAGTCGAAGCCTCGTCAAGGTTAGAACTTGGGATGCTTGCACCGGCACCGGCTTCAGGGGGTTTAGCTGTATATTTTGTCTTGGTCTTATAGTCACTGGCTGACCCCTTTTGAGTATTCTGTCCGCCTATTGTTTCACCACGGGTAACATCATCAGGCTTAGGTGTTTCAGTTTTAGAACCAACGTTTAGGGGTTTACTCTCATTAACCGGGCGCACGTCTTCTGGCAAAGTAATATTAGCTTTAGGTACAATCCCACGAGACTTCAATCCAGTGAGCCCGCCAAATACACCACCTGTAATCGCGCCTGTTGTGGCGCTTGACATAATACGCCCGGTATCTGATTGACCAGAAGCTTGCTGAGTTAATGCTTCCGTTGCTCCACTTGCTGTACCTAAAGAAATACCGCTTTCAAGCCCACCTTCGAGAACACGACCGACAATACCCCTTGAAGCCGCACCACGGATCATACCACCTAGCTCGGGCACTAATCCTGCCAATCCACCAATCGCAGCTGCTTTACTGGCAAGAGCACTCTGATCCAACCTTTGTTGTATGAAAACTCTCTTAGCATCATCAGGCGACATATAAGCTGCTAGCGCCGCATAATCTGGGTTTTTCATAAGGTCTTCATGTGGCATCGCATCAACAGTAGCCGAAAAATCACTAATTGCATTACCAGCATTTTGAAGGGCAAAAACTCCCGCCGCTGCGGGTAGACCACCCATTGCACCAGCACCAACCATAGCTCCAATTGTAGGGATTTGTTGTGCTGTTTGTAATCCAATTGCCCTAAATGGGTGTTGCCAAAACTCGCGAGAAATTATAGGGGCACTAATAGCCTGTTGAGCCGCAGGGGTCATAGACTGAATGTCTTCACTCGCTGCCTCACGCTGACGAGCCGCCTGCTTCATCCAATAATCAGAAAATTCTGGGGTCGTAATCCGCCCCATTAATGAAGCTGCTGTAGCCCCAAGCCCTGAATGTACTCCAGAGAGTAATGCATCCCACGTATCATGGTATGTCGTTGGGCCTAAATCTTGCTGCGATTGTGCTCGTGCTTGGTATACCGATGGATCATCAAACCAAGATTTACTCTGTGAAGTAGGCGTAGATTGTGGCGCTGTAGGCTGTGGCGCTACTTGCGATGTTGTCCCATATATTGATGGATCATTAAACCAATCAGCCATTATTGATTCAACTCAGGAAATTGTTGTCGCCATTCTGGGGGAACTTGACTTGCTGGAATAGCAGGGGGTATTAACGGTCGGTCCCCTTCTTTCGGGGCAATATACCCCGGCCCCCGATAGGGTGTAGAAGGAACATTACTAGGTAAACCTAAAGAACCGGGATATGATATAGCTGGTTTAGATGCAGCAGGGGGAGCAGGCGTATTAGCTCTACGCATCTGGACCACATTCTCCATAACTACGTTTGGCATAGTAATACGTCCCACGGGGATAGTAAGGTTGGGGTCTCTCGGGTCCGGTACTCCATAGACAAAAGTTTTACGCAGCCCATCGCTACTATCCTGTAACGGTGTATTCTTGTCAACTTGATATTTACTCGTTACCAGCCCGGAAATAAAATCCGCAATAGTGTTAGCATCCAAAACCTTGTTATATGCTTGCCCCTGCCGCACTGCGCCGGTCAAAAACCTCTGTTGATCAGGTTGTAGGTTTGGAATATTACCGAATGCTGCTTTCTGTGCAGTTTCGTCAAACCCTAACATAGCATTGTTAAGGTCTGCATCACTCATAGGTTTCTCGTCTTCGCGGCGACGAGCCGCTTTTTCGCGAATATCTGTCATGCGCTCAGTGAATGCTTGACTACGCCCTTGGGCTTTCATCGCTGCATCTTGTCGTTCTCTTGCAGCCACGTCGGCGTGTTGCTGAGTTTCGGCTTGTTTCATTACACCTAATGCCTGATCCCGACTACGCACCCAATCAGAATGCTGAACTTGGAATGCTTTCCATAGTTCATTATCTACTTTAGGGTCTCCATATGATTGTGGAGGTTGCGGCTCTGGCCCGATTATACTCATATAGTCAGTCTGTTGTGGAGTTGGAGGCGGAACAGCACTTGCGGCGGAAATAGTCGAACCGGGCTGGTTATCCCGACCGGGCAGGGCAGGGGGCGTACTTGCTTGTGCAGCAGAAGTAGGGGCTGTACTCGCGGGAGTAACACTTGGCTGTTGCTGAACCTGTTGTGGGGCAGGGGGCTGACCTTGACGCTGACCACCATACATCTGCCCTAGACCTTGGTTAACAAGTTGAGCGCGACGTTCTTCAGCTTTTTGATCAGCTAATTGTTTAAATTCAGGGGAATATTTATAAGCAGCTGCCTCAAGCGCCTGATAAAAGCCACTCTTGTTTTGCACACCAATCGCTGCATTTAATATTTCTTCCGGCCCAAACGTCTGTTGCCACTCAATAGCATTCTTAAGATTGGTCTGTATTACATCTACGTCTTTACCGTTTGCATTGAGCTTCGCGTACCGTCTCTGCCCATCTGGTATGAATGCATCAGCTTGTTGCAAATTATCAATAACACCCTGCATATCTCCTTTGTAGTATCGCTTAATGGCTTCCCCCGCATATTTAGATGACATACTAGACAAATAATTGATCATAGCAGCGGCAACCTTACCACCACCCTCTGCATCCCCATTAAGCATGTGAGCATTATATACAGCTTCAAGTCCAGCAACATTACGCAAAACAGTATCAAAAGAATTGCTTGGATCAACCCGGTTATATATTTCATTCATTTGTCCAGATGAAGCGTCACCTTCGCCCCTTACCATCCCCATACGATTTTGTTGCACCGTTGGATCACTAATTGCTCCTTGTGGACCACTCAAACCTAGAGCCTCACCTAAAGTCTTCAACCCAGAAACAAGAGCATCAAAAAATCCATGAGACCCATTACCTTGTTGATCCATTACTTGTGGGGTCCACGGAGGCGCACCGGGGGGTGGTCCCTGTGGCGCAACATTCTGTGGAGTAATACCCTGCGGAGCGAGATTTTCGTTCGGAACGCCCATCTGCGGCTGTTGTGGATGGCCGGCGCGAGGCATAGGGCCGCGAGGCATTCGCCCCATACCCGGCAACCGAGTAGTTCCTGAAGACCATCCAAGCGGTCCACGTCCCATTTCTATCGGGCGATGAAACTGCATATAAGATGCTTGATCTACAGGCAAAGCACCTTGGGGGGCAGGATTGTAAACTGCCGAATCTGTAGGAGCATTACTCTGGGAGTAATTTGGGGGGTAATCTTGTGGACCCGTAGGCATATACATAGCAAGCTGCATATTGGGGTTCTGTGAAGGGTCAGGATCACCACCATCTTGAAGTCCAATATTTATACCGACTCCGGGGGTAACTGAGCCACCTTGCGCGAACGTTGGCACGGGAGCAGCGACATATGCCGGGGCCGATGTTGCAGTCACACCACGCCCAACCGGAGCGCCCGCTGCCGAGTAAGTTGCGGGGTTATAGTAAATTGGCGGGATAGGCGCTTGTCCACCAAGACCGGGTGGCATACCAGCAATAGCAGGACTAACGGGTCCACCATCATCATAACCCGCTGCTGATGCAACAGCTTGAGCACCACTAGTTATTTGGTCATAAGCATTGACATTATACCCTGCGGAGGGGGTAGTTGTCGTACTCCCAGAAGTAACTGTCGTATTGTTAGGGTTTGCGCCAGTTCTAACTGTCGAGTTCGCTGTAGGAGGTGGTATTAATCCAGTAAATGTACTCTGAGGAATATAATTTATAGCAGGAGTAACCGCAGTCGAAGCCGCCGAGGGGACAGACAAAGCAGGAAGGGGGGTATACTGTATTGGAGCAGGAGTAGGAGTAGCTGTTGGTGCCGGTGCCGGGGTAGGGGTCTGTTGAGTTACTGGTTGCATTTGACTAAGATAATACCCCGACTGCGACAAGTCAGCCGCACGCTGTGCAGGGTTCGCACCTTGAGTATTACCCCAACCACCTGTACCAACGTTAGCTGCCGCAGCATTAGACCATGCATCGGCCATACTCCTTAACATAGCATTATCAGCATACTGAGATGCTTGTGCTGGCGTAGCACCGGGGTTCATTGACATATAATAATCATAACTAGCGTTACTTCCGGGAGTATAGGTACTAGCCGGGGCTACACCGCCAGCCTGAAATTTATGTATTGCACCACCTTTAGCTGAAGCTATATATTGTTGATCTTGCTGAATATCACGAGCAAGCTGAGCTTGTGTACCAGCTTGATTAGCCGCATTAAATTGTGCAATCCCTTGCGTTACATCCTGCTGCGGTTGCTCTTGCGTGTGCTGTTGTGGAGGGGGTAGGGGAGGGGGTATAAGTGGTCTTCCCTGTACCTGACCTTGCACCGGGGGAGTACGGGATATCGCGGGTTGTGGGGTAGTCGCTACAGGCGCAGCCTGCTGTTGAGCAACTTGTCGTTGGGCAATAGGTGGATTGGGAGACCAATTAGGACGCCATTGTACAGGCATAGGTACCCGCGCGTTACCGGGTGTAGGT
>Ga0335069_10008013_pt1 | contig 15176 bp, 12 predicted proteins | sample Lox_Sample_11_FD_206714 | JGI IMG/M metagenome (GOLD analysis project Ga0335069, IMG submission 206714) | Soil microbial communities from Loxahatchee National Wildlife Refuge, Florida, United States - Lox_Sample_1.1 | ecosystem: Environmental > Terrestrial > Soil > Wetlands | place: USA... | reverse complement strand
GCTCCCGGAGGCGCTCCGCCGCCGGCGAGATGGCGCCCGGCCCCACCTCCCACACCACCGCACGCGGCTCGCGCCGGGAGGCCTCCGCCGCGGCCTCCCCGGGGCCGACGGCTCCCGCGAGCGACAGGCCCTCGCTGGCCGCCACCAGCGCCGCCAGGCCCGCGCGCGCCAGCGGATCGGGCGAGACCACCAGCACGGGCAAGGGCTCCATCCCGCTCCTCTAACCGGGAGCCGCGCGAGGTGCGAGCCACCCACCCGCCGCAGGCTGTGGACAGCGGCCCCCCGCCCGTTGTTCCCTGGCACCGGGGCTCCCAGCGCTCCCCGGAGGAACCACCGACATGCCCACGACGCTCGAGGACCTCGCCCTCGCCTTCGCCGGCGAGAGCCAGGCCAACCGGAGGTACCTGGCCTTCTCGCGCCAGGCCGACAAGGACGGCTACCCGCAGGTCGCCCGGCTGTTCCGGGCCGCGGCCGAGGCCGAGACCGTCCACGCGCTCGGCCACCTCGCCAACCAGGGCGGGATCGGCGAGACCCTCAGGAACCTCGAGGCCGCGCTGGCCGGCGAGACCTACGAGTACGAGGAGATGTACCCGCCCATGGTGGCCCGCGCCGAGGCCGAGGGCCATCGTGCCAGGGTCATGCTGGGCTGGGCCAACAAGGCGGAGCAGGTGCACGCAAGGCTGTTCCAGCAGGCTCTCGACGCCTTGCGCGCCGGCAAGGACCTGGCGCAGATGTCGATCTACCTCTGCCCGGTCTGCGGGGACATTGAGCTCGGGACCCTCCCCGAGCGCTGCCCCATCTGCAACGCGCCGGCGAGCCGCTATCAGCAGATCGCCTGAGGCCGCCGGCGCCGACCGCAGCAGCGGACCGCGGCTTCTGCTACGATTCCGCTGTGCGTCGAGTGCTGCTGGTGGACGACTCCAAGGCGACCCGGGACGCCCTCCAGGCGGCCCTGGAGCCCTACGGCTTCGAGGTGCAGCACGCCGACAACGGCGCCTCGGCTCTCGGCCTGCTGCGCAACTCGGCCTACGACCTGGCCTTCGTCGACATCAACATGCCGGTCCTGGACGGACCCAGCCTGGTCCGCCTCATGCGGGCCCAGGGGATTCCCACCAAGATCATCCTGGTGACGGTGGGTGCGGCCACGCCCGTGGTGGCCTCCACCATCCGGCTGGGGGCCAGCGACTACGTGGCCAAGCCCTTCACGCCCGAGGCCATCCGCACGGCCGCCGCCCGGGCGCTGGACCTGGACCTGGAGCGGATGGAGGTCCGGCCCTCGCGCGTCCTCCTCCAGCACCCCGACGACGCGCTCTCGGCCCGGCTGCGCGCACTGCTCCCGCCCCACGTCGAGCTCACCGCCGCGCCGGCCCTCACCCGGATCCTGGAGACCGCCGAGAAGATCCCCCACGACGTGGTGCTCCTGGACGCGCGCGTCCTCGAGGGCGAGGTGGGGATGGCGGCGGACCTGGTGCGCCAGCTCCTGCCCGACGCGGCCGTGTTTTCCATCGCCCCCCGGCCGCCGCCGGAGGCGCGCTGGTCGCCGGCCGGGTCGCTGGACGGGATCCTGCCGCTGGAGCTCGACGCGGACCTGGTCCGCGGCTTCCTCTACGCCAACTTCCTGCGCCCGCTGGTGTTCGCGGAGGGCAGCGTCTTCCACGCCGCCGGGTTCGAGGGGAGCGAGCAGAACCTCCCCGCCTACTTCGCGGCCTTGGGGCGGGCGCTCTTCCTGCGCTGCGCGCGGCTGGCCCCGTCCTCCGAGCCCAGCATCGACCTGACCCGGGTCCCGCCCTTCCCCGGCCGGATCGCCGAGCTGGTGGTCCGGCTGCGGTCCCGCCTCGACGAGCGCGGCAGCGCCCCGGCGTTCCGGGTGGCACCGGCGCTGATCGCCAACCTCGGCTCCCGGCCCGAGCTCAAGCAGGTGATGGTCTTCGCCTGAGTGCGGGCGCCCCTGCCCGCCCGGCCCACTGCCGGGCGCACGCCGGCGGCAGCAGGCTTCGCGCGGGCCGGAGCGCCCCGGGTAGGAGCGCGGCCAGCCAGGCCTGCAAGCCTTCGCTCCCGGCTTCGCCGTCCGGGCTCCTGCCCGGCCCGGGGCGCGCCCTTCCGACCTTGGCCCGATCCCCAGCTGCGTCCCGCACCCTCCTCGGCAAAGGTGCCGCCCATGCTCGCTGCCGCTCCGGGTGCTATGTTCCCGCCTCCCTTGCACCGGCGGGCCGCCCCGCGAACTCGGCCCCGGAGGTGGCGTGGTGGCCGACAGGCAGCGCGTGCTGGTCTCGCTCCTCGACGAGGCCCAGGAGTACCAGCGCCTGCAGGGGGAGGACGCGCGCTCGACCGGTTCCCGGCTGGGGATCGAGGTCGAGGTGGACTACTGCCGGACCGACCTCTCGGTGCAGGTCCACCACATCTCCGCGGCGCTGCGCCGCCCGTCCGGGAGCCGGCCGGGCGCGGTGGTCCTGCAGCCGGTGGCGGTGGCCGGGCTGGAGGAGACCGCGCGGGCGGCGCTGGAGGGTGGCGTGAATTGGGTCTCCCTGGACCCGGCGGTCTACCTCGACCGGCTTCGGCGCGAGTTCCCGGAGCGCGCCGCCGCGGTGGTGACGGTGGACAACCAGGAGATGGGCAGGCTCCAGGGCCGCATGTTCCAGGCGCTCCTGCCCCGCGGCGGGAAGGTCGTCTACCTCGAGGGTCCCAGCTTCTCGCCGTCCACCATCCGGCGGCGCGAGGGCGTGCAGGAGAGGCTGCGGGGCTCGGGCGTGAAGATCGTCAAGACCCTGACCGGCGACTGGAGCGAGGCCGGCGGGCTGCGGGCCCTCTCCTTCTGGCTGCGGCTCAGCGAGCTCAAGGTCCGGCCCGACCTCATCGGCGCGCAGAACGACCTCATGGCCGTGGGCGCCCGCAAGGCCATCCAGGCCATCCAGCCCGCCTGGCTCGACGTCCTCTTCACCGGATGTGACGGGCTGCCCGAGGGCGGCCAGCGGCTGGTGAGGGAGAGGGTGCTCGCCGCCACGGTGGTGCAGCCGCCCGCCGCCGGCCCGGCGGTGGAGCAGGCGGCGCGGGCCCTCCGTGGGGAGCCGGTCGCGCCCCTCACCTTCCTTCCGCCCTCCACCTTCCCACCCCTGGAGCAGCTGGAGCGGCCCTCGCGGCCCTGAGAGGAGAGCCAGGACATGAAGGCACTGGTGATCGAGAAGCCGGGACAGGCGCATGTCGTCGAGGTCCCACGTCCGGAGCCCAAGCCCGGCGAGGTGCTCATCCGCGTGGAGCGGTCGGGGATCTGCGGCACCGACGTCCACATCTTCCGGGGCGAGTACCTGGGCAGCTATCCGGTGACCCCGGGCCACGAGTTCTCCGGGGTGGTGGAAGCGCTGGGCCCGGGAGCGAGACGCTTTGCCGTGGGCGACCGGGTGGCAGTCGAGCCCAACATCTCCTGCGACGCCTGCCCCACCTGCCTCTCCAACCGCCAGAACTTCTGCGAGGGCTGGAAGGCGGTGGGCGTCACCCTGCCCGGGGGCATGGCCGAGTACACCTGCGCCCCGGAGAAGGCGGTGTTCGCCATCGGCGACCTGCCCTTCTCCGCCGGCGCCTTCGTGGAACCGCTCTCCTGCGTGCTGCACGGCGTGCAGCGGGTCGCTCCGCAGCTGGCCGACCGGGTCCTGGTGGTCGGCGCCGGCCCCATCGGCGTGCTCCTCCTCCAGGCGGTGCTGGCCACCGGCGCGTCCGCCATCACCGTGGTCGACAAGAACGCCAGCCGCCTGGCCCTGGCCTCCGCCGCCGGCGGGCGGACGGTCACCACCCTCGCCTCGCTGGACGAGGTGCCCCGCGACGCCTTCGAGGTGGTCATCGACGCCACCGGCGTGCCCGCCGTCATGCAGCGGTGCGTGGAGTGGGCCGCCCCCGGCGGCCGCGCGCTGCTCTTCGGCGTCCCCCCCTCGGGCGCCCGGCTGAGCCTCGACGCCTTCGCCATCTTCCGCAAGGGCCTGTCGGTGCTCTCCAGCTACACCTCGGTGCGCAACTCGCTCCAGGCGGTACGGCTCCTGCAGAGCGGCCGGATCGACGTGCGGCCTTTGGTGTCCCACGAGCTCCCCCTGGAGCGGTTCGTCGAGGGGGTGGAGCTCATCGAGCGCGGCGCCCCCGGGGTGCTCAAGATCCTCATCACCCCCGGGGTCGGGCGGGCCTAGCGACCGGGACCGGGTCGGCGGCCGGCGCCGGGAGCGAGCCGGCCAACAGCGCCCGCGCCCGCTCCGCCCGGGGAGCGGGCGCGGCCGCGGCCGAGCGCAGCGCCGCGCCGGGTTCGACCACCGCCGCCAGGAAGAAGATCCACAGCAGCGTCCAGACCACGAGGAGCAGCACCCCGGCCAGGACCTCGCCGGCGGAGCTGGGGGTCGCTCCCGGCGCGCGCCGCCCCGGGAGCGGGAGCGGGCGGGGCCCGGCGGCGGAGGGGGAGGAGAGGGCCCGCACCTCGGTGCGGCGCCCGGGTCGGGAGGGGACGGCGGGAAACGGGGCGGCGGCGTCGGAAAGGGCTGGCGTGTTCATGCCGGGGAAGCTAGTCGTGGAGTGGACCATCGACCAGGGCCACTTCAACGCAAAGATCTTGGACCACTTCAGGCCGGGCCCTCCACCTCGACCTCCCGCCGGGCGCCGCCCGCCGCACGGCCGTCGAGCGCGCACTGCGCGCCGCCATCCGCTCCGGCGCGCTGCGGGCCGGCGCGCCCCTCCCCTCCTCGCGCGCCCTGGCCCAGGACCTGGGCGTGGCCCGAGGCACGGTGGTGGAGGCCTACGGCCAGCTCGCCGCCGAGGGCTACCTGGCCAGCCGTCAGGGCTCGGGGACGGTGGTGGCCTGGGCCGCCGCCGCCCCGCCGCGCCGCCCGGTCCCCACGCCGGCGCCACGGCCGTTCCTCCACAGCTTCCGCTCCGGGCGGCCCGACGTCTCCTCCTTCCCCCGCGCCGCCTGGGTGCGCGCACTGCGCGCCGCCCTGGCGCGCGCCCCGGACCTCGCCCTCGACTACGGCGACCCGCGGGGCCGTCCCGAGCTGCGCGCCGCCCTGGCCGACTACCTTGCTCGGGCCCGCGGCGTGGTCGCCACCGAGGACGACGTCCTGGTGACGAGCGGCTTCGGCCAGAGCGTGGGCCTCCTGGCCCGGGCGCTGCGCGCCGCCGGGGCGCGCCGGGTGGCGGTGGAGGACCCGGGCGAGGGCGAGTTCCGCCGCTCCATCGAGGCGGCCGGGCTCGCCTGCCGCCCGGTGCCGGTGGACGGCGAGGGGCTGGTGGTCGACGCGCTCCGGGACGGGGACGGGGCGGTGCTCGTCACCCCGGCCCACCAGTTCCCGCTGGGCGTCAACCTCTCGCCCGCGCGGCGCGCCGCGCTCCTGGCCTGGGCCCGCGCCCGCGGCGCGCTGGTGATCGAGGACGACTACGACGGCGAGTTCCGCTACGACCGCCAGCCGGTGGGCGCCCTCCAGGCCCTCGATCCGACGCGGGTGGCCTACGCCGGGACGGCCAGCAAGGCCCTGGCGCCGGGGGTGCGCCTGGGCTGGCTGGTGCTCCCCCACCCGTGGGCCGAGCGGGTGGCGGCGGTGAAGGCCCTGGCCGACGGGCAGGCGCCGGTCCTCGACCAGCTGGCGCTGTCGGAGCTGATCCGCGGCGGCGCCTTCGAGCGCCACCTGCGGCGCATGCGCCGGGCCTACCGGCGGCGCCGCGACGCCCTGCTCCTGGCGTTGGCCCGCCACGCCCCCGAGTTCGAGCCCACCGGCATCGCCGCCGGCATGCACCTCCTGCTCCGCCCGCCCGCAGGCGGGCCGGGGGAGGCCGAGCTCGAGCGCGCCTGCCTGGAGCGCGGGGTGGAGCTGCGTGGCCTGCGCGCCTTCACCGGGGGCAAGCCCCGGGGCCGGGGCGGCCTGGTGGTGGGCTATGCCACCCCCCCGGCCAACGGCTTCGAGGCGGCGGTGGAGGCGCTGGCGCTGGCGCTGGCGGCCGCCCGGGCCCCCCTGGCGGCGCGCGGGGGGTGACGCCGGTCAGCGCGGCGAACCCGCTCCCCCGGCGCCCGGCGTAGCCGGCGCCCCGTGGCTCGCTCCAGGCCGGCGGCACGCCCTCCCCACCCCGGCGACCGCGGCCGGGAAGCCCGGACCGCACGGCCGAGAGGTTGCGCCGCCGGTGGGATTGCGCAAGAACCTTGCTCGCCCGGATCAAGTGAGGTCCCATGCCCCGCCCCTCGAGAACCCTCCCGCTCGTCCTCGTCACCTGCACCCTGCTCGCGGCCGGCTGCGCCGCCCGGCAGGGCCCCGGCCCGGCGGCCCTCCTCCGCGCGCCGCCCCGGACCGCCGTGCCGCTCCTCGAGCACCGCCTGTCGCCGGAGCAGATCGGGGCCCGGATGGAGGCGGCCGAGGCCGCCTGCGACCAGGCCCTTCTGGCGACGGTGGCGGTGCCCGACGCCGAGCGCACCTTCGCCAACACCGTCGAGGCGCTGGAGCAGGCGCTGGACGGCTACGCGGACGTGGCGGGGAGGATCTCCATCCTGAAGGAGGTCCACCCCGAGGCGGAGGTGCGGGCGGCGGCCGGGGAGGCCGAGGAGCGGTTCAACCGCTACGCCGTGGCCGTCGCTTCCCGGCGCGACCTGTACCGCGCCGTCAAGGCCTGGCAGGCCCGCAGGCCGGCCGAGCCGCTCGACCCGCAGCAGGCCCGCCTGGTCGAGCTGACGCTCCGCGACTTCCGCCGCAACGGCCTGGAGCTGTCCGACGAGCAGCTGGCGCGGCTGGTCGCCCTCCGCTCGCGCCTGGCCGAGCTCTCCACCGAGTTCCAGCGCAACCTGGACGAGAACCAGGATTCGGTCGAGGTCTCCGAGGAGGAGCTCGCGGGCGTGCCCCAGGACCTGGCCGGCCGGCTGAAGCGCACCGACCGCGGCACCTACGTCGTCACCACCAAGTACCCCGACTACTACCCCTTCATGGAGAACGCCACGAGCGGCGAGGCCCGGCGACGGCTCTACGTGGCCTTCCGCAGCCGCGAGGCGGCCCACAACCTCCCGCTGCTCACCGAGGCCATCCGGCTCCGCGACGAGGAGGCGCGCCTGCTCGGCTACGCCACCCATGCCGACTTCGTGACCGAGGTGCTGATGGCCCGGAGCGCCGGGAACGTCCACCGCTTCCTCTCCGACCTGCGCGAGAAGCTCGTGCCCCTCAGGGACCGGAACTACGCCCAGCTCACCGCGCTCAAGGGCGAGGAGACCGGTGACCCCAAGGCCCGGCTCGAGCCCTGGGACGTGGCCCACGACCTGAACCTCCTCAAGAAGCGCGACTACGCGCTCGACGACGAGGCCATCCGCCAGTACTTCCCCGCCCAGACGGTGACCTCGGGGATGTTCCGGGTCTATGAGCGGCTCCTCGGGGTCCGCATCGAGGAGGTCCAGGGGGCGGACGTCTGGGATCCCTCGGTGCGCCTCTACCTCATCCGCGACGCCACCTCGGGCGAGACCATGGGCGCCTTCTACGCCGACCTGTACCCACGCCCGGGCAAGTTCGGCCACGCCGCCAGCGCCGGCGTGACCGTGGGCCGGGTCCTGGGCGGCCGCTACCAGATGCCCATCTCGGTGCTCATGGCCAACTTCAACCCGGCCGCGCAGGGGCGGCCGCCGCTCCTCTCCCACGGCGAGGTGGAGACGCTCTTCCACGAGTTCGGCCACGTCATGCACCAGACGCTCACCCGGGCTCGCTACGGCAGCCAGTCGGGCTCCAACGTCGCCCAGGACTTCGTCGAGGCGCCCTCGCAGATGCTGCAGAACTGGGTCTACGAGAAGGAGGTCCTCGACCTCATGAGCGGGGACTGGCGCGACCCGTCGAGGAAGCTCCCCGCCGAGACGGTGAGGAAGCTCAAGGAGGCGCGGGCCTTCGACGCCGGGTACCGCTACACCACCCAGGTCCTCTACGCCACCGAGGACCAGGTCCTCCACACCTCGGGCGCGGAGGTCGACCCGGACGCCGTGGACCGCGAGCTGTTCGCGCAGATCATGGGGCTCGAGCCGGTGCCGGGGACGCACTCGCTCGCCGCCTTCTGGCACCTCATGGCCGGCTACGACGCCGCGTACTACGGGTACCTCTGGTCGGAGGTCTACGCCCGGGACATGTTCTCGCTGTTCGAGAAGGCGGGCGTGCTCGACCCGAAGCTCGGTCGCCGCTACCGCGAGATCATCCTGGAGCCGGGGCGGAGCCTGGAACCCGAGGTCCTGCTGCGTACCTTCCTCGGCCGCGAGCCGAACAGCGCGGCGTTCCTGCGCGGCCTCGGCCTGGAATAGCCCATCGGGGGACCCCGGGACGGGCGAGCGGTCCCGCCGTCGCGCCCCGAGCTCCGCCGACCCGCGGTCGTGGGATATCCGCGCACATCGTCGCCGGGCATCCTTCCCCGGCCATGCCCGAGCGCGCCCACCTCCTCGCCCACGACGCCTCCCGGGTGCGCGACCACCGGGCCCGGGCGCTGGAGCTCGTCCAGCAGGCCGAGGCGGCCGCAGACCCGGCGCGCGCCAGCGCCTTCCGCGCCATCGCCGCCCAGCTCGAGGTCCGGGCGCTCGAGCTCGACGCCGAGGCGGCCGCGCTTTTCGGGTAGATCGTCCCGCCGCACCTCACCACCCGCTGCGCGTGAAGCTCCCGGCGTGGCCCGGCCGCACCGCCTCGCCGCGCCGGAAGGCGCGCCAGATCCTCCGCGCCTCGGCCGGATGGTAGTCGCGGTGGACGAAGTGCACCCGCAGCGAGCGGGCGCCGGCGGCCCGCAGCGCGGCCAGGTGGGGCGAGAGGTTGTAGGGCTCGGCGGCCAGCGTGACGCTGCGGCACCGCTCGTTCACGACCCGCACCTCGCCGCCATGGGAGGAGGTGAGGTCCATGGTCGAGAACTCGCAGCGGGCCGGCCCGGGGCAGCCGCCCCGGAGGGTGGCGTAGGGACAGGACTCGGAGACGAACAGGGGCGAGTCCTCGTACACCACCACCGACGCCGCGGCGCCCAGCTGCCCGAGGAGCGCGGCCAGGTTCCCCTGGACATCCTCGGTGGAGAGCGTGACCCGGTGGACGCCCATGTCCCGAAGCTGGCGGGCGGCGGCGCGGTTCACCACGGGGAGGCTGGAGTCGGCGGTGAGGTCCAGGCCCGGATGAGCCTCCCCCGCGGCGGAGACCCCGAGGAGCGCCCAGGAGGCGACGTTGCCGAGCTCCCAGCGATCGAAGCCGGCGGCCTTCAGCTCGCCCACCCGCCTGAGGAGGCCGCCCTCCTCCCAGGCCCGCACGATGGTGGGCAGGGCGGGCCGGACCCGGTCCCGCCCGCCGGCGCGCCCGGCCAGCTCGAGGAGGCGGTCGGCGAGGCCCGCCGCCGGCTCGCGCCCCAGGTCCACCACCACCTCGTCGATCTCCCCGAAGTCCTCCGCCTCGAAGGCGTCGAGGGTGGCCAGCCGGTCGATCTTGATCGTCCAGCCGGTCCCCGCGCCCGGCGGCGGGGCCGCCGCGAGCCCGAGCTCGGCCCGGGCGGCGGCCACCCGGACGGCCGTGTCCCCCGCCAGGGCCCCCTCCAGCGCGGAGAGGAGCTCGCGCCGCGCCTCGTTGAGGCGCGAGACCGGGAGGAACCGGCCCGCCGGGTCCTGCCAGGCGAAGGACTCCAGGAAGAAGCGCGTCTCGCCCAGCCGCTCGAAGGCGGCGCGGGCGGTGGCCTCCATCTTCGCGGGGTCGCGGGCGAGCGGGAGCGGGCCGGCCACCTCCCGCCGGGCCGTGACCGACCGCCCCGGCGCCGCCGCGGCCTCCGCCCGGAGGCGGAGCCCGTCCTCCGAGACCTCGGCGGCGATCCGCACCCCGCGCCGGGCCCGGTGGCCAGAGAGGTGGGGCCGCTCCAGCCGGTAGCGCAGCTTCACCTCCTGCGACGAGGAGCAGGAGATGGCCGCCCCCAGGGGCAGGGTCGGATACCCGGCCGGCAGTGGCACCTCCACCAGCGCCCCGGCCGGCGCCTCGAACGCCTCCGCCGTCCCGCCCCCCCGGGACCCCACCAGGTGCAGCGCGCCCACGCCGAACCCATAGGGTCGGTCCAGGCCGGGCACCTCGATCTGCAGCCCGTCGTGGCGAGCCAGGGGGCGCGAGGTGCGGAAGCGGACCGCCGCGCCGGAGGCCGAGCGCACCACCGCTTGGACCGTCCCCACCGGCGCGCCGCGGTGGCCCACCCAGTCGCGGTCGGCGACGTCCTTCTCCAGCCGCGAGCCGAGGTAGAGCGTGGTGAAGGGGCGGGCGAAGGTGGCCTGGAGATCGGCCTGGCGAGCGGCGCGCTCGGCGGGCGGGAGGGCTCCGTCGAGCAGCCGCCGGTAGAAGTCGACCGCGGCGGCCACGTAGAGCGGGCCCTTCTTGCGCCCCTCGATCTTGAGGCAGGCCACGCCCGCCTCGCGCAGCGCACCCACGTGGTCGGGCAGGGCCAGGTCCTTCATGCTGAAGGCGAACCCGTCCTCGAGCTCGGGGCCGGGCGGCCCGCCGTTCACCGCCGCCACCTCCCAGCGATCGCGGCAGGGGTAGGCGCACTGGCCGCGGTTGCCGCTCCGCCCCACCACGTGCGACGAGAACAGGCACAGGCCGCTGTAGGAGTAGCAGAGGGCGCCGTGGACGAAGGTCTCCACCTCCACCCCCGGGACGGCCGCCGCCTCGCGGATCTCCTCCAGGGTGAGCTCCCGGGCCAGCGTCACGCGCGCGAACCCCAGGTCGCGGAGCGTCTCCACCGCGGCGCGGCCGTGGGCGGCGAGCTGGGTGCTGGCGTGGAGCTCCAGCTCGGGGAAGTGGCGCCGGGCCACCCGCGCCACCCCCAGGTCCTGGACGATGAGGGCGTCGGCGCCGACCTCGGCCACCGCGCCCAGGGCCTCGACCAGCGCGTCGAGCTCGGCGTCGAGCACCAGGGTGTTCACCGCCACGAAGACGCGCCGCGGGGGCTCGAGAGACCGAGCGTAGCCCACCAGCTGGTCGAGCTCCTCCAGGGTGAAGTTCTGGGCGTCGGCCCGGGCCGAGAAGCGCTTCAGCCCCAGGTAGACGGCGTCGGCGCCCTGCTGCAGCGCCGCCAGGCCCGCCTCCGGCCCGCCCGCGGGCGCGAGGAGCTCGGGGCGGCGCGGGGCGGGCCTGGGGCGGGCGGACACTCGCGCCTACTACCCGCTCGCGCCCGGCCGGGTCAAGCCCGTGCGGCCCGCACCGGGGGAGGTCGCACCCGGCCAACACGGCCGCCGGCGGCGCCGCCCTGGGCCCGGTGCAGGCGAGGAGCGACCCGGGCAGCGCGGCCCGGAGGGTGCGCCTGCCGCCATCCGGAGCGAGCACGCCCTTGCCCGGCCGCTGGCAGCGTGCAAGGCTTGGGGCCTGGCCTGGACCGGCGGGCGCCAGGCCCGGATGCCCCAGGCCCCGCGCGAGGGCCCTGTGGCTTCCATCAAGGACGTGGCCCAGCTCGCCGGCGTCTCCGTCTCCACCGTCTCCCGGGTGCTCTCCGGATCGCCTCGGGTGGACGAGGGCACGCGCGCCCGCGTGGAGAAGGCCATCGCCCGGATCGACTACCGGCCCAACCTCCTGGCCCGCGGGCTCCGCTCCAAGAGCGGGAACGTCATCGGCCTGGTGGTCCCGGAGATCCTGCACGAGACCTTCGCCGCGTTCATCAAGTACGCCGAGCGCTTCTGCGTGGAGAAGGGCTACGACCTGGTGGTGGGCAACACCGGGGGGCGGCCGGAGACGGAGGGGGCCTTCATCGACAACCTGCTCCGGCGCCACGTGGACGGGATCATCTTCTCCCGGGTCTCCGACCGGAGCCGCGTCATCAACACCGTCGAGAAGTGGAACGTCCCGGCGGTGATCATCGACCGCGCCCTGGACCGCGAGAGCCTTCCCACGGTGGTCCTCGACAACGAGCGCGCCGGGGTCATCGCCGCCGAGCACCTGGTGGCCCTGGGCCACCGGTCCATCGGCGTGGTGACCGGGCCGCGCGACATCGCCCTGTCGCGCGAGCGCCATCGGGGCTTCGCCGGCACCCTGCGCCGGCACGGGCTGAGCCTGCCGGCCTCCCACGTCCTGGAGGGCGACTTCAAGTTCGAGTCGGGCCGCGCCGCCGCCCGGGCCTTCATCGAGACCGGGCTCAAGGTCACCGCCATCTGGTGCCACAACGACCTCATGGCCGTGGGGGCCCTGAACACCTTCGTTCGCCACGGGGTGAAGGTCCCCGGGGACGTCTCGCTGGTGGGGATGGACAACACCGGCCTCTCGGAGATGGTCGTGCCCGCCCTCAGCTCGGTCACCCAGCCCTTCGAGGAGATGTGCCGCCAGGCGGTGGAGCTGGTGCTGGCCATGCGGCACGGGCAGCGGATCGGCAACCGGCGGGTGGTGGTGGCGCCGGGGCTCCTGGTCCGCGAGTCCTCGGCTGCCCGCCCGCCGGCCCCGGCGCGGCGCCCCCGGCGCTGAGCCCGGCGGCCGACCCCCTTTCAGGTCCCCTTTCCTCGCTCCGGGCTGGATGAAAACGATTTCAAGCGCTAGTATCCGCGTCCTCGACGGTGGACCCCTGGTCGGAGGAATGCGTGGGGACGGAGCTAGGTCTTTCCGACCGGCTTGCTGCGAAGCCGGCTGGCGAGCGCGGGATCGGCGCGGCGGCACAGCTGTGGCGGGAGCCCGCGCAGGACCAGCTCGGCGTCGGCGACCGTCATCCGGCCGATGAGCCGGATCGCCTCCGGCATGCCGCCGGTGCGATGGGCCGAGAGCAGCACGCCCTCGCCGGCCGTCCGAACGGGGTGGTCCGCCGGCACCGGCTCCTCGGGGAACACGTCGACGGCGGCCCGGATGCGTCCCGAGCGGACCTCGCGCACCAGCGCGGGGAAGTCCACCACCGCCGCCCGGGAGAGGAGCAGGAACACCGCGCCGTCCTGGAGCAGGGCCAGCTCGCGCGCCCCCAGGAAGCCCTGGTTGGTGGTGGTCACCGAGGCCAGCACGAAGACCACCTTGGAGGTGGAGAGCACCTCCTCGAGCGGCGCCGGGCGGCAGCCGTGGGCCCGCACCAGCTCGTCGGGCAGCCAGGGATCGTGGACGGTCACCGGGTTCCGGAAGGGCACGAGCAGGGTGCGCACCGCCCGCCCCAGGTCCCCGAAGCCGACCAGCCCCACCGGCACGCCGCTGAACTGGAAGCAGCCCAGGTTGGCCTCCAGACCGTAGCGCTCCTTCCCGGCGCGGAAGGCGCGATCGGCGGCGCTGATGCCGCGGCAGAGGTCGATGGCCATGGCCAGGCCCGACTCGGCCACCACGCCGGCGAAGGCCGCGGTGGGGGAGAGCACCCAGATCCCCCGCTCCTGGCAGGCCTGGTAATCGATGTTGGGGAGGAAGTTCGTCTCCACGTTGAAGATGGCCTTGAGGTTCGGGGCCCGGTCGAGCCGGGCCCGGGGCATGGCCGTCTGGCCGATGAGGATCGACACCTCGGGGAGCAGGCGCTCGATCTCCTCGTCGGGCATGGGCCGGTCCTCCGACACGGCCAGGCGGCCGAGCGCCGAGAGGCGGGCGCGGGTCTCGTCGTCGCACATCGAGTCCAGCGTGCGCGGCAGCGGATCAACCAGGATCAGGGGCCGGGGGCTCATGGTGGACCTCCCGGCACAGACCTTTCCCGCTCTCCCGGCTGCCGTCAAGCCGGGAAGGGCAACACCCACGAAGAGAGGTGCAGGCATGGCTGGTGAACGGCAGGCGGTGCAGACGGCGATCAATCGGGGCAAGGGCATCCTGCGGCTGGCGCCGAACTGGGTCCCCCGCTCCTTCTGCGTACCGGGGAAGCGGATCAAGCTGCACCCGGCCGACTACTACGCGTACGGCGCCCACCGCGGGGGCATCGACGAGCGCTGGTTCTCGTCGACCACCAAGGCCGACAACGGCCCGGGAACCTTGCCCGACGAGGGGCTCTCCTACATCGTCGACGGCGGCACCCGGGTGCTGCTCAAGGACGCGGTCGAGCTCTGCGGGAACGAGCTCCTGGGCGCCGCGGTGGTGAAGAAGCACGGCGGCTGGGTGATGTACAGCAAGTTCTTCGACAACCAGGAGCCGCTGCCCTTCCACGTCCACCAGACCGACGAGCGCGCGGCCGACGTGGGGCGCAAGGGCAAGCCGGAGGCCTACTACTTCCCCAAGCAGCTCAACAACCACGGCGGCTGGTTCCCCTACACCTTCTTCGGCCTCCACCCCAAGACCGCCAAGGACGACATCAAGCGCTGCCTGGCGAACTGGGACAAGGGGGACAACGGGATCCTCGACCTGTCCAAGGCCTATCGGCTCCGGCCCGGGACCGGCTGGGACGTGCCGCCCGGCATCCTCCACGCCCCCGGGTCGCTCTGCACCTACGAGCCGCAGCGCGCCTCCGACGTGTTCGGGATGTTCCAGTCGCTGGTCTGGGACGTCTACACGCCCAAGGAGCTGCTCACCAAGGACGTGCCCGAGGCCAAGCGGAACGACCTCGACTACCTGGTCAGCCTCCTCGACTGGGAGCTGAACGTCGACCCGCTGTTCTACGAGAACCGGTACATGCCGCCGCGGCCGGTGCGGGCCCCGGAGGAGATGCGGGCCCAGGGCTACGAGGAGTACGACATCGTCTACAAGTCCCCCTGGTTCTCGGCCAAGGAGCTGACCATCCTGCCGGGCCGCTCGGCGGTCATCCGCGACGCGGGCCCCTACGGCGCCATCGTCATCCAGGGCAAGGGGACCATGGGCGAGCTGGCGGTCGAGTCGCCGGCGCTGATCCGCTTCGGGCAGATGACGCAGGACGAGGTGTTCGTCACCGCCGAGGCGGCGGCGGCCGGGGTGAAGCTCACCAACCCCAGCGACGCCGACCCGCTGGTTCTCCTCAAGCACTTCGGGCCCACGGCCTGAGGCCGTCCGTGTTTGAATAGCCGAACGCCGTCGGAGGTCGTAGCGGTCAGCAGCAGGTGTCACCGCCGGGCGGAGCGCGGGGCCGGCCCCGTTCCCGTCCGGCGGCCGCGTCGTAGGGCATCACCCGGTCGGGATCCATCCGCGCATGTGGCGCGGGACCCGGCCTCGCAGTGCACACCACAGGGAGGAAACGATGAAGAGGGCATTCCTTGCACTTCTTGCCGTCGCGCTGCTGCCGCAGGGCGCGCACGCGGCACCGCTCAAGATCGGCTTCACGGTCCCCGGGCTCCAGTTCCCGTTCTTCGTGACCATGAAGAAGGAGGC
>Ga0335069_10008010_pt1 | contig 15183 bp, 12 predicted proteins | sample Lox_Sample_11_FD_206714 | JGI IMG/M metagenome (GOLD analysis project Ga0335069, IMG submission 206714) | Soil microbial communities from Loxahatchee National Wildlife Refuge, Florida, United States - Lox_Sample_1.1 | ecosystem: Environmental > Terrestrial > Soil > Wetlands | place: USA... | reverse complement strand
TTCGATAAACTACGCAAGCGCCCGTTTACGCGGTTTCCACGCTGCGTCGCGTTGGTGTCCGCTCGCGGGAAGGGCGCAGCGGATTTTGAGACGACGCTGCGTGAAAAGTCCCCCAACGTAACGATTCGCTTTATCGAGACACGCGTTCAGGGCGACGGTGCCGAGATCGATATCGCCGAAGCGATCGATCGCGCGTCGCGTGAAGTCGTGGACGCGACGATCTTGCTGCGAGGCGGCGGCTCCATCGAAGATCTATATCCATTCAACACCGAGCCGGTCGTCCGGGCGATCGTTCGTTCGCGGCATCCGGTGGTGACGGCCATCGGGCACACCGGAGACCAGCACCTCGCCGATGCGGTTGCCGACGCGGTCTTCAAGACGCCGACGGCTGCGGCCGAGTATATAGCCGGGGCTTGGGCTGAGGTGACCGGTCGATTAGCGCGTCAGCGCGAGCGATTGAACCTGGGCCTGAACGCCATTGTGGTTCGTGCCGCGCAACGGCGGGATCGGGCCGAGCAGGACCTCAGTCGGGCGACGGAACAGCGCGTCGCTCGAGCGCGACAACGTTTGCTCGAGATCCAACACCGCATCGAGAAGCAAAACCCGCGCCATCGCTTAGCCCTGCGTCAGAGCCGCCTTGCAACGAGCCGGGTCAAATTCGATTCTGCTCGGGAACGATTCTTTACGCTTCGCGGAAACACGTTGGCCTTGTGGCAGGGCCGACTAATAGGTTTGAATCCGGAAGGACCTCTCGAGCGCGGCTACGCCATCGTTACTTCGCACGGCCGCGCCCTTCGCGATGCGCGTGACGTCAGCGTGGGCGATACGATCGAGGCGCTGCTTTTTCGCGGGAGGCTCACCGCAGGCGTCGAACGAGTGCTCCAGGATGAGCGATAGCAGCGCGGACTTTGAAGCGAAACTCGATCGCATCGACGCCATCGTAAAAGAACTCGAAAATCCGCAGACGAAGCTGGATCGGGCGATCGAACTCTTCAAAGAGGGGAAGAGCCTTGCGCGCGAATGCGATGCATTATTGAAGAGCGCCCAGGCCAAGATCGACGACGCGATGAGCGACGGGCGAGAGACACCCGAACGCGCGGCAAACGACGGCCTCGGAGACCAAATACCTTTTTAGCTCGGCTCGCGCGACTTCCAAGGATCCCGGCCGGACGACGGCCGAGCGCCGATGAAAGTTAGGCTCGACGCCGCCGTCGCGGATCGCGGCGGAATCACGCGCTCGCAGGCGCGCAGCCTCATCATGGAGGGACGCGTCAGCGTCGAAGGCGTCGTCGCGACGAAGGCCGGCCAGAACGTCGAACCCGACGCGCGAATCGAGATCGAGAGTCCACGGCGTTTCGTCAGTCGCGGCGGCGAGAAACTCGAGCATGCGCTGGAGAAGTTTGGGATCGACGTGACCGGGCTCGCGGCGCTCGACGTCGGTGCGTCCACCGGCGGCTTCACCGATTGCCTCTTGCAGCGCGGGGCGGCGAGCGTGACCGCGGTTGACGTCGGCTACGGACAGCTCGATTGGCGGCTGCGCAACGATCCGCGCGTCCGCGTCATGGAGCGCGTCAACTTCCGGCTGCTCTCCGACGATGCGTTTCCGGAACGATTCGACCTCATCGTCGCGGACGCGTCGTTCATCTCCCTGCGGACGATTCTGGCGCGGGCGGAGGGATATCTCCGCGACGAGGGCCTCGTCGTCGCGCTCGTCAAGCCGCAATTCGAGGCGGGACGCGAGCGCCTCGGCGCGGGCGGCGTCGTCCGCGATCCGGAGACGCACGCCGCGGTGCTGCGCGAGCTGCGCGACGCGGTCGCGCCGCTCGGGCTCGTGCCGGTCGCCCTCACCTCGTCGCCGCTGCTGGGGCCGGCCGGGAACCGCGAGTTTCTCATGGAGCTGCGGCGCCGCGGAACGCCGTTCGACGAGGCACGACTCGAGGCGGTCCTCGCCGAAAGAGCCGAGCCATGACCACGCTCGCGATCGAGAAAAGAGTCGTCGCGTTCTACGTAGATACCGAGCGCGAGCACGCCCGGTCGATCGCGGCGCGCGTCGCGGGCGATTTTCGCTCGAGCGGCTTCGACGTCGTCGATGCAAAAGCGGCGGCGGACGCCTCGTTGCTCGTCACGGTCGGCGGCGACGGCACGCTCCTGCGCGCGGCCCGCATCGCCGTCGTAGCCGACGTGCCGCTGCTCGGCATCAACACCGGCCGCTTGGGGTTCCTGACCGAACTCGACGAAGACGATCCGCGGCTCGACGATCTGCCGGCGCTCGTCGGCGCCGGACTCTTCCTCGACGAACGCACCGCGCTCGAAGCGGAGTACGACGGACGTCGCTTCTTCGCGCTCAACGATGTCGTCGTGCGCAAGGGCGAGGTATCGCGCATCGTGCCGTTCGGCCTTCGGGTGGACGACGGCGCGACGACCCGCATCGCCGCCGACGGCATCTGCGTCGCGACGCCGACCGGTTCGACCGCCTATTTTCTCTCGGCAGGCGGCTCGCTGATCTCGCCGAGCGTGGACGCCTTCGGCGTGGTGCCGCTTCTGCCGCACACGCTCTTCTCGCGCCCGCTGATCGTGCCGACGAAGTCGCGCATCGAGATCTCGTCCGACCAGGAGAGCGCGCAGGCGCACCTCGAGTGCGACGGCGACGTGCTCAGCGACATCGAACCCAGCACCAGCGTCATAATCCGATGCCATCCGAAGCGCGTCTACTTTGCGCGGACCGCGCCGCTGCACTTCCTCGAACGCCTCGAGGCGAAGATGCTCTGGGGCGTTTCCATCAAGGATCCCCGTCGGTAATCGTCCCCCCGGGCGACGACTTCATGCTGCGGCGACTACTGATCGAGAGTTACGGCCTGATCGAACGTGCCGACGTCGAGTTCTCGGAGGGCGCGACGATCTTCACCGGTGAGACCGGCTCCGGTAAGACGATGTTGATCGGCGCGCTCGACTTCGCGCTCGGCGCGCGCGCCGGCGCGGACGTCGTGCGGCGAGGTGTGGCGAAGACGACGGTTACGCTGGAGTTCGACGCGGACGACGACCTGCGCGATCGCTTTGGCGCCGACGGCTTCGAACTCGACGAGGGCGAGGCCGCGACGATCGTTCGCGAGATGAGCGACGCGGGACGATCGACCCTGCGCGTCAACGGCCGAGCCTCGACCGCCGCCTACGCGCGCGAGATCCGCGACTCGATCGCCGAGATCGTCGGTCAGCACGAGGCGCAGCGGCTGCTCGCGCCCGCCTACCACCTCGAACTGCTCGACCGCTTCGCCGGCGAGTCCGCGCTCGCGCTGCGCGACGGCGTCGCGGCCGCGTACGCGCGCGCCGAGGAAGCGGCGCAGGCGCTCGCCGGAATCTCGCACGACGAACGGCGCGCGAAGGAGCGCTACGACGAGGCCTGCTTCATCGCTCGCGAGATCGAGGGCGCGAAGCTGCAGCCCGGCGAGATCGAACGGCTCGACGAGCGGCGCTCGTATCTCGAGAACGTCGAGCGAATCGCTACCGCCCTGCACGCCGCCCGCGAAGCGTTCGCCGCCGACGAGGGCGGTGCGGTCAGCACGCTCGGCGGCGCCGGCACCGCACTCGCCGCGGTGGAGAAGTACGACGAGCGATTGCGCGAGATGGCGCGGCGGACCGCGTCGCTCCAGGCCGAGGCCGTCGATCTCGCCGCGGAGATCGCCGGTGCGCTCGACGCCGCCGAGTACGATCCGGGCGAGCTCGAAGCGATCAACGCGCGTCTCGAGTTGCTCGAACGGCTGCAGCGCAAGCACGGCGTCCCCGCGGACGAGCTTCCCGCCGTCGCCGAGCGCGCGCGCGCGGCGATTGACGAGTACGAGAACCGCGATCGGCGCGTCGCCGAGTTGAGCGCCGCGGCCGATGCGGCGGCGAGGGAGCTGCACGAGGCGGCGGCCGCGCTCTCGAAGCGACGCGAGAAGGCGGCGGCGTCGCTCTGCAAGCGTGTCGCCGGCGAGTTCGCCGAGATCGCGCTCGCGTCGGGGCGCTTCGAGATCGTCGTCGATCCGCTCGAACGGATCGGTCCGCGCGGCGCCGAGCGCGTCGAGTTTCTCTTTGCGGCGAACGCGGGCGAGCCGGCGCGGCCGCTCGCGCGCGTCGCCTCCGGTGGCGAACTTTCGCGCGTGCTGCTCGCGCTCGTCGTCGCGCTCGCAGGCGCGCGCGGCTCGCGGGCCGCACTCGTCTTCGATGAAATAGATGCCGGCATCGGCGGCGCGACCGCTACGGCGGTCGGCGCGCGGATCGGGGACCTGGCGCGCGTCGAGCAGGTGATCTGCGTGACGCACCTCGCGCAGTTAGCGACGTGGGCCGACCGGCACTACGTGCTCGACAAGGTCGAACGAAAGAAGGAGACGACGATCGTCGTGCGCGGCGTCGCGGGCGCGAGCCAGCGCGAAGCGGAGATCGCGCGGATGCTCTCGGGAGAGTCGCACGAGATCGCGATGCGCCACGCGCGCGCGATGCTGCAGGCCGCAAAGCGCTGATCTACGGAATTTGGTGAATCTTTAGGACGTTGGTTCCACCCGAACCGACGGGCATGCCGGTCGTAAACGCGATAAGATCGCCCGAGGTCACCAGGCCCTCGTGCACCATCTGACGCTCGGTCATGTAGAGCAAGACGTCGATGGACGCGTAGGTGTCTATAAGGAGCGACTCCGTTCCCCAGACGAGCGCGAGCCGGCGCGCGACGTGCGCGTCGGGCGTGAGCGCGACGATCCGCGCCTGCGGACGAAACGCCGCGATGTGGTGCGCGGTGTTTCCGGTCGTCGTGCCGGTGACGATATAGGGGATCTTCAGTTCGGCGCTCGCCCGCGTCGCGGCCTCGGCGATCGACGAGGCGATCGTCGGCTCGAAGTTCTCGAGGCGGCGGTCGCGCAGCGACGCGTGCGGATAGTGGCGCTCGACTTCGCGGGCAATCTGCGCCATCGTCCGTACCGCTTCGGTCGGGTAGGTGCCGAGCGCCGTCTCCGCCGATAGCATGACCGCGTCGGTTCCGTCGAGGATCGCGTTCGCGACGTCGGTCGCTTCGGCGCGCGTCGGCCGCGGCGACGCGATCATGGACTCGAGCATCTGCGTCGCGGTAACGACCGGCTTGGAGGCGCGATTGCATTTCGCGATGATCTCTTTCTGCACGATCGGAACGGTCTCGATCGGGATTTCGATGCCGAGGTCCCCGCGCGCGACCATGATGCCGTCGGCCGCTGCGACGATCGCGTCGAGTTGGTCGAGCGCCTCGTGCTTCTCGATCTTCGCGATCACCGGCACGCGTCGGCCGCGCTCGTGCATGAACGCTTTGGCGCGCTCGACGTCTTCGGCGGATCGGACGAACGAGAGCGCGACGTAGTCCACGCCGCGTTCGAGTCCGAATTCGAGATACTCGAGATCGCGATCGGTAACCGACGCGATGTTCAGCGATCCGTCGGGATAGTTGATGCCGACGGCCGATCGCAGGTCGCCGCCGAATTCAACGGTGGTCTCGATCTCCGTCGCGCTCTTTCCGACGACGAGCAGCGCGATCTGTCCGTCTTGCAGATAGAGCCGCTTGCCGACCGCGACGTCTGCGGGCAGGTCCCGATAACTCGTGCTCACGCGTTGCGCCGTTCCCGGAACGGACTCCGACGTGATGACGAACGGTGCGCCGCGCTCGAGCCTCACCGACTTTGCGCCGCCCTCGAGCATGCCGGTTCGCACCTTCGGGCCGGGGAGATCTTGTAAGACGGCGGTGTGAATGCCGAGCTGCTCGGAGATCCGGCGCGCGTCGGCGATCGTCTCACCGTGTTCTTCCGGCGTTCCGTGCGAGAAATTTAGCCGCAAGACGTTGGCGCCGCTGACGAAGAGCGAGCGTAGAATCGCGGGATCGCGCGATGCCGGACCTACGGTTGCGACGATCTTCGTGCGTTTCTGCAAAATCGGTTCCATGAGAGGATTGCCTTGTGCTTGAGCGCACATAACCCCTCGCCGTGAAGTTACGCGATCCTCGCGACCGCCGATATCCGGAGCGACTAGCGGGAAGCTTCCTCGCATCGCTGCTGATCCACGCGCTGTTGGCGCTGCTGCTCTTCTCGGTCCTCGTCAGCTCCTCCGAGGAGGGTGCGACCGAAAGCGTCGCCGGCGGCGAGACGATAACGATCGAGCGCACCTCGCCGATCGTCGTCGCGAATCAGCCCGCGGCGGTTCGCGCGGTCGCTCCGATTCCGCACGCGGCCACGATCGCGCCTCCGCGGCACGCGCCGCTCGCGCAGCCGCAGGCGCAGGTCTTGCCGGTTAATCGCCACGAGCTGGCGGTCGCGGCGCCGTCGGCGCCACCGAATCCGCGCCCGATTCCGCAACAGACGCCGCAACCCAACCCGCAGCCGACGACGAACATCTTCGAGCCCAATCCGAGCCAGCAGATGCCGGCGGTGCCGGTGAACGTGCCGACCGCTGCGCCCGTCGCCATCGCCGTCAAGGTGCCGCCGACGGCCGCGCCGGCGCCGGCTCCGACGAGCGCTCCCTCGATGAAGCCCTCGCCGAAGCCGCCGGCGCCGACCGCGCGCCCGAGCGCGCGTCCCGCCACCCCTGCGCCGGCGCTGCCGCAAGCATCGCCGACCGCCGCGGCCGTCGCGCGCGCCACGGCGGCGCCGCGCGCCACGGAGGCGCCCGCGGCGCGCGCGTCGGTCGCTCCCGCACCCCGCAGCGGCGTTCCGAGCCCGAGCCCGATCAGCACGCCGTCGAATGCGCGGACCTCCGGACTCGCGCCGAGTCCGGGACCGAGCGGCGGCGCGTCGCCGGGACCGCATCCTGGAAACGGACCGAAGAGCCAAACGGCGCCGGCCCGCCCGATCGAGATTCGCCCGACGCCCACCGCGGCGACGCCCGCCCCGAGATCGCAGGAGGCCCCGAACATCAACGCGCGGCTGCGTTCGATGCTGCCGCACAATCCGGTCAATCCGACGACGAAATCGTATCAGCCCAGCTACTCGCTGCACGGACGCCTCGAGCCGACGCCGCCGCCCGAGGTGCTCGCGAAGACGAAGTACATGTACGAGGTGCGCGGCACCGGTGGTGAGGCGCGCGTGAAGATGTGGGTCCTCGCCGCGCGCAAGGCGGGCCCAACGACGATCTGCACGGGCTGGCTCGTACGTTATCCACAGCCCATACGCGGCGGATACGTCGAGCCCGTCAATCCGAGCGGCATCAGCAACGTGCAGAGCGACGTGCACGGGGGGCCGGCGAACGGCACGCAGATTGCGATCGGAGGCGGCGGACGCTCGCAGGCGCCGCTCGGGCCGTTCGACGCGGGCATCGCGCCGATCGTCGATGGGATGATCTCGCAGCCGTGCGACGGCAGATTGCTCGTTCCGTTCACGCCGCCGCCCGCCGCGTCGCCGTAAGCGCGGCCGTTTCCCTCTTGCGTTTCGACATTTGTCGCACTAGAATTTTATCGTGCCGGTAAGGCCGGCACGCTTCGTCAAACAACACGAAGGAGGGCGGTTGGAACCGCAAAATCCGCCGGGCTACGAAGCCCGCGAGTTGCGCGCCGAATAGAGGGCGCCGAAGCGCGCTCCGCGACAGCCGGACGATTCGCCGGCGGCGCGCCGATCGCACGAGAGGTGAACAGAGCGAGGGGTCGCAGCCACGTGGGGTTGCGGCCCGTCGCGCTTTTCGGTATGCTTTGTTATGGTTTTTCAAGGAGCGTGGGCAAGTCCCGCGCTTCGCTGCTTCAGAGAGCAACCAGAGACGGAGATGAAAGGCGTGTCGAGAGGCGCTGCCGCGATCGTGACGGCCTTCGAACGAGAACTCGATGCGATCGCGCACGACGGCGCGTTCGCCGGCCTGGAGATCATCGCACATCGCGCCCGTCCGGTGCGCGGTGCGACCGAGCTCAGCGTAACGATCGACCGGCCGGGCGGCGTGGACTTGACGCTCTGCGAGCGCGTTGCGGCGCGCATCAGCGCGAATCTCGCGGGGATCGACGGCACGTACGCGCTCGAAGTGGAGTCGGCCGGGCTCGATCGACCGCTGCTGCGCGGCGCCGATTACGAACGTTTCGCCGGTCAGCGCGCGCGCATCGTCACGTCGCTGACGGTCAACGGAGGTAAGACGCATCGCGGAACGCTTCGCGGTCTGCGCGGCGAGGCGGTGGTGATCGAGACCGACGGCGGCGAGCTGGTGCTTCCGATGGCGGCGATCAAAACGGCGAACCTGGAATACGATCCGCGGGCGGATCTCAAACGCGATAAGCTTCAACGGAAACGGAAAGATGGCAACGATAGACAACGCGGCAACTGAAGAGAAACTCATCGACGTCCTGCAGTACATCGCGCGCGAGCGAAACATCTCGTTCGAGATGCTGCTCGAGGCGCTCGAGGCCGCATTGCTGACCGCCTACAAGCGGCACTTCGGAAGCGAGTCGAACGCGATCGTGATCGTAGACCGGCAGACCGGAGCGTACCGCGTCTACCATCGGCGCGCCGTCGTCGAAACGGTCGAGGATCCCAAGCTCGAGATCTCCTTGAAAGAGGCCGGCAAGCCGTACCAGATCGGCGACTACTTCGATCAAGAAGTCACGCCGAAAGACTTCGGCCGAATCGCCGCGCAGACCGCGAAGCAAGTCATCGTCCAGCGCATCCGCGAAGCCGAGCGCGACACCGTCTACAACAAGTACGTGCGCAAGCTCAACGATCTCGTGACCGGCACGGTGCAGCGTTACGAGCAGCGCAACATGTACATCACGCTCGAAGGCCGCGACGAGGCGGTCATGTATCTCGACGAGCAAGTCCCGGGCGAGGCGTACCGCATCAACGATTTCATCCGGGCCTACGTCGTCGACGTAAAGAAGTCGCCGAAGGGACCGCAGGTGATCCTCTCGCGCGCAGCCGAGGGGCTCGTCCAGCGGCTGCTCGAGCTCGAGGTGCCCGAGATCGCCGACGGCACCGTCGAGATCATGGCGATCGCGCGCGATCCCGGCAGCCGCTCGAAGGTGGCGGTAAAGAGCAACCGCGCCGAGGTAGACCCGATCGGCGCGTGCCTCGGGCCGAAATCGAGCCGCATCGCAAACGTCACCGACAATCTCCGGGGCGAGAAGGTCGACATCATTCGTTACGATCCCGCGCCCGCAACCTTCATCTCGAACGCGCTCGCGCCGGCGAAGGTGATCGGCGTCGAGCTCTTCGAGGACGACGGCGTCGCGCTCGTCATCGTACCCGACTATCAACTCTCGCTCGCGATCGGTCGCGACGGCCAAAACGTGCGCCTCGCCGCGCGTCTTACCGGATGGCGGCTCGACATCGCGACCGAGAGCGAATCGGCGCAGGCGCGCGAGCGCTACTTAGCGGAGCGCGCGGATCGCGCCGCGACCGAAGCGCCCGCGGCCGAAGCGGCCGAGAGCGCCGCGGCGAGCGAAGAGGAGATCGACGAAGAGTTGATTCGAAAGCTCGAAGAGTTCCGTCGCGAGCGGCTGGGGAAGGACGAGGCATAACACCCGTACGCAGCTGCGCCGGCTGCCGCCGGCGCTTCGCGCAGGGAGCGTTGCTGCGCTTCGTGCGCACGTCCGAGGGCTGGCGGCCGGATCGTCCAGGTTCCCGGCGCAAGCAGCCCGGGCGCGGCGCCTATCTCTGCTCGGCGGAGTGCGTGGAGGGGGCCCGCAAGAACAAGCGCTACCCGGGGCTTGGCGCCGCGGCGGCAGAATGTGGTTTAATAAGGAGCCTGTGCAAGAAATAGACGCATGATGACAAGCGACGACCGTTCCCTCCGATGAGGGCTGACCTTTGATCACCTAGCGGAGCCAACCCCGTCGGTTGGGGCTCCGCACTCCAACTGATGGGACTCGGGCGCGGGTGCGCTCGAGAGAGAATTTGGCCGGAAAAGTAAGGATATTCGAGCTCGCCAAAGAGGTCGGGCTCACCTCGAAAGAGCTGACAACGCTCTTCAACGAACGCCTCGGCGGCGTTTTCGAGGCGAAAAATCAGCTGAGCGTCGTCCCGGATCAGATCGCGGATCTGGTTCGCAGCGTCCTATTGAAACCCGGCGACAAGCCGGCCGCCAAGCCGAAAGCGAGCGCGCCGGCCGCGCCGGCTCCGGCCCCCGCGAAGAGGCCCGCGGTCAAGCCGGCGCCCGCGCCGCCCGAGCCGGTCACCCGGCTTCGTCCGGTCGTCGGAGCGCCGCGTGCCGCGGCGCCCGCCAAAGCCCCCGCTCCCAAACCCGCCGAGCCGGCTCGCCCGGCCGCGGAAGTCATCCCGCAGCTGCGGCCGGTTCCGTCCGGACAGCCCTCGGTCGTCAAACGGCAGGCCCCGCCGCCGACGACGGCCGCTTCGGCCTCGCCCGGCCCGCGCACCGGACTGCCCGGACGCCCCGGGGTCGCGCCGCGCCCCGGTGAGGCGATGCCCGGACAGGGCGGCAAAGGCACCGCAGTCCCGCCGCGCGCCGCCGCGCCCGGCCTGATCTCCCCGCAACGGCGTCCCACCGGCAACGGCCCCTTCCGCCCGATGACGCCGGGCGTACGTCCCGGCCCGGGGCGCGGCCCGCTCCCGACCGACGGACCGACGCCGTCGACGGGCGGGCGTCCCGGCGATCGCGCGCGCACGCACGAGGAGAAGGCGACCGCAAAGAAAGACCGCGAGAAAGAACTGCTGCTCGAGAAAGAGCGACAGCGCAAGAAGAAGGGCGATGCCGCCGCGGCTCCGCCGCCGCGCGCGCTCGAAACGATCGAGATTCCCGACTTGCTCACCGTGCAAGAACTCGCGACCTCGATGATCGTGCCCGCGCGCGACGTCATCACCGAGTTGATCAAGATCGGAACGATGGCGACGATCAACCAGAACATCTCGAGCGACGTCGCGACGCAGATCGCGAAACGCTTCGGCTTCAACGCCGTCGTCAAGGAAGCCGGCGAGGAAGTGACGGTCGAGCAAGAAGAGGACAAGCCGGAGATGCTGACGCCGCGTCCGCCGGTCGTCACGGTGCTCGGCCACGTGGATCACGGTAAGACGTCGCTGCTCGATAAGATCCGGCAGGCCGACGTAGCGGCCGGCGAAGCCGGCGGCATCACGCAGAAGATCGGCGCGTATACCGTCGAGCGCAACGATCGCAAGATCACGTTCGTAGACACGCCCGGTCACGAAGCCTTCACCGCGATGCGCGCGCGAGGCGCGAAGGTCACGGACGTTGCGATCCTCGTGGTCGCGGCGGACGACGGCGTCATGCCGCAGACGAAAGAGGCGATCGCGCACGTCAAAGCGGCGAACGTCCCGATCGTCGTCGCCATCAACAAGATGGACCGGCCCGACGCGCAGCCCGACCGCGTGAAGCAGCAACTCGCCGAAGAGGGATTGCAGGCGGTGGATTGGGGCGGCACGATCGAGATGGTGCCGGTCTCTGCGAAGACCGGTGACGGGATCGACGGGCTGCTCGACACGGTGCTGCTCGAGGCCGACATCCGCGAGCTGCGCGCGAACAAGAATCGCCGCGCCGCCGGCGTCGTGATCGAATCGGCCCTCCATCGCGGCCGCGGCGCGGTCGCGACGGTGCTCGTGCAGAATGGGACGCTGCGCGTCGGCGACATCGTCGTCGCCGGCGGCACCTTCGGCAAAGTGCGCGCGCTGATAGACGACAAGGGCAAGCAAGTGAAGAAGGCCGGGCCCTCGATCCCGGTCGAGGTGATGGGACTCTCCGACGTTCCCGCCGCGGGCGATATCTTCAGCGTCGTCAGCGACGAACGCGTCGCGCGCGAGACCGCGGAGAAGCGCGCGACGCGCCGGCGCGACGTGCGGATGGCCGCGACCGGAACGCAGCGCGTCTCGCTCGAGACGTTCATGTCGATGCCGGCCGAGGGGAGCAAGGTGCTCAATCTCATCATCAAGGCCGACGGACAGGGTTCGCTCGAAGCGCTTCGCGCGCGGATGGAGTCGCTCTCGACCGACGACGTCGAGATCCGCGTCATTCACGGCGGCGTCGGCGCGATCTCGCCGAACGACGTCAACCTCGCCAGCGCCTCGAACGCCGTGCTGATCGGTTTCAACATCCGGCCCGACGAGACGGCCCGCCGCCTGGCGGAAAACGAAGGCGTCGACTTGCGCTTCTATCAGGTGATCTACGAGATCGAGGACGATCTCAAGAAGGCGATGCGCGGGATGCTCTCGCCGATCGAGCGCGAGGTCATCTTGGGGCGCGCCGAAGTGCGGCAGGTCTTCAAGGTCAGCAAGGTCGGCACGATCGTCGGCTGCTACGTCACGAGCGGCAAGATCACGCGCAACGCGAAGGCCCGCGTCATCCGCGATGCCGCGGTCGTCTTCGATGGCGAGATCGAGAGCCTGCGCCGCTTCAAAGACGACGTAAAAGAGGTTGCCGAGGGCTTCGAGTGCGGCATCCAGATCGCGAAGTACCAGGATCTCAAGGAAGGCGACGTGATCGAGGCCTTTGCGCTCGAGCGCGTCGCGCCGGAGCTGGCGCGGGCATGAAGCAGCAACGCATCGCGAAGATCGACCACGAGATTCAGCGGATCCTCGGAACGATCGTCTCGCAGGAGCTCGCCGATCCGCGACTCGCCTTCGTGACGGTGACGCGCGCCGAGGTCAGCGACGACCTCCGCCACTGCAAGGTCTTCATCTCGGTGATCGGCGATCGTCATCAGGCGCGGCAGTCGCTCGACGCGTTGAAGCACGCCGGCCGGTTTCTGCGGGGCGAGCTGGGGCGGAAGATCGAGCTGCGTCACATTCCCGAGTTGATCTTCGTCGAAGACCGTTCGGCCGAGCGCGCGATTGCGCTCGCCAAGACGCTGCGCGAGGCAGCGGTACCCGCTACGCCGGAGGAGAGCAATTGATAGAGAGCACGCCGCGCATCGCTTCGACCGCCGAGGTCGTCGAGGAGCTGCGCCGACGGACGAGTTTCGTCATGGTCAGCCACGTCAAGCCCGACGGCGATACGCTCGGCGCGGGGCTCGCGCTCGGGTTAGCGCTCAAACAACTCGGCAAGCGCGTCGCGTACTTCCAGCAAGACGACGTGCCGCGCAATCTGCGCTTTCTTCCGGATGCCGATTTGGTCTCGCGCGAACTGCCGGCCGATCTGCCCGCCGACACGCTCTACGTCTTCTGCGACATGAGCGACAGCAAACGCGCCGGCGAGCTTCTGCCGCCGGTCGCTCGCGAGAACGTGCTCGACATCGATCACCATCTCGGTAACGCGCTCTTCGGCAAGTTAAACTTCGTGCTCGAGCAGGAATGTTCCACCGGGAGCGTCGTCATGCACCTGCTGCGCGCGCTCGGCGTCACGATAGACGCGCGCATCGCGACCTGCATCCTGGCGACGGTGATGACCGATACCGGCGGGTTCATGCACTCAAACACGACGCCCGAGGCGCTCGATCTCTCCGCCGAGCTGATGCGCTTCGGCGCCGACAAGGAAGAGATCACCGAGGAGATATTCCTGCGCAGGCGGGTCGCGGCCACGAAGCTGCTCGGACGCGTTATCGACGCGATGCGCTTCGCGCACGACGGCCGCTACTCGTTCTCGCACGTTGACGACGCGATGCTCGCGCAGACGGGCGCGGACGGAGAGGATACCGAGGACATCGTCAATACGCTGCTCGGACAGGACGGCGTCGACGTCGCCGCGCTCTTCAAAGCGATCGACGGCGAGATTCGCGTGAGCCTGCGTTCGAGCGGCCGGATCAACGTGCAGGCCGCAGCCCAACGGCTCGGCGGCGGCGGACACTTTCGTGCGTCGGGCCTGACGTACCACGGTTCGCTGCAAGAGGCGTTCGCCGGCGTCGAAGCGGCGCTCGTCGCCGAAGGTCTGTAAGATCGCCGTTGCGCGCCGCGTGTGATCGGCTTCGTCAACCTCTTTAAATCCGCCGGCCCGAGTTCGGCTCGCGCGGTCGCTCGCGTGCGCCGGATCTACGCTCTCTACGCCGGCGATCGGCGGCTGACCGCGGGCCACCTCGGAACGCTCGACCCGCAGGCCGCCGGCGTGCTGCCGGTGGCGATCGGCAAGGCGACGCGGTTGATTCCGCTGCTGCTCGATCAACGAAAGGGCTACGCGTGCACGCTCGTCGCGGGACGCTCGACGACGACGCAGGACGCGCACGGCGAGACGGTCGAAGCGCGGGCGCCGCGCGCCGACTGGGCCGACGCGCTCGAGGCGACGCTGCCGAAGTTCGTCGGCCGGATCGCGCAAGAGACGCCGATGTACTCGGCCGCGCACCATCGCGGGCGCCGGCTCTACGAGCTGGCGCGCGAAGGCAAGAGCGTCGAGCGCAAGCCGCGCGCGGTAACGATCTACGGGTTGACGCTGCTCGGCGTGGAGGGCAACGTCGCGCGGCTGCGCATCGCGTGCAGCGAGGGGACGTACGTTCGAGCGCTCTGCCACGATCTCGGCGCGGCGATCGGCGTTCCGGCGCACATGGGCGCGCTCGTACGCGAAGCGTCGGGGCCGTTCGTTCTCTACGAGGCGCTGCGGCTCGACGAGGTCGCGCACGATCCCGAGCGCGCGCTCATCGCGCCCGAGCATATCATTCCATTTCCGACGATCGTGCTCGACCTGCGGCTCTCGGCCGACTTTCGCGCCGGACGCGTCGTGCCGTTGCCCGAGGGCGCGACCGGCCGGCACGTCTTCGTGCGCGACGAGTCGCGCACGCTCGTCGGCGTCGGCGAAGCCCTCGGCGCGCTGCTCGCGCCGCGCAAGGTCTTCGTGTAGTGGAGATTCACCACCAACTCGCTCGCGAGAGCGAGCGTCCCCTGGTGCTGGCGGTCGGCTTTTTCGACGGTTTTCACCGCGGCCACCGCGAGATCGCTCGCCGGGCGCGCACGCTTCGCAAGCCCGGTTGGCGCTGCGGGCTGCTGACCTTCGCAAACCATCCCTCCGCGCACCTGAATCCCGGAACGGAGCCGTCGCTGCTCTGCACCCCGGAAGAGCGCCTCGATCTCTTCGCCGACGCCGGCTTCGAGGAGTGCTTCTTCGTTAGGTTCGACGACGCGGTGGCGACGCTCTCGCCGCAAGCCTTTCTCGAGATTCTCGCCGAACGGCTGAGCGTACGTGCCGTCGTCGTCGGCACGACGTTCCGTTTCGGGCACAAGCGCGCGGGAGACGTCGCGCTTATGCGCGACGCTCTCGCCGATCGTCACGCGCGGGTCGTCGGCGTCGAGCCGGTCTGCGACGGCGGCGAGCGGATCTCGAGCACCCGAATTCGCGCGCTGG
>Ga0335069_10008009_pt1 | contig 15185 bp, 13 predicted proteins | sample Lox_Sample_11_FD_206714 | JGI IMG/M metagenome (GOLD analysis project Ga0335069, IMG submission 206714) | Soil microbial communities from Loxahatchee National Wildlife Refuge, Florida, United States - Lox_Sample_1.1 | ecosystem: Environmental > Terrestrial > Soil > Wetlands | place: USA... | reverse complement strand
ACATGCGGCGCAGATTCTAGCGGTTGGTCCGAAGGCTAGCGCGCGCCCGCCTGCACGAGTACGGCGGCGATCGCCGAACGGCCCGCCGCGCGCGCGACGGCGAGCGGCGTGCGTCCGTCTGGCGCGGCGCGGTTGGGGTCGGCGCCATGCGCGAGCAGCACGCGCACGCTCGCAAGATCGCCGCGCTCGACCGCCACGAGCATCGCCGTGCGGCCATCGACGTCCACCGCATCGACCGCGGCGCCCGCGGCCAGCAGCCGCTCAATGCGCGCCGCATCGCCCGCCGCCGCGGCGGCGAGCAGCGCGCTCGGCTCGCTCGACTGCGGGAACGGCGACGGTCGCGCGGCGGGCGCCGCCAGCCTGGCCCGCGCCGGCGCGCCGGTCACGGCCGTCGCATCCGCGGCGGCTGCCTTCGCGCTTGGCGCCGGCTGCTCCGCGGGGAAGCTGCCCGCGGCGTTCTCCCTGAGGGCACCGCGTGCGGGCGCGGCTGATTCCGCAAGCTGCGCCGGCGGGGCCGGGACCGTGAGCGCAGGTGCGGGCGGCGTCAGCGCCTCGGGCGCACGCGCCTCGGGCGCAGGCGGCTCGGGCGCAGGCGCGAGGGCGGCAGCGGGCGCGGTTGCGACCCGGCTGGCACCGGATGCTGACGATGGCGCGCTCGCGTCGCGCGCGACCTTCGCGCTCTCGATCGGCGCCGCGGATGGACCGGGGACGCCCGGACTGGTCGCGGGTTCGTTGGCGGCCGTGGTCGCGCTCGGCGCGGCCGGCGGTTCCGGGCGCATCTCGGCCTCGCGGTAGATCGGCGTCACGATGAGTCCCGCGATCACGGCGGCGACCAGGGTTCCGGCGAGCGTCAGCGACCAGCGCCGCTCGTTCGCGGCGGGCGTTCGGGTGTCGAAGCGGGCCGCTGCGCCGCCCTCGCGGACCGCGCGCGCAACGCGCTCGGCCTCGGCGAGGATGGCCGCGCGCAGCGCCGGATCCGGGCGCGGCGTCGCCTCGCTCGCGGCACGGTAGCGCCGCTCGAGGTCGTCGTCGTCGTCGTGGCCGGTCGTCATGCGGTCTCCGCAAGCAGTTCGCGCAGCTTGGTGCGCGCGTAGCGCAGCCGGCTCTTGGCCGTCTCGAAGGTCGTCCCCGTGACCGTCGCGATCTCCTCGACGCTGAGCTCGGCCTCGGCCTTCAGCAGGAACGCCGTGCGCTGCTCCTCGGGCAGGCAGGCGACCGCGCGCAGCAGCCGCGCGCCGTCGTCGGCGGACTCGGCGCGCACCGCGGGCTCCGTCGCAGGATCCGCGGCGAGCTGCCCGAGGAGCCCCGGATCCTCGTCCCCGTCGGGGCTCTGGTCGAGGCTCACGTGTGCGCGTCGCGCCCTGAATGCGTCGACCATGCGGTGGTGCGCGAGCGTGTAGAGCCAGGTCGTGAAGCGCGCGGTCGGCCGGTAGCGGGCGGCGCTGCGCGCGACCGCGAACCACACATCCTGCATCAGCTCGCGGGCCGTCTCGGGGTCGCGGACGTTGCGGCACAGGTAACGCCACACCCGCGACTCGTGACGGCCGTAGAGCACCTCGAACGCGGCGGCATCGCCGCGCGCGAATGACTGCATCAGCGCCTCGTCGCTCTGCGTCGCATCGGACATTCAGCGCATTATCGCAGCCCGATGGCCGGAGCGCCCGGCGGGTCGGGCACGTAGCGTCCCGGCGATTCCGGGAACGCGTTCGGGCGCGGCGGTTGCACCGGGCGCGAGCGGATCACGCCCATCGCGACGAGGTTTTCGTAGCTGTCGTAGCGGATCCTGACGACCTCGTTCGGCTCGCTGCTCTGGCGCTCGAACTCGGTGTGCTCGACGTAGGACGCCTCGCGCGCGCCGTGCCCGGTCCCGAGTTTGGGGGAGGCCGGCGCCGGGGTTGCCAGGGACTGCGCGACGCTCGCGTCGGCGGCCTTGGCGCGCGCGGCCTCCGCGGGCGCTCCGGCCGCTCCCTCCGCGCGTGCCGACGGCTCGTTCAGCGCGGGCGGCGGCGCGTAGTACTCGTGCCGCAGCTCGCGGAAGAGCGCGACGCCGATGACGCCGACGTTGGCCGGGCGGCCGGTGCGCTCGGCATAGGAGTTCGGCGACGGCGTGAACTCGAAGGTCGCGACGTCGCGGTCGCTCTTGCGCCAGCCGGCGATCTCGTAGCTCTGGTAGGCACCGAACACGTAGCCGGTCTGCTGAAAGCCGGCGTTGTCCCCGGAGATCACGTTGACGCCGTCGACCGAGGTCACGGCGAGGAGCCGCTCGCCGATCCGGTTGTGGATCGCGATCGCGTAGCGGGCGCCGGGCCGGCCGGCCACCCAGTACTCGCCGCGGTAGTAGTGGGTCTCGAGCGAGGTGCCGGTGGTGCGATCGATGATCTCGACGTCGGCCAGCCGCCCGACGGCGAGCGCGGCGGGCATGGCGGCAACGAGCGATGCGGCCAGCAGGAATCCCAGGCGTTTCATGACGGTTCCTCGTGGTGAAGGGTTCACCGTATGAATCGACCGAGGACCCGGCGCGGGGTTAAGGGCGCGGAAAAACCCCGATTTGACAGAATCCCGTCCGTCAGCGCGGCGTGCGCGCGGCCTCAAAGGCGCCGCGCGCGATCGCGCGTGCCATGCAGTCGGCCGCCGCGGACCCGAGCCGCGCGACGAGGGCGGCGCGCGGCACGTCGCCGCCGATCGCGCGCGCGCCGCTCGCGACCGCGAACAGCGTGTCGCCGTCGAAGGGCGTGTGCGACGGCCGAAGCGCGCGCGCGATGCCGTCGTGTCCCATGACCGCGAGGCGGCGGCATTCGGCGCCGGTGAGCGCCGCGGAGGTTGCGACGACTCCGATCACCGTGCTCGAGCCCGGCTCGAGCCGGCCGAGCTCGGCGAGACGCGACTCGGGCGGCGCCGGGTCGCTGAGCGGCGGCTGCGGACCCGGCCGCCGGCCCCCGAACTCCGCGTCGATCTCGTAGGGCCAGGCGTAGGGCGTGCGACCGTCGGGATAGAAGACGCTGCCGATCGCGTTGACGGCGACCAGTGCGCCGACGACGTAACCGTCGCCGAGGTCGAGCGAAGCCGAGCCGATGCCGCCGGCGACGTGCCCGGCACGCGCGCCGCGTCCGGCGCCGACGCGGCCGAGCGCGAACCGCTCGGTCGCCGCGGCGACCGAGGCCGTGCCGAGTGCCCGGTACGGCGGCTCGGTCCAGCTCTTGTCGCCGTCGCCGCCCAGATCGTGCAGCACCGCGGCCGGGACGATCGGGATCGCGCGCGTGTGCGCGAGGAGCCTGAGGCCGACGCCCGCATTCGAGAGCGCCGTCGCGACGCCGTCGGCGGCCGCGAGTCCGAACACCGAGCCGCCGGCGAGCACGATCGCGTGCGCGCGGCCGACCAGCGCGTCGGGGGCGAGCGTGTCGGTCTCGCGCACCCCCGGGGCGCCGCCGCGCACGTCGACGCCGGCCGCGAGCGGCCGCGCGCCGAGGAGCGTGGTCACGCCGCTCTGCGAGCGCTCGTCGGTCGCGTGGCCGACGCGCAGGCCCGGCACGTCGGTGATCAGGTTCAGGGGTCCCGGGCGCACGGTCAGATGCAGCGGCCGCCGTCGACCTCGAGCGCGACGCCGGTCACCATCGAGGACTCGTCGCAGCACAGGTAGACGGCCGCGTGGCCCATGTCCTCGGGTGTCGCGAAACGCCCGAGCGGGATCGAGGCGAGGAAGCGGGCGCGCGTCTCGGGGCTGTCGCCGCCCATGAACGTCGCGAGCAGCGGCGTTTCGCTTGCGACCGGGTTCAGCGCGTTCACGCGCACGCCGAAGGGCGCCAGCTCGACCGCCATCGAGCGGGTCGCGGTGATGACCCAGCCCTTGGACGCGTTGTACCAGGTCAGCCGCGGCCGCGGGCTGACGCCCGCGGTCGAGCCGATGTTGAGGATCGTGCCGCGGCGCCGTGCCTTCATCGCCGGCACGAAGGCGCGCGCCGTCAGGTAGATCGAGCGCACGTTGACGGACAGCAGCCGCTCGAAGTCCTCCGCCGCGAGATCCTCGAGCGCCTGCGGCACGTGGCCGACGCCCGCGTTGTTGACGAGGATGTCGATCGCGCCGAGCGCGCCGGCGGCCGCCGCCGCGAGCGCGCCGACGGACTCGGCGCTCGCGACGTCGACCGCGAGCGGTACCGCGCAGGCCCCGAGCTCGGACGCGAGCCGCGTCGCGGCATCGAGGTTGAGGTCGGCAATCGCGACGCGTGCGCCCTCCGCGACGAAGCGGCGCACGATGCCCGCGCCGATCCCCGAGGCCCCGCCGGTGACGATCGCGGTGCGGCCCGCAAGCCTCACGTGCGATCCCCGGCCGTGTGCCGCGTCGCGCGCTCAGCGGTGGCGCGCCGCGACCGTCTTGACCGTCGTGAATCCATACAGCCCCTCGATGCCCTTCTCGCGGCCGTGTCCCGACCAGCCGACCCCGCCGAATGGCAGTTCGACGCCCCCCGCGGCGCCATAGTCGTTGAGGAACACCTGGCCCGCGCGCAGCCGGCGCGCGAGGCGCTGCTGGCGGCCCGCGTCGCGGGTCCAGGCGCCGGCCACGAGACCATAGCGCGTGCCATTGGCGAGTGCGACCGCCTCGTCCTCGTCGGCGAACGGCAGCACGACCTGCACCGGTCCGAACACCTCCTGCTGCGCCAGCGCGGCACCGGCCGGGACCGGACCGAAGAGGCGCGGCGCGAAGTAGTGGCCGCCGGGTGGCGCGTCGGCGACGATCGTGCCGCGCGCGAGTTCCGCAAGCCCCGCGGCGCGCGCGGCATCGACAAGGCCCGTCACCCGCTTCAGTTGCGCCGCCGAGATCAGCGGCCCGAGATCGAGGTCGCGCGCCGCGGGTCCCGCGACGAGCGATCGGTAGCGACCGATGAGCGCCTCGACGACGCGCTCGTAGACGCCGCGCTGCACGAGCAGCCGCGAGCCGGCCGAGCAGGTCTGTCCGGCGTTCTGGATCCCGGCGCGCACCAGCACCGGCAGCGCCGCCTCGAGGTCGGCGTCGTCGAACACGAGCTGCGGCGACTTGCCGCCGAGCTCGAGCGTGACCGGCGCGACGTGGCACGCGGCGGCGGCCTGCACGAGGATGCCGACCTCGACGGAGCCGGTGAACGAGACGTGGTTGACGCCCGGGTGCGCGGCGAGCGCGGCGCCGGCCTCCTCGCCGAGTCCCGGCACGACGTTGATCGCGCCCGGCGGCAGGCCGGCCTCGGCAGCCAGCCGCGCGACGGCGAGCGTCGTCAGGGACGCCTCCTCGGCCGGCTTGACCACGACCGCGTTGCCGGCGGCGAGCGCGGCGCCGACCGAGCGGCCGACGATCTGCATCGGGTAGTTCCACGGGATGATGTGCGCGGTGACGCCGTGCGGCTCGCGCACCGTGTAGACGGTGTAGTCGTTGAGGTACGGGATCGTCGCGCCGTGCAGCTTGTCTGCGGCGGCCCCGTAGAACTCGAGATAGCGCGCGAGCGCGGTCACGTCGCCACGCGACTGGGTGAGCGGCTTGCCGACGTCGAGTGCCTCGAGGGCCGCGAGCTCTTCGGCGTGCGCGAGCACGGCCCGACCGAGTGCGGCCAGCAGGCGCCCGCGCTCGAACGCCGCCAGCCGTCCCCAGGGCCCTTCGAACGCGGCGCGCGCCGCGGCCACGGCGGCATCGACGTCGGCCGCCATGCCGCGCGCGATCGCGCCGACGGTCGCTCCGGTCGACGGATCCTCGGCCGGCAGCGTGCCGCCGGTCGCCGCGCGCCACTCGCCGCCGATCAGCAGCTGGTCGGACCGGAACGGGATGCCCATTGCTCCCACCCTCAGGAACGTGCGGCCGCGAGCGCCCGCTCGAGGCTCGGCGAGGCCGCGACCAGCTGCTGAGTGTACGGGTGCCGGGGCCTCTCGAGCACCTCGGGCGAGGGGCCCTGCTCGACGATTCGCCCGCCGAGCAGCACCAGCGTCCGGTCGGTCACCGCGCGCACGACGCCGAGGTCGTGCGACACGAAGAGGTAGCCGAGCCCGCGCGCGGCCGAGAGCTCGGCGAGGAGCTTCAGCACCTGGGCGCGCAGCGATGCATCGAGCGCCGATACGGCCTCGTCGAGGATCAGCAGTCTCGGCGCGACGACGAGCGCCCGGGCGATCGCGATCCGCTGGCGCTCGCCGCCCGAGAACTCGTGCGGGCGGCGCCCGGCGTCGGCGGCCGCGAGCCCGACGTCGGTCAGCGCCGCGGCGACCTTGCGTGCGCGCTCGGCGCTCGTCAGCGGCTCCTCGCTCAGGCGCAGCGGCTCGGCCACGATGCGGCCGACGCGGTGCCGCGGGTTCAGGCTTGCGTACGGGTCCTGGAACACCGCCTGCACGAGCCGGCGCATGGCGCGCAGCTCGGCCGCCGGCGCGCCGGCGAAACGCCGCCCCTCGATCTGCACGCAGCCCGAATCCGGCCGCTCGAGGCCGAGCAGCGCTCGCACCAGCGTCGACTTGCCGCTGCCGGACTCCCCGACGAGCCCGACGCGCTCGCCGGCCGCGATCGTCAGGCTGACCTCGTCGAGCACGCGGCGCCGGGGCCGGCGGCCGAAGCACCGCGTCCGCGGCAGCGGGTACGCGCGGACCAGCCGTTCGGCGGCGAGCAGCGGCGTCGGGTTGAGCGCGGGCGGGGGCGGGGAGGGCTGCGGCGCGAAGTCGCGCAGCAGCGCCCGCGTGTAGGCGTGCGCGGGCGCGCGCAGCACGGCGACCGTGCGCCCGGTCTCGACGATCCGGCCGTCCTTCAGGATCGCGATGCGCTCGGCGAGTCCGGCGACGACCGCGAGGTCGTGGCTGATCAGCACGAGCGCCATGCGCTCGCGCCTGGCGAGGTCGGCGAGCAGCGCGAGGATCTGCGCCTGCGTCGTCACGTCGAGCGCCGTCGTCGGCTCGTCGGCGATCAGCAGCCGTGGGGCGAGCGCGATGGCGAGCGCGATCGCGACCCGCTGGCGCTGGCCGCCCGACAGCTCGTGCGGGTAGCGCGCCAGGCCCACGCTTGCGAGCCCTACGCGCTCGAGCGTCTCGGCGGCGAGTCGGCGCGCGGCCTCGCGCGAGTACCCACCGTGCACGCGTGCGGTCTCGGCGACCTGGGTCCCGATCGGGAGCAGCGGGTTGAGCGCGGTCGCAGGTTCCTGGAACACGAGCCCGATGCCGCGGCCGCGCACCCGGCACAGCGCCGGCTCGTCGGCGCCGAGCAGCTCCGCGTCCCCGAAGCGCACGCTGCCCGAGGCGCGCGCGCCGTCCGGCAGGAGCCCGGCGAGCGCGAGCGCGGTCAGGGACTTTCCGGAGCCCGATTCGCCGACCAGTCCGAGGATCTCCCCGGGCGCGAGCTCGAAGCCGAGGTCCGCGAGCACCGGGCGACCGTCGATCGCGACCCCGAGGCCCCGGACGCTGAGGAGCGCCATGCTCAGCGCCTCCCGCGCACCGCGAGGCGCCGCGCGAGCCCGTCGCCGAGGAGGCCGAGGCCGAGTACCGCGAGCGCGAGTGCGAGCCCCGGGAACCATGCGAGCCAGGGCGCGACGCCGACCAGCGTCTGCGCCTCGTTCAGCATCCGCCCCCAGCTCGGCGCCGGGGGCTGCGCCCCGAGCCCGACGTACGACAGCGCCGCCTCGGCGCCGATCGCGAGCGAGAGCTGAATCGCCGCCTGCACGATCAGGAGGCCGGCGAGGTTCGGAAGCACGTGAACGTAGGCCGTCGCGATGCGGCTGCGCCCCGCGACCTGCGCCGCGAGCACGAAGTCCCGGGTCATCAGCGGCAGCGCGCTGCCGCGGACCAGGCGCGCGAACACCGGGACGTTGAAGACGCCGATCGCGATCACCGCGGTCAGCGCGCCGGGCCCGAGCGCGGCCGACAGGAGCACCGCGAGCAGGAGCGCCGGGAACGCGAACAGCAGGTCGTTGGCTCGCGCCAGCAGCTCGTCGGCGACCCCGCCCTGCGCTGCGGCGCTGAGCCCGAGCGGCGTGCCGAGCAGCATGCCGAGCAGCACGGCTCCGGCCGCGACGGCGAGCGAGGTGCGCGCGCCGACCGCGACCATCGCGAACACGTCGCGGCCGAGCGGGTCGGTGCCGAACCAGTGGCCCCAGGACGGCGGGGCGAGGCGCGCGGCGACGTCGAGGCGCAGCCCCGCGTCGAACAGCGGCGTCAGCGATGCCAGCGCAACGGCGACGCAGAGTCCGACGCTCAGCGCACCGGCGAGGAGCGCGAGCGGCGGGCTGCGGCGCGCGGCGATCGCGTTCACGTCTGCGGCCCGCCGCGCAGCCGGGGATCGACGACGGCGTACAGCAGCTCGACGACGAAGTTGACGGCGACCACGGCGCCGACCAGCAGCAGCACGACGCTGCGCACGACGATCAGGTCGCGCTGCGCCGTCGCCTGGAACACCAGCCGCCCGATGCCCGGCAGCGAGAACACCGTCTCGATCACGATCGCGCCGGCGAGCAGGAACGAGAACTGCAGCCCGAGGACGGTCAGCACGGGGATGAGCGCGTTCGGGAGCGCATGGCGCAGCAGCGCCTGGCGCGCGCTCAGGCCCTTGGCGCGCGCGGTGCGCACGTAGTCCTCGTGCTGGGTCTCGGCGAGCGCGGCGCGCAGCACCCGCGCGAGGATGCAGCCCTGCGGGAGGGCGAGTGCGATCGCCGGCAGCGTCAGCGCCGCGAGCGCCGGGCCGATGCCGCCCGCCCAGCCGGGGAAGCCGCCGGCGGCGAACCAGTGGTGGTGCACGGCGAAGAACAGGATCAGCAGCAGGCCGAGCCAGAAGTTCGGGACCGACAGTCCTGCCTGCGCGATGCCCATCAGCGCCGTGTCGCGCCGCGTGCCGCCGAGCGCCGCCGCAAGTCCGAGCGGGAAGGCGATCGCGACCGCGAGCGCGAGCGCGTAGAGCGCAAGTGGCAGCGACACTGCGAGCCGCTCGGCGACGAGCCCCGCGACCGGGACCCGGTAGGTGTAGCTCGTGCCGAGGTCGCCATGCGCGAGGGCCGCGAGCCACTCGAGGTACTGGCGCCAGGCCGGCGCGTCGAGGCCGTACTCGGCGCGCAGCGCCGCGATCGCGCGCGGGCTCGCGTTGAGTCCCATCATGTATGCCGCGGGATCGCCCGGCAGCACGTCGACCAGCACGAAGATCACGAGGGACGCCGCGAGCAGCGTCGCGAGCAGGGCGACGGTGCGTCCGGCGAGGTAGTAGGCGCTGACGTGGCGCCTGAGCGCGACGGCGGCGAGCACGCCAAGCAGTGCGGTCGCGACCGCGAGCAGCAGCGTCGGCAGGCGCGATGCGACCGGCGCGCGCGCGCCGGTCGCGGGCGCCTCGAGGTAGGCGCGCGTGACGTCGATGCCCTGGATCGGCGCCTCGTGCCACATGCCGTGCAGGTCGGCTCGCCACACGCCGAGCTTCGGCAGCTCGAACAGGAACACGTTGACGCAGTCGTCGGCGAGCTGCCGCTGCAGGTCGCCGAGCAGCGCGCGCCGGACGCCCGGGTCGCGGGTACGCGACAGCTCCTCGAGGCGCGCCGCGTAGCGCGGGTTCGAATAGCCGAAGTAATAGCCCGGGCGCGCGTAGATGTCGTAGTCCATGGGCTCCGTGTGCGAGACGATCGTCAGGTCGAAATCGCGGTTCTTGAACACCTGCTCGAGCCACTGCGCCCACTCGATGTTCTGGATCCTGACGCGCACGCCGATCGCGGCGAGCTCGGCGGCGACGATCTCGCCGCTGCGGCGCGCGTAGTAGGGCGGCGGCAGCCTCAAGGTCACGTCGAAGCCGTGCGGGTAGCCGGCCGCGGCGAGCAGCGCGCGTGCCGCACCGGGGTCGTAGGGGTAGCGCCCGGTGAGGTCCACGTAGGCCGGGTCGTGCGGCGGGAAGTGGCTGCCGATCGGCTCGCCGTAGCCGTACATCGCGCCCTTGATGATCGCCTGGCGGTCGATCGCATGGGCGAGCGCGCGCCGCACGCGCAGGTCGTTGAACGGCGCACGTGCGTTGTTGATGGCGAGCAGCGTCTCGCCCTCGGTCGAGCCGACGACGACCGCGAAGCGCGGGTCGCGCGCGAGCGTCGCGAGGTTCTCGGGCGAGGTGAAGTTCGAGAACGCATCGACGTCGCCCGCGAGCAGCGCCGCGAGCGCGGTCGTCGCGTCGGGCACGACCCGGAACGTCACCTGATCAAGGAGCGCCGGTGCTCCCCAGTAGTCGGGATTGCGGACGAGCACGATCGCGTCGCCCTTGCGCCACTCGCGAAAGCGCAACGGCCCGGTCCCGACCGGATCGGTCGCGGCGTGCGCCGCGCTCGCGGGGCTCAGCACCACGAGGTTGCCCCAGCCGAGGTAGGTCAGGAGCTCCGCGACCGGGCGCCTGAGCTCGATCGCGAGCGTCAGCTCGTCCTCGACGACGACGCGCGTGACCGGCTGCAACAAGTCCCTGAGCGGATTGCGCGAATCGGCGGCGCGCGCCCGGTCGAGCGAGAAGCGCACGTCCGCTGCCGAGAACGGCGTGCCGTCGTGAAAGCGCACGCCGGCGCGCAGCCGGAAGCGATAGCGAAGGCCATCGTCGCTGACGGTCCAGTCGCGCGCGAGCGCGGCCACGACGTGCCCGTCCTCGGCGATCCGCGTCAGCCCCTCGAACACGTTCGCATAGAGAACGTCGTGGGTCGCCTCGGCGCTGGTCGCGGAAGGGTCGAGGTTCGGCGGCTCGAGCGGGATGCCGATCGTGATCGCGCCGCCGGCGGCCGCGTGCGCGCCAAGCGGCAGCATCGCGGCGAGCGCGACGGCGAGGAGCCACCGTGGCCGCCGCGGACCGCGGCGGCTCATGCGCCCTGCGTCAGCAGCCGGTGCGCGGACACCGCCATCACCTGGGCGGAGGCGACCAGGTGCGCGATCTCGACGTACTCGTCGGGCTGGTGCGCGAGATCCAGGATGCCCGGCCCGTAGGCGATGCAGTCCTTGAGCTTGCCGATCCGGTCGATGTGCTTCTGGTCGTAGGTGCCGGGTGAGCAGACGATCTCGGCCTCGCGACCGAGCACGGTGCGGACGGCATCGAGCGTCGCGCGCACGACCGGCGCGTTGCGGTCGGCCATGACGGGCAGCACCTCGAACAGGTCCTTAAGCTCGTAGCGAAATCCCGGCCGCGTCGCGACGAGCCCCTCGAGCAGCGCGCGCACCTCGCCCTTGACGGCCTCGAGCGTCTCCTCGACGAGGAAACGCCGGTCGATGACGATGCGGCACGAGTCCGCGACGCACGGGGCCGGCAGCCCGTCGAAGCCCTCCGGCGGGCCACCATGCACCGAGTTGAGGTTGAGCGTCGATGCGCGCGCGGCCGGCGGCACGACGGGCATCACCGTGTGCCGCGCCGCGAGCCGCGGCAGCAGCTCGTGCTCGAAGCGCTCGAGCACCGCGCCCATGTGGCGGATCGCCGAGTCGCCGAGGAACGGCATCGAGCCGTGCGCGATCCTGCCCTTGGTCTCGAGCTCGGCCCACCACACGCCGCGGTGGCCGATGCAGACGCGGTCGACGTTGAGCGGCTCGGGGATGATCACGTGCTGCACGCGCCGCGGCGCGAAGTAGCCCTTCTCGGCGAGGTAGGCGACGCCGCCGTAGCCGCCCGACTCCTCGTCGACGGTAGCGGAGATCTCGAGCGCGCCCGGCAGCCGGAGGCCGGCGTCGAGCAGCGTCTCGACGGCGACGATCGCCGCGGCGAGCCCGCCCTTCATGTCGCAGGTGCCGCGGCCGTAGACCCGCCCGTCGCGCACCAGCGCGCCGAAGGGCTCGACGCTCCAGCCGCGGCCGGGCTCGACGACGTCGATGTGGCCGTTGAAGTGCACGCAGCGCCCGCCGCCGCCGCCTTCGTGGCGCGCGATGACGTTGATGCGCGGGTAGCGGTCGCTGTCGCCTGGCGTCCCGAGGCCGCGCACGTACTCGACCGCGAAGCCGCGCTTCGCGAGGCGCCGGCCGATCGCCTCGGCACACTCGCGGTACGCGTCGCCGGGCGGGTTCGTGGTCGGGATCCGCACCAGCTCCTGCGTCAGGGCGACGATCTCGTCGCGCCGCGCGGCGATGCGTTCAAGCAACGAGGCGGTCAGGTCAGTCATCGGCGGACCCTCCGGTCGCGACGATCGCAAGTCCGGTGAGCACGAGCTCCGGAACGACCTCGGCGGGGCTCGAGAGGTAGGGTTCCAGCAGCGCCGCGTCCCCGCCGGTCACGAGCAGGCGCGGCGCGACGCCGACGAGGCGCGCGAGCTCCTCGAGCGCGCGGTCGGCGAGCGTCGCGAGCGTGAACGGTACGGGATCGGCGAGCAGGCCCTCGAGCGCGTGGCCGGCCTTGATCGGCTCGTCGGGCGTGAGCGAGGCGCGCAGCTCCGCGAGCATCTGCACGCCCGGCAGGATCAGCCCGCCGCGGTGATGCCCGCCGGCGTCGAGCGCGTCGACGGTCAGCGCCGTGCCGCTGTTGACGATCAGCGTCGCGCGCGGCGCGCTGCGCCAGGCCGCGATCAGGCCGAGCCAGCGGTCCACGCCGAGCGCGAGGGGCCGGCGGTAGCCGTTCGTGACTCCGAGCAGCCGCTCGCGCGTCATCACGAACTCCGGCTCGACCGCAAAATGATCGCGGGACCACAGCGTCAGCGCGGCCGCGAACGCAGGGCCAGCGACGTTGGCGACGACGATCCGCGACGGGCGGTGGCCGTCCGCCTCGATCTCGCCCTGCCAGCGCCGATGCGTCGTGTCGTGCGCGACCGCGCCGGAGGGCGCGATCTCGAGATACTCGAGCCACGCCCACTTGACGCGCGTGTTGCCGACGTCGAGCAACAGGATCATGGCCGGAGTCTAGGCGATCTCGCCGCAATGCGGCACATCGCGGGCGCGGCGGGCGCGTCGTGGGCGACCGCCGGGCCGCGACGGCCGGATGCGGCTTCGCGTTGAGCACGAGAGGTCCTCGGTGGTTCCGATAGGTCGCGGGTAGTACCCACGATGCCCCGGCCGCGAGCGGCCGCCGACAATGCGAGTGGTCTTCATTGCGCGGGTGTCTCGTGCTGCATCGCCTGCTCCTGCTCGCGGTCGTCGTGGTCCTGAACGGCTGCATCCCGATTCCGGTTCCGACCAAAGCCTCGGCGCCGCGCTACACCGAGAGCGAGATCAATGCGCTCGAGGTCGGGGCCATGGACCGCGACGCCGTCCTGCAACGGCTGGGCTCGCCGACGCTGACGCGGGCCCAGGACCGCCTGTGGATCTACCTGTGGCGGGTTGAGAGCGGGACGTGGTTCGCGATTCCGCTCGCGCCAATCGTCGCCGGGGACGTCGGACCGATCCACTCGCAGCAGTTCGTGCTGTTCCTCGAGTTCGATGCAGCGGGAACGCTTCGCGATCGGGCATTCGGGACCGCGCGCAAGGGCGATGCGCCCGGCCGCTTCTGCACGTCCGACGACCTCTGCCTCGAGCACGAGGTCGGCGTCTCGGTTGACGTCGGGCGCAGCGGCGCCGTCAGCTATGGCTTCGCGGACGACTGGAGCGCCGTGTCGGTCCCGAGTCGCGGCGCCCGCCCCGGGCTCGCCGTGGAGCACCGTCCCGAGGGCTGCACCGTTACGCTGTGGCCGGAGGAGCGGTGGGGGCGGCGGCTGCACAGCCCCCGGTTTGCAGACCCGCCGGGGGGTATTCCCATCGCGCTCGACGGCGAGCCCGACCTGGCGCGTTATCACTGGGTGCAGGCCGACCAGGTGCTCGAGCTCGAGGCGGCAGCCGGGACCCACACGGTTCGGGTCATGGATCCGTGGTCACAGCCCGCTTCGCGCACGTGGCGACCGTTGACTGTGAGCTCAGCGACGTTCGATTGTGCCGCGGATGAGCACGCGTACCTTGAGGTCGGCGCAACCGTCGGTGAGCACGAGACCGTGCATCTTCCGATCGAGCTTCGCCGTGTCGACAGCGTCGCTGCCGGCGCGCTCGTGGCCTCGAGGCGGCTGGTCGTCGCGCGCTGAGCGCTCGTCCGGTCGGACGGCGATGCACCCGGCCGTTTGCGTGGGTGCGGGGCAAAGAAGCCGCCGCGGGAGCCAACACACTCCCGCGGCGGCCTGGATCGCAATCGCCTGCGTCATTGCAGCGCTTGCCGGTCCGTCACCAGGTCCAATCGTCCCGTGATCGCGCCATCCGGGCGCACGGAAGTCACAGGCAGCGCGAAGGATATAAAGTGCGGGCCCCGGACAGGCAGCGAATGCTTCACACTTCCGTTTCATTATGTCAACCGAGACCCCAGTTACAGGCCCGCGGCTCGAGTTCGTGGTCGCCGCGGCGCGCAACGGCGTCATTGGCCGCGACAACGGCCTGCCGTGGCGGCTGCCGGCCGACCTCGCACACTTCAAGCGGCTGACGCTCGGCCACCCGGTGCTGATGGGCCGGCGCACCTGGCAGAGCATCGGGCGGCCGCTGCCCGGGCGATTGAACATCGTGCTGACGCGCGATCCGTCCTTCGCGGCGCCGGGCGCCGTCATCGTGCACTCGCTCGAGGCCGCGCGCGCCGCGGCCGCGGGCGCCGACCGGCTGATGGTGATCGGCGGCGCCGAGCTCTATCGCGCGTGCCTGCCGGTCGCGAGCGTGATCCACTTGACCGAGGTCGATGCCGACGTCGAGGGCGACACGCGGCTCCCGCCGTGGCCCGGCGACGAGTGGCAGGAAGTGAGCCGCGAGGCGCACGCGGCCGACGAGCGCCACGCGTACCCGTTCAGCTTCGTGACGCTCAGACGGCGGGCGGGCTGATCGGCGTCAGTCGCTGGTCGATCGCGGTCTCGAGCGCGACGAGATCGACGTCCTCGAGGCGCGAACAGCTGCGCGTCGCGACGTCGAGGAGCTCGGCCTGGATCGCGCCGCGGCGCTCGGCCTCGGCGTACGGGATCTCGGAGTGGAACATCACCATCGAGTAGCGCGGAATGAACCGGTCCGGCCGGCGCCGCTCGAGCTCCAGCGACAGCTGCTTCTGCAGCGCGAAGCGCGGGTCGCGCACCGTGTCGCGCATCTCGGTGTAGTTGTCGATGGCCATCCGCGCGATCGCGGCGGTGTCCTCGCGCCGCAACGCGTCGAAGCGCGCGAAGCGCTGGTCCCAGTCCGCCGTCGACGGCAGCAGGTCGTCGAGCACCCGGCAGTCCTCGAAGGCGCAGTTCATGCCCTGGCCGTGAAACGGCACGATCGCGTGCGCCGCGTCGCCGATCAGGAGCGCCCGACCG
>Ga0335069_10008007_pt1 | contig 15186 bp, 9 predicted proteins | sample Lox_Sample_11_FD_206714 | JGI IMG/M metagenome (GOLD analysis project Ga0335069, IMG submission 206714) | Soil microbial communities from Loxahatchee National Wildlife Refuge, Florida, United States - Lox_Sample_1.1 | ecosystem: Environmental > Terrestrial > Soil > Wetlands | place: USA: Florida... | reverse complement strand
GTTCTTGACAAATTTATCCACGGAGGTGGGGATATCGAGCTCCGATTTAGGATCCATCCCTTTCTCATCGAGGAAATGCCTGAATTCTGCTCCAAGGAAATTATAGCATGTGGGTTTGAATCCCCAAAGGTTCATCGAAACGACCTCATTGCCTGTAAAATGCTGAACTGTTCCATCAGGGCCGGGTGCTGTAGCTCCGTCTGCGGTCTTTTCTATCTGCCTTGTCTCGACTATATTCGTAAGCAATCCCCTGTTGTCAACCCTGCAAACTCCCCTGTTCACATGCCCATGCTCTGACAGGGTATTTCCCAGCTTGTAGCCGACAATACAGTAGTTGTTGGGAGCTTTGTCGTTAACGAGAAAATCTTTCAGTATCTCAAAAGATTCGACCCCGTAGTAGTCGTCGGCATTAATTACACCGAACGGTTCCCTTATCTTGTGTTCCGTTACCAGTATGGCATGACTGGTTCCCCAGGGTTTCTGCCTGTCGGGGGCAACCTTTGCTCCCTTTGGAAGGTTGGTAATTTCCTGGAAAACATAATCCACTTCTATCCTGCCCTTCAGCCTTTTGACAAATCGTTCCTGTACCTGCTCCTCGATATCTCTTCTGATTACAAATACTATCTTACCGAATCCTGCCCGGATTGCATCATAAATCGAATAGTCGATGATAGTTTCTCCTGACGGGCCGACCTGATCGAGCTGCTTATTGCCTCCATAACGGCTGCCCATTCCTGCTGCTAAAACTAGAAGTGTGGGTTTCATAATTGAAAGGTTTAGATTCACAATTATAAGTAAAAAAATGCTACTTTTAATATCACCGAATAAAAATTCAATATGCAGTTTAAACTTGAAATCTGCGCCGATTCGGTAGAGTCGGCAGTTAATGCACAGCAGGCAGGTGCTCACCGCATAGAGTTATGCAGCAGCCTTCCCGAAGGAGGAACTACCCCTTCTTATGGTAAGATTCTGTCGGCAAGGTACAACCTCGATATCGACCTTAACGTTATAATCAGGCCGAGGGGAGCCGATTTTCTCTACTCCGACCTGGAGTATGATGAAATGATAAAGGAGATTGAATTTTGCGGTGAAGCCGGGGCTGATGGGGTGGTAACAGGCATCCTGCTTGAGAATGGAAATATTGATGTTGAGAGAATGGGACGCCTGGTTGAACTTGCCGACCCGATGAAAGTCACGTTCCACAGGGCCTTTGACCTGTGCGCCGATCCATTCAGGGGGATCGAGGATATTATCGCGACAGGTGCACACAGGATACTTACATCGGGGCAGAAAAACAGCGCGGCTGACGGTTCCATTCTTATCGGTTCTCTCGTCAGGCAGGCGGGTGAAAGGATAATAATAATGCCGGGAGGCGGCATAAACATAAACAACATCGGTGAGGTTGCCAAACTCACCGGGGCATCTGAATTTCATCTTACAGGAAGGAAAATGAAGGAGAGCGAAATGGAATTCAGGAGGGCAGGCATAATGATGGGAGGATCGGCAGAACTCTCGGAATACTCGTGGAAGGTTGCTGATGTTGGTACAATTGCTAAAATTTGTGAAATCCTCAAAATGATCTGATATCCACTTTGATTATTTCATCAGGCTGCTATCTTTGTAGCCTTTTAAGAGCTTGCTCAGGAGAGTAATAAACTTGGATCAAATCAATCAAAAAGCGTTATATGAAAAGACTTTTTTCAATATTACTAATTGTGGTACTGACACTTGGGATAGAGAAATCGCAGGGTTGTACCAACTTTCTGATCAGCAGGGGCGCAACGAAAGACGGATCAGTTATGATTACGTATGCCGCCGATTCGCATGTCCTGTATGGTGAGCTTTACTACTGGCCCTCAAGGAACTGGCCGACAGGAACGATGCTTGATGTGTACGACTGGGACAGTGGCAAATTCATGGGCAGGATACCACAGGTAAGCCACACCTACTCCGTAACAGGTAATATGAACCAGTTCCAGGTTGCGATAGGTGAAACGACCTTCGGGGGGAGAGGCGAACTTTATGATTCGACTGGAATTGTTGACTACGGAAGTCTTATTTATATAACCCTTCAAAGAGCAAAATCTGCAAGGGAAGCGATACTTACATTCTCACAGCTTACTTCCGATTTCGGTTACGCCAGCTCCGGTGAGTCATTTTCAATTTCAGATGCCAACGAGGTCTGGATACTAGAACTTCTTGGCAAGGGTCCTGCAAACAGGGGTGCCGTGTGGGTTGCAAGAAGAATACCTGACGGTTATATATGCGGTCATGCCAATCATCCGAGGATAACGACTTTCCCGCTTGCAGACGGTAAGAAATCAATCACATCAAAGGAAATTAACAAAATCTTCAATCCTGAAGTCGAAACAGTTTATTCTTGGGATGTAATCGATGTTGCCAGGAAACATGGCTGGTATAATGGTGCCGACAAGGATTTCAGCTTCAGCGATACTTTTGCACCGTTAGACTTCGGCGGAGCAAGATTCTGCGAGGCCAGGGTATGGTCAGGATTTAACAAGGTCAACAGCCAGATGGGTCAGTACCTCGATTATGCTATGGGTAAGAACCTGAAAAACAGGATGCCCCTCTGGATCAAACCCGATCACAAGCTCGACCTCAATGATGTAAAAAACATGATGCGCGACTATTACCAGAACACCCCGATGGATATGACCAAGGACGTCGGAGCAGGTCCTTACGGTAATACTGTAAGATGGAGACCTATGGAATGGACCGTTGACGGCGTGACTTATCTCAACGAAAGGGCTATATCGACCCAGCAGACCGGCTTCTCATTCATAGCTCAGTCGAGGTCGTGGTTGCCCAACCCTATCGGAGGCATTGACTGGTTTGGAGTCGATGATACGTACTATACAGTCTATACACCGATTTACTGCGGTATTACAAAAGTTCCCGAGGCATACGCGGTAGGAAACGGCGATATGATGACTTTCAGCGACGATGCTGCATTCTGGGTATTCAACCAGGTAAGCAACTTCGCATATACCAGGACAAGGATACTGATAGGTGATCTCCAGGCCAAACAAAAGGAACTTGAGGACAGGTATCTTGCTGAAACTGCAGAAGTCGACAAGGAAGCAGCCGGGCTTTATGCAAATGACCAGGCAGCAGCCGTTCAGCATATTACCGACTATTCTGTCAAGACAGGCAATGGTACAGTCAAGGAATGGAAGGACCTTTACAGGTTCCTCTTCACAAAATATGTTGATGGCAACGTAAAAGTTAAACAGGCTGTTCCGAAAGGATACAACAGGGTTAACCCGAAGCTGACACAGCCAGGGTATGGTGATGACTGGAACCGAATGGTAGCAAAGAGCACCGGCGACAAGTTTAAAATGCCGGAAGAAAAGAAATAGGAAAGACGAGTTACGGTGTGAGGCGTGAGGCGTGAGGCGTGAGGTCAAATACTCTGCAAAACCGCTAGTCCCTAGCCCCGGGCCTCAGATCAGAAAGAATGGCGATTAAAAATTAATTATTTTGCACTTACACATAATTTTTAAAATAATTCTATATCTTTGCGTCCGATTTTCTGAAAACAAATTTGAATAAAAATATCTGTTGCGATGAACTTAATGAATGTTATAGAGAAGGAGCTGGCTGTAAAGAATGAATTCCCCAAATTCAATGCAGGCGATACAGTTACGGTTCATTACAAAATCAAGGAAGGTAACAAGGAGAGGGTACAGCAGTACCGTGGCGTTGTTATCCAGAGAAGCGGAAGCAAGCATACCGAAACTTTCACCGTAAGAAAAATGTCGGGTAATATAGGTGTAGAAAGAATCTTCCCTGTAGCATCACCCTTCATTGAGAAAATTGAGCTTAACAAGCATGGAAAAGTTCGGAGGGGAAGAATATTCTACCTCCGCGATCTTACTGGTAAGAAAGCAAGGATTAAAGAGAAGAAATTCTAATAAGATTGATAAAAAAAGACCGCCTGTTGGCGGTCTTTTTTTTAAAGTTTCTTAGTCTTTGCATCTTCTACAAGCTGGGTGGCTTTCTTATCGGCCTCCTGTATAAGCAGGTTAGCTTTTTTATCTGCTTCTTTTTTCAGGGCTTCAGCTCCCTTCTGTGCTGCAGTCTTTGCAATTATACCTTTTGTCTGGGCGTTTTTAATCAGGTTTGCTGCCGATGAATCGGCCTGGGCTCTTATACCTGCGGCTGTTTTTGCTGCCTCATCCCTTATCTGCTGAGCCCTCGTCTCAGCCTCCTTAACAATCTTTTCCCTGTTACTGTCAATAGCGTTATTAGCCGAGGCTTTGACATTCTCCTTGTTCAGGGGAGTTGAGGTAGCACTACTTGAGGTTCCGGAGCCTCCCCCGAAATCCGGACTCACCTCTGGCTTTTTAAAGGTGCCTTTGACTCTTACATTTAATTTCACAATTTCGGAAGGTTTATAAGCAATCCCGAATTTTGCAGCCTGGGAGGCGAGATTGTCCATCAGGGCGTTTACGCCGGATCCGAGTTCAGACCTAGGTATTTCTGTCTTAACCAGGTAGTTTATCGTCTGGTCAAGGCCCTGATCACCTGAGATATTCATCTTTATCCCTCCAGTTTTAATATCGAAAGGTGAGATATATACCCTGCCATGAGAAATCCTGAAGCTTACATTTATGTCCCTGAATGTGTTTGAATATTTATCACCAAGTTTAAGCACCTGCTTAAATTTATCGAAGGTGGCCGATTCGAGAAGGGTTACCTGGTCTGAGTGAAGTTTTCCGAATCCATCTATTGTTGGAATAACAGGCATCATATTTTTCCCAAGCAGGCTTTTATATGTAAGCTGCATGCTTACCTTGCCGTCAACGCCCTTGGCAGTGGGTGCAAACTTACGCACAACGGCGAAGGTCTTAAATGCGTCCTTTACACCGATATTATCCATTTTCAGGTCAGCGCTGGTAACAGGTTTCAGCGTATCCCTTGTGTCATAAACCGCATTCATATTGACATTTCCTCCAAGAATATCCATTCCGGTATCTTTAATTGTCAGGACGCCATCCTTCACAATTACATGGCCTTTCAGGTTACCTGCGGAAATTGTTCCGTACATGAATTTCTCAATCGCGGCATTAAAGTCAAAATCAATGTTTTTAGGTACTGCGATTACTGCAAGCGAAGTTGTATCTGCAGGAGTGGCAGTGGATGTATCGGGAGGCATTGCGTTCATTATTGATGCCATGTCGACAGTGCCCGAACGAAGTGTGAGGTTGCCTTTGATGGTTTCATTCCTGAAAACATACGGTATGTAGTTCTTAAGGTCGCCTGAGAGGTGGAAATCGCTCTTTCCGGCCACATAAAGATCAGCTTTAACCATCTGGGCAGCTGCAGGAGTGAATTTAAATACCGCTTCACGTATCTCAACACCAGGATAGCCTTTCATGTCTACCTTCATATTCTTTATACTGAGGTCGCCCTGGGCTTTGAAGTCCTCGTACCTGTTTTTTTCGATCATAGACATCCTGCCGGACATGGTGACAGCCATCTCAATTAATCCTGAGAGTTTCATATCGCTTACGGGAACAGCCTTTGAAAGGGCGGTAAGGTCGATCCTGCCTTTCATGCTGCCGCTGAAATCAGGATCGCTCATCGGTGTTCTCAGCTTCAATGTCATGTCGAAAGGATTTCCTGCAAGTTCAAAATGAAACCTGTCAACATCCACAGTCGACCTGTCGGCTTTTTTGCCATCATAGAAAACATTAGCTTTCACTCCTATTGCAGATATTTTTTCCGGAAGATCGGGGTAGCTTACTACGCCGTTATCCACGGTCATGTTGAGTTTTACATCCGGCATTGTACTGTCTGCATCGCTGTAAATACCTCTGGCTTCTCCTGAAAGTGTAAAATTGCCAGATGCTTTCAGGTTTTCGTAACCCGACATATAAACTGCCGGAACAAGTGAAAGAAGTGTTTTAAATGATGTCTCGGGTGTCCTGAACTTAAGGTCCGTGATTATATCAGATTTTGGCATTGCCACCGTACCTGAGAAGTTCAGCTTCATATCGTTTACCGACAGGTAATTGTCGCCGAAGGTAAACCTGAGGCTGTCGAGGTTGGCTTTAAGTGCCAGCTTCGAATCGAGAACAACCTTATTAAGATATTTGACATTATCATACATCACGGTTGCCTCCCCGGAACTGAAGAGGATATTCAGGTCAGTAAGGCTGCCTGTCATATCGCCCGAGAGGGTGAAATTCATCTTTTTAAATGATGCCGCAATATTAGACTCGGCATCGGTATATGAAACAGAGCTGTTCCTTGCTTCCACTTTCTTCAGAAGAAGCTTCATCGGGCTTCCCGCTGATGTAGATGATGGAGCAGGTGCAGGAGATGGAGCCCGGGTTGCAGATGCAGGAGCAGATGGCTTCGAGATATCCCAGTTGGCTGATCCATCCTTGAGGACGATCCCGTTGATGATGGCCTTGTCTAGAATAATCGATTTTACCTCGTATCCCTTGCTGCCGAAGAGACTCCCAAGATTAAATACAAGGTCGAAAGATCTGAAACCGGCTAATGTATCCTTTTCGAATTTTCCCACACCTGCCACGTACATATCCTTCAGTGAAAAGGAGAGGTTTGGGAAATTCCTGAAGAATGTAAGCTTGTAGTCTGAAAATGTGACCTTTGCATTCACCGATTCGTTAATCACCGATTCGATCTTTGTTTTGATTTTGCCTTTGAAAATCACTGGAACGGTAAAAAGCAGAACGAGAATAAACAGGATCAGTCCCAGCAGGACCTTAACTACAGTCTTGACAATTTTTTTCATATTTCCGGTCGTTAATGAATAATTCTATTAAAAGAAAACGCAATTACTCACAGATTGGTTTTTAAAATTACTCAATATTAACAAAAATAAAAATTTTGCTATATTTGCGTCCGCATGCAGATGCAGGGTCCCGTAGCTTAACTGAATAGAGCATCTGACTACGGATCAGAAGGTTGGGGGTTTGAATCCCTCCGGGATCACAAGGCAGACAATCCTGACGACAGTCGGGATTTTTTGTTTTACGGCAGAGCATGAATTTATTCATGCGACAGCGGTGAAACAAAAAATCCTGGCAGCGAAGCTGCGGATTGTCTGCCTTGTTGGATCCTCAACCAGCGGATCATCCTGGCGAAGCCGGGATAATCCCTTTAAAGTATACATGATTCTTCGGCTGAAGCCGACGGCAACTGAAAGAAGAAGCTGCGGATTTTCTGCCTTGTTGGATCCTCAACCAGCGGATCATCCTGGCGAAGCCGGGATAATCCCTTTAAAGTATACATGATTCTTCGGCTGAAGCCATGATGGGTTTCAGGCTTTCCTTACCGTCGGCTGAAGCCGACGGCAATTGAAAGAAGAAGCTGCGGATTGTCTGCCTTGTTGGATCCTCAACCAGCGGATCATCCTGGCGAAGCCGGGATAATCCCTTTAAAGTAGACATGATTCTTCGGCTGAAGCCGACGGCAACTGAGCAAAGATTTCTGATTTAATGGAGATGTTAAACAACTCCTGAGTATCTCGCTGATGGTTATCATGCTTATTACCCTGGCTGGTATTATATCACTCTTATTACCAGGCTGCGATTTCAGTATATGCAGGTTGACAGACAGTTGAAAAAGATGGCAATGTAAAATTCATGATTTTTTTAAAATCGGTGAATTCCGGCTCAGAATAAAAATTATCTTTAATTGTAAATTGAAAACCTATAACCTATGAGCTCACGCAGAACATTCATCAGAAAATCGGTAATCGGTGCCGGTGCTATACTGCTCGCACCATCTTTCAAATCATTTGGCGAAGGAAACCCTGAAATAAAAATCTCTCTGGCGGAATGGTCCTTTCACAGGGCACTACAGGCAGGGAAAATGGATCATCTTGAATTTCCTGCAGTTGCTAAAAAATACGGGATTTCAGCAGTTGAATATGTGAACGGCTTCTTCGGAGGCAAGAAGATGGATTTTAAAGTCGCTGCAAAGGATAAGACATACCTTGGCGAACTGTTGAAGAGAAGCAAAGATGCAGGTGTGTTTAACCATCTTCTGATGTGTGATGACGAGGGACCTCTTTCAACTGTTAAGGAAAGTGAGAGGCTTGAAGCCGTTGAGAACCATAAAAAATGGATAGAAGCAGCTGCATTTCTCGGCTGCCTGACCGTACGTGTAAACCTGCACGGCGACGGAGAGCCGGAAGAGCGGAAAAAAGCGTCAATCGATTCACTGTCGCGACTGGGTACTTACGCTAAACCAATGAACATCAATGTTGTTGTTGAGAACCATGGCAGCGTGACATCAAATGCCGAATGGCTAACCGATGTAATGCAAAAGGTGAATATGAAAAACGTAGGCACATTACCCGATTTCGGCAACTTCTGCATTTCACATCCATGGGGAACGATCCAGGAGGGATGCAAGGAAATGTACGATCCGTACAAAGGCGTCGAACTGATGCTTAAATATGCCAAAGGAGTAAGTGCGAAAACCTACGACTTCGACTCGAAAGGAGAACAACCTCTTCTCGATTATAAAAGGCTTATCGGAATAGTAAAAGCCTCCGGGTTTAAAGGATACATGGGAGTTGAGTTTGAAGGTAACAATCAGCCTGAAGATGAAGGCGTGAAAAAAACCCAGGCTCTTATTGCCAGGTACCTTTAACCGATAATCTTATTTAAGCTCGGTCGTGTCAACATTCCATGCATTGACCTTAATAACGGGTCTGTCACCCTTTGAGTCACGTAGGAAATACCGGGCACTGTATGTTCTCTCCTCTCCCGGGAAGAGAGTAACATAGTTATCGTTCCAGTAAACAGGAAGTATCGGTTTACCTGTCGACGCGTCCCTCGGGTCGAAGCATATACAGAAAGCAATCGAAGGTGAAGTATTCTTCATCTTTATTTTTATTGTTCCGAATACCTCATCCCTGTCATAGCCGTATTCCATAGCTAACTTTACCCTGGGCAGTGTGTTAAGTGCGGTGAAGTCAGCATACTGGTTCGTTGGGGTGTAATAAGGCCATGGAAGTTTTGCTGCTGCCTTGTAATCGAGGATATCTTTCTTTACCGACAGCCAGTAAATATTATTATCGAGTTCCATGCCTTTATTGTCGAAGATTGCCAGGTAGAGAAAATAAACAGGTGTAATGTTTTTAATATCAGGCAGTTTATAGATGAATTTTGAAATATTTGACTGCACTCCACCTTTCCACTGATCCGAAAAAACTTCTTTTGAATTAATATCAAACACCCTGATCTTCACAGTGAGGCTATCGGCATCCTTAAGGTTTTCATTTGCAATATAGATATCATTAAAGCCGTACCTGTAAATTGCATGTAACGGAGTACAGGCCTTGCGTGTACCGTAAAAAGTACCTCCCGGCTGAAGGTAGGTATCATAAAGCTGCCATACAAGTTCGGGCCAGGCTGAATTCTGTTTCCACTGCACCAGGCCTGTGCTTAACGGTTTGTGGGCGACGTAAGCTTCAAACATAGGTCTCATGAGCTCATAGTTACTTACCTGCGACTTATAGGCAAAGTCATCGATATTTTTTGAAGCGCCATACCTGCCATTCAGACCGTTCAGGAACCTGCTGAGGGTGGTGAACTCATTCCTGCCGGTATGGAACTCCCATACCTTCCTGTCGATAGGCCAGAGGCTCTCTTTTGGGAACATTCTTTCAAGAGATGCAAGTGGCGGAACCGATTCACCCGGGCCTGTCTCAGTATTGAAGCCGTAGGCTCCTCCCCGTGTCGTATCGGTATACCAGTAAACCGGCGGGGTAAAAGCATACGGGCCAAGCATCTTCATTCCTGTCGGACCAGTGAGCTCGCTTATCAGTGCAACTTTTGCAACAACGCCATCCTGGCCTGTTCCTACGCCGCCAGCTGAGGCAGCCACGGGCCGCGACGGATCATATTTTTTAAACATCTCCGCATAATTGATCTCGAGTTTGGGCGCAGGCATTTTATCGCTACCGACCATCCAGCAATAGATGCTCGGGTGGTTCCTCAGCCACATCATCTGATCGAACCAGTATTCTGAGATCAGTTTTATATCCTCATCTGAAACCGGGCCGCCATACTTTTCATCGACAGGTTTCAGCAGGTACTCCTGCCACTCCCAGTGGCAGTTCCATCCAATCATTACCATAATGCCGTACTCGTCACACAGGTCGTAAAGGGTTTCATCCTTTCCCCAGAATCCCTCGCACCTGATACTGTTAAGATTCATCTGTTTTGTGTACCTGAGCTGTGCCTCGACTGACTCCCTCGTGTCCTGCAGGAACAGATCATCAGTCCATCCGCCTCCTTTCGGCATCACAAACCTCCCATTTACTTCAAAAACCCTGTTACCTTTTTTATCGAGATAGCTTTTTACCTCTCTAATACCGTATTTCTTCTCAACACGGTCAAGTATCTTACCTCCTGAAACAAATTCTACTTTAATCGGGTACATATCAGGCGACCCTGTTCCGTTCGGCCACCAAAGCTTAACCTGACTGACAGACAGTTCTTTAAACTCCTTCGGTGAAAATTCACATGAAACAGTTTCTCCGGCTTTAAGAGATACTTTTTTCTCAACATGGCCCAGTCCGAAATCAACTTTCAGAGTACCGCTCACCTGCCTGTCAAGACTGTTTATTACCTGTGCCTGGATATTCAGATCGGCTTCATTTGATTCGCCGGTTCTCACTTTAGAATAGACAAAGGGACTCCTTATCTTAACGCCGTCATTAATTTCAAGGAATACCTCCCTGAAGATACCCATGCTCCTGTCTCGTGGAAGCGGGTTCCAGTCTACAAAACCAATCGAGTATTCGCCGTCGGCATGCTGAAGTAGCTTCAGTGCAATGGTATTTGAACCTTCCCTGACAAAACTAGTTATATTGAATGTGAACATTTTAAATGTCCCGGCAAAAGTCTCTTTGCCGGCTACAAGCTTGCCGTTTACCCAGAGATCGGCCCGGTAGTTTATACCATTGAACCTGAGCGAAACAACCTTGCCAATATCGGAAGAAGTAAGGTTAAATGTTGTTCTGAACCACCACGGTTGCCTGAACATCACCGGGCTTACCTTCTGCATATTGGTACCAAAATAGGGATCTTCAATTTTCCCATCAGCAACAAGACTGCCAAGAACTGTACCTGGAACGACTGCGTCAAGCCAGTTTCCCTGGTCAAATTCATTTTGTGATATGAGCTTCCCGTCTGTTCCCATCAGAAGCGAATCAGGCTGCATCTTCCATGTGCCTGAAAGAGCTTTTGACGAAGATGTTAACAGCATCGCACCTTCTGAACAGGAGGCAAGAAGTGCTGCCATAACTATTATTACAAAGTATTTCATTTTATTAAAGGTTAGTCAAAATGGTCTGATGATAATGTACAAGTTAATAAAGAAAATCAGGATGAATATAATTAACTTCGGTGATTATTGCCAGAGTGTTGGAAAGTAATCTCAATATCATTACACTGAATGTTCCCTGGCCTCCGGATTATGGAGGGATGATCGATACATACCACAGACTCAGGTGTCTCAGTGAAGCAGGCATAAAAATCCATCTCCACTGCTTCACATATGGAAGGCCAGTGTCGCAGGAACTTGAAACCATGTGTGCTTCCGTAAAGTACTACCATAGGAAAAGCACTCTTTTCAGTCATTTATCACCTCTCCCCTATACAGTCATTACAAGAAGGTCGTCAGAACTTGAAGAAAACCTGCTGACGAATAACTATCCTCTACTTTTTGACGGGCTTCATACCTGTTTCCTGCTGAATGACGGAAAATTTTCTTCAAGGAGGATGTTTGTCAGGATGCATAATATTGAGCATAATTACTATCTCTCGAGGGCAAGGCATGAAAAGAACATATTCAGGAGTATCTATTTCAGGAGGGAAGCATTCAGGCTCTGGAGATTTGAAAATATTCTGGGCAGGGCTGAAAAGCTATTTCCTATATCTGAGGCAGACCATAAATACCTGTCACAAAAGTTCGGTAATTCCTGTCTCATTCCTCCCTTTCATCCCTTTAGCAGCCTCAGTATAAAGGATGGTAAGGGAGAATATCTGCTATATCACGGTGATCTGTCTGTAAATGAAAACGAAGCAATAGCCATGATGCTGACCAGGGATGTATTCAGCAGAACTCAGTATCACTGCATTATAGCAGGTAAGAGACCCTCAACCCTGCTGCGAAAAGCAGTGTCGAGATTCGGCAATATAAGACTGATAGCTGATCCGGGTAACATTGAAATGGAGGCACTTATTAGAAACGCACAGATAAATTTAATCCCGGCGGCTGAAGCTGAAGGCTTCAAGATAAAGCTACTCTTCACGCTTTTTGCAGGCCGTCATTGCATCACCAACTCAATTATGCTGGCAGGTTCAGGAGATAACAGGGATATCAAAGATCAGCTCAGAAAGTGTGTCAACACGGCTGACTCACCTAAAGAGATGCTGTCGATTATCAACAAGCTGACTGAAATACCTTTAAGAGAGGAAACTATAAAAGAAAGGGAGAAGCTCCTTAACGGGGTATTTAACAACAGCAGAAATGCAGCCTGCCTGATAAGTTCAATCTTCCTTCCGGCTAATAGCCAGACCTGATCAGAGATTCAAGAGTTGTTCGGGCAAGAATATCGTATGTGGTATCCCTGATTTCCTTAAATACTTTCCGTATTTCACAGTTAACTTCATCCTTGCAAAACTCACATGGCTGGTAGGCTTTTTCAGAAACACAGTACATCAGTGCAATAGTTCCTTCAAAATGCCGGATTATTTCCGCAAGGTTAACATCCGATGGCTTTCTGAGAAGGAAATATCCACCCGACTTCCCAAGTTTGCTGCCCAATATGCCCATCTTCCTGAGCTCAAGCAAGATATTCTCCAGAAAGCTCTGAGGGATCTTTTCATTCTCGGCGATCTCCCTTATCTGAACCGGCCCTTTACCGTACTCCCTGGCAAGCCTTGTCAGGGCTACCATAGCATACCTGGTCTTTTTGGAAAGTGTCATAGATCCTTCTATTACCCCGTTAAAGATAAGTATTTAAGCTTAATCATTTTTAGCTGAAATGCTGGCAGGCAAAAAAAAAGCCGGATATATTTTTGTTCACTAATTCTGTAGACATTATAGTTAAATGAAAAAAACACTTATCACCAGGACAATATTAACAGTAGCTTTACTTGTCATTTCAGTCTCCGGCCTGAAGGTAAGCGGACAGTCGATCAATGATGTACTCAACCTTCTTGTTGCAAACAAGTCGCTAACGCAGCAGCAGGCAGATTCAATCAGGGCCGATGCAGCAATAAAGCAGCAGGAGGCTGACGCCAGTAAAAAGAGTTTCCCTGTAAATACATCAAGGCTTATCCAGTTATCAGGATATACACAGGTGAGGTACCAGCGGACCGAAGAGAAAGGAAAGACAAGCGGTTTTGACATCAGACGCGCAAGGCTTGATTTAAAAGGGAATATTTCACCATACTTTTCATACGGTTTACAGGCTGATTTTGCTGGAAGCCCGAAGCTTCTTGATGCCTATGGCGATATTAAACTGGCCGAGTATTTTTTCGTCACTTTGGGGCAATTTAAAATACCTCTCACATATGAAAACCAGATTTCCGATAATAAGATAGAGATAACTGACAGGTCTCAGGTTGTGGAAGCACTCGTGGCCAGGTCGAAGGATTTACTCGGAAATACAAACGGGCGTGATATCGGGATCATGGCAGGAGGTGCTTTGCTGAAGATAAACGGACAGCCTCTTATTGAGTATCGCCTGGGTATATTCAACGGATCAGGAATTAATGTTGCCGATACGGCAAACAGTAACAAGGATTTTAGCGGAAGGCTATTGGTAAATCCTGTGAAAGGGCTCACAATAGGCGGTTCATTCTATAATGGCTTTGATAAAGTGAACAAGCCCGATGTTGCAGGAAAAGCACAGACCAGGGACAGGTTTGGTTTTGAACTTAATTATTCCCTTCCGCGACTGCTGATCAGGGGAGAATACCTGAAGGGCAAGGATGGCAAGACAACAAGAGATGGCTGGTATCTCCTGGCCGGCTATTATGTAATCAAACAGAAGCTTCAGCTCCTGGGCAGATATGACACATATAATCCAAACACTTCAAAGACAGGTGTGATAACAAACAACTATACTTTCGGAGGCAATTACAACTTCAATAACTGGTCAAGGCTCCAGTTATTTTATACGGTAAGGTCTGAAGTGGGGACATCGGTAAAAAACAATTACCTCACGGTTCAGTACCAGGTAGGATTTTAATAAGAGGAAAAAACAGTCTATGAAAAGAAAATCGTTTATATCAACTCTACTTTTTCTTATCTTCCTTGCCGGAAGATCAGTAAGTTACGGTCAGGAAGCATTATCGGGGCAGATAAGCATTTCAGGTGCATTCGCTCTTTATCCCATGGCTGTAAAATGGGCAGAAGAATTCAGGAAAATCCATCCCGACGTAAGGATTGACCTCTCGGCAGGTGGAGCCGGCAAAGGGATTGCAGATGCCCTGAGCGGCATGGTTGATATTGGTATGGTTTCTAGGGAAATATACCAGGAGGAACTCAAGAAAGGAGCATTCCCGGTTGCTGTTACCAAAGATGCAGTTGTTGCTGTTATCAGCGACCATAACCCGGGTCTGAACGATATTCTTGCAAAAGGTCTGAAAAAAGATGCCGGCAATAATATCTGGATTACAGGTAAGATAACGACCTGGTCTCAGGCGTTCGGAACCAAATCTTCCTCCCCTATACATATTTATACCAGGTCTGACGCCTGCGGGGCAGCGGAAATGTGGGCCAAATATTTCGGAAAGAAACAGGAAGATCTTCTAGGCGTGGGTGTCTTTGGAGATCCGGGCCTTGCACAGGCGGTAAAGAGAGATCCTCTTGGAATCGGATTCAATAATATCGGTTACGCGTATGATGCCAAGACCAGGGAACAGGTAAAGGGCATCAGGGTTGTTCCGATTGACCTTAATAATAATGGCAAAATAGATCCTGATGAAGATTTCTACGGTTCGATGAATGATCTGATCGCAGCAATAGCTTCGGGCAAATATCCTTCTCCGCCTGCAAGAGAGCTCTACTTCGTCTGTAAAGGCAAGCCGGGGAACAATAAAATACTTAAAGAATTTTTAAAATGGGTGCTTACCGACGGACAGAAATATGTTAATGAAG